>Ga0209604_1000082_pt1:0-65000 | contig 86320 bp, 85 predicted proteins | sample AD_UKC097_MetaG_FD_184405 | JGI IMG/M metagenome (GOLD analysis project Ga0209604, IMG submission 184405) | Active sludge microbial communities of municipal wastewater-treating anaerobic digesters from USA - AD_UKC097_MetaG (SPAdes) (version 2) | ecosystem: Engineered > Bioreactor >...
GAAAGAGATTATTCTGACCTTAAAATAAATTTTTCATTGAGAAATCTTATTAGGGCGAATGCTATATACCCATATAATGTATTAATAGATAGTGAAGGAGGTTTGGTGTCCCAGGCCGAAAATAGTGTGATTGTCACATCAAATGGCTGCGAGGTATACACCTAAGAGTATTATGATGTGTATGGTTTGTGGAAAACACGTTGTTTACCCATATGTATGCAGGCTTTGCGGAAGAACTATATGTATCTCATGTGTAGAGGAAGGACAAGTTTGTAAAGAATGTGTAAAATCAGGTAAAAAATATAAATAAATATATATTTTTGGATATATTTATTAAAACATATCGGTATTCCGTAAATCTTTTATATGAATATAAATTAATAATTGCAATCCTAGGAGGGTAATTTTAATGAAACATATAGTTTTTGATGAAAAGAAATGCGCTGGCTGCAATTTATGTGAACTCTTTTGTTCATCAAAATGGTACGGTGCATTTAATCCAAAAAAATCTAGAATTAGAATCACAACGGAAGATTATGCTGACCCAAAATATAATGTTTGTCTACAATGTGACGACGCACCATGTGTGGAAGCTTGTCCAACAGAAGCTTTAGTAATTGATCCAGACTTGGAGAGAGTTGTCTTAATTGAAGATAAATGCATTGGTTGTAGATTATGTGTTAGGGCATGTCCATATAATGGTATTTACTGGCATAAAGATTACAAACTCCCAATAAAATGTAATTTATGTGAAGGGGAACCTGAGTGTGTCAAGATATGCCCAAAGAATGCATTATCGGTAGGTGATTAAGATGGTTTATGGTTATACAGGTAAGATATTACATATAGATCTTACAACAGGAAAAACTGAAGTAGAAACCCCAGATGAACAATTTTATAGAAAATGGCTCGGTGGAAACGGATTTGTTATAAAATACCTTTATGATGAATTAAAAAAAGGTACGGACCCCTTATCACCTGAAGCTGTTTCTGTATTCGCATCTGGTCCTTTGAGCGGTACATTATCACACGGTGCCGGAAGGACTCACTTTGGGGCGAAATCCCCTCAGACAGGGCTTCTTGCTGATAGTAGTGCTGGCGGTGGATTTGCAGCAATGTTAAAATATGCTGGATATGATGCCGTTGTAATCAAAGGCAAAGCAGCTAAACCAGTTATCATTGTAATAAATAATGAGAAAGTTGAGATAAGAGAAGCAGAAAGATTTTGGGGACTTAAAACAATAGAAACTCAACACAGACTAAAAAAAGAATTAACCCCAGAATACAAGATAGCATGCATAGGTCCAGCCGGAGAAAAAATGGTACCTATGACTTCAATTGTTACCGATACAAGGGTAGCTGGAAGAAGTGGTAATGGAGCAGTTTGGGGATCTAAGAACCTAAAAGCCATCGCTATCTATGGAGACAAAGACGTTAAAGTAGCAGATATGGCAAAGGTAAAAGAACTTTATGGAGAATTTGCCAAGAAAGCTAAAGAAACTTTAGGTGGTCTTTCTAAATATGGGACTACAGCACTCCCTGCAAGTATTAATGCATTTGGGGGAATGGGAACACGAAACATGCAATTTGAAACATTTGAACATGTTGACAAAATAGGTGGAGAAATTCTCAATACTGAACATTTAATTAGACATAGATCTTGTTTTAGCTGCTGCATACACTGTGCAAAAGATTTCAAAGTAAATAAATGGGATAGTATTTCAGAAGGCCCAGAATATGAAACCCAGTACTCTTTTGGTAGTATGCCCGCTATTGGTGACGTTGACTATGTAATTGCTGCTGATAGGCTTTCAGATGAGTATGGAATAGATACAATTTCTGCAGGTGTAACAGCTTCAATGGTTATGGAGTTAATGGAAAGAGGGCTCTTAACAGAAAAGGACACCGGCGGAAAAACGTACAAATTTGAAAATGGAGAAGACCTCTTAGAGCTTGTTAGAATAATTGGAGAAAAGAGAGGGGAATTCGGAGAATTAATTGGAAAAGGAACAAGAGCAATTGCAGAGAAACTTGGTGGAGATGCCTATAAATATGCATTCAATGTAAAAGGCCTTGAGCCCGCTGGCCACTCCCCAAGAGCACAAAAGACAATGTCAGTAGGGTATGCCACTTCCCCAAGAGGAGGAAGCCATCACGATGCAAGACCAATAGAGTATGGATTACCCCCAGAGAAGAGAAATACAATTGAAGGAAGAGCACTTAACGCCTTTAACACACAGAACTGGACTTGTTTAGGAGATTCACTTGTAGTTTGTCACTTTGAAGAGAAGATATATGGAACGTCTGTAGCACAGGTACATGCAGACTGGATTAACGCTGTTACTGGATGGAACACTACTTTTGAAGAAGTTAAATTAATGGCTGAGAGATTTTACACTTTAGAGAGACTATTCACAATTAGAGAGTCTGGAAAAGCTAGAGAAGCTGACACACTACCATGGAGAGCCATGAATGAACCAATTCCAACAGGAACTTCTAAGGGAATGTACACTCCAAAGAAAGAGCTTGATGCAATGCTTGATGAATACTATGAACTCAGAGGCTGGGACAAAAAAGGAGTTCCAACAAAGGCAACATTAAAGAGACTTGGTCTAGAAGAGTACTCTTAAATTATATATTTTTATTTATTCTATTTTACAAGTTTTAAACTAGTCTATTTTTAAGGCCATTTTTATTCTAATCAATAAACCTTATATATAGGTGTTGGATTGGTTAGGAAAGGTTCATATAGAAAGGACAAAAATTAATCATTTTTTCAGAGTTCTTCTATCCTCCTCCTTCTCGGAGGTGTTTTTTTGAGTGAATTTGACATTATAATTAAAAATGCTAAGATAAATGAGAATACTATTTCTGATATTGGAATTCGGAATGGCGCAATTGAAAAATTAGGAAAACTTGAGAATGGTCTCAAGACTATTGATGCAGAGGGTAGGTTTGTCCTTAATGGATTTGTGAACTCTCATTGTCATCTAGATAAATCCAATCTCTTGGATAAAATGGGCGAAGGCCAGTTCGGTAAGTCCCTTGAAGAAAATAGAAGACTTCTAAAAGAATTAAAGAGTACATATTCTAAAAAAGATATCGAGGCCAGAGCATCTATTGCAATTGAAAAAATGTTGGCTAAAGGAGTTACTGCAATAAGGACGCAAGTCGATGTAGACCCAACATGTGGGCTTGTTCCAATTGAATCCCTTCTTCAAGTAAAGAAAAAATATGAAGGTAGAGTTTCAATTGAAATATCTGCTTTTCCCCAAGAGGGAGTGGTCGGTGACGAAAAGAATGAACTTATGGAAAAGGCTATTGAGAAAGGTGCAAATGTTGTTGGCGGTCTTCCATTAGTGGAAGATAAAACAAATCAAAAAAAACACCTAAATCTAATTTTTGAAATAGCAAAAAAATACGGTAAATCACTGGACATCCAAGTTGATGAATCAAATGATCCAAGAACTTCTATACTGCCCGAGTTAATTAAGAAAACATCTGAAGAAAAATTTTTCAATCGAGTGAATGTAACACATGCGATATCACTTTCAAGATTCCCTACACAAAAAGCATTAGGATACATAGATGAAATGGCTAGACTCGGGATGAGTGTAATAGTCACGCCTAGCGCCAATATGATAACGAGATTTGTTGAAGAAAGTGATGTATGGATGAGGCCTTCAAATAGCATTACAAGAGTTACAGAGCTTTGCGATAAAGGCATACATGTATCACTTGGAACAGATAATATAAGAGATATATTTTACCCGTTTGGAAATTGTAGTATTATAAGAGAACTCCATATGTTGATCTCTGCTACAAGGATGACAAGCAAAGACCATATTGACAAAGCATTTGAGATGGCAACTATAAACGGGGCAAAACTTCTTGGCCTTAACTATGGAATAGAACCTGGAAAAGATGCAGATCTAATAATTACTAACTCATTCTCTAAGATTGATATTCTAAATAACGATGAAATAGTGCCGTGCACTATAAAAAATGGAAAGATACAGTATATAGACAAATCTATCTTAAGGGGGGATAATTAATGGTAGAAATTAATCAACTAGTTAAAGAATCAATAGATCTCCATTACCATATAGGGCCAGACATACTTCCTAGAAGAGATACAGTTGAAACTCTTGTTGTATCTGAGAGGGGCAAAATAAAAGGAATTGCTTTAAAGTCACATGCATTTCCAACAATCTCCACTATCAACACTATAAAGAAAAGAGAGGACGATCCGCTCCTGATTGGTTCAATCACTTTAAACTATTTCATGGGAGGATTCAATCCAAGTGCAATATACGCTTCAGCAACAATGTCTAAAGGATCTCATTTGATTGTATGGTTTCCAACAATTCATGCGGAAAATCATCTCGTAAAAAATCATAGCGAGTATGAGATCCCACCGGACTGGGTGAAAGATCCAGCCTTCAAACCACGATTAAAATCGGAACTTAAAGCAATAAAAGTCACTGACTGGAACAATAAACTATTTGATAAATGTAATAGAGTTCTAAAAACAATTAGGGACACAGGGTCAATATTAGCAACTGGGCACCTATCCTGGCAAGAAAGTTATGTCCTAGCAAATGAATCTTTAAAAATGGGTATAAAAACAATAATTACCCATCCTATGCAAAGAGACATTGCAATGCCAATTGATAAACAAAAAGAGCTTGCAAAGAAGGGCGCATTCATTGAACATTGCTATATTATGTGGCTTGATAGGGACCACCCTGAAGACTATCCTCTAGAAACTATTAAGCGAGATATGGAAGAAGTTGGGTATGAAAAATGCATAATAACAACTGATGCCGGCCAAATAAGAAATCCATCACCAAGTACATCTTTGGAAGAATATATGAATCTCTTAAATGGAGTAGGCGTGTCGAAAGAGGATCTCGAAACAATGGCAGTTGATAATCCAAGAAGAATACTCGGAGTGGATTGGCAATGTTAGATATTTCCTCTAAAATTTCAGGAGTAAAATTTGATGGGTGTATATACAATGCTTCGGGGCCACTTGATGCTACCTTAGACGAGTTAAATAAAATAGGAGATTCAAAAGCTTGCGGAATATTGATGAAATCTTGCACTATTCTTCCCAGAGAAGGTAATCCAGAACCAAGATACAAAGATGTAGAGGGAGGATCCATAAATTCGATGGGATTACCAAATATGGGGTACAAATACTATCTTGACATATTATCTTCTTTGAAGTCATTCAATAAACCTATAATTGCAAGTATAGCCGGTCAGACTCTGGAAGAGTATAAGCAAATGATACAAGCATTCAACAATTCAAAAGTAGATATCTTAGAAATAAATCTATCTTGCCCTAATATTGTAGGAAAACCTCAGATTGGGTATGACTTTGAATTATCAGAAGAGATAATCAAGATGTGTAATGAGGTTTCTAATAAACCTTGGGGATTAAAACTACCACCTTATTTTGACTTTGTTCACTTTGAGCAGATGGCATCAATTATAAATAGATCAAAGCCTGATTTTATCGTCTGTATAAATTCAATTGGGAACGCCTTATTCGTAGACTGGCAGAGTGAGCAAGTAGTAATTAAACCGAAAGGTGGATTTGGAGGGCTTGGCGGGGAGTATATCAAACCAACGGCACTTGCAAATGTAAGAAAATTCTATGAACTTCTTAATAAAGAAATAAAAATAGTTGGGGTAGGTGGAATTTACAATGGTATTGATGCATTTGAATTCATACTTTCTGGTGCGTCTTTACTACAACTTGGAACATCTTTTATCCAAGAAGGACATGGTATTTTTGGAAGAATATCCGATGAATTAAAATCTATAATGAATAAAAAAGGATATTCCAAATTAGATGATTTCAAGGGAAAATTAAAGGTGATTAATTGAAAGACCTTTATGAAATAATGATTTCCTCAGGAGCACTAGTTATTGATACAAAAAAATATTTTACTTTTTCATCAGGAATTAAAAGCCCTATATATTGTGATACAAGAAAACTTATTTCTTATCCAGAGTACAGAAAAAAAATCTTACTTTCATTAATTGAAAAAACTAATCAAATTGGAAATATTGATTGTATCGCCGGTGTAGCAACTGGTGGGATTTCTTGGGGGGCATGGTTAGCCGATAGACTAGATTTGCCATTTTGTTATGTCAGATCAGAAAAAAAATCTCACGGCGCTAAAAAATCAGTTGAAGGAGTAATTGATGTCGATAGCAATATTTTACTTGTAGAAGACGTTGTCACCACAGGAAAATCTTTAGGGCAAGCTGTTATGCAGATTAAAGAAATTAATAGGAGTAATATCTCTTCAATATGCTTGTTCTCATATGAATTTAGAGAATCAAAAGAACTCCTCTCTGGCCTTAAAATTAAGCTTTACCCAATAATGGATCTAAAGAGTCTATTAAATCAAATAACAGACGAAACTCAAAGAAAGGATATAGAAAAATGGAGTAAAGATCCTTGGGGATGGAAAAATGAAAATTGACAATGAAGAAGTAAAAAAGAAAATTTGTTTGGCCCTAGATTTAGACTCTATTGAAAAAATTAGAGAAATTATTTTTCAGACATCTGAATATGTTGGAACTTATAAGATAGGTAAAGAACTTTTCATCTCACAAGGTATTGATGCAATAAAAGAAGTTCAGAAATATAACAAAGATGTTTTTTTAGATCTGAAGCTTCACGATATTCCTAATACTGTTGAAGGTGCATCCAGAGTTATTGTAAAGCATGGCATCAAATTTTTTACAATTCATTCTTTAGGGGGGCATGAAATGATTAGAGCATCTAGAAGGGGTGTAGAAAATGGAGTAAAATTATATGAGAATAAAGCCCCAATAATTCTTGGAGTTACTGTTCTTACAAGTTTTAATGATTCAAATCTGAAAGATATATTAATAACCAAAAATATAAATGATGTCACTCTTCATTTGGCTAAAATTTCATTGGATAATGGGTGTGCAGGAATCGTATGCTCAGCAAAAGATCTTCCATTTTTAAGGCCAAACTTAGAATCTGATACATTCTATGCAACACCTGGAATTAATGTTGGCCCTAAATATAATTTAGATCAGAAAAGAATAGCTTCTCCTTATGAAGCGATTTCAAATGGCTCTTCTCTTATAATTGTAGGGAGGAGTATCATCGGTTCTGATAAAAGAGAAGAGGCATTAAAAATTCTTTTTAATGAAGTCAAAGAAGGATTAAAGTCTAACTAAGTTATATTTTATTATTCAAAATTTAAACAGAAAACTTTATATATAATCCAATAATTATATGTTTAAAAAATATACTCTTTATAACAATAAAAACTGATGCATATGCAATGTAAAGGAGATTAATCATGAAAGAAAGAAATACTTTAGCTTTGTTGATTATACTATTTATAGGATTTTATTTCATGCCTACCGATAGTAACTTGTTTAAAGAATCTTTGTCTAGCGCAGTTTTTTTATTGCATGATTATGCAAGAAAACATGTTTTAACATGCTTAGTTCCTGCAATGTTCATTGCGGGTGCTATAAGTATATTTGTTAAAAAAGATGTTATCTTAAAATATCTTGGAAGTGAAAGCAACATCTTATTATCTTATGCTATTGCATCAGTTTCTGGTTCTATACTTGCAGTATGTTCTTGTACTATATTGCCATTATTTGCATCCATCAGAAAAAGGGGGGCTGGACTAGGCCCTGCAACAACATTCTTATTTTCAGGTCCAGCAATAAATATCGCTGCTATATTTCTGACTTTTAGTGTCCTTGGGTATGAAATTGGATTAGCACGAGTTATTTCTGCTGTGGCTCTTTCTATTTTAGTCGGTATCACAATGGAGCTCATTTTTAGAGAAAGATCTGAAGGAGGTAAGCTCTACCTTGAAGAAAGTAAAATAGTACCTATCAGTTCTCAGATTCTAGCTCTGTTTTTTATATCCTTAGTATCTATACTCGTGGTAAACGGATTAACAATAGCACAAACCCCAAAATATGTTGTAATGGGAGTATTAACGATTGTTGTGGCAGGTATAGCAATTCTAAAGTTCTCTAGAGATACGTCTAAAGAGTGGCTCAACGAAACATGGAAATTTGCTAAAATGTTAATACCACTTTTGTTTATAGGTGTCTTTATTGCAGGATTTATAATGCCACTTTTACCTCAACAATTGATTGAGCAAATAGCGGGTAAGAATACGATCTCTGGAAATCTGATATCTTCAATATTTGGTGCTTTTATGTATTTTTCAACTTTAACTGAAATACCAATAATGCAGGCACTTATAGCTAAAGGAATGGCAAACGGGCCTGCTTTAGCACTCTTACTTTCAGGGCCGAGTTTGAGTTTACCTAGTATGCTAGTTATCCGGAGAGTAATGGGAAACAAAAGAACAGTTGTTTATGTGGGCCTAGTTATAATCTACTCAACAATTGCCGGATTGGTATTTGGAAGTTTATTTTAATATATTAATATTTTTACAGAAGAATTCTATTATCCAATCTTTTATTTCTTCTCTAGTTTTTCTGAATGCATTGAGTTTATCTCCATAACTTCCTTCAGTAGAAGAAGGATCATTAAAACTCTTATGGCCATACTCTTTCGCTCCAGGTAAAAAGGGGCACGTTTCTTTGGCATTGTCACATACTGTGATAACATAATCAAAGGTATAATCCTTAAATTCTAACATACTTTTAGAATAATGATTCGTGATATCTATCCCTATTTCGCTTAGAACTTCTATAGAGAAGTGATTGACTTTAGTTGGGGCAGAGCCCGCACTATACGCCTCATATTTATCTCCACAAAAATAATTTAGTAATCCTTCTGCAATTTGAGATCTCGCAGAGTTATGCGTACAAACAAACAATACTCTCTTTTTCATAAAATTAAAAATTAATTTATTTTTTACAATCGCAATTGACGTTGCCTCTTATTATCTCTTTCCAATCGCCTATCACATCATGTGTCCAGCAATCGTCAGCTCCTGCAGCTTCTCTCATTACTAAGGCAAAAATGTAGCTAAGTTCCTTTACTGTAGCACCAGCTTCAAGGGCTCCTTTGAAATGTTTTAGAACGCAAGGTTTTGATCTTGCTTTTATGGACAATGCAAAACATATGAATTGATAGGTCTTCTCATCTATTGTTCTTTTGTCCTTATACATCTCATCTATTTCATCTAGTTTTTTTGTAAATTCAGGGAAGAATTCTTCTAACATTCTCATTCATACTCCTCCAATTATTTTATGCCCAATATCTTATATAATTCATCTTCAGAAGGATTTCCAACTTTCACTACATTCCCGTCAATCAAGATGGCAGGACTGCCCATTATCCCTTCATTGATAAGATCATTTATATCAGAGCTGTATTCAACAGTTGCATTAATTTTTCCTTCGGCTGCCAATTTTTTTATTTTTTCAAAAAGAGCTTTGCATGATGCACATCCACTTCCTAATACTTTTACTTTCATTTTATCCCTCTTTATTTACAATTTCAAGTATTTTCTTAACTCTATTATCTTTTATCGAGTATAATATTCTTTTTCCATCTCTTCTAGATTGGATAATCCCCCAATCTTGTAATTTTGAGAGATGCATTGAAGTATTAGGTTGCGATCTTTTAATCAATTCAGGAATTTCACAGGCGCATCTTTCACCTGAAACAAGAACACTCAGAATTTTGTATCTTGTACTCTCCCCCATTGCTTTAAGAAGAGAAATATTCTTTTTTTCATCAATTGCCATATTTAATTATTTATATATTGATATATAAAGTTTTTTAATATAATGTTTAGGTTAAATATTTGTAAATTTTCAATTAAACAAACTAGACAGTAATACCAAAACATTTATAAATATATTATAAACAACTACTTATATGTTTATACATATTAAACTCAAAGGAGTAGTACTATGAAAAAAATTATAGTAATCTTAATCATGATATCTTCTTTAATTCTTTTTCCTGCATGTGTATCCAACACAGCTGAAGAACAGACTAAATACACTCCAATTACACCGAATGAACAAACAACAAATGACACTCCTCAAAAAGTTAATACTTTAAAAGTTGAGATACTTCATTTTCATCCTAAAACACAGTGTGTCAGTTGTAAAACTTTGGGTTTATACGCTGAAGAAACTGTAAATAAGTATTACTCAAAGGAATTAAGTAATGGAAGAATTACATTTAGGCATGTTAACTATGAACTACCTGAAAATCAGGACCTTGTCATGTTATACCGTCCACCAGGCTCTGCATTATGCATAGGGGTATATGATGATCAAGGCCACCTCTATATTGAAGAAAATTTTGGAACTTGGTACAGGCTTGAAAATAAAGATGATTTCATGAATTATCTGAAACAACTAGTTGATATGCGTCTTAATGGTGACCTTACTAAAATATAATTATTTTTATTTTATTGGTGGTATAATGGATAGATCCAATGATGGCCAGTCACTCGAAGAAAGAATACAAAATCTTACTAAGTTATACATCTCTCATTCAATCTCCAAAGATGAATTTGAATCAAGAAAAAACCAGATAATTAGTTCATACCAAAAAAATATCAAGATAGATAATAAAAATGAGATAAATCCGAAAAGTAAATACTCCAATAAAATATTTGTTATTGTTCCATTATTCTTACTAATAATTGTAGCTATTTTAGTGCTTTTTAATATTGGAAATAAAATAGATTTGATGCTATTTCTTGAATCACTAGGTAGAAGTAACATCCCATTAATTGCAGCATTTTTCATTGGATTAATGACTGCGATTAGCCCTTGTCCCTTGGCAACTAATATAACGGCTATTGCATATGCCTCCAAAAAAATTGGAAATAGTAAACACGCATTCCTTGTAGGAGTTTTATATACTACTGGTAGAATGATTGTATATATTGGAATAGCCGCTATTATAGTATGGGTCGGAATAAGTTCATTTTCATTATCTATACCTCTCCAAAAATATGGGAAAGTATTATTGGGCCCTCTTTTGTTAATATTTGGAATCTTAATGCTTGGTATTATTAATTTTAGCTTTGGAAAAAGTAGTGATAGATTGAATAAACTCAAAGAATATTTCTCAGAAAAAGGGTTAATTGGAAGTCTTTTTCTAGGAATGCTTTTTGCTTTGGCATTCTGCCCTATAAGTGCAGTGTTCTACTTTGGCATGCTCATACCTCTAGCAATTCAAAATAGTGACCCGATTATTGTACCTTCAATCTTTGCTATTGCAACAAGCTTACCCGTTATTATATTTTCTTTAATATTGGCTTTCAGCATTTCAAAGATAGGTGATGTTATGAAAAAAGTCCAAGTCTTTGAGAACTGGATTCGAAAAGCAGTTGCAGTAATTTTTATTATCGTCGGCCTCTATTACATATTTCTTATATAGGGTATTATCTTCGTTGAATTTACTATATCTTGTAAAATAAGAATAAATAATCTATTTTTCTATAATCTATTATCAAAAGACTTTTATAATTACTATTAATAAAATAATAATCTTATTTGGAGGTAAAATATGAGAAAAATATCGGGAATAATTGTGGCAATTATATTCGCTGTTTTTGTATTATTAACACCAATATCAGCTGCACAAAATAACAAACCTACACTTGATGGCGGAGTTCTTTTGTATACCTTCGAAGGGAATACATTTTCTTATAAATTTCAAGTGACTTATACTGATTCTGAAGGAAATCTCCCACTATACATGTTCGTCTATATTAACGGATCTAGAAGAACAATGGTAAAGGCAGATGAAAAAGACAATAATGCAAAAGATGGGATAGTTTATACACTACCATTGTCTGGGGAAGATTTATACAAAATAGCTCCAAAGGCAAGAGGATGGGAAATTGAATACTGGTTTAGAACAAACGATGGAACTGGCCCTGTTACTACTTTAAAATCAAATTTGTTTGCATTAGATTATGACACAATGGGACTAATTCCAATAAACTCTGCAGGTGCAAGTGGTAGTTCTGGATGCAGTAGATGCAGTGGTGGATAAATTCAATATTTATATTATTTTTCTATTTCTTTCAGAGCCTTTTCAAATGAATCTCTTAGTATGTCAATATTTCCTTCTTTTATTATAACATCACTATTAAAATGTGATGCAAATTCGTTACATCTGTCCCTAAAATTGGCCTTATCTATAAAATCAAGTTCAATCCCTACTATTTTTTTATAGTCAGAACTTCCAAGAACCATTCTAAATTTTTCTTTAACATTCATCTCAGATAATTCTGCCATTTTTTTTGAATCAATATTTCGTGTTTTTTCTTCTAAAAGTTTGGGCCAAAGTTTTGCCCATCCAGGGGTCATAAAAAATATATTTGTGTTCTCTTCTAACTCTTTAAGATATTTTTCACTAGATCCAATTAAAGCACATATACAGTCATCCATTATTTCTCCTTTTTCATTAGTTAGAATATCAAAAGGGACCCTTATCTTCCTGTTAATTAATAACTCTCTTATCGGCCCTAATGCATTACCGCATAACCCATATAACAATAGTATGTAATCAACATGCTTTTCTATTTCTTTTGCAGCATTTACTACCTCTTTTTTGATATCTTCTGCATAAAGATGTAGGGCAAAAGGGAGGATGTTAATTACTACTTCCAGAGGGGCTTGTCTTTTTAGAAATCTAGTAGAACATAATTCTCTTGCAATAGTAATCTTTTCATAATTGTATTTAGATTCAAGCATTTTTTGAAACTCTTTCGAAGAATCACTTGGCACAAGAATAATTCTATTTATAATATCATACTCTGATAATAATTTTAGTAACTCTTCCTCAAAGATTTCACATGCAACAATACCTATTCTTTTCATTTTCTCTGTTTTGGTAGTAACGACTTAATTTAAAAGTATTACTTATACAACAGAAATATTTATATATGCGCATATATGCATAAATATTATGGATTCCCAAGTTGAGGTATTCAAAGCGCTTGGCGATGATACGCGTCTTAGGATAGTAAAATGTCTATTGAACGAAGAATATTGTGCATGCGATTTTACTTCCAAAATTTCTAAAGATCAGACAACTATTTCAAGGCATCTTAAGATACTTGTTGATGCAGGTATTTTGAAATCCGAGAAAAAAGGGAGAAACATAATCTATAGTATCAAAGATAAGGCCACAAAAGAAATGTTGATAAATTTTGGCATTGATGGGGTGCCTTGTTGTGAAGGTGATAAATAATGAAAGATGAAGATATAAAGAGAATTGTAAAAGATAATTATTCTAGAATTGCATCATCTAACTGTGGGTGCAGTTGTGGATGTGGAAATACTAATAATAATGAGCTAATAGCTAAATCATTAGGCTATTCTGAAACGCAGATTGGAAATGTATCTGAGGCCAATCTTGGATTGGGATGTGGCAATCCTACTGCCCTTGGAGAAATTAAAGAAGGAGATGTTGTACTAGATCTTGGATCTGGGGCTGGACTAGATTGTTTTCTTGCAGCAGATAAAGTCGGAGAAAAAGGAAAAGTCATAGGTGTTGATTTAACAGATACTATGATTCAAAAGGCAAAGCAAAATGCCAAAAAATATAGATATAAAAATGTTGAATTTAGGCAAGGCGATATAGAAAATCTTCCAGTAGACAATAGTTCAATAGATGTCATATTAAGCAATTGTGTAATCAATCTTGTACCAAATAAATCAAAAGCTTTCAATGAGGCTTACAGAGTTTTAAAAAAAGGTGGAAGGATGTATATCTCTGACATTGTATTGCTTCAAGATTTAAGTGAAGACCTTAGAAAAAATGAGATGCTCTTAGTGAGTTGTGTGGCGGGTGCAATATTAAAAGAAGATTATCTTAAAATAATCAAGGATTCGGGATTTGAAGTAGATTCTCTAGAAAGTGATGAAGATATAAGTATGAGGCAGTATTGGGGTTTACCCCTCGAAAGCTTGAGTATTGTTGCAACAAAGAAATAATTATTTTTATTTTCTCTCTTTATAATAACTAATTAATAAAGATATAATTTCAAAATAGAAATTGGTATAAAAAATGATTATATCGTATTGGCCTTAAAATTAGGGACAAATCAAAACTTCAAAAGTTCTTCTTGCCATTCTTTCTTGCATTCACAATCATATTCCAAGACTTTGGGATTATTGTTAATGGAAAATTCAAGAATTCTTTTTTCAATTTCCCTGTTGCAATTCTTACAATTTTTAGGGCCACGTGATCTACCAAAAGCCACTGGGTGACAAATTATATCTGGCCTTAACTCAGAAGTTTCTTTTAAAATCTCTAAGATACTCCACCCCCACGGCGGTGAATATTCTCCTTTATTCCAGAGATATTCAACTAGGGTATTCTTATGGACGGTCATAGGATTAAATGAGATAACGTCAGCAATACTCTCAATAGCCCTCGCAGAATTTATGGCGTCATGTATTGCTTCCTTTTCAGTTAGAAACGGAGGTTTTATCATTATATACGCTTTATTTTTAATACCAAGTTTTTTCAAAATCTCACTTGCAGAAAGGAAATCTTCAAAAGTGAAACCTTTATTGATTGAATGTTGAAGTATCCTGTTATTAGAGGATTCTAATCCAATCGCAACTTCAATCTGTACTCCAATACCTACTAATTCTTCCAAATAGTCTTCTTTGATATATTCTGGCCTAGACTCTAAAGTTACTTCAGGTATATCCCTCTCAGACAGAAATGTGATTATTTTTTTAGCACAATCTTGATTTACTTCTTTTGGATCAAGAAAACTACCTGATGTAAAAATCTTAACTTTTTTAATCTCTTTGTCATAAGCACTGTTGAACTCATCAACAAACACGTTGAAAAGATCAATTGAGGAGTCGCCTGGAGAATCTTCAAAGTAAGAGCACATATTGCACCTTCTCCATCTACAACCTACTGTTGGTAAAATTATTGAAAGTGCCTTTCCTTCTTTACCTTGAATTTTTTCTCTGTTATAAAAGAACATTAAATCATCTAAACAATTTCAGTTTAAAAATCTACTCAAAGAGGCAGTTCATGCAGTTAACAGCAATAATAGATATTATCACTGCAGCGGCCGCGAATATAATCCAAAGTATCCTTCGGAAGTATCTCTCCGATAAATAGATAATAAAAACAGATGTTGCAATAAAATAGCATAGCAAAGGAAATATTGGCATAGTCACCAATTGAAATAAGTTATAACCCATTAGGTATAGAGACCATTCGATTCCACTCCAGCTGATCCCAATAAAAACTACCCCAAAAATGAAAAGTTCCTCTGCTTTTTTGTAATCTTTGTCCCTTAAGTAAAGAGAAAAAATAATTAAAAGAGAACTTAATATCGAGCTTATAATCGAATAATGGAATCCTAGAGATTCGAGCCCCATTTTATTCCAACACTGCACCTTTATCAGCAGATGTTACTAGTTTTCTGTATCTCAAAAGCATTCCTGGTATGTCCTTTTTTGGAGGCTTTGCAACATTTAATCTTTTCTTTATTTCTTCGTCAGTTAGTGTTACCTCAAGTTTTCTCTTTGGTATATCAATTTTTATTGTATCGCCATCTTTTACAGCTGCAATAGGCCCTTTGTCAAATGCTTCGGGTGATACATGACCTATACATGGCCCCCTAGTACCTCCTGAAAATCTGCCATCAGTAATCAAAGCAACTGATTCGGATAAACCCATCCCAGCTATCAAACTTGTTGGTTCTAGCATCTCTCTCATTCCAGGCCCACCTTTTGGCCCCTCATATCTTATGACAACAACCATGCCCGATTTGATCTTACCGGCCAATATAGCTTTAGTTGCAGCTTCTTCACTTTCAAAGACTTTGGCCTTACCTTCAAACTTCATCATCTTATCACTTACTGCAGTCTGTTTGACAACTGAGCCTTTAGGTGCAAGATTTCCTTTCAATATTGCAATTCCACCTTGCTTGTGGTAAGGATTGTCAAGATTTCTGATTGTATCCGATTTTACTAGTTTTACTTTCTTTAGGACATCTCCAAGAGTATCTCCGGCAACTGTTTTTGTTTCTAGATTAAGTTTGTCTTTAATTCTAATTAAAATCTGTGGAATACCGCCGGCATCATCAAAGTCCCTCATAAAGAATGGTCCACCCGGCCTTAGGTTTACAAGGTGTGGTGTTTCTTTTGATAATTTATCAAATAATGTAAGAGGCAAATCAATTCCAAAAGCATTAGCAACTGCAGGTAAATGCAAAGCAGTATTGGATGAACCACCAATTCCCATATCCACTCTTATGGCATTTTCAAAGCTTTTCTTAGTGACTATGTCTTTTGGTTTTAGGTCTTTTTTAACAAGTTCAACAATGAGCTTTCCAGTCTGGTATGCTATATCCTCTTTTCTCTTGTCAGTTGCGTGAATAGTTGCGCTACCCGGCATAGATAAACCAAGAGCTTCAGTCATACAGGCCATAGAATTAGCTGTAAATAACCCCGCACATGCACCTGCTCCAGGGCAGCTTTTCTTTTCTATCTCTTTGAGTTCTTTTTCTGAAAGATCCCCTTTCTTGTAACTTCCAACAGCCTCAAAGATTGATATAAGATCTAGCCTTTTACCATTGTGCTCACCTGGCTCCATAGGGCCACCAGTAACCATAACTGCGGGTATGTTTACTCTACCGGCTGCCATTAGCATTCCTGGCGTTATCTTGTCACAGTTAGTAACTCCAACCCATCCATCAAAAAGATGTGAGGATACCATAAGCTCTACTGAATCAGCGATTATGTCTCTTGAGGGAAGAGAGTATCTCATCCCTTGGTGACCCATTGCTATTCCATCGCATATACCAGGCATTCCAAATTCAAAAGGGATGCCACCTGCATCTCGAATACCTTTTTTTACTAGTTCTGTAAGCTTTCTTAGATTAATATGACCAGGAACTACCTCTGAATATGCCGATGCAACGCCTATAAATGGTTTTTTGAAATCCTCATCTTTTAGGCCATCTGCTCTCAGCAATCCTCTAGCTCCTGCTTTATCAATGTCATCTTTAATTATTGAACTTCTCACTTAATCACATCCACAAATTTTGCTAGGCCGTATTCAACACTATCTACAAGTGCATACCAACTGGCAGTTATTATATTCTCTGAAACTCCTACTGTGTCCCACATTTTGTTGAAGCCATGTGTTCTTATCAAAACTCTTACAACTGATCCAGTACCTTCTTCGCCTTCAAGAACTCTGACCTTATAATCGGTCAAATTGAAGTTCTTTATCTCTGGATAGGCGCCAATCAATGCTTTTCTAAGAGCTTTGTCTAGAGCATTTACTGGACCATTACCCTCTGCAGCTGTGTGGAACTCTCTGTCATTTACCCTTAACTTAACTGTAGCCTCAGAGCGCGATTCCATATCCCCTCTTTTGTCTATGACTACTCTAAATCCTTCAAGTTCAAAGAATTTCTTATAAGTTCCAAGGGCCTTTTTCATCAAAAGCTCAAATGAAGCTTCCGCGCCTTCAAATTGATATCCTTCGTTTTCCAGTTTCTTTATCTTTTCTAATATGAAATCAAGCTTTGAATCAGCCGATTCAAGATCAACACCATATTCTTTGGCCTTAAATATGATGTTGCTTCTTCCAGAAAGTTCTGAAACAATAACTCTTGTTCTATTCCCTATAAGCTCTGGTCTTATATGCTCGTAAGTGTCTGGATGCCTTTGAATTGCACTAACATGGATTCCACCTTTGTGAGCAAATGCGCTTGAACCTACATAAGGCTGATGTGTATCGGGGGTAATATTACCTAGCTCTGCTATATAGGCAGAAACACTTTTTAATTTTCTTAGCTGTTCATCGGTGATACAGTCAAGTTTCATCTTAATTTTAAGGCCAGGAATAATTGAGCATAAATTAGCATTACCGCATCTTTCCCCATAGCCATTAATAGTTCCCTGGACATGCACTGCACCATTTCTTACTGCTTCTAGCGAATTCGCAACTGCACATTCTGAATCATTATGTGTATGTATACCGATATTTGACTTAATTTCAGATTTTATTTCTCTGATAATTGATCCTATTTCAAATGGAAGACTTCCCCCATTAGTATCACATAAAGATATGCAATCTGCGCCAGCCCTATCAGCTTCTTTTATAGTTGATAGCGCATATTCCTTGTTTCTCTTGTAACCATCAAAGAAATGCTCTGCATCGTAGATTACCTCAACTCCATGATCCTTAAGAAAAATAATAGAATCATAGATCATCTCTAAGTTTTTCTCAAGCGGAATCTTCAAGGCTTCTGTGACATGAAAATCCCAACTTTTACCAAAAATAGAGGCAACTTCTGTATTGACATCTATGATGGCCTTAAGATTAGGATCGTCTTCAGCTCTCAACTTAGCCCTTCTAGTACTCCCAAATGCACATATCTTTGAAGTTGTCAATGAAAGAGCTTTAGCATTCTTGAAAAATTCCACATCTTTTGGATTTGAACCCGGCCATCCACCTTCAATGTAATGTATTCCTAGTTCATCAAGCTTTTCACATACCTTTAGCTTATCGTTGGCAGAGAAGGCTATACCCTCTCCCTGCGTTCCATCTCTCAAGGTTGTATCAAAAAGCTTTATCATTTTTTTCTCCTTATTCTTTCAACTTCTTTACTATTTCATCCCCAACCTCAGTTGTCTTTGATTTTCCACCGAGATCTTGGGTTCTAACTTTTCCTTCTTCAAGTACTTTAATTACTGCTTTTTCGATTAATGATGCAGTCTTTGGCTCTCCAATTGTTTCTAACATCATTACACCGCTTAATATAGTTGCAAGTGGATTTGAAACATTCTTTCCTTTGTACTTTGGAGCTGAACCATGTATTGGTTCGAACATAGAAACACCATCTGGATTAATATTTCCGCCAGCAGCAAGACCAAGACCACCTTGGATCATTGCACCTAGATCAGTTATTATATCTCCAAACATATTTGGAGCAACGACAACTTGATACCATTGTGGCTGTTTAACAAACCACATTGTAATAGCATCAACAAATGCAAACTCAGTTTCGTATCCAGGGTATTCTTTAGAAACTTCTTCAAAAACGTCTCTCCATAAACTGTAGATATTGGTCAAGACATTTGCTTTATCAACAGAAGTAACTCTCTTCTTACCCTTCATCTTAGCAAGCTCAAAGGCATATTTGATTACCCTTCTAGCACCTGCTCTTGAGATCATTCCTATCTGGTATGCTATCTCTTCTGGCCTATCAATATCAACACCCATATTAAACTTGACTTCATATAGATCTCTTATTACTTCAAGTTGATCTTTATTGTGAGTTCCCTTAAACCTTCCACCGATTCCTATATAGAAATCTTCGGTGTTCTCCCTAATTACATGGAAATTAATATCCTTGTAGGTTTTGTCCTTTAGAGGGCATGGAACATTTGGATATGATACAATTGGTCTTAGATTTACATACTGATCAAAATAAAATCTCATTTTAAGGAGGATACCTTTCTCAAGTATTCCTGGGGCAACTCTTGGATCCCCAATAGAACCAAAGTATATAGCATCCTTTTTCTTTAGCTCCTTTAAAGTTTCTTCTGTGATTAATTCTCCAGTCTTTAGATACTGCTCAGAGCCATTTTGATAGTATTCCCATTCAATGTTAAGTCCTGTTATATCACATGCTGTGTCTATTACTTTCTTTCCTTCTTCGATAATCTCAGGTCCTATCCCGTCACCGGGCATTACGGCTATTTTTTTCATTTAGAACCTCCTTTACGTATTCCATAAGACCGCCTTTCTCTACTATCTTTAATAAGAATTCAGGTAGCGGTTTAAACTCAAAGACCTCACCGGATCTATTGTTCTTTACAGTTCCTTTTTTGAGTTCAACTAATAACTCGTCTCCTTCATTAGCATTAACATCGCATTCAATTAATGTTAAACCTAAATTAATAGAATTTCTGAAAAATATTCTAGCAAAGCTTTTTGCGATTACACATGATATGCCAGCACCCATTAGAGCTCTTGGTGCATGTTCTCTGGAAGATCCACATCCAAAATTCCTTCCTGCAACTATCATGTCACCTTCCTTGACTATATTCTTGAAATCTGGCCTTACTTTTACGAAAGCGTTTTTTGCTAGCTCTTTTGGATCCCCAGTTACAAGGAATTCAGCAGGAATAATCTGATCAGTGTCAACATTATCCCCGAACTTTATAACTTGGCCTTTAAGAACTTCTTTCATTAAAGCACCTCTCTCGGATCAACAATTCTTCCTTCAATTGCAGATGCTGTAACAACTGCAGGATTTGCTAGGTAAACTTCTGAGTTCTTGTGTCCCATCCTTCCAATGAAATTCCTATTGGTTGTGGCAACACATCTTTCCCCTTCTGCTAGGATACCCATGTATCCTCCGAGGCATGCTCCACAAGTTGGGCCACAGACAAAGCAATTAGCCTTCTGGAAGATATCGATTAGTCCTTCCTTCAGTGCCTGATCAAAAACATCCTTTGTAGCAGGGACAACTATCATCCTAACATTGGGATTAATTTTTTTACCTTTCAGTATCTGTGCGCCTATTCTAAGATCCTCAATCCTACCGTTTGTGCATGAACCAAGGTATGCCTGATCAATCTCGACATCAACTTCTGAAGCTGGGGCTGTATTACTTGGTAGAAATGGCTTTGCAACTGTTGGTGGGATTTCTTCAGCTTCATATTTTAACTCATTAATATAATATGCATCTTTATCAGAATAAACTGGGTCATAGTTACCTCTAACTCTCCCTTTGAGGTAATCAAAGACTTTATTGTCTGCGGGAATAATTCCGGCCTTTCCCCCTGCTTCTATCGCCATGTTGGAAATTGATATTCTATCTGAAAGTGTTAAGTTTTCAATAGTATTTCCATAGTATTCCATGGACTGGTATAATGCACCTTCTACTCCAATATCCCCTATAACATGAAGGATGATATCCTTTCCATAAACATAATTATCGAGCTTACCACTAACTGTGATCTTAATGCTATCTGGAACTTTTAGCCATAGTTTGCCGATTGCCATAACTGCAGCAGCTTCAGTTGAGCCGATTCCAGTTGAAAAAGCTCCCAAAGCACCGTAGCTACAAGTATGTGAATCTGCACCTACAATAAGTCTTCCTGGTGCAACAAATCCTTTCTCAATCATGAGTTGGTGGCATACACCGCCTCGTCCAACTTCAAAATAATTCTCAATTCCATACTTCTTTGAGAAATCTCGCATTCTTTTTGCCTGCTCAGCAGAGGCAACGTCCTTGTTAGGGACATAATGGTCTGGTATTAAAACTATCTTTTCCTTTAGAGGTTTTGTACCTTTAGGTAATTTTTCAAACTGCTCAAATGCGGGTAGTCCTGTCACATCATTTACCATGACGTAATCGACATTTGCTTCTACTATTTGACCAGCTTCTACATTAATACCTGACTTATTTCCTATTATTTTTTCTGATATTGTCTTTCCCATAAAAATCAACTAAAAAAATAAAATATTAAATTAAATTATTTTTTTTGTGGTTTTATGAACATTTTTCTTATGTCCTTTCCTACTTCTTCAATGAGTTTTTCCTTCCCTTCTTTTCTTAATCTTGTGAGGACTGGCTTTCCAGTGTAGTTTTCCATCATAAACTCTCTGGCAAACTCACCTGATTTAATGTAGTCAAGAACATCGTACATTCTTTCTCTTACTGAGTCGTCAATTATCATTGGGCCTCTTGTTCTTCCACCATACTCTGCAGTGTTAGAAACTCTATCCCACATGAGCTCTAGACCGCCCTCATAAAAGAGATCCACTATAAGTTTCATTTCGTTTAAACATTCAAAGTATGCTATTTCTGGCTGGTATCCTTCGCTGACTAACGTTTCAAAACCTGCTGTGATTAACTCTGTTATCCCTCCACAAAGGACGCACTGTTCACCAAATATATCGGTAATAGCTTCTTCTTCAAATGTTGTTTCAACTACTCCTGCTTTAGTTAGGTTCATGGCCTTTGCCATAGCAAGAACAGTTTCTTTAGCCTTTCCTGTATAATCCTGCTCAACAGCCATAAGAGCTGGGGCTCCAAAGTTCTCCTTGTAAAGTCTTCTTAATTCGCTACCAGGTGTTTTAGGGGCAATCATGATTACGTCAACAAACTCTGGTGGCTTAATCTGATTGAATGTTATGTTAAATCCATGTGAAAAGCTTAGAACATCGCCCTCTTTTAAATTGTCTTTTATGTATTTGGAATATACCTGTGGTTGAACCTCATCAGGTATTAATATATGGATGATGTCTCCTGCCTTTGCAGCATCTTCAACACTCATCGTCTTAATCCCTGCGTCCTTTGCACAGTTCCAAGACTTTCCTCCTTCATTTACACCGACGACAACATCAAGTCCGCTGTCGTGCATACATAAGGCCTGGGCCCTACCTTGATTTCCGTATCCTATTACGGCTATCTTTTTACCTTGTAAATATTTAAGGTCTGCATCACAATCATAATACATTGTTGCCATTATTTAACCTCCCGTTTTCTTTTCAATATCTCTAGAAATGGCAGTAACGCCTGTTCTAAACAGCTCCTTTATGCCAAAGTTCTTCATTGTTTCAACAAATCTGTCTACATCAAGCGGATCTGCCGTTATTTCTAGGGTTATTGTTCTTAAACTAATATCTACTATATTCGCTTTAAATGCATTGGCTATCTCTAAAACTTCTGCTCTGTTTTCTTTGTCTGCGTATATCTTCAATAGACAAAGATCCCGAATAACAGAAGTATCTTTTTCTAGGATATTTACCTTAACTACTTCGATAAGTTTGTTTAACTGTTTTTCTATTTTTTCTATTTCCCGCTCGTCCCCAGTAGTTACTATTGTCATCCTGCTCATACCTTCTTTTTCAGAAGGAGAGACTGTTAAGGAATGAATATTAATCCCTCTCCTTGAGAACATACCACTCATTCTCGTAAGAGAGCCAGCTTCATCTTCAACTAATACTGATATTATTTGTGTCGGCATCTTCCCACTCCTATCATTTCATCAACTCTTCCACCTGGTGGAATCATTGGGAGGATATTAGTTTCTGATTCTATTTTGAAATCTAGGATCGAAACAACACCTGAATCGAAGGCATTTTTCAATGCTTTTTCAATGTCTGATACCTTTTCAACTCTTTCCCCATAAGCTCCAAATGATTCGGCTAGTTTCACAAAATCCGGTATTGTCCCTAGTTTTGTACCTGCATATCTCTTTTCCCAAAATAGCTCCTGCCATTGCCTAACCATCCCAAGGAATGAATTATTTAATATTGCAACTACTACTGGTATATCTTCAGACATGGCTGTCGCTAACTCTTGGCAAACCATTAGGAAAGATCCATCTCCTGCAATATCTAGGACCTGTTTGTCAGGTCTTGCGACTTTAGCACCTATTGCAGCCGGGAATCCAAATCCCATTGTTCCAAGTCCCCCTGAAGAAATGAACTGCCTTGGTTTTTTAGTAATGTAGTAATGAGCAGCAAACATCTGATTCTGTCCAACTTCCGTAGTTACTATTGCATTATCATCTAAGAAATTATTAATGGCTTTTATTATTACCTCTGGTGTAAGTTTATCTTCCTTTGGCTTGAAGGTTTCACATTCTTCACACATAGAATGAAGTTGCTTCACTCTTTTTTGCCAGATATTTGTGTCCTTCTTTACATCCTCATACTTCTTTAGGAATTTTATTAGATCTCGAATCACTAGCTTTGCATCACCTACTAGTGGAAAATCTACAGTAATGTTTTTGTTAAGCTCAGATGAGTCTATATCACAGTGAATTTTGATGGCATCAGGAGCAAATGATTCTAATCCCCACCCAGTTGTTCTGTCTGAAAATCTACATCCTATGGCTAATAAAACGTCACAGTTATTTATCATCTTATTAGCAGCCATTCTTCCATGCATTCCAACCATACCTAATGAAAGTGGATGATCTTCTGGGATAGTTCCTTTTCCCATCAAAGTTGTTGCTACTCCGGCCCCTAAGTACTCAGCTAGTGCCCTTAAATCTTCAGAAGCATTTGCAAGTATTACCCCTCCACCTGCTAGGATTAATGGTCTTTCTGCTTCCATTAGTTTTTGAGCTATTCTTTTGATCTGTAGTGGATTAGGGACAACGCTTGGATTGTAACCAGCAAATTTTACCTCTCCATGGTAATACTCCTTTGAAGTCTTTTGCTGAACATCATTTGGTAAATCAATGACTACAGCTCCTTTTCTTCCGGTATTTGCTATTTTAAATGCACCTTTTATTGTCCATGATAAATTATCAGTTGATTTAACAAGAAAATTGTGCTTTGTTATCGGCATTGTTATCCCAAAGGTATCTGCTTCTTGGAAAGCATCTGTACCTATGGCTTTTGTGGGTACCTGAGCTGTAAAGGCAACTACTGGAATAGAATCCATTGTAGCGTTCAATAAACCAGTAATAAGATTAGTAGCCCCTGGACCAGATGTCGCCATGCAAACTCCAGGGTCTCCTGAAGCTCTAGCATATCCATCCGCTGCATGAGCTGCTCCTTGTTCATGTCTTACAAGTATGCTTCTAATTTCTGTTTCATCATATAGTCTATCATAAAGAGGTATCAGTTGACCTCCGGGGAAACCAAAGATATTCTTAACATTCTCTTCTTTTAGGCATTTGACAACGATTTCTGTTCCTTTTAAATCATCACTCATTTAGTTTTCCCCTCTTTCGTAATCTTTCTTAATTTGTTAATAGCCTCAATAGCGGCATTGACACTTGTCATTACTATATCTGGACCAACACTTTTTCCTAGTGCTTTGATATTATCTTCATTAATCATTTTCACAGACACTTGACATAGTGCATCAGAACCACCTGTAATAGCTTCTAGTTTATACTCTTCTAATGTTATCTTCTCAGGTACAACTGATTTTAAGGCGTTTAATGCAGCATCGACTACACCATTTCCAATATTTGAACCAATTTTCTTATTGCCATTTATGTTTAGAATTGCGGTTGCTGTTGGTGTAATACGTAATCCTGATACGATTGTCATCTCTTCTAGTTTTACCTCTTTTTCTTCGTCTGGAACTTTTCCAACAAATCCTGCAGCAATTGCTAAAAGATCTTCATCGGTTATTTTCTTTCCACTTTCCCTGATCTTCTTAACTTCTTCTACAATATCAAGGTTCTGTTCTTTTGTCAGACTAATTCCAAAGTCCTTTAATTTCTTTTCAACAGCATGTATTCCTGTGTGTTTTCCAACAACTATTTCGCTTTCTCTACCGACTAGTTTAGGGGTTAAAGGTTCGTAACAGAAGGATTTACTTAATACTCCGTGCACGTGAATTCCCGACTCATGAGCAAATGCATTGTCACCAACTATTGCTTTGTTAGGTTGAACAACAACACCAGATAATCTTGAAACTAGTTTGGATATATATGTAAGTCTAGTTGTATCTAACGAAAATCTGACTCCATATAATGCCATAAGACTCATTACTGTTTCTTCTAATGAAGCGTTTCCAGCCCTCTCACCAAGTCCATTAACTGTACAATGAATCTGTTTCGCTCCACTTTCTACAGCAGCAAGTGAATTTGCTACAGCAAGGCCAAAATCATTGTGGCAGTGGACACTTATGGGTACATCGATATCATTTACTAACTCTTTTATTAGATATCTCATCCCTTTGGGCATTATTGTACCAACAGTATCTGGGACATTTATATAATCTACACCAGCGTCTCTTACTGCTCTGTGCATCTCTTTAAGATATTCAAGCTCTGTTCTTGTAGCATCTTCGCATGAGAACTCTACTTCAACACCGTGCTCTTTTGCATATTCTACACCCTCAATGGCTTTTCTCATGATCTCCTCTTTTGACATTTTGAGTTTGAACTCTCTATGTATTGGAGATGTAGCGATAAAGGTGTGAACTCTATCAACATTACATTCTAATGCGATATCTATATCTTTCTTATTTGATCTTGCAAGGCCACAAACTTTTGCCTTTAAACCCATATCTGCGACCTTTTTTATAGCGTCCCTCTCGCCAGTAGATGTTATTGGAAATCCTGCTTCAATAGCATCGACACCTAATAGATCAAGGCTTTCAGCTATCTTCATCTTTTCTTCTACGCTAAAAGCTACTCCAGGAGTTTGCTCACCATCTCTTAGAGTTGTATCAAAGATCTTGATACCATCTATATTCATTTTGTCTAATACTATTCTATTGTAGTCACTTACACAAATTACTTCTTCCATATTGTCCACCCATCACTGTAGTTTATAAAATATTTTACTTGAAATGAAAAAAAATTATCTTGAATTTGAGAATTCCAAGTAAAACTACGGAGTAATTTTATAAAAAAATCATAACAATGCGTGGGGCAAAAATATACCCCCCCTAATTACTAACTCCATAGTATGCACCTTAATGCATTTTAAAGCCACTTTATTTCTTTTTAAATGTTTCGGTTATTTTTAGAATAAATTCAATAAAAATAAAAATTAATTATTTTATTGTAGTTTTTTTAATTTCTAATCGTCTAGCTATTAATTTTTCTATTTCAATTACAAAAAAACTTGTAGTCGCCACTAGTATTAATGGTATCCACCATATTGGGGGGAACGGTGCGGTTCTGAAGGGGCTAGTACCAAATAATGGCTCTGAATATACCAATACAATCTGAAGCACTAAAGTTGTCAATGCTCCTAAGATTAACCATTTATTTCTAAGGATAGGATTTATCTTAAAGGCAGTACCTTTCAATGATCTCGCTGTGAACAGATATCCTACTTCGATCATTATTATTGTGGTGAATGCAATTGTCTGTGCTTGTGGCATAAAGTCAAGAGAGTAGTTTACTGTCTTAAAAAATAGCAAGTACATTAAAAATATCATTGTCATTTCAATGATAGATACTATCCCAACTCTTTTAATGAAAAATTTGTTGAATAGTTTTTCATTAGGGTCTCTTGGCGGTCTTTGTAGCAGCCCTTTTTCTGCTGGCTCCCATATCAAAGGAATTGCACATGCAATGGCGATAATTAAGTTAACCCACAATATCTGTACTGGTTCTATGGGAAGTCTATGACTAAAAATTGGTATTAACGGAGCTAAAAACAGAGCACCTGCCATAGCAAGGCCTTGGCCTCCATTTGTAGGCATTATGTAGAGGATTACTTTCCAGATATTGTCATATACGTGTCTGCCTTCTTCAACAGCATCTACAATTGTAGCAAAATTGTCATCAGCTAAAATTATGTCTGATGCTTCCTTGCTTACCTCAGTTCCGCCAACACCCATAGAAACGCCTATATCTGCGGCCTTTAATGCAGGAGCATCATTTACTCCATCTCCTGTCATTGCAACTATATGCCCCCTTCTCTGCAGTTCCTTTGTTATTCTATACTTATGTTCAGGTTCAACTCTTGCATATACTGAATAATCATTAACTACTTCGTAAAGCCGATCATCTGTCATCTCTGAAATTTCTTTCCCTGTCAGAACACCGTCTTTTCCATCACCTATCTTTAGTTGCTTTGCAACTGCTTTTGCTGTCAAGGCGTGATCACCTGTGATCATTATTGGGCGAATACCAGCTGTTTTACACTTCTCTATAGCGTCTATAGCTTCTTTTCTTGGTGGGTCGATCATACCTTGAGCACCAACAAATGTTAAATCAGATATATCTGATTGATCAAGAGAAAGTTTATCTTTAGGAACTTTCTTGTAAGCCATAGCCAATACCCTTAAGGCGTCTTTTGCCATATCTTCTACATTTTTCATTATGAATTCTTTATCTAAAGGCATTCTTTTTCCATCAATCAATTGATCCTTGCAGGATTTTAGAATTCTTTCTGGAGAGCCTTTAACATAAATTATGTTTTCCTCGCCATCTTCGTGTAATGTTGCCATATATTGTTGTTTTGATTCGAAAGGAATTTCATCCAATTTTAGAAGTTTTTCATCGATCCCAGCCTTTTTTGCAGAAACAATCAAAGCTGCTTCTGTATGGCTTCCTTTAGCAATATACCTATCTTTCTCTTTTGAAATTCCGGAATTGTTACAAAGAAATCCCGTTCTTAAGGTATGGATAAGTTCTGGTGTTAGTTTTGCTTTTATACTACCGTTCTTTTCCAATATTTGTCCCACAGGTTCATACCCTACTCCCTCAATAACATAGATTTTCTTTCCACTGAATATTCTAACTGCTGTCATTTCATTTTTAGTTAGTGTTCCTGTTTTATCAGAACAAATTACAGTTACACTCCCCAATGTTTCCGCAGCTGGTAAGTTTCTAACTATTGCATTTTTTCTTGCCATAACTGTTGATCCTACAGCAAAAGCAGCAATTATGGCACCAGCAAGACCTTCTGGGATTAATGCCACAATCATACCTATCATGGCTAGAAACATGTATACTATTTCATATCCCTCTAACAACCCCAATCCAAACATCAAGACCCCAAAAGATACAATAGTAATAATTAGTAACTTCACAAATGCTGATATCTTTTTTAATATTGGTGGAGTTGTCTGCCCAGAGCTTTTCATAAGCTTTGCTATCTTTCCAATTTCTGTTTCTTCAGCAGTTGCGTATACTATTCCTTTACCCCTACCGCTTGTTACAAAAGTTCCTCCATAGGCCATACAAAACTTTCCTTCGCTTTCTCTGTTTCTTGGGTCATCTTCTGTGCCCTTGTTAACTGGCATTGATTCTCCAGTAAGCATTGATTCGTCCAAGCTTAAGTTCTTTGAGGATAGTATTCTGAGGTCAGCAGGTATCTTGTCTCCAGATTCAATAATTACCACATCGCCTGGAACAAGTTCCCTTGAAGGTATTACCTTATTTTCTCCCTCTCTTATTACTTTGCATTTATCAACAAGCATATCCTTCAGAGCATCAATTGAGGCCTCTGCTTTTCCTTCCTGGATAAAACCAATAATAGCTGTTGCTAAAACAACACCCACTATCACCCACATATCCATTATGATGTCTTCTTCCCCCATGAAAGCCCATAAGAAAAAGCATGCTAGTGCGGCAACTATAAGAACAATCAGTAAAGGATTATTGAATTGCTTTAAAAATCTTACAATCGGACCTCGCTTCTTGAATTTAATTTCATTATAACCATACTTTTCAATTCTTGAAACTGCTTCTTTAGAGGAGAGACCTCCCGTGGATGTACTCAACTTCTTTATTATGTCATTACTATCTAATTTACACCAATCTAATTTTGTTTCCACAGACATCCCTCCTTTATGTTTTTATTATGATAACAAAAGAAGTAATTAACTATCATTTATATAATTTTCGGCTATCCTAATTTATTTATAAATAGTTATTTAAATGGCAACAAATTTTGATAATTGGCGAAGAAAATGATTTCTAATTCCAAAGATACAAAATTTAATACCTCAAAAGGAATTATTTATTTTGTACTAATCACATTTTTAATAACATATTTGATGGATTTGATAATATTTCTTAATGGTGGCCTTACATACAAATATACATTTGCATTCCTAATCGCGATGATGTTTGTTCCTATGATAGTATCTATGGCATTAACAAAATTCTATCTCAAAAGATCATTATCATCATTTGGCCTTAAAAAAGGTAGTCTGAAGTACTACATTTTTGCATATATTTATCCTTTTATTGCAGTCGCATTGGGAGTTATTCTTTTCCTGATAATGGGACTGGGCAAACTTAGAATTGATTCAAATCTTATCTTTCCAACTCAATATGGCGTGCCAGCATATATCTTTCTTATCAATTATGCAATTGCCCCGCTATTTCCTAATTCAATAATGGCATTTGGAGAGGAGTATGGATGGCGTGGATATTTACAGGATTTACTTCAAGAAAAATTCTCTATTCTAAAGACCCTTTTGATTACTGGAGTAATTTGGGGATTATGGCATGCACCTTTAATAGCTATGGGATATAACTATAACCAGTATCCGGTCCCTGGAGTATTCCTTTTCGTATTATGGGCAACATTTATTGGGGTATTCTTCGGCTGGTTAAAAATTAAATCTAAATCCGTATTCACGGCTGCACTTGCACATGGATCACTTAACGCTTTCATTGGATTTGGGATAATCTTTGCTGAAACAAATAATCAGCTTTTAGGCATTCCATTTGGCCTACCAGGATTACTTTCATTGCTGTTATTGGCACTAATTTGCTTATGGGACCTAAGAAGAAGCTATCCTAAAAATTTCTAAAATTGCACTCTCTAAAATATCAATTGACTTAAGATATTCCTCAGTATCAATAAATTCTCCATCGGTGTGGTCTAAAGAAGAGTCACCAGGGCCATAGGTCACAATATTCTCTGTCAGTCTTACTAAAAGATTCATATCAGAAGATCCAGTCTTCCTCTTATACTTTGGAGAAAGCCCATGTTCTCTTATAGCCTTCACTAATGTCTTTACTAGAATATTATTTTTTGAAGTAATTACTCCATCTACGCCTTCAACTAACTCAATTTCTCCATCAAGATATTTAGATATTTCTTTTAGGATATCTTCGTGGGATAAGCCTGGTGGGACTCTTATATCTATAGTTGCCCTGCATTCACTCGGCATAACATTACTTTCAGACTCAGCCACGATTGAAGTCGGAGAATAACTAAGGGATTCAAATAGATTCTCTCCTCTGTGTATTCCAATTACTTTATTTGAAAATTCAATAAATTTAAGGACAGGGTTTTCTTCTTCAGAAGAAGAATGAGAAGCTTTCCCTTTAAACAATACCTTAAGAAGTAATCTGCCCTTGTAGCCGATGGTAATGCCATCAACAGATCCAGGCTCTCCTAAAAATATGAAATCTGCCTTGACCTTCTTCATAAGCTCAAGAGTTCCTCTAGAATTTGGTGCTTCTTCTCCTGTGACACCTGCAAAAATAAGTGTCCCTTTGAATTTTTTATTTTTAAATCTCACAAAGGCAGAGAGTAAAGCAGCAAGAGGTGATTTAGCATCACATGCGCCCCTGCCGTAGATTTTATTTGCTTCAACTCTAAAGGGAATTTCTCCGCTAACTGTATCCATGTGGCTCGTAAGGAGAACATATGGAGCTCCAGATCCAATAGACGAGATAATATTCCATTCTCTGTCTTGTTCAACTTCAAAATTTTGATTTTTAAGGGAATTTAATAAAAAATCTGATAACTTCTTTTCGTTACCAGAGGGGCTATAAATCTTAATTATATCTTGGAGCAGTTTAACTTCTTCCAATAACTTCACCCGTTGCCTCAACAACCTTGTTAATATGTTCTTTCTCAATTATTAAAGGAGGGAGGTATCGGACTACAAGTTTTCCTGCTGTTAGTGCAAGTATTTTCTTTTCCATTAGTTGAGCTAAGTAAGGTCCAACTTTTTGCCTCATTTCAATTCCTATCATAAGGCCAAGACCCCTTATCTCTTTGTAAGATGTTTCATCGATATTTTTCTTAAGTTGTGAAATGAAGTATTCTCCATTTTCTTTTGATTTTTCAACAAGTTTCTCTTCTTTCAACGTTTTTATAGCTGCAAGGGAAGCGTTGCATGCTAAGGGATTTCCTCCAAAAGTAGAGCCATGCTCACCTTTCTCGAGATTTGCAAGATCTTCTCTTACAACAGTAGCCCCCATGGGTATACCACCAGCTATCCCTTTTCCAAGACATAAAATATCAGGGGATATATTATACCTATTTATAGCGAATAGTTCACCAGTCCTACCGAATCCAGTTTGTACCTCATCAACAATCATCAATATTCCTTTTTGATCACAAATTTCTCTTATTCCCTTAATAAAATCCATATTAGCAGGTTTAACTCCGCCCTCTCCCTGAACAGGCTCTACGATTATGGCGGCAGTATTATCCGTAATTACTTCTTGAAGTTTCTCTAGATTGTTATATGCAGTATGACAAAAACCAGGTACTAAGGGCAAGAATGGTTTTTTGTATTCTGCTTTCCACGTAGCAGAAAGTGCCCCCATTGTCCTTCCATGAAATCCAAATGTAAATGAAACGATATCTGTTTTTCCAGTAATCTTTCTAGAAAATTTTAAAGCCGCTTCTACAGCTTCAGCACCTGAGTTAGAAAGAAATGTTTTTGTAAGCCCCTTAGGAGTTATTTCGGCAATCTTTTCTAAAAGTTCTGCCCTTTTATCATTGTAAAAAATCTCTGGACAGGATATAAGCACATCAGACTGGTCCTTTATCGCTTGGACTATCTTTGGGTGTGAATGACCAAATAGACAAACTCCATGACCAGCTACACAATCAATGTATTCATTGCCTTGGCTATCGTAAAGATAAACCCCTTTACCAGATATGATTTCAACATCTCTCTTATAGTAGACTCCGCTACCATATTTTTCTTCTAAGTCTTTGTACATCATTTTGAAATCACCGTTCTCTTGCCCTTTAGTGCATTTTCTAAAGAATTATTGAGATTACCTCTTGCAATAATAACTCTAGGACTCCCCTGTTCTATCGCTTCTTTTGCAGCAAGGAGTTTTTTCTTCATTCCTCCATCGGCGAAGGAGTATGCTTCATCGATCTGGAGTAAATTTAGTCCACTTACAAGTTTTCCATCTTTTAGAAATCCATCGACATTTGTCATAACTATTAAATCAGCCGATAAAGCTGATGCTATTGCAGCAGCCGCTCTGTCTCCATCTGTATTGACAATATCTCCTTCAGGACTAATTGCCAAAGGACAAATAATTGGTAAATATCCATTATCAAGCAATATGTCAATGAGGTCCTTGTTGACATTTTCAACTTTTCCTGTATAATCATCCTTTAGGATTTTCTTTTTGCCATCTTCAATAATTTTAATTGAATCTTTTCTCTTAGCTAGTAAGACTTTACCATCTGCACCTGAAAGACCAAATGCATTCGCTCCTGATTTCTGTAGTAACTTAACAAGCTCTTTATTGATTTTTCCTGCCATTACCATTTCCATAATTTGAACTGTTTCAAGATCAGTGTACCTTGACCTAAATCCAGATACAGATGTGACAAACTTAGTTTCCTTTCCAAGCTTTTTGGAAATTTCTGTTGTCTCATATGATCCCCCATGAACGACAATTATCTTTTCCTTCTTTGCAAGTTCAGCTATCTCCTTTGCTAAACTTTCTACTTCTGTACCAAGACTTCCACCAATCTTAATAACAATCATCAAATCACCTAAATTGGATGGTATCCAATGTATTTTAATCCTGTGTCTTCTTCAAGACCATACATTATGTTCATGTTCTGAACGGCAGCACCAGCGGCACCTTTCATTAGGTTATCAATAGCTGAAAAGACAATCATTCTTCTGTTTTCATTGTCAAGTTCAAATCCTACTTCACAGAAGTTTGAACCCGTTAATATTTTGGGATCAGGGTGCCTGTAAATTCCTTTTTTCTGTTTTACAACTCTAAAGAATTTGTTTTTTTCTGAGAATTCTCTATATATACCCCTAATTTCTTTTTCATCATATGGCTGATTGAAGAACAGGTATATTGTTGAGAATATTCCTCTTACCATCTCAATAGCATGAGGCGCCATTGTTACCTTAAATCCAGTTTCCTGCTCAACTTCTGCTATATGTCTGTGGTAAATAGGTGAGTAACATCTAATTGCTCTTGATCTCTCTGGGTGATGAGTAGATGCACTGAATGAATCCCCAGATGCAGAAGATCCTATCTTGCTGTCAATTACTATCCTTTCCTTATCTATATTTAAATGCCTTAATGGGTAAAGTGCCATAATCATTGAGGTCGCAATACATCCAGGATTTGCAACTAATCTTGTCTTCTTTATTTCTTCTCTATGGATTTCTGGAATACCGTATACGGCTTCTTCTAAGAGTTCTGGGCACTTATGATCAAGACCATACCAAGACTTGTATACCTCTTTATTTTTTAATCTTAAATCTGCCCCAAGGTCTATTATTTTTACACCTGTATCATAGAATTCTCTTAGGTAGTCCATTGAGACTCCATGTGGCAAACAAAAGAAAACAAGGTCAGAGTCAAAAGATTCTTTTATCGAAGAGAATTTTATATTGAATCCTCTCAAATTTGGATGAATCATATGCACAAATGAGCCAGCGTTTGACTCAGATGTGATTCTATCAATAGTCACTTCAGGATGATTTACTAATAATCTAAGCAACTCTCCTCCAGTATAACCTGAAGCACCAATAACTGAAACTTTCATTTTTTTTACCTCTTTGCAACTTCAATTACATAATCTACTACTTTACCAGGTATGTTAACACCTGTAGGTGCAATACTATTCTTAAACTCCATAGTGTAATTGACTTCATTTACTAAAAGCTTTCCTTTGTCTTCCAATAGATCAATTGCTACAACTCCTCCACCAACAGCCTTTGCAGCTTTAAGACAGATTTCTGATATTTCATCTGTTACTGGGCAATGGCTTGCTACACCCCCACGTGCAGTGTTTGTGATCCAATGTGGAGAACTTCTATATATAGCACCTATAACCTCATCCCCAACAACAAATGCCCTGATATCCCTCTCAGGTTTATCGATGTACTGTTGTATGTAAAAAACTGAGTGGTGATAAGAACCAAGAGTTACCTTATGTTCAATTATACTCTCTGCAGTTTCTTTATCATTTACTTTTGCAAGAAGCCTTCCCCAAGAACCAGTTGCTGGTTTCAAAACTACAGGATAACCTATTTTTTCAATTGCTTGGATAGCTTCTTCAGGTGTAAAAGCAATATAGGTCACGGGTGATGGAACTTTATACTTAGTTAAAGCCAAAGTTGTTAATATTTTGTCCCCGCATGTACTTGCAACTTCATAAGTGTTTACTGTTTTTATTCCCATTTCGTTTAATACTTTCAAAGAATAAAGAGCTTTTAGATGGCTTATCTCTCTCTCCAAAACGACATCATAATCAAATTTTTCATGATTTGTAATATTGAATATCGCACATCTTGTATCCATTCTCTCTACGTCTATTCCTCTATTTCTAAACTCTTCGAGTAGGAACTTTTCATCAAGTCTAACTCTAGAATATAACATTCCTATCTTCATTATATCACTCCAAATTATTGATTACAGCTTCAGTAAAAGCTAGAGTTCCGAGATTTCCACCTAGATCTTTTGTTCTCTTACCTTCAGCAAATGTTTTGTAAATACTTTTTCTTATTCTATCTCCTTCCTTTTTCTCTCCTAGAAAATCAAGCATCATTGCAGCAGATAGAAAAGTTGCAGTTGGATTTGCAATATCTTTACCTGCATACTTTGGAGCAGACCCATGTACAGGTTCAAAAAGAGCATTTTTTTCACCAATATTACCAGATGGTGCAATACCAAGACCGCCAACAAGTTGTGAGGCTTCATCAGATAAAATGTCCCCAAATAAGTTAGTTGTAACAACTACATCAAATCGCTCTGGTTCTTTGATTAATCTCATTGCCATCGCGTCAACTATAACTTCTTCAGTCTCTATTTGAGGGTATTTTTCTGAAACTGAGAATACAGTTCTCCTGAAAAGTCCACACGTCTTTCTTAAAACATTTGCTTTATGGACTACTGTAACTTTCTTTCTATTATTTTCAATAGCGTATTTATAGGTGAACTCTGCAAGTCGTCTGGAAGCTTTTTCAGAAATATGTCTTTCTGCTATTGCCACTCCATTTTCTTCCCGTTCAATTCCTTTGTACATGCCTTCAGTATTTTCTCTCATTATTACTATGTCAATGTTTTGCCTTGAAATCTCAATTGGAAGACTTTTTATTGGCCTTACATTTACAAATAGATCAAGTTCCTTTCTCATAGTTACAATTGCACTTTTGTAGTTGGGTATATCCGGGGGTGAAGACACAGCTCCAAAAAGAGTTGCATCTGAATTCCTACAAGCATCAATTGTAGTTTGAGGTATGGAAGTACCGTTTTTTAAGTAGCAATCATACCCTGCTTCTGCAGGTATATAATCGAAATTAATATTAATCTGTGAAAGTAATTTTAATCCGGCATCGATTACATCGTTTCCTATTCCGTCTCCTTTGATAACACATATCTTATATACCATCTTCTAGCTCACCTATATCATGATTTTTTAAGAAATTGACAATTCCTCCAGCATCAATAATTTTTAAAATAAACTCTGGGAATCTTTGTGATCTTAGCTCTTTACCATTCTTTAGGATTTTTATCTTTCCTTCCTTTAAATTGACGTCAATTTCATCACCATCTTCAATAACGTCGTACAACTCATCGGAGATCATAATAGGGAGTCCAATGTTTATACAATTTCTATAGAAGATTCTGGCAAAGCTTTTTGCAATTACTGCTTTAACACCTGAAGCCTTTATTGCTATTGGTGCATGCTCTCTGGAAGATCCACATCCAAAATTTTCACCAGCGACTATAAAGTCTCCACTATTTACATTCTTGCAGAAGTCTGGTCTTACTTCAAAAAAGCAGTGATCAGCAAGCGCCTTCGGGTCTGTAGTGACATTATATCTCCCCGGTATTATTTCATCTGTATTTACATCCTCACCAAATCTGAATACTTTTCCCATTAAATCACCTCTCGGGGGTCTGTTATCTTTCCATTAAGCGCTGTTGCAGCTGCAGTAGCAGGCGAAGCAATAATAATTTCACCTTTATCTGAGCCCATTCTCCCTACAAAGTTTCTGTTCATAGTTGTCAATGCTCTATCCCCTGGAGCAATTACTCCTTGATGCCTTCCTATACATGGACCGCATCCAGGATTACAGACCATAGCTCCTGCATCCATGAATATTTTTATGTATCCTCTGTTCATAGCTTCAAAATATACTTCATTTGATGCCGGAACAATAATAGTTTTTAGAAGAGGACTTAACTTCTTTCCTTTGAACATCCTTGCGGCTATTTCAAGGTCTTCTATTCTACCGTTTGTGCATGTGCCTATAAATACTTCATCAACTTCTGTCCCTTCATATTTTTCAACTGGATAGACATTATCCACCTTTGGTGAAACAGCAAGCTGTGGCGTCAAATCGTCAACATTAAATTCAAATACTTTTTCATAATTTGGGTCTTTTGGAACAATTTCTTGATAGGGGTAACCTCTAGATTTTAAGAAATTTTCTGTTATTTTGTCCGTTTTAATTAAACCGGTCTTTCCACCCATTTCAATTGCCATGTTAGTTAGAGTGAGTCTGTCTCCTAATGCCATATTCTCTATAGTTTCTCCTCCAAACTCACATGCTTTGTAAGTCGCTCCTCTAGCGCCCACCTTTCCTATTATTTTAAGAATCAAATCTTTTGGATAAACTCCTTTATTAAATGAACCATTAACGTCAAAATAAAATGTTTCAGGAACTCTGAACCAGTTCTTTCCTGTAGCATATGAAACGCCTATATCTGTTGATCCGACACCTGTTCCAAATGCCCCTAGAGCACCGTAAGTGCATGTGTGTGAGTCTCCTCCTATTATTACCCTACCTGGTAAGACGAACCCCTTCTCAACAAGAACTTGGTGGCAAATACCTTCTCTGAAAAAGTTCTTTATTCCTTCCTTTTTTATAAATTGTAATACTTCTTTCTGTAATGTAGCACTTTCAACTGAAGCAGGAGGTTGGACATGATCAAATATCACTACAACTCTGTTTTTGTCAAATAATGGCTTACCAGTATTTCTCAATGCCTTGATTGCAAGCGGCGTCGTGTTGTCATGGCTCATCGTCACATCAATATCAACTAATACTATCTCTCCAGCCGAAACATCTCTGGAAAGTTTCTTAGAAAAAATCTCTTCAGCAATTGTTCCCATTATCTTCACCATACCTCTTAAGAACTACTCTTGTGCTTGTTGCAAGAACTCCAGGGATGCTCCTTATATCCTCTATGAGATTATTCAACTCGGCAACGTTCTTTAATGATGCATATATTGCAATATCCTCGTCACCAGACATTTCATAAAGCTTTTCAACACCTTTCATATTCTTTATTTTTCTTGATACAGATGTTGTGTATATATGGGCTTCAAGTCTTAAGAATAACACTGCATCAACACCAGTTGGTATTGTTACGGCCTTGAAACCAAGTACTTTTTCTGCAATATCTAATATATCGGTGTCATGAACAATCTTTCTTTCGTCCCCTACCTTCTTAATTTCTTGAATTATCTTTAGTATTTCTTCATCACTGGCCTTTATGCCATATTGCTCTAGCTTTGACATAACAGCCCTTCTACCAGCAAATTTATCTACAATAATCCTTCTTTCTTTCCCAACCATTTCTGGTGAGAAAGGTTCATAAGTCGTTGGATTTTTTAGTACTCCATCGGTATGAACTCCACTCTTATGTGTAAAGGCATTGTCCCCCATGATTGGCATTAAAGGATATATGTAAATACCTGTTATTTTTTCTACATAAGCAGATATTTGTTTTAACATCTTTAGATCATATTTCAAATTTTCATTATCTAAAACATGAGTGGCAGTTACAAAAGTAGATAAATCAACTATTCCTGTCCTTTCTCCGATACCATTTACGGTCGTATGAACACAATCAGCACCTGCCCTCACACCTGCCATAGCATTTGCAACAGCAAGGCCAAAATCATTGTGGCAGTGAACATCAATTCCAACAGGTTTCAGATTGTCTTTTATCTTCTTCACAAGATCGTAAAAAATATGGGGTTGCATAACCCCAACGGTATCTGCAACACTTATCCTATCTGCACCGGCTTCAATTGCAGCATTACAAATTTCGATAAGATAATCAAAATCTGTCCTTGTTGCATCTTCCGGTGTGTATCTAACTTTAAGTCCATGGTCTTTTGCATATTGGACACAATCAACTACTTTTTCTATTGCGACTTCTTTTGTCATCTTCAATTTGTCATTTAGGTGGACATTTGATGTTGCGAGAAATATTGCAACTCTGTCAACTTCACAGTCAACAGCCATTTCAACATCTCCCCTTACAGCCCTAACATGACCTACGACGTCTGCTTTTAGATTTTCTTTGACAACTTTTCTGATAAACTCTTCAATTTTTGGAGAGACGTTAGGATGTCCAACCTCTATCATGTCTACTCCAAAATCATCTAGCATTTTAGCAAGTCCCATCTTCTCATTTATAGTAAAAGAAACTCCTGCTGTTTGCTCTCCTTCTCTCAGAGTTGTGTCCAATATCTTAACCATTTTATTCTCCCCAGTCCTCTTCCTCTTCGGGGGCTTCCTCTAGTACAATTGGGTCAAGGCTAATTATTTCAAGCTCAATTCCACACTCTGGGCACTCGACGATATCCCCTACTTCTGGATTTTCTATTTCAATTACACAGCTACATTCTGGACATTCTCCCATCCAAATCACCTCGATGGCATTAATCGTAAACAGCTTTTAAATCTTACGGTTAAAAATAGTAATATAATTACGATAATCGAAATATTTTTAAAGCCAAAGTATATTTTCGTATTATGGATGATATAGATATTCAAATATTAAGTCTTTTGGAAAAAGATTCTAGAATGAAGAATACTGAAATTGCTAAAAAATTGTCCGTCTCTGAGGGATCTATTAGAAGAAGAATAGAAAATCTTGTGGAAACAGGTATTATAAAAAACTTTACTGTAGAAATTTCAACTAGTTTTGGATTTATTTCTCTTGTTCTTTTAAATACCCAAACACAAGAGTCAACTTATCAGATTGTAGAGCAGATCAAAACTATTGAAGGCGTAAAAAGGGTCTACGAAACAACAGGTGAGTGGGACGTAGTAGCATATGTTTTATGCAATTCCCCAAAAGAGTTTAATATTATTATAGAAAATATCAGAAAGCTTAAAGGTGTAAATAAATCTACAAGCCTCACAGTTTTGAACGTTGTATAGTTGATCAGATGGTTAAAATATTAATAGTTGACGACAATCAAGATTTTTTAGAAGTAATGAAATATGGTCTTTCAGCGTATACTGTTTTAGTAGCAAACGATGGAATGACCGGAATTGAGATATACCAAAAAGAGTTTCCTGATGTTGTTATTATGGATATTAAGATGCCAAAGATGGACGGCATCAAGACAACAAAAGAGATTCTTAAGTTAGATCCTAATGCCTTTATAATAGGAGGCACTGCTTATTCTGATTTACAAAAAGAACTTTTTGATGCTGGCGCTAAGTTTGTTTTAATTAAACCATTTTCAATAGAATCAATTGAAAAAATAATAGAAAAATATTTTTTAAAAAAGAGACCTAAGACAGGATACTTTCAATAGAGCCTTTTTCTATTGCTTCTCTTAATTCTATCCCTATCCTTTCGCCATAGCTAATCTCTCTTCCATATAAATATCCTGTGTGAGGTGTGAATTTAGTTCCTGGACTTCCTGGAATTCTCATAGAAACATCAAATATTACAATCTCTTCTTTTCCTTCTAATGATGCTACTGCACCTTGAAGGGCAAAAGGACCAATTATTCCAGGGGGATATTCTTTCTTAGTAACGGCAACGAACTTCTCTCCAATATCAAAGGCTTTTTCCAATATGCTCTCTTTAGTTGTGCACGTAATATGTCCTGTTTCAATCATTTTAGGTTTGATATATTTTAAAACTTCAAGTTGCTCGTTTGCAGGAAGTCTCAATATGCCATCTAGATTTGTCTGTCTTCTAGTATCCGTTCCCATTAACTCTAGTTCTTCTCGGGTATTTGAGTAAAAATAATTAAAATTAGTTTGAGCGCCTAGTATATATTCTTCAATCACAGCCTTTTTCAAACCTTCTTTAGTTATTATGCCTTTTTCGATTAGATCTTTACTTTTTTGTTCATACTCCAATGGCGAAGAAGCAAAGAAAAATGCTCTTTCATAGCTTCTAATAGCTTCTGATACTTTAACTATTACTAATCTATCTATTTTTTCAGGAGATGAAAAGATTTTTGGGAACCTTATCCCTGCTTTTTCTAAAAGATAATATTGGTTTTTTGGGACATCTCTCTCTTCAAGTTTAACAAGGCCTCTAGTACCATATATTGGAACAAAGAATTCATTTTCTATTTTTTCAAAATCAAAGTAAACCCAAAAATATCTATTGTGTATGAATATAGTGTTCATTTCTCTTAGTTGTTTTTGAACATCCTTATTTGTTATATCGCTGAATTTATCTAAAGATATTACTTCATCTATGCAGCCCCGTCCATCCCTAGTCTTATAATATTTTGAATAAGTTTTGTCTCTACCTTTTTGACATACTGCAACGGTATTGAACCCATATTTCTTTACACCACTAGAGATATCAAGGGCAGAGTGACCCCCCAAAACACCAATAGTTATGTTATCAAGATCATAATCCACCAGAATATTTTTTACATCTCCTTGTTCTATCATTAGATTACCTTACCAATTCTTTATTTCGTCTTTGGCCTCCCCTTTTATTAACCTTAGAACTTTTATCATATTCTTAGCAGTATTCTGTGATGTCTTTATACCATATTCATCTTTATCACAGTCTCCAATGTTGTAGCCATGACCAACTCCACCATAATGTGATGTAACTTCATCAGCAACAACTATTGAATTATGTATAAAGAAGAAATTGAATATCTGCTGCAGAGTTGTTTCTTGGCCTCCATTTCTAAATCCTCCAACTGCAATACCTGCACCAACTTTATTTCTAAGCTCAAACTTACTTCTTAGTGCTCTGGTCCTATCCATGAAAGCTTTCATTTGTGCGGACACTCCTCCTAAATATACCGGAGATGCCAATATTATCCCATCTGCACCTTTTATCTTATCATAAATAGGAGTCATATCGTCTCTTTGGACGCATATTCCAGTTTCTTTACAACCACCACATGCCTTACAAGGGGCTATCTTCATTAATCCTATATGAACAAGTTCAGTTTCAGCTCCAAGCTCTTTGCATGATTCAAGAGCCTTTTTCAATAAAAATAGAGTATTACCTTCTCTTGGGGACCCACAAACACCTAATATTTTCATATTATACCTCCGTTTTCATAATGAATGTTTATTTATAAAAATGTTTTGTATTAGCATCTAAATTTTTATAAGTAAAATATAATTATATTTAGACAGTGTTAGAATGGAAGATATTGACGAAATAAGAAAGAAAAAGATGGAAGAACTAAAACAAAGATTTTCTGGTGAGAAGAAAAGAGTACTTATAGAAGTTCTTGCTTCATCTGGATGTTCTTATTGTCCTGCAGCAGCGGAAATGGCTTATAGAGTTGCATCGCAATATGATAATGTTGATGTAGCTATTGTTAATATAGCAACCCCTGAAGGGAACTCTAAAGCAAGAAAACTTGGTGTAATGAGTGTACCTACGATTGTTATAAATGGTAAAGTAGCATTTGTTGGGACACCAGCAGCAGATATGATAATGCACGACGCTATAAATAAAGCTATGTAGATAAATCCTTTATTTTATCTTTTATTGTCTCCAATATATCAAGGTAGGACTCTTCTAATTCTAAAGAAAAATCATCTGAGAAGGTAAAAGGATCTCTTATCCCTATTGCACAAAAAAGTATTTCTTTTGGCATTCTATCTGGGGATATCTTCATACCTAATTTTACCATTGTTGAGAAATTAGTTGAATGAGGTGAAGTTGTTTCAGGTGCAGACAACATATCTTCTAATCCGAGGTAATTAATCTTTCCAATATTCTCAGAAATAATAGAATCAATAAAGATAGCACAATCATAATCAAGAATACAATCCAATAGTTCGATACCAGATGAATAAAACACTTCAAAGATGATATTCTCTCCATTAATGAAAAATTTCTCTAAATCCTCGACAATTTTTATGCCTATCCTATCGTCTTTTAGGTAGGGATTGCCGATTCCAAGAACTATGATCTTTTTCATTTCAAACCTTTAAAGGATTTGGCCCTAGTTCTCTAATCTTATCTGTGAATGATGTCATAACTTCAGAGAACCTCTTCCCCTCAGAAGCAGAAATCCAAAATATCTCAAGCCTCTCTGGTTCTATACCCATTTCAGATATGAGTTTTTTTAACATTGTAACTCTTTTTAATGCTTTAAAATTACCCTGCTGATAGTGACAATCTGTTGGTATATGACATCCACCTACAAAAACACCATCCGCACCTCTAGCAAAAGTTTCTAGAATAAATGCTGGATCGACTCTACCAGAACACATAAGTCTTATCAATTTTATGTTTGGCGGGTAACTATATCTAGATGAACCTGCTAGATCAGCTCCAGCATATGTACACCAGTTACAAACAAAACCAATAATATTAGGCTCAAATTTACTCATCAGTCAACACCATAAAATCTTTTTATGAATCCATCTCTAGGAGTTTCAGATATTGATGCAACCCTCTTCTTTGGAAGTCCCATTGATAACCCGAGAAGTTGATTGTAATAAAATACAGGTATGCAGAAATCTTCGCCTTTATCTCTTAGACCTTTCTGGCCTAAATCAAATTGAAGGAAACAGAATGGGCAAGCTGTCACAATACAATCGGGGTCTGAATATTTTATATTCAAAAGTTTTTTTTCTAAAATCTTCAAAGTTACATCGGGATTATTTCCCCTCATACCTCCTCCAGCTCCACAACATGATAACTTTTTAGGGTAGTAAACACTTTCCATTCCTAAAGCTTCTACTAGTGCATCTAGTTTGTGAGGTTTTTCTGGATTTTCAGCCATGAGATGATCTGAAGGTCTTAAAAGATGACAGCCGTAATGAACTGCTGCCTTAACACCGTCTAATTTTATTTTTGTAGAATTTTGAATTTTTTCTACACCAATATAATCGTGAAGTATTTCAACTATATGATAAACTGAGACTGTACCTTGATATTTTCTGCCTACTTTGTTTAGAATAGTATTTACTCTTTCTCTTTTTTCTTGGTCACTCTTTAAAATATGATTGCTATTTTTTAGATAACAGAAACATCCATTACATACAGCCATTATATCTTTGTTCATGGATTCAGCTATTGTGATATTTCTTGCACTCTGGGTCAGTCCTGAAATTTCTTCAACAGACCAGAAAGCTCCTCCTGGCGGGCAACAACCTGCGCCGACCATATCGTAAACATTGGCACCAAGAAGTTTCATAGTCTCTCTTATTGAATTTTCTATATCTGGATACCTTAAGGGAATTATGCAACCAGGATAAAACGCGTAATCAGTCGCAGGCAATCACATCATCTCCTTTTGGTTTCCATTCCTTTCTTATTTTAAGCAGTTTCACAGCATGGGTAGAGTCCACGATTTTCTGGATCTCGTCAATATACTTCTTGTCTGAACCAGCAGTAGTAAGTGGGGGTGCATCTACTTTTTCCCTTAGAGATATTCCTTTTTTGACCGTGACTGCGTGCCCAAGATGATAAATATTATTTGCAACTTCTATCTGGGCTTCAGGAATAATTCCTTTTTCAGCAGACATTCTCCGAAGAGCTATAACCACATCAGTGGGTCCTGCATTTTGAGGACATCTTTCAAGGCACATAAAGCAAGTAGTACATAGCCATATTGCCTTTTTATCTAGAATTTGTTCATCAAGCCCTAAAAGAACTTGGTGCATAGTTCTTTTGATCTTGTGATCAGTATCACTTGCAACGGGACATCCTGAAGCACACATACCGCATTGGAAACATTCAGTAACTCTTTTACCGCCGTTTTCAATGACCTTATCGACAAGATCTTTGTTAGTATTATTAAGAATAATTTTCAATGAATACCCTCCGTCAAGGCTAAAATTTGCATTCTGACCTGTTTGTTTGTAAAGTGGTTAGCTTTAATAGCTCCAGAAGGACAAGCTGCAGAACATACTCCGCACCCTTTACACAAAGCTATATCAACTTCCATTTTGTCTTCATCAGTGTATTTAATGGCCTTGTAAGTGCATAGGGATTCACAAGTTCTACATTTGGCACATAAATCCTCTGTAATCTGAGCAAACAAAGGTTCAATTTCGATCTCACCTTTTGACATAAGAGAAGACGCTGCAGAAGCCGCAGCTTTTCCCTGACTTACAGCATCAGGTATTTCTTTTGGTCCTTGGCAAGCCCCTGCAATGAATATACCATCGCTATCTGTGCTGACTGGTTTTAATTTAGGATGTATTTCTTTAAAGAATCCAGTCTTATCAGTGCTAATATTAAGTAAATTAGCTAGTTTCTTTGCTCCTTTTGAGGACTCCATTGCAACAGCCAATACAACAAGATCAGCTATAACACTAATCTGCTCTCCTAATGTATCATCGTCCCCTGAAACTTCTAACCTATCTCCAATCGAATCAATCTGACTAATTCTACCTCTTATGAATTTAACACCTTTTTCTCTAGCTATCCTATAGTACTCTTCGTATCCTTTTCCAAAACACCTAAGGTCAATATAATGTATGTAAATATCCATATCTGGGTATTTCTCTTTTAGGAGTCGTGCATGCTTTATAGAATAAGTACAACAAATTCTAGAACAATAATCATTTGTTTTTTCATCTCTTGAACCTACACACTGAATAAAGGATATAGTGTGAGGTTTCCTTCCATCAGAAGGTCTCAATATTTCTCCTTTTGTCGGACCTGATGCACACATCATCCTTTCAAGTTCAAGGGATGTAATAACATTGGGGTGGTCATAATCATATTCAGCTTTTTTATTTGGGTCAAATAAGTCATACCCAGTTGTTACAATAATACTTCCAACGTCAAATTCAACGAATTCATCTTCATTCTTTGATATGTCTATAGCACCAACTTGGCACCTCTTCTCGCATAATTTACATTTTACACATTTCTTCTTATCTACAACAGCTTTCATGGGTATAGCCTGTTGGAATTGTATATAGACGGCCTTTCTCTTATCCATATTGCAGTTGAATTCATTGTCCACTTTTACAGGACAAACGATACTACAGTCCCCGCAACCGTTACATTTTTCCCAGTCTACCGATGTCTGTTTTTTTCTTACAACTATGTGGTATTTTCCAATATGGCCTGAAACATTTTCAATTTCTGAATATATAATAAGTTCAATATTTGGAGTATTTGATACCTCTACCATCATGGGCGCAAGAATACATGCAGAGCAATCATTTGTAGGAAAAGTCTTGTCTAATTGGGCCATCTTCCCTCCGATGCTTGGATTTCTTTCTACAAGATAAACATGATATCCACTACGTGCAAGATCTAACGCTGCATTTATTCCAGATATCCCACCACCTATTACTAAGCAAGATTTTAGAACTGATAATTTCCTATCTTGGAGAGGCTCTAATTCACTAGCTCGATAAATCCCACTTTTAACAAGTTGCTTGGCTTTATTTGTGGCATTATCTTTATCTTTAAAATGAGGCCATGAGCACTGGTCTCTAATATTTACCTGCTCATACAAGTACTTATTCAGATTTCCAGAATTTAGTGTTTTTCTAAATATTTCTTCATGTGTCCTTGGGGAACAGCAAGCAGCAACAACTCTTGTAACGCCTTCTTTTTTTATATCTTCTTTTATCATATTCTGGCCCTGTTCGGAACATAGATACATGTGTTCTCTGACAACAGAAACATTTTTGATATTTTTTGAAAACTCAACAACTTCTCCAATATTGACGCTACCTGCGATATTAGTTCCACAGTGACAGACATAAACACCAATTCTTGGAACCTCATCAGATTGCTTTTTTTTCTTAGATTGAGTTTTTGCCATCTTATATCCCCATAGGCTCAATGAACAGTAGTTAAAATTATTTTAGATTACCCTAAACTGTTGATAGAACGAACTCACTCTTTTTATGTCTTTTGGTAAATCTAGAATAAATTCAGCCTTAAAGTGTAAATTTCTTGTCTAGCCCTTTTATATGAGTCCTTATTACATCTTCTGAGATTACTTTACCTATTACATAGGATGGATAATATTTATTTAAAATACTTAGCGCTTTGTCTTTGTCTTCTTTTGCTACTATGACCATAAATCCAGTTCCCATATTGAAGGTCTTGTACATCTCTTCTATTTCCACGCCAGCTGCCATCATCTTTTTGAATATCATTGGCGGCTCAGGCAGTTCAAGTTCAAATCCCATACCTTTCTTTAATCTTTTCAAGTTTAGAAGACCACTACCCGTAATGTGGGCCATTCCTTTAACTTTGACTTTTTGTGTCAGTTCAAGAATTTGTTTTACATAAATTCTAGTTGGAATTAGAAGTTCAGGATAATCCTCAACACCCAAAACTTTTCTTGCAAGAGTTAAACCGTTAGAATGAATACCAGAAGAAGCAATTCCTATAACAACATCTTCTGGTTTAATATCTTTTCCAGAAATAATCTTGTCTTTTTCCACAACACCTAGGCAAGTTCCAGCAAGATCAAATCCTTCCCCATCACCTTTTATTATGTCGGGAAGAGTAGCAGTTTCACCACCAACAATAGGCATATTTGATTGTTTTGCACCTTCCAAAAGACCCTTTGCTATTTCTTCTAGCATATACTCTGATGTTTTTTCTAATGCAATATAATCTACAAAAGCTATTGGAGTTCCGCCGTTACATATGACATCATTAACATTCATAGCTATAACATCTATTCCAACAGTATCATATTTTTTTAGTTTCTGTGCAACAAGAACTTTTGAACCCACTCCATCAGTAGCCAAAGACAATGCATAGTTACCAAATTCAATAAATCCTGAAAAACTTCCTATATCTCCTATTGCAGCACCAATTTCTCCTTTTCTAAATTTAAGAGTCTCCTTAATAATTGAAACTAAAGCGCTTATTGATTTCTCTTCAACTTTTATGTCAACACCCGATGATCTATAATCCTTAGGAATTGCCATTATTTCACCCCAATTATCCTCATTGCAAGATATGCAGCATTTTCTCCGTTATCAATGCCTACACAAGCTACAGGAACCCCTTTTGGCATCTGTACTATAGACAAAAGAGCGTCTAAACCGCCTAATTTAGAAGAAACAGGTACACCTATTACCGGTTTTTTAGTATGAGATGCAACTACTCCGGGGAGTGCAGCTGCTAAGCCAGCTATTGCAATAAAAACATCATAATCTTTTTTAGCAAGCTCTGCAACCCTCTCAGGTTCTCTGTGTGCGGAAGCATATTGAATTTCATATTTTATATTATTCTCATCAAAAACATTTTTCACTTTATTCACAATTTGCTCATCACTTTTTGAGCCAGCTATAATAAGTATCATGTAATAAACTTACATTTAGACTTAAAAAGACTTTTGTCAAAAATTATAGTTCTGGAACTAAGTTTAGTTAGAAATTAAATTAAATATAAAAAATAAAAGGACTTTTCCTATACTACTAGAAATAACCTTTTACTAAAAACTCTCTTAATATCTTCTTGGATTTTTCTTCTGGTAGCATTCCTTGCAGTAAACAGGTCTTGTTCCATCTGGTTTGAATGGGACTTCAGTTTCCTGTCCACAGCCTGCACATGTTGCTTTGTGCATTTCACGGGGGGGTCTGTTGAATCCACCCTTTCTATCGCCGTACATTTTTATTACTCCTTTAGTTAGGCCATTCACTGGCCCTAAAAGTGATATATATTTTTAGTTTATAAGGTTGATTATCCAAAACCATGAAAACTACCCTTTTTAGCCAAATAATCAATTATTAAATACTTTTATGTGATTAGGGTATAAAATAACCTTTAAACAAGGTATAATGCCATAAACATGGTCAGACATTGAAAATACTACTTTTGATAAATAAATTAGTCTATTCCTTCACCAATTTTTTTTCTAAAACTTTTACCTACAAATCTTATATATTTATCTGATATAGAATCATATGCTATTTTACTAGCCTCGGCGTAAGTATTGGCCAATCCTCCACCTAATATTACACGTCCACCACCTACTGCAATATTACCTGTTTGAGTAATAAATGTCCCAGCATGTCGGTGGAATGAATCCTCAGGTATTTCATTAGAATAATCTATTACTTGGCCTGTTAGATGTTTTCCTGGATAGCCTGTTGGCATTTGTGATGCTTCAAACCCACATCCTTTAAACCATGGAAAACTACCACTAACAGTGAATACTCCAACACAGACTTTATTTTTGAATCTGATATCGAGTTCATCTAGTTTTCCTTCATACGATTTTTTAGCTATATCATATAGCGAAGTTTCTATTGTTGGCCATCTACCCTCGGCCTCGGGGGAACCATCTCTCCCGTTTATTTCAAAAACATAAAAGTTGTAACTGTCATTTTCCTTTAAAGCACACAAACCAAAATATATGATTCCATTATAAACAAGTTTCTCTTCTTCTAAAAGATTTGTAATAAAAGGAATTACTATTGTATCTTCTATCTTCTTTACAAGGTCAACTCTTCCTTTCAAAAGAGGATGCGGAGCAATTACCCCCATACCTCCTGTTATGTAGTTAACCATTTGTCCAGGGTGGCCCATTCTTTTGTTGAATCTCTCTATCATGAAAGAATCTTCTGGATCAAACCTTTCTGGAAAATCTTTAGCGCTTCCAAGATACTTAATGTGTCCTTCATGAACTGCGTAAAACACCATTACCTCTTCGCCGTAGAACCTTTCCTCTATAGTCAATTTATCAACAGGACTGCATATAACTCTAGATACCATAAAGTCATCAACTGCACTCAAGGATTCTTCTAGGGTATTGCACACTCTTGATCCTTTTCCATCTAAAAGATAAGGATATTTTACTACGTATTTCTTCCCATTTTTCCCAAAATTTTCTTTTAAAAAAGATTTAGCTGATTCTGGGTCATAGAAGTTTTCAAAAGGAGGACATGGTATGTTCCATTTCCTCATAAGATCGTTAGTATTGCATTTATCAGCCTCTACAATCATTGCCTTTGAAGTAGGGCCCCAACAGGCTATACCTTTCTTTTCACAACTTTCTTTAAGACCTAATGATAGATACTTTTCTTGACCTGCTACAACCATATCTATATTATTTTCACTAACATAAGAAATAATGTCCTTTAGATCATCAACTCTCTTTACCCTTCCATTATTTTCTTGGATCTCAGACTTATAATCTTCAAAAAACTTTTTTACATCATTAAAATTTCTAATTTTTACTCTTTCGTTTCCTATCGGCCACACGCATTTTTTTTCAAAAGCCCCACCTAAATTTCCAGGAAGGACATGTACTTCTGAAATATTTTTCGAACGAGTTATAGATTCTGCCAATGCCCACTCTCTTGCTCCACCACCAACAACTGCCCAGACTTCGCTCAATAAATCACAATCCTAGGAAGCTAGATCCCTTTCAATTTCCCTAGTTTTTTCAAGAGATTTCATAGTTTCTTCAGGGATGTTTATTGGATAATTTCCATTTAAACATGCCATACAAAGTTCATTCTTTTTAAGTCCGATAGCTTTTATAAGGCCATTTAAAGTCTGGTATGTAACAGAATCAGCACCAATTTTACTGGCAACTTCCTCTGTACTTCTTGCCGCAATTAGCTCTTTTTCAGTTGTCATGTCTATACCATAATAACAAGGATGTTTTATCGGGGGGCAAGTTGAAACCATGTGTACCTCTTTTGCACCGTTTTGTCTTAGCATCGATACAATTCTCCTACTAGTAGTTCCTCTTACTATACTATCATCTACTAAAATGACCTTTTTTCCTCGGATTTCTCCTTTTATGACATTCAATTTATCCCTAACTGCCACATCTCTTGAAATTTGACTGGGCATAATAAAGGTTCTTCCAATATATCTATTTTTTATTAAACCTTCACGATGTTTTATTCCATATTTTTCCGAAAATCCTAAAGCTGCAGTTCTTGCAGTATCTGGAACAGGAATAACAACGTCACCTTCTCCCTCAAATTCTATATTTTTTCCAAGATTAATCCTAACATCATAAACACTTTTTCCCTCAATTACTGAGTCTGGTCTTGAAAAATAGACCCACTCAAACATACAATGTGCTTTACCTTTTGGGCATAAAGACCTTTTTTCAACATTATTATCTTCAACGACTATAGCCTCCCCAGGCAATAAATCTCTAACAAGAGAATAATCATTTACATCGAGCCCAACACTTTCAGAAGCAAATGCAAATGCCTTTTCATTCAAATTTGTTCTTTCACCAAAAACTAATGGTCTATTGCCATAAGGATCTCTAAAAGCAATTAATTTTTTTGGTAACAACATTACCGTTGAATAACTCCCTTCTATTTTTTCCATTGTAGCTTGTATCGCATTGAATGTATCATTTTTCATTAACTCTTCTGAGAGAATATTTATCATTATTTCGGTATCTGATGTTGAGTGGATGCCTCTATGTTTTTCTTCTAGTTCCTTCTTTAATTCTTGATAATTAGTAATATTTCCATTATGTGCAAGTCCAATTCCATAAGGATAGCTTAAGAAAAAAGGTTGTGCTTCACAAAGAGTGTTTGTTCCCGCTGTAGGATATCTCACATGCCCTATAGCTTTGGAGCCTTCCAATTTTGAAAGTTCTTCTTTGTTGAAGATATTCAACACAAGACCTTTTTCCTTTTTCTGATGTACTATTCCATCAAACGATAATATACCGGCAGAATCTTGGCCTCTATGTTGAATTGCTAAAAGCCCCCTATAGCATTCATATGCCGAATAGTTTGATGAAGTACCGATTATCCCACACATTTTTATTTTTCCTCTATATATTTTAAGACTGATTCAAATAGATTCATACCTGAAAATCCGTTTTTGTTCTTATCAAAATAAGCTCTTTCTGGGTGTGGCATCATACCAAATACATTACCTGCCTCATTACAAATTCCGGCTATATTATGGGCAGATCCATTTGGATTCCAAGGGTACCCAGAATATTCACCATCTTTGTCTACATACCTGAAGACAACTTGGTCATTTTCAAATAGTCTATCAAAATATTCCTTCTCTTTCTGTCTTGGTAGTAATAATTTACCTTCTCCATGGGCAGATGGAATTAACATTATTTCTCCATTTGGAATATTTCTAGTGAATACACATTTACCCTTATTTTCATGTTTCAATAAAGTTGGTCTACATTCAAATCTAGCAGAATTATTCAAAAATAAACAGGCATCTGGATAATCCATTCTTTTAAATCCTGGCAAAACTCCAAGCTCTACAAGGACTTGAAATCCATTACATATACCGCCTACAGGCCAACCATCATCAATAAATTTATGAAGATCATTTGCAATTTTAGCTCTTATTCTTGAAGCAAATATTGCGCCAGCCCTAACATAATCTCCAGCTGAAAATCCTCCTGGGATCATGAGGCAATTATAGTCAAAGACATCTTTTAGATCCTTCAAATGAACAAGCTCTGGAGAGGCACCTAATCTCTTGAATGCGTAGTACATCTCATCTTCATTATTTGTTCCTTCAATTCTTAATACGCAAATTTTAATTTCAGACCTATCCATTAGATCACCCCATCCGCTCCCAAATAGCATTTTTCCATTTATCTCGTAATTTGTCAACAGTAATATCTATTATTTTGATTCCATTCTGTTTTAATAGGAATTTTGAACCCTTTATTTTACCTATTTTCATAAATGGAACTTTATTCTTATTCAACAATGATTCAAATTCCTTGTCATTTGATACTTCAACTACCCATCTGCTATTAGACTCTGAAAAGATGAATTCATCGGGCCTCATAGTCTTTATATCGGGTAGTTCCAATTCTACCCCGTAATCGCTACCAAAAGTCATTTCTGCAACAGCAACTGCAATACCGCCTTCACTTATGTCATGACAGCTTACGGTAATTCCATTTTCCATTGAATTTAGAAGTGTCTTTGAATAATTAAGTAAGTTCTGTGGGTCCATTTTAGGAGCTATACCTCCATCAATTCCTAAAATTCTATAGTATAATGAACCACCAAACTCTCTTTCAGTTTTACCAATAATATATAAAGAGTTTCCTTCTTTCTTTAAATTTGAAGTTATTTTTTTATTAATGTCCTCAATTATACCAATTCCAACTATTGTTGGTGTGGGTGGGCAACTCCCAATCATGCTTTCATTGTAAAGACTAACATTCCCTGATGAGAATGATACTAAAAGATCTTTTGTTGCATAGTTTAATCCCATCACTGCTTGATAAAAGTCTCCAAATCTCTCCGGTTTCTCAGGATTTCCAAAGTTAAGGCAATCTGCTAATGAATGGGGCTTGCCTCCAACTGCAACAATATTCCTATAGATCTCATCGATAGCAGAAGCGGCACCCCAATATGGATCGTATTCCATTAGGAAAGGATTTACAGCAGTTGAAATTACTAAGCCCTTGTTAAGTTCTTCTACAGGCTTTACTATAGCTGAATCCTGGGGTGAATAATTTACAACATCTCCATTTAATGGTGTTAGTGAAGTAGATCCTCTAACAGTGTGATCATACTGGAGGATAACCCAATCTTTTGATGCAATATTTGGGTCTGAAAGAATTTGAATTAGTATACTGGTAATATCTTCAGGCTTTTGAGTCTGAATGTCTTTTTGGTCTTTTTTGACAATTTTAACATCTCTTGCATACATAGGACCGCCTGTTAAGAATTCAGAGTCCATATCGAATATTTTTTCACCTTCATAGTATACTAGTACTCTTTTCTCGGGAATTGTTTCTCCTATAACGGCGGCATCAACATCCCATTTATCAAAAACGGCTAGAACTTCATTAAGATTTTCCTTTGAAACTGCAAGCATCATTCTTTCTTGAGATTCAGAAACCCAAATTTCCCATGGTTTCATTCCTTTCTCCTTTAATAGGACGTTCTCAAGATTTACCTTAGCTCCAAAACCACCTGCATGAGCCATTTCACCTACAACGCATGATAGGCCTCCACCCCCTAAATCTTTCATACCATTTAGAAGTTTTTTAGAATTAACCTCAAGACAAGCATGGATTAAAGGTTCCTTTGTAATTGGGTCTCCAACTTGAACTGCAGACCTAGAGGATGTTTCAGAATCTTCATCTAGTTCTGCAGAAGCAAAGTTAACTCCATGAATACCATCTCTACCAGTCTTTCCACCGACCATAACAAAAATATCACCTAGCTCTTTGACTCTACTGTGGACAATATCTTCTCTTTTTATTATTCCTACACATCCAACATTTACAATACAATTTCCTGTATACCCTGGATGGAAATAAACAGACCCTGATACAGTAGGTATACCAACTCTGTTTCCATAGTCCCTGATTCCAGCAACTACTCCCCTAAACAGGAACTCCGGATGTTTTAATCCTTTTGGCAATTCTTCATATGGTAAATCAAGAGGTCCAAAGAATATTGGGTCTATTAGTGCCACAGGTTGAGCACCCATACATACTACGTCTCTAAGGATACCCCCAATTCCTGTAGCAGCCCCACCATAAGGCTCAACGGCCGAGGGATGATTGTGACTTTCTAGAGCTAAAACGTATGCATAATCTTCATCGAATTCAACTACGCCTGCATCTTCTTTTATAACAAAAATATTCTGAGGGACTTCAATATTAAAAATAAATTTCTTCAAGAGACTTTTAGAGGATTTATAACAGCAATGTTCTGACCATGCCTGCCCTAAAGCTTGTATTTCAATATCATTTGGATTTCTTCCTTCCTGTTTAAAATAATTTCTGACTGATTTCATTTCCTCTAGAGAAAGACCAATACCAATTTTCCTGCTTAGCTCTAGAAGTTTTTCATCTGAAACATCGAGATCAATTTCAAAAACATTCTGTCTGCTACTCATTTTATCATTTCCACTTCGTAATCGTGGATAACAGGATTAATCAAGAGTTTTTTGCACATCATGTCAACATCTTCTCTGATTTTCTTTTCATCCTTTCCACTTATTTCTATGACGTAGCTTCTTTTTACTTCAACGCTTTCAACACTATCAAAGCCAAGTAATTTCAGGGATTTTTTGATATTAAGACCTTCTGGGTCTGTTATTCCTTCTTTTAATCCAACTTTTATTTCAACTTTCAAATAAATCACCTAAATTTTTCTCCAGTTATTCTTTCAAACATATTTATGTAAAGATTAGATACTTCCTTTATCATAGGCTCAGGTAAAGCAGGAATGTCTGGTTCTGGTCGACCTTCATCCCTTGCATCATATAATTCTTTTTTATATCCACTTTTAATATAGTATTGTCGTACAAATTCTTTTGAAAGCTCTACCATCTCTCCTTTTTCGTAAAGTTTTTTGTCCCAGAATCTATCTTCATCTGCTGTTCCAAAAACATCGATAAACATAAGAGTTCTTTCTTCATTCATACCGAACTCCTTTTTTCCATCAACATGGATCAATCCGCCCTTTTCAACTATCTTTGACATCCTAGAATCAATCTTAATAATTGTTTCAATAATGTTGTTGTATTCATCCTCTGTAAGCCCAGAGATACTTAAAGATTCTTTTTTGTCTAAAGGTCTGTCTACACTTTCTAGTTTAGTTGAAGTTTCTATAAAAGGTTCCGGAAGTTCTTCTCCATATTCAACTGTTTTTTTATTGAATCCCAAGTCTTTTGGGTCTATTTTTCCTTTATTTATCCTATCATGCAGAGAACCAGCAACATAGTGTCTGCAAATAAACTCTAGAGGGATAAGATAATTTTTTGTATTTTTATTAATTTTGTTATAGTCATGGATTATGTTAACTTTTTTCACCAACATCTTGTTCTTGTCAGTTATTTTTATGAAGTGAGTTAAAAAGCCTAATTTTTCAGCTTCTTTGAGCCAGAAAGCTCCCTCCCTGCAAAGAGTCTCTCCTTTGTAAGGTATTTTAGATGGTATTATTTTATCAAAGACAGATATCCTATCTGTAAATTCAAATTCAATTTCTTTATCAGAAACATCATAAACTCTTTTTACTTTTCCTTCTCTCGAAAATCCAGAAGAGGCTTTGCTTGGGCTATTCATATTTGACTATATTATATCTGATATTTAAATATATTTATGATAAAATTAAATGATACTGTCATTTAATAAGTTTACAAGAAGATAGTAATATTAGAATGTATTGAATAGTAAAAATTATATCAATAAATTTTAATATTTGATATGAATAATTTGTTTGTGGCAGAAAATAAAATTGAAGCAATACTTATAATTAAGTCGGCAGCTATTTTTGGATTTATAATAGCAATCACATTCATCTCTGCCGGTCGTTTGAATTATTGGCAAGGTTGGATCTTTAATGGGTTAAATATTTTCTTTATTTTATTGACATATTATTATTTATTCGATAGAGCTGATTTAATCAAAGAAAGATTAAGTCCTGGATCAGGCATGAAAAGCTGGGACAAAATTTATTATGCCGTAACTACGCCTTTCTTTTTTGCAGTTATGATACTATCAGCTTTAGACGCTGGCCGATTTAAATGGGAACCATTGCTACCTTTATTATGGGTAATTGTTGGAATGATTCTCTATGTAATTGGTCAATTAATAGTCCTTTGGGCTAAAAAGACAAACAAATACTTCTCGTCAGTAGTTAGAATACAGAAGGATAGAGGACAAAAAGTATGTAAGGACGGTCCCTACTCTTATATCAGGCATCCTGGTTATTTTGGTGGGATAATATATACCATTGCAACGCCCTTACTACTTAGTTCTTTCTGGGGATTTGTAATTAATTTATTTGTAATTATCCCAATAATAATAAGAACTTATCTAGAGGATAATACTCTACAAAAAGAACTAGATGGCTATTTAGAATATACGAAAGAAGTCAAATATAGACTAATTCCAAAAATATGGTAATCTCTAATGATTGAAGTATCTCATGCCAGTGAAGATCATAGAAATGCCGAACTTGTCTGAAGTTTCAATTACTTCTTTATCCCTTATTGAGCCACCTGATTGAATAATATATTTTATGTTATGTTCTGCAGCGACTTTGACCGTATCATCAAATGGGAAAAAAGCATCTGAAACAAGAACGCAATCAGATATCTTTTCTTTAAAAAAGGTTTCCTTGTCAACTTTCGACTTTCCTTCGTTCCACATATTCTCTAGATTTTCGTATATTTTAGGTATTGCAAGTTTCTTTAGCGAGTCGACCCTGTTAGGTTGACCAACTCCACTTCCTAAAACCTTGAACTGATCTTTCTCGTACTCCATTCCAAGAACAATTGAGTTTGATTTGGTATACTTAGTTGCAATTATTGTAAAAAGACCAAGATTCTTTTTACTCTCTGGAAAAGGCTCTTTTGTTACACACTCCCACTTTTCATATAAACCCTTTGGTCGATCTTGCTCAATAACTCCACCAATTAAAAATTTGTAAATTTTTTCTTCAGAAGTGAAAAGTTTGCCAATTTCAATAATTCTTATGTCCTTACTTTTATTTTTCAAAAATTCTAATGCATCAGCATTGTAAGAAGGTGCCACTATTACTTCGACAAATTTACCTTTTAAAAAAGAAGCCGTTTCTAAATCAACGTTTCTTGTCAAAGCTATTATACTTCCATAAGCAGATACTCTGTCACCATCCCAAGCATTTTTCAATGCATCCAATAGGGTCTTTCCAGTAGCTATCCCACAAGGATTAAGATGTTTCACGATTACCGCAGCGTTGTATTGCGAAAGCTCTTTTGCAGGATTTAATGCCGCTTCAATATCAAGATAATTATTATAAGAAAGAGCTTTTCCATGAAGTTGTTTCATGTTTGCCACCGAAGGTTCATTAGTATCTTTTTTGAAGAAGGATGCTGTCTGATGCCAATTTTCGCCATATCTTAGATTGACGCCAGAATCAAATGAAAGTCTTAATTTTTTATTATCTATTAATACTTCCGAAAGATAAGTTTCAATTGCACTATCATAATCAGCTGTATGAGTGAATGCTTTGACGCACAACCTCTTTCGCGTTTCATAGGAAGTATTCCCTTTTTCCAAAAGTTCTTTAGCGACTATTTCATAATCAGATGAATCTACTATAACAGTAACATATTTGAAATTTTTAGCAGATGCTCTAAGAAGTGTCACTCCTCCAATATCAATATTTTCAATCGCATCTTCTAGAGTTGGATTTTTTTTAACTGTTTCTTTAAACAGATACAAATTGCATACAACAATATCTATTGGTTTTATTCCCTCTGATACTATCTCATTTTCATGTCCTTTATTGTCTCTTATGTAAAGAATACCACCATGAATATTCGGGTGCAAGGTTTTGACTCTACCACCTATCATTTCTTTAAAACCTGTTACTTTTTCAATTGGGGTTACTTTGATTCCTTTTTCAATAAGAAATTTTAGAGTTCCACCTGTGGACACTATTTCAAAACCTAGATCAGTTAGAGTTTTTGCAAAATTATCGAGACCTTTTTTGTCTGTAACGCTGATTAATGCTCTTCTCTCCATCACTTTGGCACGTTAGGAATGCTAATTTATATAATTTTCTCTTTTACCCATAGAAAGTTTTAAGTATAATAATTTATGTTAATACTCAATGGACGTATCAAATTATACGATTGCGACTCTTGGAAGTCATTCTGCCCTTCAGATATTGAAGGGTGCAAAAGATGAAGGATTCAAGACTCTTTGTATAGCCAAGAAAGGTTCTGAAAAAGTATACAAGAGTTTTGGAGTTGCAGATGAAATTATTTCTGTTAATCAATTTTCTGAACTTTTCTCTTTACAGGATGAACTTGTAAAAAGAAATACTATACTTATACCTCATGGATCTTTCATTGCTTATATGAAAATTGATGATTTCAAAGACATGAAAGTTATGTATTTTGGAAACAAAGACGTCCTAGAATGGGAATCTGCAAGAGATCTTGAGAGACAATGGTTAACTGAAGCAAACATTAAAATCCCAAGAATATTTGAAACTCCTGAAGAAATAGACAGACCTGTAATAGTTAAATTTTATGGTGCAAAAGGAGGAATGGGATACTTTCTTGCAAAGGACACAAAAGACTTTTATGAAAAAATGACACATCACACCAATGAAAAATATGTTATTCAAGAGTATATAATTGGAGTTCCCGCATACTTTCATTATTTCTACAGTCTACTCACTAATGAACTTGAAATAATGAGTTTTGATAAAAGATATGAAAGTAATGTAGATTCTATTGGAAGAATTTCTGCTAGAGATCAATTTGCTTTAAAGAAAATAGATCCAAGTTACGTAGTAGTTGGTAATATTCCAATAACTGTCAGAGAATCATTACTCCCTGAAATATTTGATATGGGTGAAAGAGTCGTAGAAAAGTCTAAAGAACTAATTTCCAAGAGAGGTTTGTTCGGACCATTCTGTCTTGAAGGTGTAATCACTCCTGAGGCCGACATATATATATTCGAGATATCTGCTAGAATAGTTGCTGGAACAAATCTTTTTGCACCTTACTCTCCTTATACATATATTAAATATGGCGAACCGATGTCTACTGGGAGAAGAATAGCTCTAGAAATAAAGAATGCAATAAAAGAAAATATGCTTTCAGAAATAGTATGTTAAAGCCCTGTTGGGATATCTATAAATTCAGTTTTTATACCAAATTTTTCTTCAACTTTTTTGCCTAGTGCCATGACACCCAATTTTTCAGTAGCATAATGTCCTGCAAATATTAAATTGATTCCTGATTCCTTTGCAACGTGATATATTGCATGAGAAGGTTCTCCTGTAATAAAAAGATCTAAGTCTTCTTTGATACAATCTTCAAAGGTAGATCCTCCTCCTCCGCTAACTATGCCTATCGATCTAATCTTGTCAGTTCCAAATTGGAATGATTCAACTTTTGCAGGAAGTGATCTTTCTAGGATTTTAGATATATCTTTAATCGTCTTTGGAGTCTCATATTGTCCTTTGAAACCTATCTTTAAGCCATGATATGCACCAAAAGGCTCAGGATGTGACATATCTAATATTTTTATCAACTCGATGTTATTTCCTACTTCAGGATGCATATCTAGGGGTAGATGTGAAGCATATAAGGAAATTCCATGCTCAAATAGATAAAAAATCCTTTCTTTCACAAGTCCTTTTATACTTTTTAATCCCCCCCATATAAGCCCATGGTGGACTATTAACATGTCCGCTTTTCTTTCTGATGCTCCTTTGAATATATCCAGAGATCCATCGACTCCAAGACATATCTTTTTTACATCTTTTCTACCCTCAATTTGTAACCCATTAGCAGATACATCTTCTATTTCATTAATTTTCAGGTAATCATCCATAAAATTAACAAGCGTGTAAAGTTCCATGAAGATAAATTTGAAAAGGCATTTAAATAACTTATACTTACTTCGACTCGCATGGAAGTAGAATTAATATGGGACCTTGATTCATTTCTAAAAAGATTAGACGATCTTAGAGAAAAAGGCATAGTCTTTGGCATCTATAAGAATAATCTTCATGTTGAAGAATTATCGGCATTGAAGGAGTTAGAAAAAGAAAGGAAACAACCATTCTTTATCCCTGAAGACAATGAAAATAACTATTATGATAAGGTCAAGATTTGCAAGATGATTCTGTTGGACATTAAAAATGGTGGAGCCTTCTATGAAAAACTCGTAAGGACAATACCACAGATTGCTTCAGTTAACTATGAAGAGATAAAAAGAATAGATTTCGATGAGGAAAATAATTATTTTTATATAAAAACAAAAGATGATAATGAGATTAAACTCGACGAACAAGATCTTTCACTTGTCTATGACAAATTCTATGGAACACCCGATTTATCCGATTTTGAAACAATTTATTACGGGGACAATATATTTTCATGTCATAAATATAATGACATTGATTGTACTAAAATTTTTGAAGTTAAGGAAGAGATCTAGTTTCATCTTCTATCCAATTTAGATATTCCTTTAATCCTTTTTGGATATCAAGAGATATTATCTCTGGAATCTCGTAAGGATGATTCTTTTTGATAAGGGCCTCTAATTCATTATATTTCTCTTCAGTTGTTTTAATCAATAAAAGTAATTCATTTGAGAATTCAATCGATCGATTCCACCAATATAGACTTTTTACATTAGGTATTATATTCACACAAGCCGCAACTCTATTTTCTAATAGTATTTTTGAGAGATTCTTGGCCACTTCTTCATTAGGAACGGTTGTTAGAACAATAATAGGCATATGCTATATTTGATTTATTTATTTAAATTGATTTTCACAATTAAATGTTATAAATATAAAATCACACTAAAAAACTATTTAAGATAAATTGCTTCAGTTTGCTCGTGGATAAATTCAAACTTTTTTCTGAATTTGAACCAAATGGTGATCAGCCCCAAGCAATAAATCAATTAAATGATGGATTAAGAAAAGGGCATAGGTATCAAACTCTTCTAGGGGTCACAGGCTCAGGAAAAACATTTACAATAGCTAATCTAATAGAAAAATATAACAAACCCACTCTTATAATTTCTCCAAATAAAACACTAGCAGCTCAACTTTATTCTGAATTCAAAGCATTTTTCCCAAATAACGCAGTTGAGTATTTTGTCAGTTATTATGATTATTATCAACCCGAGGCTTATCTTCCTAGCACTGATACATATATTGAGAAGGACGTGTCTATAAATGATCAACTAACAAGAATGAGGCACTCAGCAACAGCTTCACTCCTTTCAAGAAATGACTGTATAATTGTCGCAAGTGTTTCTTGTATTTATGGTCTAGGGTCTCCTGAAACTTATAGAGAGATGGGAGCATTCATAAGAAAAAATGAGCATATTGATCGTGATGATTTCTTAAAAAAACTTGTATCAATGCAGTATGAGAGAGATGACTCTGATTTCAAAAGTGGAACATTCAGAGCAAGAGGCGATGTAGTAGAGTTTTTTCCTCTATTCACAGATTATATAATAAGAGTTGAATTCTTTGGAGATGAAATAACTAAAATCCGTAAGATCCATCCTATTAACTTTTCAGATCTGGGCCAAATTGATAATATTTATATATATCCTGCAAGCCATTATTTAATCCCTGAAGAAACTCTTGGAAGGGTAATAACAGAAATTCAAAATGAACTTGAAGTAGTATTGGCTGATTTAAACTCTCGAGGGAAATTTATAGAAGCCCATAGAATTGAAACTAGAACTAAATATGATATAGAAATGATGCAAGAAATGGGTTACTGCAAAGGTATAGAGAATTATTCAAGGTATTTTTCTGGAAGAAAAAAAGGGGAAAAACCTGATACACTCATTAGCTATTTCCCTAAGGATTTTCTTTTAGTAATAGATGAATCACATATTACTATTCCACAAATCAGAGGTATGTATGAAGGAGATAGATCAAGAAAAGAAACGCTTGTTAGCTATGGTTTTAGACTACCTTCTGCACTCGATAATAGGCCCTTAAAATTTAATGAATTTGAAAATCTTTTGAATCAAGCGATATTTGTCTCAGCAACACCTGCAGATTTTGAACTTAGTATATCAGATAAAGTAGTAGAGCAAATAGTAAGGCCCACAGGATTGATAGATCCAATAATCCTTATTAAAAAAAGAGAAGGCCAAATAGATAATTTGATTTCTGAGATAAAAAAGAGAATAGAAAACAGTGAAAGAACACTAGTGCTTACATTAACAAAAAGAATGGCAGAAGATCTTACTGACTATTTGCTTGAATTAGGGATAAATGCACGATATCTGCACTCTGAAGTTGATACTTTAGAGAGAATTGAATTATTACGTGAATTAAGAGCAGGAACTTATGATTGTCTTGTCGGAATTAATCTATTAAGGGAAGGCCTTGATCTACCAGAAGTTTCATTGATTGCAATACTTGACGCGGATAAGGAGGGGTACTTAAGGTCCACAACTTCTTTGATTCAAATTATGGGAAGAGTTGCAAGAAATGTATCGGGCACTGTTATAATGTATGCCGATTCAATCACATCTTCAATGAAAAGGGCAATTGAAGAAACTGAGAGGAGAAGAAAGATACAGACTGAATACAATACTAGACATAATATCACTCCACAATCAATTAAGAAAAAAGTCGAAATACCTGAAAAAATTGAGGAAGAATACCCCATATCTAAAAGTGAAAATCCAGATGATTATCTAGCTTATCTTCACGATGAAATGATTAAAGCTGCAAATAATCTAGATTTTGAAAAAGCAGCATATTTGAGGGATAGAATTAAGGAACTTTCAACTCTTTTGGATTAATTATATAAACTGATACATTCAAATCTTCTAGGCTACAAAATAATAGCCATAACTACGGGCTTGTGAGTTACGAATATCTCAGGTGTTTATACTAAGGCATATAATATATCAGTAAAATCATAACGGTAAATTTTATATATAGTACCCAAAAAAAAGTTCTGAGGTTATAATATGCCAAAAGTAACAGTAAACGAAGACTGTACAGGATGCGAGGTTTGCGTATCAACATGTCCAGTAGTTGTATTTGAGATTCAAGGAGACCGAGCAGAACCAATAAATGAAAAAGACTGTATCGCATGTCTCCTTTGTACGACAGAATGTCCAGTAAACGCAATAACAGTAGAGGAGGATTAAAATGTCAGATGAAAATGTAGTGTTTGTCGGAAGTAAACCAGTAATGAACTATGTTCTAGCTGTAGTAACACAGCTAAACAAAAAGGATACAGAGAACGTAGTAGTTAAAGCAAGAGGAAGGGCCATTTCAAGAGCCGTCGATGTTGCAGAAATTGTCAGAAACAAATTTGTCCAGGATGTCAAAGTGCACAAAATAACCACATCAACTGAAACTATAACAAGAGACGATAATTCAAGTGCAAATGTTTCTGCAATTGAAATAACTCTTGCAAAATAAAAGATAAAATATTTTTATTATTTTTAATTTAATTTAAAAATTAATCATCTAAAGATTCTTTTAATGACTTCTAATGTTATATCGTAAGTCTTATCGTAGTTCTTACCGAACTTTTGGCCTGCCTTTGACTGGTCAATCTCCATCACATCTGCGCCGACAATTTCAATTCTCTTTTCTTTAGAATACTTGACTATACCATCTAAGATTCTATATATTTCAGACTCCTCAAGACCGAGATAATCTAAAAATCTTGCACCATTCAAGGCTTGTCTCGATCCGATATCAATATCGACTGAGATATAAACATAAGGTGTCTTTATTTTTTCAAAGACTTTTTTAAGGGACATTTCAAAGTTTGCTTTTAATCTATTTTTTGGCAGAATGGTTACCCCATCATCCTCAAACTTTTTGTAAAATTCAAAGTATTCTTTTATTCGAGGATCCCTAGCATCTTTTGCCGAGTTTGGGGGATAGTCAGAAACACCAAGGACAAATAGATTTTTTGCCAATATCTTCTTTTCTGATAGAAGAAAATAAAGAAAAGAATCAGCATTGTAACTGTCTATTCTATTGTATAAGTAAGGGTCATCCTTTGAAAACTTAGTATTTGGATTATAATCTATATCATGTTGGATAAGTTTTAATCTTTGTGTTGGAATTATACCGTCAAAATGGCTGTCTAGCATGACAACAGATAGATTTCCTTTTCCATATTTTTCTGCTAATGCCTCTATACACCCACCTGTTCCAGAGTGGTCAACACCAATCATCAAAGGAACATCAGGTAGCACTTTATCTTTTACAAACTCCTTAACTTTACAGGAATATTCCCTACACCCATCAGCATCGATAAAAGCAACTAGATTATCGACGCCAACCATGAACATATCCTCTTCCTTAGGATTTGGTATTAGCCAAGGCTCAACCTGTATCTTTCCAATATTTGTATATTTTGTTTCGGAAGTATCATTCAACTTCTTAGATACAACTTCATATGGATCATCATTAATAAAACCGGATTCTATATTTGAATATTTATTAAATATAGACTCTTGACGTTCATCAGGATCTAAGTTTAAACCAAACACCTTAACGTTCTTCATTTTTTCACAAAGGTATTCTTCTAATTCTCCTTTTAACCTTTACTCCAAAGACTTAAATATTTATATCACTAAAAGATATTGTTAATGTAGGTGTTTTGAATGCTCGATGTACCCCTATCAAAGGTAATAAAACGCGATATTATCCTGATGA
>Ga0209604_1000082_pt1:70000-86320 | contig 86320 bp, 85 predicted proteins | sample AD_UKC097_MetaG_FD_184405 | JGI IMG/M metagenome (GOLD analysis project Ga0209604, IMG submission 184405) | Active sludge microbial communities of municipal wastewater-treating anaerobic digesters from USA - AD_UKC097_MetaG (SPAdes) (version 2) | ecosystem: Engineered > Bioreactor >...
CGATCTCTGGAGTCCGTGAAAAGAGAATAGAAATGAATTCTTTATGTTCGTACTGAGATCCGACACAGGTGCCCCTTGGTGAGAAGCCTAAGGCGTGTTGGGATACTCCAGTTAAGGGAACTCGGCAAAATAGCTCCGTAACTTTGGGATAAGGAGTGCGTACTGTCTTTAACCGGACGGTACGTCTCAGTAACTTGAGGGCTTCGACTGTTTAATAAAAACACAGCTAGCTGCTATCCTGTAAAGGTTTGTACAGCTGGTGACATCTGCCCAGTGCCGGCACGTTAACCCCGGTTTCAACCGGGCGAAGCGCCGGTAAACGGCGGGAGTAACTATAACTCTCTTAAGGTAGCGTAATACCTTGCCGCTTAATTGGCGGCTTGCATGAATGGTGTAACGAGAGCCCTACTGTCCCTAACTGGAACCTAGTGAAACCACTTCCTGGTGAATATGCCAGGGTCCCCCGATGGGAAGCGAAGACCCCATGGAGTTTTACTGCAGCCTGTCGTTGTCGCTTGGACTTTGATGTAGAGCGTAGTTGGTAGTCATCGAAGCAATCTCGCAAGGGATTGTGGAGACAAAAATGGAACACCAACCTTCCAAGTCTAAGCGACTAACCAACATTGTTATTGTTGGAACACCGGTAGGTGGGCAGTTTGGCTGGGGCGGTACGCCCTCGAGAAGATATCGAGGGCGCCCTAAGGTTGACTCAGGTGGGTCAGGAATCCACCGTAGAGGGCAAGGCCAAAAGTCAGCCTGACTGGATATTACACCACAAGATATCCAGAGGCGAAAGCCGGGCCTAGCGAACTCCAATGCCTCCTTGATGGGGGCTTGGACTAACAGAAAAACTACCCTGGGGATAACTGAGTCGTCCGGGGCAAGAGCCCACATCGACCCCCGGGCTTGCTACCTCGCTGTCGGTTCTTTCCATCCTGGGTCTGCAGCAGGACCCAAGGGTGGGGTTGTTCGCCCATTAAAGGAGAACGTGAGCTGGGTTTAGACCGTCGTGAGACAGGTTAGTTGCTATCTATCGGGGGTGTTGGTCGTCTGAAGGGAAGGTAGTCCCAGTACGAGAGGAACAGACTGCCGTGGCCTCTGGTGTGCCGGTTGTCTGATAAGGCATCGCCGGGTAGCTACGCCATAGTTAATAAGGGCTGAAAGCATCTAAGCCCGAAATAATCCCTGAAAATAGACAACCACTCTCTAATAGCAAAAGGGGATAGGTGACTATAACTTTAGTTAGAGACGAAGACACGGATAGAAGATCCGGTTGATAGGTCGGTAGTGTAATTACCAAGCCTTCGGGCGAGGTATTCAGCTTACCGATACTAATAGTCTAAGGTTCATAATTCCGAAATAGTTCGAGGTCAAACGATAGGATTTGACGAAGTTTACCGTGCTCTCTTTTATATTATTTTAATATTGTCTTACTTTCATATTTTTCTTAATATCTAAAACTTTATATATAAGCCATTCAGATATATAAATTGGAGATATAATGGTTCAAAAGACTAGAACTCAGAACTTAACAGATTTATTAAAGGAACTTGAAGCAACTACGCCTGATGTAGAAGCATCAGCAGTCGTGTCTATAGATGGCCTTATTATTGCTAGTGCATTACCCCAAGATGTTGAAGAAGATAGGGTGGCTGCAATGTCAGCGGCTATGCTCTCGTTAGGAGAGAGAACTTCAAAAGAATTAAAAAAAGGATCCCTTGAACAAGTATTTGTTAAAGGTATTAATGGATATGTACTGATGATGGGAGCAGGTCAAGAAGCTGTATTAACAGCACTGGCAAGAAAAGATGCTAAACTAGGTTTGGTCTTCCTTGATATGAAAAGAACAGCCGATGAAATATCAAAAATTATTTGATTTTTAATAATTCTTTTCTTATTGTCTAACAAAAATCTGAAACTGACAACTGTTTATGTTTTTCTCTAAAGTTCATTTTTATTTCTGAGTCGGCTAAATCAATCTCTTGGCATGTATATTCCTTTACTTTATAATTTTTAGTTATATCTATACTTAACTTGAGATATTTTTCTATTGAACCTTTAGTTACAGTTAGAACAAGCTTATTGCCACATTTAGAACATTTGCCAGAAAGAGGAACTCTTCTGTAACTAGTATTACACTTTGTGCATCTGACACTTTGTTTTGCGTATGATCTTATATTTCCTTTGATATCTGGAATGAAGTGAGTCTTTAGAACTCTTTCTGCAACATCGTTTTCGTCAACAGCCCTTATCTTCTTTGCAACATCAAACTGTGACATTAGTTTTTCTTCCATAGAATTTAAGGTGGTATAACTACTTGCCTTTGGCCCATTTGATATGTCAGATGTGTGGTGAGTGAATCTAATGCCTGTATATGCCTTTTCTGTTCCTAATCTGTTTTCTACCCTTTCAATTTTTATTTCCTTAGGATGTAAATATTTTAGCGTGGCCTCATAGAATTCTAATGGATATCTATCTGTGACATCCATGTTGTGTACCTCTTTATCAACTTCATGAGGATCAATTCTTGTTGTTAATACTAGAGGCGCATCCATCTGTCCTCCTCTTGTCTTTGGTAAAAAGTATTTTGAAAAATTAAGTAAGGTGTCCATCAAAAGCATTATTGAATCTTCATCACCATCGCAATTTCTTCTCTTCGCAGCATGGAAATAAGGGTGAGCGTATACAACTTTTGTGTTTGAAAAGCCAACTATTCTTCCAATGGTCCCTGCTGATGTATGTGGTGCCAATCCTACAACAAGCTGCCCTATGAGGTCTTCTTCTTTTTCAAGGTTGTAGAACTTCTTCAGTCCATAAATATTTTCCAATGAGCTATCTATGAATTTTGAAATATTTATTAAATAATTAGCTGAATCGATTGGTACAATAATATCTTGTACCTTTAACTCCAGGATTTGATTTTCATCTAATAACTCATTTCCGTTATAATCAGTTAAATAACCTATTTTTTTTAGTTTTTCAATACTCACATTTGCTTCTTTCGGTATAAAATGAGTCAGTGGTGCATCAGTTGCATCATACCTACATGTACCATCTTTGAAGACATAAATACTGTTTTCAGCCCTTAGTATTCCCTTCTCTAATAGCTCTGGAATTTTGTATTCTGAACTCATACCTTGGACGCCTTTAAGTTCTTTGGGAAATTGGCTTCCTGTATTTACTAATGCAAGATCTAAATCTTCTTTTAGATTAATTTTCTTTCTAGAATATACAACTAGACGGGAGCCACACTCTGGGCATTTATCACTTACTCCACTGGAAGTTTCATAGGTGCATGTTTGTTTTGAGCAACTCATATACATCTTTGTCATGCTTTCACAGTTAGGGCATTTTGTCAGATGTGTCTTGGTATTACATTTTGGGCACCTTTTATTTACAGATTCAACTTCAATGAAATTTTTTTGAGACGCCTTCACGATACTTCTAGTTGAACCTCCATTCATACCTATTGGAAACAGTGCATGAACTGGAGGGCTCATCTTTCTCTCTTTTGCCTTTTCAGGCCTCCCCATCCTGCAACCAACAGTTGTTGGGATTATGTCTCTTACTTTTACCCCTAATAAGTTTGAGACTCTATCTAAAATAGTTTCTCCGTAAGCCTGTTTCCCCGATAGTATTAATGACAAGATATGAGATTCAATTATGACCTTGCCATTGGAAATTTTATGAGAAACACAAAGATTTTCAATTATTCTTTTTATTCTTGAATCATCTTCCAGTGGGAAATCTATTACGTTCTCGTTAATGAAGTACCCTTTGTAGTTAATTAAATAATCTAAATCATCACTTGATATGTAATTCCAAAAGAGGGTGTGTTTTGGATGTAATGGAATATTGTATTTTTTGGATATCTCAATAGACTCTTTTTCATCAGGAATTCTTTTATCCTGTAAAATATCCTTATATTTTTCAAGTTCACCTTTTTCTTTTAGGGAATTTTCAAATTCTTGCTCCCACCACTCTTCAACGTATCCCGATGGTAATAATATGTGGTTATTCTCTACAAAATCGCCGTATGCAATTAGAACATCCCCTAAAAATATAACTTCAACTATTTCATCAAATTTAATATCCTTATAGGAATAAAGCCAATCACAACTTTGATCTTTAAACTTAACAAAAGGAGGTAATATGGAATCAACAGGCATAGCCACTGTAGCCTTCCCTGGTCTTTCTGTTTTTAATTGAGTTCCTACTGCTATAAATCTGTTTACTACTTCCATTACTGCTGGGTGGTATCCCCATGCAGCAAATCCTGTGTCTCTGCTCCTACCATACCTTATCCTAAACCCACCTTTGCTTCCAGGGTGTGCAATTACAGGCCTTCCCGCAAGTAGATCAGATAGGTACTTCCAGTTAGGTTTTATTTTGTCAGCGTCACTGTCACTTTCTTTCTTTTCTTCTTTCTTTATTGTCTTAATGAATTCCCAGCCTTCAAGTTCAAATACTTTTAAAACTTTTTCAATTTTCTTAGATTTTTGGATGACACCCTCTGCCAATGCGAGGAGGGCTCCTCCCCTGACTTTATTTGTTTCTATCCTAGGAAGATTCCTATAACCTGATACTTCAAAATCTTCAGTACTTTCTCCAGTTATTTCAATTGGTATGTTAGTAAGTGCAGTTATTACTTCTTTATTTGATGGTCTGTACTGCAGGTGTGTTTTACCTCTTTCATATAACTCAATTTCTTCTATGAATCTCTGAATCTCTTCTTCAGTTGCCTTGTATTTAGCAAGGCCTAGTTTATTCCTGACATAATCGCCCAACAGAACAGAAAGTGCAGCCGCGGTACCACCAGCTGATCTTATAGGTCCAGCAAAGTACAATGCCAAATAATCCGTCCCATCAAAATTGGATTTAATCTTTACATCAGAAATACCTTCAAGGGGAGCTGAAACAATACCTTCAGTCAATATTGCAAGTCCCGTCCTTATTGCTTGTTCAGCTAGTTTTTCCTTTGAATTCATTTTTGAGTATTTTTCAGCAATAATTTCATCGGCTATTATAATTGCTATTTTCTCCCTGGAATTGCCTTCTATGTCTAATTCTTTTATTTTTTTAGCTACACCTTTGGGTCCAACTATTCCCTCAATTCTTCCGGCCATGTCGGCAGCCAATGGCATTTCTACAGATGGTGAGGGATCCAATCCTTTTTTTCTTGCTTCTTGAGCAATTTCATAGGCTCTTTTTGTTTCACTTTCCAGCGATTCAAAATAAGCCTCTATCAATTAGTATCCCCCATTTTCGTTGCAAAATCCCATAATCGAAATCTTGTGAGTTTTCAAATCAAATATTGGAACTCTTCCTGGGGTGGGCATAATATTTCTCATCTTCTGATAATCTGTTTGTGCTTGCCACCCTCCTGAATTAATCATAGATGTTCCTCTATAATTACCATAACCATTCACATGTATATGGCCAGTATGAAATATTTCAGGGTATGAATCAATCAGTAGATAGTCCTTGTCTTCCGGTGATATAGGTGTTTTTCCACCGTATACTGGGGCAAGATGTCTCTTTCTCAACATTTCCTTCATAGCGGGCACTGGCTTGTCATGGCCTATCCCAGGTATTCCTTCAACAAAGTCATATATGCTTGTCCCATGATAAATCACTGTTCCAACACCATTCATTTCAAAAAAGCTTGGATTTGGCACCATATCGACGTTGGGCAGCTCATACAATTTTTCGGCATACTGTTTTTCTACAGGTAACTGAGGTTCACCATTTCTAGTTGCATCGTGATTTCCAGGTGACATTATAATTCTTATCCAATCTGGGACCATTGAAAGCAGTTCGTAGAGTCTATCATATTGATCATAAACATCAAGTATTTTCAAATCTTTTTCCTGATTCGGGTATGTACCAACTCCATCAACTAGATCGCCCGCAATAACTAGGTACTTAACTCTGGAAGCTAGTTCTCTTTGAGCAGGTGAACCCATCCTGACATTTAACCACTTTATAAACTTCAAAAAAGATTTTTCGAGAAAAGCGTTAGACCCGACATGTATATCGGAAATATGAACAGAGCAAAGATCAACTTCGCTTCTATGCACTTCTCTTGAAATAGGTAAATCAGGAAATTCAAACTCCTTCCCGAATATTATCCCATCTCCGAGGGAGCCTTTAATCCATATTATCTCGTCAAGCATTATAAATTTTACTTGTTCATCAAGCTCCTTTGAGCCTGAAAAAAATACCTTGATTCTCGCAGTGTCGTCCTCAACTGTTAAAATTAGATTTCCTTTCTTTGACTCATTCTTTTCAGTTATCATCCCGACTACGCTTACCTGATCGCCTTTCTTCGAGCGCAATGCCTCACTAACCGTCATGAAGTCTCTAGTTGAGGGTCTTTCTCTAAACATTTTCTTCATTTTAGCGTATCTATCATTAAAAAGCCTGACAAAATCTTCAATAGAACCAGGTGACACATTTTCTGATTTGATATTTTTAGTAAATTTAATTTCAGCTTCATGCTCTTTAGCGGGTATTCTTCTAGCATTAATTGACCTTTTGATATCAGATTCAGTATCTTCTGAGTCAACCTCGAGATTTTCCTTTTCTTCTAATAAAGGGGATTCCTTTTCTTTATTGCAGTTTTTAAAATCCCCAAGGTCGTTATCATCAACAAAAACCTTTCCCTTTTCTTTTAAAAATTCAATTAGCTCAGAATACTTATTTTTTTCAATGGATGATAAAGAGTCCACGGAATTAACAGTAAGAATAAGGTTATTCTGTAAAAATAAATTGTAAATTTCTTTATTAACGGAATCAGATTCTCCCACCAAATCACCACAGGATCAAATGGGATTAGTTGTCGTAAATTAGATCTTCTTCAAGGCTGTCCTCAAAGGTCTCTTCTTCTTCGTACCATCCCAATATCTCTTCTTTTTCAATAAGTTCCCACTCATCTTCAAAATTGACTAAAATGAGTTCTTCACCACAGAATGGGCACTCTATGTTAAGTCCATCCTTTACTTCTTTAAAATCAATGATTTCAAGACATACCGGGCAATCAATTTCCTTCATCCTATCCCTACCTATACTAAATTCAGTATCTTTTAAATTTATCTGTGATTTTCAAAGAACACTTTTATCTTCTGTTTTAGAATATCATCTGAGTCGGGGACAAATTCTAGGCTGTCCCTTATCCATTTTGGAATGTCTTTTGAAACAAATTTGTTGGCAACTCTTTCATCTAGAAAAACAATCAATGCTTTATCTGAAACAAGTCGATGGGCTCTTCCTGCGGCCTGACTTAATTTTCTGTGAGCAGGTAGGTAATACCCATAATATTTACCCTTTCCAAAAAAGACCTTCTGATAATAGTTAATTTGGGCTTCTATTCTTGGTGTTGGCCTAGCATAAGGTACCCCAACTATAACGACGGTGTTCATTTCATTGCCAGGGTAGTCCCCTCCCTCAGCATTCCTCCCGCCCATAACACCTAATAGGACTGCGCCGTCCTTGCCAGAGTGAAATTTAAAGTCTGATACCAACATATCATTTTCTCTTGAATCCATATTCCTCCTTTCTATGAATAACGGCTTATCTGACATCAGAGCTATACCTGAGTTTAGTAAACCATCAAGAACTTCATAAGAAGAACAGAATATCCCAACATTAGCAGGGACAGAGTGGATAATATCTATTGCCTTAGACGTGATTTTTTTATACATCTCTTCATTTCTATGTGTTCCTTTTGTGGTCACACCTTTAGTTACTATCCCTTTAATATTTGTAGGTGAGAACGGTGAAGGAAATACTTTGAAAGCTGGATTTTTTATACCAATCATATCTGAGTAAGCTTCTAACGGTTCAAGGGTACCTGACATGTGCACAGATCCATAAACATAATCAAGAACCTGCGTAGTTATAGGTCTTGGATCAAGAGATAATATACCAAGCTTTAATGTATCCTCATCTTTTTTTGTTTTAGTTTTTTCTAGGATATAACAATAACTTTCATTACCTCTGGCATTAAACCAGTTCTCAAGAAATGTGGCAATTTTGTATATATGAGATCTAGGCATCTTATTTCTCTTGAGCCTCTCCTTTTGGACCTTTTCCCCAACTGTCTTCATGTATACTATAAGGTCAAATAGCGTTTTTTCAAAACTCTTAGAAACAAAAGGCCCTTTATTGCCCTCCAATCGCGTGAAAAGATCTTGGTAGGATATAATAACTTCCTCATCATTTTCAAGCTTGAATTCATCTTCCATTTCTATGAATACTTCATAAAACTTATTTAAAAATTCAGAAACAATTGCCTCTTCAAATTCTATTGATTCATTTATTGCTGTTGTTATCGAATAGATTGACAGTTGATCTGAGCCAAGATTTATCGCAAGTTCAGAGAGATTATGTGCTTCATCAAGAATTAAGATTATATCATCTAAGGTTGCTCCAATCCCTTCAAGAAAATTGTCCCTAATCTCTGGATGGAAGATATACATGTAGCTACAAGATATTACTTCAACATTTTGGAGTATACCTTTGACAACTTCGTAGGGGCACATGTTTTCCTGAACACAAAGTGTCACAACATCTTGTGATAGAGAGGGTTTTTGGGACAGATTAACTTCAATCTCATAAGCCCTATCTTCTTTCTCCTTCATATTCTCATAAAATTCGCACTTGTTCTCTCTTCTCAAAAGCCTGCAGACATGAAGTGCCATAGCAGTATCCATATCATTGTTGACAATAGTCGGGTGAAGGCACATAGAGTTTCTTCCCTTTATAGATATACCCGATACTTCTACTTTTTTTCCTACTTCCATTAATTCTTCCATGACTCTGTCCATCTGTTTATGGGTTCTACAACAATAGACAATCTTCTTACCTAATTTTTCAGCAAGTGGTAACGCTGCAGATAAAACAGAAATAGTCTTCCCAAATCCAGTCGCCGCTTCAATAATCGGATTTTTTCTCTGGATTAGACTTGTTTGGACATATTGTATAAACTCCTCTTGATTTGTCCTGAAATTATCATAAGGGAAGAAGGAGTTATTCATAAATAGAATTTATGTAGTTCGTTAAAAAATGTTTGGATAGATATTTATATAATAATTTCCAAATAATAATCATGTTAATTCTATCTGAAAATGATCTTAGATCAGTCCTTAATTATAAAAATGTCCTAAAAGCACTAGAATCTGGATTTGTTGCATACAAAAGAAAGGGAAAATTTCCCTTAAGAACAGGAATAGAATCTGAAGAATACAAATCAACTGTACTGTTTATGCCCTCTTCTTTTTCAGATAAGTCAGGAGTAAAAATAGTATCTTTATGTGAGAATAACTTTTCAAAAGGGCTTCCCTACACTAGAGGTGCATATTTGCTGTTATCTCTTGTTGATGGCTCACCTCTATGCATGATGGACGGAAGTTATCTAACATATGTCAGAACTGCAGCTATTTCCCTATTGGCATCTAAGTATTTAGCAAATAAAGATCCAAAAACTCTAGGAATAATTGGCGCCGGTAAAATCGGAATTATGGCTACTGATGCGCACTTATCATATTTTGGTATTGAAAAAATATATGTATTTGATAAATTTGATAATTCTATAAATTCATTTACCAAAAGATTGAACACTAATAGTTCAACTGATATAGTTATATGCAAAGAGGGGAATGAAGCTGTATCAAACTCTGATATTTTAATTACAGCAACAACTTCTTACAAGCCAGTTTTTAATTCACGATTTATCAAAGAAGGAACTCATGTCAATGGTATAGGGTCATATAAAAAATCTATGCAGGAGATACCAGAGGGACTAATTGTAAGAGCAAAGATATTCGTAGATACATTAGAAGGTGCAACTTCTGAACCGGGCGATATTGTAATACCCCTAGAAGAAGGATTGATAATCAAGGATAATATTTGTGAAATATCTGAAGTTATTTTAAAAGGATTTACAAGAAATCAATCAGACATAACTTTTTTTAAATCTGTTGGATTTTCATTAGAAGATATTATTACTGCTGAACTTGCTTATAATGAATCAAAAAAGATAGGGATTGGATTAGAAGTAGATTTCTAGTAATAAAGACGCCCTCGCCGGGATTCGAACCCAGGGCTTCGGCTCCGCAGGCCAATATTTTATCCAGCTAAACTACGAGGGCAACACAAAAGTCAAAATAGAAAGATTAATAAACTTTTTGGTGATAGGTTTCATTGGTGAGCTAATGGAAGATGATGACATTGATAATGTAGTTATTCAGGGAGAGCCATCACCTGAAGAGATCGCAGAGAGTGATAGAGAAGGCATTAGAATTGCTGCAAAAGAAGTAAACTATGATCTTACACCTGCCGAGATAGAAGACATCAGAAAGGCCATGCTAAAATCCTTGGTATTAAAAATAGTTGCAGCCAACTCACTAGTCCCTGAAAATGTCAAAGAAGACGACTTTGAAACTATTCTTGCGCTATACACAAACGTATTATCAAACATGCTCAAAAAATAACATTCTTATTATTTACTTTCTGAAAGCTTTTACTTAAATTGAATTCTATATATTTATTAATCTGTTAAGTTTAACATAATAGACTATAACTGATTAATCTTTTTTATATCTTCAATTGTTACACCGTGGCTACGTAAAAACAATATTATTGATAATGGGATTAGAGATGTAGCAATCCCACTTAATAACAATATGATATGCCTTGATAAGTTAAAATAGATATGCAAATCCACAGCAAGCAAAACAAAAAATGAAATTACACCTACTATCAAAGAAACGACTCCAAAAAAGATGTCACGATCAGCTGTCCTATTAATATCATTTTCGTCATACCACCGAAGTTCTGCTCCTTGCCAAACACCAGTTTTATAGTATTTAATACCCATCCATAACCCAAGAAATCCTGTTAGTATTAAGAAAAGTGGAAAGAAATAGAAAAAGAATTCAATCATCTAGAGCCCCTCTTATATTTAAAATAGGTAAAAATGTCAACATAGCTGTTAGAAGTTTTTTGAATTTCATGATACAATTTAAGTCTAGTAATAGTAAAGATAATTAAAGGTGAAATAACCCAAGGAATTTTAATAATTATACCAAAGGTATTCCCCCATTCTTTAGTATTCCAGCTATGGATTGGGATTTCTATAATACCTAAAAGGACAATCCATAAAATTATTCCCCAATTGCTCAAACTGAATATTCTGATTTTTTTATTTTTAATAGATAAATAAACATCAATAAAGAAAGAAATAATAAATGTACCGATAAGGACATATATCTGCATCTGTTTTGGTGTTATCGAGTCGAGGAACATTTATGTGAAATGATTTTTCACATATTTAAGTATATGGAAAAATATTATGGAAATTTTAATGATTTTACAAACTCTTCATTGAAATTGTTTTCAGAAGCAAGCTCAATATAATCTATCTTTTTTATTAAAATATTTTCTTCTATCCTTTTTTCATTTGACATAAGAGCTATCTTTGCACCTTCACCTGCAGCGTTTCCAACAGGTTTTATCCTTTCTAAAGGAATATTGGGTATAAGCCCAATTCTTATGGCATTTTTAATATCTATATAATTTCCAAATGCCCCAGCAAGATAAAGATTCTCTATTTTATCAGCGCTTATTTTCATTTTTTCAAGTAGAATATTTATCCCAGTCATTATTGCACCTTTGGCCAACTGGATTTCTCTAATGTCTGAAGCGGTAATCACAATATCCGTATCTATATCAGTTTTTTCTTTCCATTCAACTACAAATTCTTTATGATTATTTGTTTTGTTCTTTCTTATCCTATCGCTACCGTTTTCGATTATTCTCCCTGAATGATCAACTATCCCTACCTTTAGCATCTCTGCTACTATGTCAATTATTCCTGACCCACAAAAACCCCTAGGCTTTGAATTGTTGATTGTCTTATAGAAAGTATCGAAAGAATCTTTATCAATGAAAACTGATTCAATTGCACCAGTAGATGCTCTCATCCCAAAACCCAGGTGCCCCCCCTCAAGTGCAGGGCCTGCGGCACACGAGCAGCTGACCATTTTTTCTTTGTTACCCAATACCAGCTCTCCATTAGTTCCTATATCTATTGCTAAGGAGATCTCATCATTTTTATAGAGCCCAGTTGCAAGTAAAACTCCAACAGTATCTGCCCCTACGAAACCCGATATAACTGGAAGGACATGAATATTTCCAGATGGATTTATTTCTATACCTATGTCCCTAGCCTTAATATCTAAGTTCTTTGAGACAACAGGTGTAAAAGGGGAAACAGATAAGCTTCTAGGGTTTATATTCAAAAATATATGGTGCATCGCAGTATTTCCTACAGCCGCCATTTCATAAATTGAACTACCATTAATATGATTTCTATCACAAAGTTTTTTTATCATTGAATTTATTCCGTCAACTATAGAATTATGAAGGATAGAAACACCTTTGTTTAAAGAATAAGTTATCCTAGAAATTACGTCTTCACCGTACTTTATCTGTGGATTCAATATTGATTCAATGTCAACAAGGGTGCCGGTTTCAATATCAATTAAGTATGTTACAACAGTTGTTGTTCCTATGTCTACAGCTATTCCGTAAATCTTTTCTTCATTTTTTTTGAATCCAATAATCTCGTTATTAAAAACTACTAAATTTGCTTCTAAATTTTCATAGTTTAGTTCATCTGTCATACTTTTCAAACTGAGATAATCAACATTTATCTCTCGTTTTAGTTCTTTTTTTATATAATCTAAGAAACTTTCATCCCCGCCAAGTTTAGGCCTTGGTAGTTTTATCCCAATACTCTTTATTGCAGGATCAAAATTAAACTTGGTAGATATGCCTTCACTGAGGATTCTCTGATCTTTTTGAAGTGATGAATCTGGTATGATGATAGATATTCCATCTTTAGGTTTAACAAGACAGCTTAATCTCATCCCTATACTTATTTCATCTTGGGAAAGTAATCTTTTTTCTTCGGATGTTATAGGGCTTGCAGAATCAGGATTTTCTAAAATGACTTTACACTTTCCGCATTTTCCCTTTCCCCCACAAATTGCTTCTATTCTTATTCCTAGATTATTAAGTATATCTAAGAGGTTAACATTAGTTTCTATTAATTGTTCTTTCTCAATCCCATTAACTATAATTTTTATTTTATATACCTCCGGATAACTATGGAACTTCATTTATAAAAATCATTTCTAGCATTAATCATCGCAATACAATTTTTAGTTGGAGTCATTGGAGCAAGACCGCATCCAGGTGCTAGGACATCTGTTCCTTTTTTTAATGCAGTGATACATTCATCATAGACGTCATTATACGTTCCATTCAATAGAGTATTTGAAGACGAAATGTTTCCTATGATTCTGATTTTATCACCAAGAACACTCTTCGCTTCTGCAATATCAGTCTTTTCTTCAATACTTAGTCCTAGAAATTCACTTTCTTTGATATATGGCAATATTTTACTGATTTCACCACATATATGTAAAATAGAGTGTCCATTTAGATCTTCAGAAATTTGATGATAAAATGGCATTATCATCTCCTCAAAATCTTTTGGATTTATCAATTCTGGAGAAGCCACAGGATCAAGTACAGCAAAAACATCGGCACCTGCTTCAAAGAGAGCATTCGCATAGGCAGTCATAGCATCAGTCCCATATTTCAAATATTCACTCAGACCCTCTTTTTCCCTTATAAACCACCTCATCAATGTTGTAACTTCTACAAGTCCGCTTGCAATTGTAACTGGCCCTTCTGCACCCGCTATAATTGGGACTTTATCCCCAACAGTTTCTTTGATAATCTTAATAGCTTGAATCATTGTTGGTATTCTGCCTTTAGAAAGAATATCTTTTGAAAATTTATTTATTGGCAAAGGTTTTCTAGAATTATACGGGTGTCCGCTTACAGAGGTTTGACGAGTTGCATCGCCTTTTTCAATTTCACATCCCATTGCTTCCAATAAAACAGTTAGGCAATAGGGTATTCTCACTGCCTCGAATCCAATTTCTTTGTGAGCACTCATAGCAAGTTCGGCCAATGCGTTTGCATTCCAATGGGCTTCTGGCCAGAAGTAATGGGTTAGATTCATAAGATCTTTAGTTCCTGTTTGTGTAACGGCTAAAACTGGAACTTTGTCTACCTCTTCTCCTTCTAAAGTTTTTAGTAATCTCTCTTTCAGTGTAAAGCTTGTCATATACTCCCTCAATTAAATAAATTAAAAATAAAATAGAAATATTATTTATAAACTCCAAACTGTCTAGCCGCATCTAAAAATGCCATAGGTTTAATTGGTTCGGCAAGTGGTGGGAACTCACAACCTGGGCATAGTATAAATCCCCTTGGATTGTTCATTCCTTGCTCAATGTTTTCTTTACACAGCTGAACTACTTCCTCATAAGATTTTGTCTGTATTGATGGTGGGTCTACATTTCCTCCAATTATATCATGGCTACCAAACTTTTCAATTTGAGTTTTTAGAGGAGTTTCAGGACCAAATATCCAGGCATAGATCCCTTTCCAGTTAAAAGATTCCCTCAATTTTATGTAATATGGTATGTTCAAATTCTGATCGGCGCATGGATGCATTAAGGTAACGGGTATGTCAAATTCCCTTATCTTTTTATGAACCTTCATCATATAGGGGAATGCAAATTCTTCAAACCTTTGTGGGGAAATAACAGTATTAGCTTCTACGGGACCTCCATCAAAGACAACACATTTTTCTGCTCCATACCTGTTAACAAAATACTCTATTTGATTAATATACATTTGGCTGACTTTATCAAGTAAAGCATGCGCAGACTTAGGTTCAGTTTTTATCCACCTTAAAAACTTTGAAGTATCGGCGACAACTGCCGCAGCAGTGAAAACACTCCCACCTTGGAATATTGCGGGCATCCCCATCTGAGTGCATCGATCACAGACTTTCTGAGCTTCAACATAACCTCCAACTGGTTTGTCTGAGTCAGGAACTTCTAGTTTGTCTATATCGCCTATTTCCATTACAGGGTGTTCTATAACATAAGGCGCACTATGACCTTCGCCGTATGGGAATCCAATTTTACCACCAAATTCCCAAGGGCCACAAGAAGCATATCCATACATTGGAGTTGATTCATATCCATATAGTCGCATGCACATAAATTGTGCTTCAAAACATTTATTTCCATCTGCATAGAAATCACCTAAAGGCATACCTACTATTTTAGCAGCAAATCCTAAAATAAAAGGATTTATCGGTACTCTATCTGGTTTTTCTCCCATTAACACTGCATGAAATCTTTCTGCAGGAGACATTTTATCCACCATATCACGCTCCAATTAAATTCTTGGCTACCTTAACTGCTTCAACAGCATCTTTTCCATAACCATCAGCTCCTATCTTCTTGGCAAAATCAGGATTTATAGGGGCCCCTCCAACTATAACTTTAGCCTTGTGATTTTTTGCTTTTAGTTGTTTAATAACAGGCTCCATATACATCATACTTGTTGTCATTAAAGCAGAGATTGTAACGAGATCCGCATCTTCCTCTTCGGCTTTCTTCACAAATTTATCAACAGGTACATCCTTACCAACGTCTATTAAAATGAAACCTGCTACTTCAAGCATCATCTTCACGAGATTCTTTCCTATATCGTGTATGTCACCCTGGGCAACACCTATAATAACTTTAGCAGGCTTTTTGGCTGAAGCATCTACCTTTAGATGTGGCTTTAAAATATCTATAGCTGCATACATAGCATCAGCAGATAACAGTATTTCAGGAACAAACATCTCTTTGCATTCGTAAAGTTCACTGACTTTTGCCATACCTTTGTTGCACCCATTCATCAGAGCTTCATAAGGGTCTATTCCTAGCTCGAGAGATTTTTTTGCAAGTTCTTCACTTTTGACTTCATCACCATCTATTACAGCTTTAGCCAAACCTTCTAGAATTTCTTCTTTTGACACCATACAAACACCTAATATTTTTAGAATATTTATTCGGTTAAATTAGAACTCCCTAACATATAAACGTTATTAATGGATGGCGGACCCATCCAAGATTATTTGCTTAACATTATAAAGATCATAATTTCAATTGTTTTGATGTCTATTCAAGAGGATATCGAAAATACTTTGGAAGTTTTAAATAGATTAAAAGATGAAGAAGGGATAATCCTAGTTGAAGGACAAAACGATATCGAATCTCTAATAAATCTTGGAATTAATGCTAGAATTATTGCTGTTTCTCAGTACAATATTTTTGATGTAATTGAAAGTATCTCAGAAAAAGAAGTGATTGTATTAACAGATTTTGATAAAAAAGG
>Ga0209604_1000087_pt1 | contig 84035 bp, 60 predicted proteins | sample AD_UKC097_MetaG_FD_184405 | JGI IMG/M metagenome (GOLD analysis project Ga0209604, IMG submission 184405) | Active sludge microbial communities of municipal wastewater-treating anaerobic digesters from USA - AD_UKC097_MetaG (SPAdes) (version 2) | ecosystem: Engineered > Bioreactor > Anaerobic >...
AGACAATCGTTCTATAAAAATCTAAACGGGACAACTGTTTTGATCGTAGCACAACGCATCAGTTCGGTAAAAGACGCAAACAAAATTATTGTGCTTGATGATGGCAGAATCTCTGGCATAGGCACACACGAAACACTCTTTGCAACCAACACAATATACCGTGAAATATGCAATTCCCAGCAAGAAGGGCTGGCATCGTAATGGCAGAACAAAAAAGATCACCCAATATGATGAGAGGACCAGGACCAGGCGGCCCCGGTCCAAGAGGTTTTGAGAAACCCAAAAACTTTAAAAACACAATTATCCGCATTTTTGGGTATCTTGGGAAAAGCAAATTGCTCATTGGAGCGATACTGATTTTTCTCCTGCTCAACTCAGCAAGCATGCTCGCAGGATCATATTTCCTCAAGCCACTGATCAACAATTATATACTGCCTGGAAACTTCAAAGGCCTTGCAATCGCACTAGTTTTCCTTGGTATGATTTATCTGGTTGGAATTATCGCTTCCTACTTGCAGAACCGGTTTTCGGTCCAGATGTCACAAAGAACCATAAATGCGATACGCAGCGACCTGTTTGACAAAATGCAGGGGCTGGAACTGCGTTATTTTGATGCGCACACGCATGGCGAACTAATGAGCCGCTATACAAACGACGTTGACAATGTACAGTTGATGCTTGAACAAAGCCTCATACAACTTTTCTCAAGTGCAATCAACTTTGTTGGCACAATCGTGATAATGATTGTACTCAGCCCAATTTTGTTTTTAATCACGGCTGTCGTACTGGTGTTAATGGTTTTTATCACGATGAAAATTGGTATTAAAAGCCAGGTATACTTCAAAAACCAGCAGATCATACTGGGCAAGCTCAACGGGAACATTGAAGAGACCATTAGCGGACTGAGAGAAATAAAGGTATTCAACCATGAAGAGGCTGCCAAGCAATCGTTTTACAAACTAAACGAGCAATTCTACCATACAGCATCAAAGGCAAATTTTCTTGCCGGCATCATCATGCCAATAATGGTGAACTTGAACAATGTCTGCTACGCTGCAACGGCAGTTTTTGGCGGAATACTGACACTCATGAACATGTTTGATATTGGCTCTCTCGCCGCTTTCTTGCAATATTCCCGTCAGGTTGGCCAGCCAATCACCATGATTACAAGCCAAATCAATAACGTTCTGGCAGCTCTCGCAGGTGCAGAGAGAATCTTTGAAGTTATGGACCAGAAACCAGAGGTCGATAACGGACATGTGACCCTGGTAAATGCCCACCTCACGACAGACGGGGGCATTGAAGAATGCCAGGAACGTACTGGCCTCTGGGCATGGAAGTATCCGCACGAAGATGGCACATCAACTTATACCGAATTGAAGGGAGATGTGCGGTTTTTTGACGTAAGCTTTGGCTATGAACCAAATGTACCGGTACTCAAAGATATAAGCCTCTATGCAAAACCTGGCCAAAAGATTGCATTTGTGGGTTCAACAGGTGCTGGAAAAACCACCATTACCAACCTTATTAACCGCTTTTATGACGTGCCGGAAGGAAAAATCCATTACGACGGGATCAATATAACTGAAATCAAAAAAGCCGACTTGCGCCGTTCCCTTGGCATGGTGTTGCAGGACACCCATCTTTTTACTGGCACAGTCATGGACAATATTCGCTACGGACGACTCGATGCGACAGACGAGGAATGTATAAAAGCTGCAGAAATCGCAAGCGCAGACTCTTTTATCACCCGATTGCCACAAGGGTACTATACCATGATCGAAGGAGACGGGGCGAATCTGTCGCAGGGGCAAAGGCAGCTTATCGCCATAGCCCGCGCCAACGTGGCATCTCCTCCAGTCATGATCCTTGATGAGGCAACAAGCTCAATTGATACCCGCACCGAAAGACTGATCGAAAAAGGACTGGATGCCCTGATGGAAAACAGAACGGTCTTTGTGATCGCCCACAGGCTCTCAACAGTCCGAAACTCCAAAGCCATCATGGTCTTGGAACACGGGGAAATTATTGAAAGAGGCAATCACGAGGAACTCCTTGCCTTAAAAGGGAGATACTATCAACTCTACACCGGGCAGAACCAGCTCGAATAGGTTTTGTCTTAGAATTGCTGTGGGTCATTGGACCCACAGCAATTTCTTCCATATTTTTCAACAAAACACGTAATATCTAACATTTTTTGAATCATTGCCAAAAAAAGACAAAAAAGCTAAAATATTTCCATGCCGGAAAGAAAACCAGAGTGGCAGGTAATTATCGACCTCCTGAGGGCCACAGACTCAAGAGAATTGAATCGTATCTCCAGAAAACTCCTCAACAAGCTGGTGAGGATGGAAGCCAGTGGAGCAACCGATTTGCTGGAGCGTTTTGACCAGGCTTACATGAACACAAGGGGCGACGAGAACCAGCCATCGCAAAAAACAAACCTCAGGGAAATCGAGGCAATTTTTGAAGAGACATTCAAAATAGCCAAGGCATGTCTTAACGAAGACGAGCTTTCATCGCTCATCATGAAATGGGTATCAGAGGGGAGAACAAGGTTTCTGACCCTTGCAACAGAAAAGCAGGGCATCTCTCTCTTTGAAATAACTGAAAATCTCAACCGCTTTTGTATGTTGCCAGAGAATGAAAGACTGCTCTCAGAAGCTGAGGAAAACGGCATAAGGGTTTCGCTGGTCAGGCGCTTCCTCACGGACAGTCCGCAATTCATCAATGTCGCAAAAAAGTACATAAGGATTGGCGATATTTCCAAGATGATCCAGAAATCCATCGGCCCTGGTAGTGGAACAGGCAGGCTTGGCGGAAAAGGAGCAGGACTTTTCCTGGCACGGAGAATAATCGAAGAGGCCCAGAAGAAATACCCTGTCCTGCAAAACGTCAGGGTGCCAAAAACCTGGTATTTACTCTCCGATGGAATACTAGATTTCCTCCACTACAATGCCCTCGAAGAAATAATAAACCTCAAATATAGGACGCTTGATGAAATAAGACAGGAATATTCATATTTCCAGCAGGTTTTCAAACAATCACAGTTTTCCTCGGAAATAATGCAGGGCCTTAGCCTTGCACTTGATGACCTGGAGGGAAAACCAATAATAGTGCGTTCTTCGAGCCTCCTTGAGGATAGTTTTGGTGCGGCGTTCTCCGGTAAATACAAGAGCCTCTTCCTTGCAAACAAAGGAACCAAAAGGCAGAGAATGGAAGCGCTCATGGATGCAGTGGCTGAGGTTTATGCTTCCACATTCAGTCCGGATGCCGTCCAATACCGTATCGAACGCGACTTGCTGGACTTCCAGGAACAGATGGGCTGTCTTATCCAGGAAGTCGTTGGGGCCGAGGTCGATGCAAGATACTATATGCCAACCTTTGCTGGCGTGGCTTTTTCAAACAATGAATTCAGATGGTCGCCAAGGATAAGACGAAGAGATGGCGTAATCAGATTGGTGGCTGGTCTCGGAACAAGGGCTGTTGACAGGGTAAGTGACGACTACCCAATGCTCATTGCACCAGGACAGCCCAACCTCAGGGTCAACACAAACCCTGAAGACATTGTCAGGTACAGCCAGAAACACATCGACGTCATAGATCTTCATGAATTAAATTTTAAGACGCTTGTGTTCAACGAGCTCTTGCACGAACACGGCGAGGAATACCCAAGTCTTGCGAAGCTTGTCCAAGTGTATGATCACGGCCAGCTCCTTCCACCTTCGGTGGCAAGCTTTGATCCAAAAAAATCAGATCTTCTGATAACTTTTGATAATCTTCTGACCAGAACACCTTTTGTGGAACAAATAAAATTGCTCCTGCAAATACTTTCTGAATCACTATGCGTCCCGGTGGACATAGAATTTGCCTCAAATGGGCTACACCTCTATGTCCTCCAGTGCAGGCCACAGGCCCAGCCAAGAGACAGGGCAAATATAAGCATTCCAGACGATGTGCCAGATGAAAACAAGATTTTTACCGCCCACAAATATGTCAGTGATGGCCTTGTTGATGCAAAATATGTTGTTTATGTCGATCCCGTCGAATACGATTCCCTTGAAACCGTCGAGGAAATGACAGATATTGCAAGGGTCATCAGCGCAATAAATTCAATCCTGCCAAAAAACAGCTTCATCCTGATGGGACCCGGACGATGGGGAAGCAGGGGGGATATAAAGCTTGGTGTAAGGGTGACTTATAGCGACATCAACAGGTCATCGGCACTCATCGAGATCGCAAGAAACAAAGGCGGGTATGTGCCAGAGGTTAGCTTTGGAACGCACTTCTTCCAGGACCTTGTGGAAACAGGCATTTATTACCTCCCATTGTATCCTGACGACAAAAGTATCATATTCAATGAGGAATTCCTGAAAACCAGCCCCAACATGCTTTCAAAGTATGTCTCCTGGGCCGAAAAATATGAAAGGGTCGTGCGCCTGATTGATGTGTCAGAAATCACAGGCGGCAAAACCATGAGGCTGATAATGGACGGTGATGCAGGGAAAGCCCTGGCATACCTTTACAATCCGGATGAAGTATCAGGCGAGGAAGAATGGGAAGCCCCACCCTGCAAAAAATAGCGCACCTTTAACCGCAAAACCGGAAAACCCAAATACACTTTGCTTCAATGACGCGCAAAAAAGAGGCCAGGCTTGACGGAAAAGGGAAATATTATGCTTTCCTTGCGCTTGGCGTGTTGTCGATGTCATCTGCAGCGCCACTGGTAAAAATCGCATCGACAGACACTGGTTCATTCTCAATGGCTTTCTGGAGACTCCTGATTGCCTCTATAATCATGGTTCCTTTTGGCACGCCATGGAAAATGTTCCGTGACAAAAAAGCCCTTTTCTGGTCAGGCCTATCCGGACTTTTCCTGGCAATGCACTTTGCCGTCTGGATAAGTTCCTTCCGCCACATCTCGGTATCGGCAACAGCAGTACTTGTTACCACAGCGCCAATATTCATCGCAATGCTCGAATACCTGGTCTGGAGAAAAAAGCCAACCCCTTATGCAATCCTCGGCATTTTTCTGGCAATAGGCGGTGCGGCAGTGATTGCGCTCTGGGGAACAAAGATGGAAGGAACAACACTTGGCGTCGTCCTGTCCCTGCTTGGCGCACTGTTTGGCTCGTGCTACCTGATCACGTCAAAGATAGCCCAGGAAAGAGCACCTCTCCTGCAGACAGTCTCCATCTCATACCCAGTCGCAAGCCTGCTCTTGCTTGCAGGCGCTCTATTGACTAGTGAACAGCTCTGGGGCTATTCCGGAGCGTCCTGGCTCTCCATCGCCGGCATGGCGCTTTTCCCACAGTTGATTGGCCACACCGCGCTAAACATGGGTGTCAAATATCTGACGCCGATCATCACAACAACCACAAACCTCTTTGAGCCAGTCGGGGCATCGATCATCGCCTGGGCATTCCTTGGCGACCCGATAGGGCTGAACGTGCTTGTTGGTGGACTGTTGATTTTTGCCGGGGTTGCAATTAATAATATAAACTTATGAGGAATTTAAATGGTAAGATTACAAAACTATTGACATTAGACAAAACTTAAACTTATAAATATTAACATGGAAAAAGATCTTACAAACTCCAAAATAGATCGTCAAAATATACTTAATAATTCGTATGCAATAGAAAAACTTCAAAGAAATATTGGATTAAAAGGTGTTGATTTTAAGGGTTCAATAAGGTTTACGATTAAACAAATATCTAGTTTTTTCAACGTAAATCAAAAAACTATTGAGAGGTATCTAGAAGAATTTAGGGACGAGTTATATGGTAATGGTTACGAGGTAATCTCTGGGAGTAGGTTGAAAGAATTCAAGAACATTGTATCCAGTAGTGTCACCGACATAAATGTCGGTGACACTACTCAAAAATTAGGCATATTCAATTATCGCTCGCTGTTAAATCTAGCAATGCTCTTAAGAGAAAGTGAACAGGCGCATCTATTAAGGAATTTTATACTTGATATAACAATTGATATCATAAATGAAAAAGCTGGAGGTGGAACAAAATATATTAATAAACGTGATAGAAATTTTATTGAAAGTTACTTCATAGAAGCAAATTACCACAAAAATTTTACTGATGCGCTAAGAGATTATTTAGATATGGGTGATTACAAATATGCATATTATACAAATAAAATATATATATTAATTTTCCAAGAAAAGGCTTCAGAATATAGAAAAATATTAAAAATGAAAAACAATGAAAACGTAAGAGGCACATTTTACTCAGAAATACTCGATTTAATATCGACACTTGAGAATGCTATAACAATACAAATGAAAAATTCTTACGAATCAAAAAAAAGAAGATTATACCAAACTGAACTAGAAGATATCTTTAAAAATTGCGAAAATAAGTGTAAGGTATACTTACAGCCACTTATAGATAAGGCTAGAAGTAAAATGGTTTCTAGAGATTATACATTCAGAGATGCCTTGCACGAGAGATTGAGAGAATATCTAACTCCATTAACACAAGAAGAATTTGAGAAATTCATAGGTAAAGATAGTATCGATTTTGAAAAACAATTAAGAGAGACAGAGGATGTATTTAAGAGACTCAAAGAAAGATGATGTGGTTGATTTACGGTATATCCCTGTCCATGTCGCATACGCTACATATAAAATGTTAATGAAATTAAGTGATGAACAAGATATGGGCTTACTACAAGAAAAATGCTTGGAGAAAATTCTTGATTTTATGAGATGGGATAATTTATATCCGAAGATTGAGGATAAACTAGGCTATATGATTTTTTCAATCATTAAAAACCATTGTTTTGTTGATGGAAACAAAAGAATATCCTTGGCATTAGCTGCATTTTTCTTAAAAATCAACGGATTAGATTATCTTACAATAAAATTTATTCGAGAGATGGAGAATATAATATATGAAACAGCAAGGGGCAATATTGATCGTAAATTACTAATTCGATGCATTTCCTCAATCATTGAGGAACGGGACGATGAAGTTCTAAAAATTGAAATTTTGAAAATTCTTAATAATTCCCAAAAGGATTAACTATCTCTTCTAATTTAGATATTCTTGTCCCCACCCCTTATCAGCCTCACAAAATTGTTTATCCTGACAACATCGCCCTGCGGACCTCGGCCTTTTGGAAAATCGGCTGGGTTGCCAGCCTTTGGGTCACTGCGTCACAAATAAGAAAAACTCGCCTGATCGGTGAAAACACCGACTAGACGAGTTAAAAAGAGGTTTTTTAGGCTGTCCTGGCTTTTTCCGGCAAAAACGCAAGCCCTGTCAAAAGCATTGCAATGGCCATCATCACCATGAAAAGTCCGATGCCAATCATCGAAAGCGAAACACCAAGGGAGAGCATTCCAACATAGAGATAGTTTTCAAGGTTGATTGCCTGGGCGTATGTGGCGTGTTTAGAGTTTGTGGGATCAAATTTACTAGTTCCGAGGAGCTCTTCATAGGTTTTTGCAATACCTCTCCGATGCTCCCTGATGGTGTCTGCGGCTTTTTGCATCTCCGACATGTTGTCAACAACATCACCGCTTTTTATTTGCTCTTCAGTCATTCCAATCTGGACTTTTTCTTCAGCAGCCATGCTGGTTATCTGGCTATATTTTGAGGCACCCTGCCAGATGTAGATTGCACCAACAACAAGGCTTATTACCGAGAAGATGATCAGGACCACCGCTGAGAATTTCTTTATCATTTACCCTTTTCCTCCTTTGGCACCTTCGGTGCGTGTTGTGAAAATAATAACTATTTAGGAGGCCAAGGCAATAGTCCAAAACAAGCCAGTAGAAGTTTTATTCTTCCCTGTTTTTTGTCTGGTGTTTTCTGGCCCAGATTTTATTGAGTTTTCCATCTCTTGCGGCACGAAGCAACGGGGGTAACTCAATTCCCTTGATGATGTGGGTGGCAAGAACAACGAAACCGGTTGTGTTTGCGTTCCCGTTTACACCTGTGGACTCGACCCTCTCGAGAAAGCTCTGTTCACCGGGTGGCGGTGTTGTGGCGGCCCAAACAAGGGTTTCTTCCCAATCTGAAAGTATATCCTCTTCGCAAAGGCTTGATTGGAGGTACTGCAAAGATCTGTTCTGGAGTTGTCTTACCCGCTCCCTGGTTAGGCTCATGACATCTGCAATTTCCTGAAGTGTCCTTATATGGGCCCGCCTCAGACCAATTCTTTCCGAGACAACAAAAATGCCTCTTGGGGGGAGTTTTGCTAAATAGAAACAGACACTTACCCTTCCATTATCTTCTTCCTGAAATGATGATATCACTTCCTGCAAGAATTCATCAGGGCCCTCCAGTTTCAACCTCATACACTCTATGATGTCTTCTGGTGGACGACCTTCCTCCATTACACACTGGTTCAGGACTTCGAGTCTCCTTTTGAGCTCGAACAGGGATTTCTGGCCAAAATGGTAGACCGAGAGAAGATCAGATTCGGTAAGACCAGCCAGTTGCTCAAGGCTAAAAACGCCAAGCGATTTAAGCCTGACCATTGCCCTGTGCGGAACATCAAGGATTTCTATCGGATACGAATAAAGTTTTTGGGAAACAAAAATTCTTTCCATACGCAAAATGGCCGGTGCCCACTCAAGGGACGCCGGCCCACCTCCTGAAAATAGTTGGCTTGTTCTTCAACACTTATTTCTCAATTTCAATCTTCTTCGGCTTCACCTTTTCGCTCTTTGGAAGGGACACCTTGAGGACCCCATTCTCAAATTTTGCTTTCACCTTGTCCGGATCAACGGAGATCGGGAGCCTTACTGATCTCATGAACTTGCCGTAAGAGACTTCAGTTACATGAACATTCTCTTTTTCAGAGCTTCTCTCTTCTTTCCTCTCGCCGGAAATTGTCACTATATCATCATGCACTTCGACATTAACGTCTTCGGACTTTATTCCTGGTAAATCGGCCTTCAGGGTGTAGGCATCCGGGGTCTCGGAAAGATCAATGGATGGTGCCCAAAATTCACCCATCTCACCAACTTTTTCCACTTCACCCCTCATCATCTTTCTAAATTCTTTTCCAAAATCGTCCCAAAACATTTCTTTCATAGGATTCCATCTTACTATCGCCACTACTTTTTGGTCCTCCTTTCCCTACTTTTTTCATTCAACACACTTATACACCCTCTTGACAAAATTTCAAGTGGCAAGTTTTAAAGAATTATGTATAGCTGATTTTTTAAGGATAGAAATATTTTTGTAAAGAGGAGATTACCTATTGATGAGCTTGAGTGAAAACATCCTTTTCCTCTCAGCATCCGAAAGGTCGGAGAAAGTTCTGAAAACAAAACCCATGTCCTTGAGCCCATTTATCACTTCGGGAAGAGCGCTGACTGTCAGCCCCTTTCCGGCAGAATCGTGCATGAGGACAATAATAAAACTGTTTGCTTTCGCTTTCAGAAGAACATTCTCAATCATATAGTTTCTGGTGTGTTTTCTGAATGTTGAATCATCCATGCTGGCATTCCATTCAACATAGCTGATATCACGATTTAAAAGCCCTTTTTTGCACTCGTCAAAGGATTTTTTCCTTGGATACTGATTATTGGCACCCCCAGGAAGCCTGACATAGGGTAGTGGTTTTTTACCTGTGGCATTCATTATTGAGGACATCGCCCTGTCAACGTCCTCAAAGAATTTCGGTGGATCATTATAGAGGTCATATCTATGACTATACCCGTGAGACAGAACACAATGCCCTTCATTTACAATTTTTCTGACAATTGATGGCATATCATCCACTTGCAAACCAAGCGTAAAAAAAGTCGCTTTCACACCATTTGCTTTTAAGACATCCAATATTCTGGGCGTCGTGCCTGATGGACCATCATCGAACGTCAGGAAAACTGTTCTGTTCGAAAGTGGCCTCAATTCCAGCGTCCTTTTTGAAAGCCAGAGAAAATCCTTTGCACTTTTTGATTCGCGCTGCTTTGCCAGCCAGTCAATTTTCTCCTGAAGCCTCAGCCAGTACCTGTCAAAAACCTCGATGTGTTTCGGAGGTTCTTCCTGTACGCTTGGAAAAAAGAGCAACTTTGCAGAGATAAACAACAAAATACACGCGCAGACAAACAGGGATAGGGCGACAATCCTCCTCAATTTTCTTGCCGTCTTTTTTTTCAACACGACCCCAATCTTATCCAGCTAGGCAACGATAATCAATAATTTTTGGATATTGCCTTGTCAATCTTTTTTTAGCTTAATACTTTTGCTGCAAGATCACTCACATACTGGACCAGCTTTGCTTTCACGGCCTCATCAGAAAGGGCGACTATCCTGGCAGCAAAAACAGCAGCGTTTATTGCACCTGCAGTCCCAATGGTCATTGCAGCAACTGGAATGCCCGATGGCATCTGTTGAGCTAGCAAAGCATCTAGACCATTGAGCGGTGAACCTGAAAGCGGAACTCCAATAACAGGGAGATTGGTAAGCGCAGCAACAACGCCTGGTAAATGTGCCGCATAACCAGCCATGCAGATAATGACCTTATGGCCCTTTCCCATGGCTTCTTTTGCTATCTGGGTCGTTCTATCCGGAGTTCTGTGGGCTGAAGAGACAACCTGTTCCCAGGTAACACCAAGTTTATCCAGCGTTTTTGTAGCTTCAGATGCCACCTCTAGGTCTGATTTTGAGCCTAAGATCAACAATACTTGTCCTGCCTCTGGCATATCTTCCTCCTATGTCGCCTCTAAACTGTTTTCCCTTAAAATCCACAATACCAGCAAGTGAATATGCCCTTCCAAGGGCCATTCTGAGAGTGCTACCAAGCCCGACACACGAAACAACCCTTCCGCCCGAAGTTACCAGCTTGCCGGGTTCTCCACCAATTCCAGCCGCAAAAACCAACACATTTTCTATAGTTTGCGCCTTATTGAAACCACCAACAGGTAATCCAACTACCGGCTTGCCCGGATAACCTTCGGAAGCCAGCACAACACACGCGGCAAAACCTTTCTTTGCAACAATTGGCAGACGTTCGAGCTCACCCTCTTTTACAGCTTCGACAACTGCCGAAAGCGGGGTTTGAAGCATCGGCAAAACAACCTGGGCCTCCGGGTCGCCAAACCTGCAATTGTATTCAAGCACTTTTGGCCCTTCCTGGGTAAGCATGAGGCCACAATATATAACACCCTTATAGTCGATGTTCTCTTTTTGAAGTCCGGCAAGTGTTTTTTCAACAATGTCTGTTTTTATTTTTTCAAGAAGCCCGGGGTCAGCGTCTGGGACAGGGCAATAAGACCCCATCCCCCCGGTCATTGGTCCCTTGTCACCATCTTCAAGCCTTTTGTGGTCCCTTGAGGGCGGGAGCATCTTTACAACCTTACCGTCAGTGAAGGCCATCACAGTCAGTTCCTTGCCAACAAGAAATTCCTCTATGACAATTGCCCTGCCGGACTCTCCATACGTTTTCTCGGAGAGTATGGCCTTTATAGCAATCTCGGCTTCTCTCAGGTCTTCGACAATATGGACGCCTTTTCCGGAGGCCAGACCATCGACCTTTATAACCAGGGGGAATGGGTGCTTCGACACAAAATCCATCGCCTCTTTCTCATTGTCAAAGGTCTGATGATCAGCACAGGGGATGCCGTTTCTCTTCATGAAATCTTTTGCAAAAGCCTTTGAGCCCTCAAGCATTGCGCCTTTTTTGGATGGACCAAAAACAAAAATCCCCTCCCTTGCGAGGGCATCGGTTATTCCTTCAACCAAAGGGAGTTCAGCGCCAGCAAAAACGGCAGAACAGGAAAGTTTTTTTGCAACACTGGTCACCTCCCCAAAATTCATTGGGTTACCTGGAACAATGTCAGCGTCAAGAACCATCCCAGGGTTGCCAGGGATCACATGCACATCCGAGTTTTTTGATAGTGCCCAGCATATTGCATGTTCCCTTGCCCCATTTCCCAGCACGAGATAGTTCATTTAGGCCTCCTTTTCGCTTTTGCCCAATCCTGTTCGAACTGTCTGACAAGATTATAAGCATGGTCAGGGGATGACATCAACAAGTCGACCTCCGCATTCTTTCCAAAACCACCATAGGTCCAGTTTGTTGACCCTATCCATATCCACTGTTCGTCAACAATCGCAAGTTTGCGGTGAAACATCCTTGGTGTACCTTCAAATCTTACATCAAACCTGGCTTTGGCAAGAGCTTCATTTTCCGGGTTATCATCAACTATAACCCTCACATCAAGCCCTGCCCTCTTTTTTGCCTCAAGTTCCTTTATCACATCGCCATGGGTGAAAGAGTACATCTCGATGACAATTTGTCTCTTTGATGTTCTTATCAGGTTAATGACCTGTTGCAAAGCATTCTTGTCAAAAAAGAAACTGGACGAATCAAACTGCTTTGGAACATACAAAAAAGTACTTAAACCAACGATTACGAATGTTATTATTAAGAGTAGGGCCTTGGCCGGGGTCTTTATTCTCACACAATGATTTTACCCAATACAACGCTTCTATATGGTTAAGTTAGCACACTCTATTGCTGTGTTACTTTTTGAAGGGGGGAGAAAATGGCGTCAGTAAAAGTTTTGGACTATCTTGAAAAAATGATGAACACATACAAGGAACTTAAAAAGAAACTGGAAATGTTCTCAGCGTCTACGATCAAAATAAAAGGCATGGATGGAAACACAAATAGCAGAACTGCCATATTAGATAAACTTCTGGAGATAGATGACATGCTCGAAGGACTCGATGTGAAGGAAGAGAGTCTTATAAGGCTGATTTATCTGGAAGGGATAACCTTTGATAAGGCGTCTTCAATGGTAGGTATTTCAAGGGCAACTGCCTTTAGAATGCGCGACAGGGCAGCAACAAAGATCTATGAAAGGAAGGGGGAAATCTGTGTTCCTATTCGAGGATGCGTATAATAATGTCTTCCAGAACTCTTCTTGCGGAACTTTTGTCTTTGCCGGAAGCCTCCACAAAACCAATTGAAGGATCAGCATCCAGATAAGCTTGAATGAACTCCAGCGGGAGGATATCCTCCAGATCAGATTTATTGGCGACTACAACCATCGGCATGGCAGTCCTCGATGTATAAAAATCGATGAACTTCTTGGTTTGCATAACAGAGCGCCAATCTGATCTGTCAAGAAGAACCACTAATCCGTGAGATCCTGTTATCATATCTTCCCAGATGAATTCAAAACGATCCTGGCCAGGGGTCCCGAAAAGATATATCTGGACATCACTTGAAATCTGTATTTTTCCAAAATCAAGACCCACGGTTGTGGCTTGCTTGATTTTTGCGTCCTCACCCCAAACTCTTTCCTCGGTCTGGACGGTTGCTATATCTGAAAGTGCATTTACAAATGTTGTTTTACCCGAAGAAAAAGGCCCGGTAATCAGAATTTTTAGTTTTGTCATGAACCTTTTAGGATGCCTATGAACCGCTTGAGTGCTTCTGTAATAGCGTTCTGGGTCATTCTCTCCCTTTGCGCTTGCGGTCTTTTTCTTTTAACAAGTCCGCTTTGCTCGAGTGAATAAATCATCCATTGCAATCTGGCAATACCAATTTCCAGTCTTTCAGATAACTCTTTTAAGGTTCTTGATTCAGAGAGTGCGGCTATTATTCTCCATTCTTCCACATTGAATGTCAATCTGCCAATATCAGAAATGGGCTTAAGCTCAAACAACATGTTGGGCTCATACAACTTGGGATCTGAAGGCTCTTTTCTAAACCTGGTAAGTTCCAGAAGAAATTCCGATACATCTTGGTTGATTGGAACAACTTCATCCTCATTTAACGAATGACTCTCTTCGAGACTGAAATATCCATCCTTTAGATCGGCGATATAAGATTTGTAATGATTTCTTACTTCAAAAGGAACAACAACACCAGTGATTTTGCCAAAAGACAGCACAATTTTGGCCGACTTTTTGCCAGTTATCACAAGCACTCCACTTTTTTTCATTGTGGTGATGAACCTGATGAAGTCAATCAGGTCAAAATCGTCAAGGTATCCTGTAAATATCACGGTAAAATATTTTACATTTTCGAAATATTTGTGTCAACAATTATTTAATATTTCCAACAGAAACGACCTACTACTTGTCAAAAAACTGCACGCAATTATTATTATCTCCATGAAGAAATCAATATGTTTGCTGGTTGTTCTTTTAGTTTGCTCATGTGGATCGTCCATCAATACACCTGACAAAGAAACTATCGTTCCGGTTAAAGATGAAGTTAAGGATTTTTTGCCTTACCAATATTTTGTGCCACAGGCAAAACAGGACGAGTTTGGGTTTGGTATCAGCATACCCGATGGATTTATACTCAGTAGCAATGATTACAAGACATCCGGAAACATAATTATTGTGTCAAAAGATGGCACAACAAAAATATCCATGGAATGGAAAAACATCAAAGGACATACTGACGCCAAAACCTTTCTCGAGCTGGACATGATAAAAAACTCCATGAGTGGTTTCTCATTAAGCGAGGAGGAATCAACTGAACCGTGGTCAACTCCATTCCCTGAAGAAGAAGACATTACACCATGCCAGGCAACTTTCGCCGAGGTGCAATATGTGAGGGAACAGGACGGGCAAAAATTTGAAGGCAGGGTAATGGTATGGTGGTATGATGTCCCCGAAAAAAATGGCAAGTCTGTAGGTCTGGTGACGATAGAGGAATCAAAACAACAACATTTTGAAAGCATTTTGCCCAAGCTTGAGGAAATAAGAAGAAGTTATCTACGACTTCCATCATACAACGAGATAGCAGGAAAAGCGCAGAGAGCAAAAGTAGAACCAGCAAAATTCGACTCCTTTGGCAAAGCAGATGTCGAAGACAGACTCTTGCAATATAGCGGAGGAACCCAGCCAGGGCCAGATTTCAACACTCTCTTAAAAGATTTTACACCAGCATACGACGAGGAAACTGGAGACAACTATCTGGTCAAAAGACAGGAAACTCCTTCTGGTCTGCTTCCAAACCCAAAGCGTCTTGGAATGACTGTTAAACCAGGTGTTCCAGGAAAAATATACTCATATCTCTTGCTGAAACATAACTAAAGACCATCATAAATTATCTTCCCCTCTGGAGGGTTCAACGCTTTTCCCAAGATGGACACTGCTTCAAAAATACCATCTGGGTCTTCATCTATGAGTGAGATTCGGATTGCCTGTAATCCTGCCCCTTCTGGAACGAAAAAGGATCCTGGCGAGACAAGGAGACCCATTGAAGCAGCCCTCGCGGCAACCTCATCACCAAGCATGCCAGGGGTTTCTATCCAGACTGTCGCTCCTCCAGGGTTGCTCCAAATCCTTACATTATGCTTGAGGTATTTTGATGCAGCAGCAAAGAATGCAACCTGTCTTTCAGCGAGCATTTTCTTCATTAGATGAATGCTTTTATCTAGCTGGCCGGATTCAATGTATTCATAAAGCCCCATCTGGGAAACAAACATTGGTGGACCGACAAGTATTCTGTGAAGGTTTTCAAGCTGGACAGTGACCCTTTTGGGGGCACAGACAAAACCAAGCCTTAAACCTTGCCATATAACCTTTGAAAAACTGGAAGTTGTTATAACCAGACCGCTATGATCAAGAGCAGAAAGCAGTGGTGGTTTTGGTGATCCTACATGCAGACCATACTGGTAGTCGTCTTCCAGTATTGGGATTCTGTATTTTGATGCGATGGAGATGAGTTCTTTCCTGTGTGCTTCAGAAGTGGTGACACCTGTCGGGTTGTGCGATGTCGGAATAGTGTAGATTAGTTTTGGTTTTCCAGTCTGAAGGGCTATCTTTAATGCCTCCAGGTCCATTCCGTCTTCCCTCATTGGAATTTCAATGAGTCTGCACCTTGCCCAAACAAGCCACCTAAGTGCTGCAAAGTGCGTAGGACGTTCAACAATAACCATATCGCCCTCCTCAAGGAGAAGCGAAAAAACAAGGGTATTTGCAATGCTGGAGCCTGGCGTAATCACAAGACCACGCGGATCCATATCCACCCCATCAAGCGCAAGTCTGCGGCCAATCTCCTCAACAAGTGGCGGGAACCCGCTAACATTTCTAAAACCAACAGTTGAAAGACCCTTTCTTCTGGTGATCCTGGCAATTGATTTGATTATAGGTTCAGAAAAAAGTTCCGGCGGAGGGTAATTATTGATCATCTTGTAATGCCTGCCAATTGATTGGGGAAGGTGTGGTATCTGGAAGTGGACACCAGCCTGCGGGTTCCTTACAAATTTCTCTCCCCACGGGAAAAAAAGATCATTCAACTGGCTCTTTTTGTTTTCGGATCCATGGCTGTGGTCGGATATGACAATGGTCCCCTGACCAACTTGAGAAACAACGTAACCTTCCTGGGAGAGCAACTCATAGGCAGCCACTACAGTGTTTCTGTTGACTTTAAGGGTTTTTGCCAGATCTCTTGTTGAAGGAAGCCTGGAACCTTTGTGAAGGTCACCGGAGGCAATAAGATTTATTACGCCCTGTTTTATCTGATGTACGAGATTGAGTTTTCCATTCCGTTCAAGAGGAATGAACATCAGATTTTTTTCTTCTGCCCAAAATCGCCACCATTGTCAGAATGATGGCCAATGCCACCAGAACAAGTCCTACCACAAGGGCAATATGTGGACCTATCTGTTTTTCATCATCCTTTGCGCCAAAAACTTCAAGCTGACGCTGGCAAAAAGCTTTTCTCTCAGAGAATTTGTCTGCAAAATCTTTTTTGCCCAGGCCATCATACAGTGCTGCAAGATCATCGTAGCACAATATTGCTTCGTTATAGGAACCTGATATCTCAGTACCTACCTTGAAATCACCCCAATCAATGGTTTCCATTCCGGTTGCTTTCGCGAATTGCCCCGGCATGAAAAATACATGCTCAAACCTTGCCTTGTCAAAATTGACTCCATCAAGTCTTGCTGACACAAAATATGTTTCCTTGCAAAGGGAGCCTTTAAAGCTCGAGCCATCAAGCCAGGCGCCAATGAGATTGCATTTGGTAAGGTTGGCATTGTCAAAGTTTGCGTTGTAGGCAAATGAATAGCCAAAATCCGATTTCTCAAGGTTTGCGTCGCCAAAGTTGCACTCAAGCAATACTTTTGATGAAAACATGGCATAGCTAAGGTTCGCCTTTGTGAAGTCCGATTTTGACCAAATCATCGAGTGGAGTGTGTAATAGCTTAAATCAACGTTATGAAGATAACAGCCAATCATGGATGCATTAAGAGCATCTTCAGATTTGACAAGAGAGAGTTCATAGTTCTTCTTGCCATCAATATGTGAATGCAATGGACAATAACCACCATCCCTGACCATTCTCTGGCATTTGTAATGAACCACCGAGGTTTTTCCAAACTGGTCCATAGACATATAGTCTGATTCGTAAATGCAGGCCTCTGGAAGGGCAAATGCAAACTGAATAAAATTGGAAGAAACAATGGTAAGCACGACAGCAAATACGATTGCAAATTTGGTTCTCAAATTATTGCTCCTTGAAGACGTTGGATTCACAACTCATTGTGCAACCAGCACAGCCAACATCATTTGACCGTCTTTGCCTCCACCAGGCAAGAAGGGGTATTGCTATTAAAAGTATCCAGCTCCAGGAGAGAGCTGTCATGAATTTTTCATAAAATTTGGATGGTTCCCAGATCGCAAGAACAGCAATCATGGCGCCATAGGAAAGGATGCTGGCAATGGTGGTAACCAGCCAGGCCTGCATGTACCTTCTCAATGAAGCATACGTGGCCACAAACACAAAAGCTGCCGGTATGCCTATGAAGCTGTTGAGGCACGGAATAAAAAAGAAGTAAAAAGTTGAAGCAATAATGTTGATCAAAAGGAGTTCCCAGGCAGCATAATGCCTGACACCTGACAAAAAAACGCCAACAGCAATGGTCCTCAGAATACAGCCAACATAAGGAATGATGTTGTCAATAAGGGGGCCTGTGAAGATATAAACAACGGTCACGGCAGCGGTCACAACACCAAGTTCTGCTATCCTGTCGGTTGGAATTTTACTTCTTTTTTTCTTGGCCATTCTCGTGATGGACGGAGTCTGAATTGTTTGCTGGTTTGGCTGTGTTGGGGTTTTCTCCATCTTTACTTTTCGACCTCGATCTCGCCATCCCAGGCCTTCATGCCACCAACGAGATAGCCTGTATTGTAAAATCTCCATTTTTCGACAATATCATCGCCGATTTTCCGGTAATCTTCATTGCCATCACCAACGATTATGATTGGGGTCTTTCTGTTTACAGACCAGATGTCTTCTTTCAATGTTGGAAGTGGCATTGGTAAAGCACCAGAGATATGGCCTTTTTCATATTCTTCAACAGATCTGATATCTATGACCATCGGCCCAAGGTCAGTTTTTCTGAGCAGTGATTTAATGTCCTTTGAGTCATATCTGTGAAAGTACCGGTTTATAACGGCAGCACAGACATCACACTGGGTGCAAGCTATTGCGACTCTTGCCCCAGCAGGTGTGTCATCAAATCCGAGCATCTGGAGGACGGTATCCCACTTGTCACCCCAGTTCTCAGTGAGCGACCTCCACATCTCCCTGAATGCAAAATTGACTTGCCACTTTACTTTGTTCGGGGACAAGAGCCATGCCCCGCCCATAAATATGGCAAGGGCCAGGATGGCGGCCACAAAAGGCCGCCATCTGGCCCAAAGATTCTTCTTTTGTTTTGATGATTGGTCCATCAAATTACTTCGTCCCGTAGGCCTCTTTTACTTTAACTGTGCTTGGCATTAGGAATATGACTTCATCATTCGGGGTTTTTGGCATTTCGTTCTTGGTCTTGAACCTTACCTCAGCACCAAAGGCTTCTGCAATGAAACGTGCCGGAACCATTGTCCTGTCGTTTACATTTTCCGGTTTTACCTTGGGATTTGTTGAATCAATAGGTGCTGGTTTCCCATTGATCGAGCCGACCGGGTTGTTAAGGCAAACCGTAACAACTGTTTTTGGGTAGACAAGCTTGTCAGAGAAAACAATCTTGTCCAGAGTGAATGTTGCACACCTAGTCTTCTCGTTCCAATCAACCTTGCACTCGTAGGTTACGCCCTTCTTCGGGTCCTTGTTTGTGAGAACATTCTCAGCGATCCAGCGAAGTGGGACCATTGTCCTGCTATTGATTATCTGGGAGTATGGTTTTATTGAGACTTTCGTTTCGTCAACAGAGGCAAAATACTTTTTGAGCTGGTTTCTGATCACATGGATATATATTGGTGGCGGGTTCATCGGGTCATTGAGTGTAAGGAGAAGCTGATACTTCTTTGGTGAATCAACGCTTGCAAGCTTGTAAATGCGCTGGCCATCTTCTGCGGCATCTGCCACCCAGATGTTGTAATCCATGTCGATCGCACAGGCGACAATATTGTTGAAAAGTGGCTTGCCATCAACCATTGGCTGGATGGTATCAAGATACTTGCCATACTCATCAAAAACCTGGATTCTGTGATTGCCCTGGTCACAGATGTAATATCTGTTTGGCGAGTCATCATTGTAATCCGGAATGATGTAAACTGGCTTGTTGAACTGCTTCGGGCCATCACCCTTCTCGCCCCATTCCATTACGAATTCGCCTGATCTTCTGAATTTCTGGATCCTGTTGTTCCCAGTGTCAGCCACAAGGACATATCCCCTGCGGTCAACAGCTATACCTTCTGGGTTCCTGAACTGTCCACTGCCACTGCCAGCAGGAGCAGCACCGCTTTTATAGCCGTCCGGAACAGAAAATCTCATTCTGCCATAAACATCGCACTCGACTGCCTGTTTGTCAAAATCAATGGCCGGCGGGTCAAACCTGCAGAACTTGTTTCCATCCCTGTCGATAACATAATTTCCAATATCATCTGCTATTTCAGTTTCTGATGCGTGCCACGGATTGACAAGCTCATCTTTGGATGGATCTCCGATTGGATGGTGAGGAACTGAGTCTGGGTTGAAGGTGAAGCATTTTTTGAGAATGTGGTCAGTAACTGCAAAAACGTCAGTGATGCGGCACACTGAAACTGCTATGAGGCCTTTGTAGTCCCAGTTCGGACATGGGCCTTTTTTGTCTGTCTTGATGAAATCGGCAAGGTAGTTGCCCATCAGGTCGTACTTTATAACCCTGTTGTGGATAGAATCGGCAACGTATATGTAATAACCAAAGCTGTTTGATGCAACGCCGAATATTTCGACATTTTCTGCTTTGGATGGCTTTGCAACAATGGCGCTGGAAGCCAAAATAGCGAAAGCCAGTACGACGAGTAGCACTTTCTTAAAACTTGTCCTCATAAGCACCTCCAGTAAGGATTCAAATTTAGTCTAATTTGCGCGATGATTAAAATCAATTAGGCCACTGCAAAAAAACAATTTCATGCAGAGTGTGTCCAATAATGTCTCTCTGGGATTTACCCTGGAGAAAAGGAGATTATTTATGGTACTTTACGAAGAGAAATATACAGTGAAAACGATCGTCTGGGTTTCAATAATCGCAGGACTTATAATTATTGCCTCTAGTGTTGCTGTCTGGTTCAGCGTTCCGAAAACAGAAGAGCTCTGGCCAATCATCCTGATAAATGCTCTGGCCGTGTTACCAGCAATTTTTCTGCTTTCTGTCATGACAAGATTTATGGTGAAGGTTGATGAAAAAACCCTTTCATTTGGTTATCCGCCAATCATCGTCAGGGTACCGCTTGAACAAATAGGCAGCATAACATTCACAAAAGTTGGTTTTCTGTCATCAGGTGGAATAGGCATCAGGTTTTCATCAGGTGGTGGATGGAACTATGTCACATTCTGGGGTGACCTGGCAAGAGTTGAATGGGGCAATGGGAGAAGGCATGGTTTCTCGGTTAAAAATCCGGATGAAATCAGGAGGGTCCTGGGCAAGTTGCTTGGAAAAGACAAGATTTTTGAAGACTATTCAAAAAAATAAGCTTTTTAGCAATAATAAAAAGAAAAATCGCGGGAGGATGATATGGTTTTGTTTGAAGAAAAATATTTTGCAGAGAAAAATGCCCTGTGTTTTATATTTTCAATAATCGTGTTTATTCTTTGCAGCTACTTATTTTACATAACTATTTTGGGGGTTCATGAGAGAATATTCTTTAGTGCAGTGATTGAATTATTGGCCCTCTTTATACTGTTCCTGGCAGCAATACACATATGGTACACTGTAAAAATTGATGAAGAAACACTTTCATTCGGTTTCATCATGTCCATGGGAAAAGTTCCGCTAAAAGAAATCAAACAGATTTTGTTCATTACTGATGGATCAATCCTGAGGCCTTGGGGACACAATTGGAGGCAAATGGTTAATGGAACTTGTTTTCTTACAGGTTACGACGATATTGCAAAAGTGGAAAATGATAATGGCGAGGCAAAATATTTCTCCATAAAAAACACTGAGGAGGCCAGAAAAGTATTGACAAGTCTGCTTAGCAAAGAAAAAGTAATTTAGGGGTCGTTGACTAAAAGACAAATGCCATGTAGCTTCTTTCACATGGCATTTTGGAGTTGAAGGAGGGGGAAATGTTTTTTACAGAAGAGTATAGGATAAAAACATGGTGGCTTCTGTGTCTTCTATTCATTATGTCAATGTCTGCTGGTCAAGGCGGTTTATTAAAAACATTGAAAATGTCTCTCTGGGTATTTCAAAGCCATCTTCCTGCTACCGCAAAAATTCAACTCTCTCTTGTAATCCTGATTCCCTTACTTCTTTTTTTATTATGGCTAATTATTACAACCTATAGCCTTTCAAAGTATATAATCAGGGCAAGTAACAAATATTTGTGTTTTGGTTACTCTTCATTCCTCACGGAAGTTCCCATCAGCTCCATCCAGAAAGTGACTTTTGAAAAAATGGGTTTCTGGAGATCAATAGGCATGATGCTGTACATCAATCAGGGCATAAGGCTCAATCAGGCTGTTTCTTTTGGCACCGGGGTCAAAGTTGATTGCGAAAACGGAAAAAAATATTTCTTCTCAATGAAAAATGCTGAGAGTTTCAGGAAAACCCTTATAGATCTGCTTGGTGAAGAAAAAATCCTGGTGGCCTGAAAACCAAAAATCCGCCCGGGCTTCACAATAATTTCACACCTGCCCTAAAATCCTTATTCAAAAATTTCCCCGTCATGGTACAATGAAAAGGGAAAGGCAGGGGAATACCCCTTGCAGGTATAATGGCATAAGGCTTTTTTATACCAGGCAATTTTGATAGTTTAACTAAAGGGTAGTTGAAGAATGCCTTCTATTGACTAAAATTTTTTGTCAAGGAGAAAGAATGGACGCTCAGGAAGAGAAAATCAAGTTGGAATTGGCCAAAGCGTTTAAGGACACCCTTGCCAGGGATGTCGAGCTGACGCTGCTTCCAGACAAGGATTTTGGGGAAGAATCGACCGACCTCAAAGAGTTTCTTGAGCAGATAGCTTCCCTCTCGCCAAAGCTCTCGGTTCGTGTCGGTGACAAAACCGCTGAGGTGGGGCCAATCCTGAAGGTAGGCGAAAACCTCGGTTACAAGCTGGAGTTCTGGGGCGCACCCTCCGGGCTGGAAGTTCAATCGCTGATAAAAGCAATAGTTCTTGCAAGCCAGGGGCCAGAAGCAGTCCTCGAGAACATCGCAAAAGGCGCCGGAGAATTCCCAAAACCAGTCGAGCTCACGCTTTTTGCCACAACAACATGCCCATACTGTCCCTCTTCGGCCTTTTTCCTGATTTCTCTTGCGGTGGCCTCAAAAGAAAAGGCCCATTCAAAAATTGTCATGACCAGCTCTTTCCCAGAACTGACAAAATCGTTCGGGATCCAGAGTGTTCCAGCGCTGGTTGTGGACGGAAAGAAAGAAACACTCAAGACCGGGGTAATACCCCTTCCTGAGTTGATTTCATACATTAAAAGCTCTATCTAGAACAGGTATAGGAGGAAACAATGGCAGTACAGCACATCAACGATGACGAGTATGACAAGCTGGTCAAGGAAGGCAAACCCCTCGTGGTGGATTTCTGGGCCCCCTGGTGCGGTCCGTGCCGCATGATTGGCCCGATCTTTGAGGAAATCTCAAACACCCTGGGCGACAAGGTCACCTTTGCCAAGATCAACGTGGACGAGAACCAGAAGGCCGCCTCACAAAACGGCGTGACCTCGATCCCGTCGATTATCTTCTTCAAAGATGGCAAGAGGATTGACACTCTGATTGGCGCGGTCCCGAAACCCATGCTCGAGCAGAAGATAAAAGCCGTTTTCGCAATTCAATAAATCTCTAAGCAAAAACCCAAACATAAAGCCGGAGGTCTTCCCCTCCGGCTTTTGAATTATTATTAACTGCTTGTAATCTTGAATAAGACTGGGATTGTTTTAACATATTAGATATGGAGGTGCCTGAAAGTGAGTATAAGTGTTAACGATCAAACTCGTCTTTTCTCAAGAAACATGGTGCCTTTCCCTCCCAATCAAAATCATAAATTTACATTTATAGACCTTTTTTGTGGAATAGGAGGCTTAAGGCTTGCTTTTCAGAACAACCGTGGCAAATGCATTTTTTCTTCAGATATAAATGTTTTTGCCAGAAAAACATATGAAAAGAATTTTGGAGAAATGCCTCATGGAGATATTACACGGATACCTTCAGAGGAAATACCCCATCACGACATCTTGCTTGGAGGTTTTCCATGTCAACCGTTTTCAATAGCGGGTGTTTCCAAAAAAATAAGTTTGGGTAGAAAGCATGGATTTGAATGTGCCGATCAAGGAAATCTATTTTTTGAAGTAGCCAGAATAATCAGAGATAAAAAACCAAAAATGTTTCTTCTTGAGAATGTAAAAAATCTCAAAACCCACGATAATGGAAAAACTTTCAATAAAATACGTGAAATAATTGAAGAACTGGATTACGACCTCTTTTTCAAAATAATCGATGGCAAATATCATGTACCCCAGCATAGGGAAAGAATATATATGGTTGGTTTTAATAGAAACATGATATTCAAGAAACCTCCTGCTGAATTCATGTTTCCAGAATACAACATCATATCCATGAAGCTGGCTGACATTCTTGAAAAAAAAGTCGATGAAAAATACACCTTATCAGATACTTTGTGGAACTATCTTTTGAAGTATGCTGAAAAACACAAAAATAATGGTAATGGTTTTGGTTTTGGAATTGCTGATCCTGACGGAATCACAAGAACACTGAGTGCAAGATATTATAAAGATGGTTCGGAAATACTTATTTCCCAGATTGGCAAAAATCCGAGGAGACTTACTCCTAGAGAATGTGCAAGATTGATGGGTTTTCCAGATAGTTTTCAAATACAGGTCTCTGATACTCAAGCTTACAGGCAATTCGGCAACTCTGTCATAGTCCCAGTCGTTACTGATATTGCCAGAGAAATGGCAAAATTCATCTAATGGATGTTGTTACAGCTGAAAAGAGAAGTAGTATGATGTCTGGCATCAGATCAAAAAATACAAAAGGAGAAATAGTCCTAAGGAAGATTTTGTATTCTGGCGGTTATCGATACAGACTCAACATCAAAACAATAACAGGAAATCCTGATATATACATACCTAGGAAAAGAGCTGCAATCTTTTTTAATGGTTGCTTCTGGCATGGGCATCAATGTCACTTCTTCAGAATACCTTCAACAAATCAATTATTCTGGTCAGAAAAAATCAGGAAAAATATTGAAAGAGACAATTTTGTCATGAATCAGCTTATTGAAGAAGGTTATCGTATTGCCATAATATGGGAGTGTTCAATGAGAGGCAAAAAAAGAATCGGGGACGATAAAATCTCTTCAGCGCTTTTTGATTGGCTGGAGAGCGAGGACAAAAAGATCGAAATAATGGGGGCAAAATAATGGAACTATCAGAAGTAGTTCTTGCAGAAGCACTCTCCAGCGAGAAATATTTTGTAAAGTTTATTTCCGCAAATGAAGCTGGAAAAACAGGATCTCACCAATGTGGTTTTTACATACCTAAAGAAGCTTGGGAAATGTTTTTTGATCGAGAGGGAGAAAAAGGTGAGAATAAATATAATATAATAAAAATAAAATGGCAGGATGATTTTGAGACAGAAAGCAGGATAATATACTATGGCAAAGAAACTAGGAATGAGTACAGAATAACAAGATTCGGAAGAAATTTCCCCTTCTTTGCTGATGAATATATAGGGAGTCTACTGGTAATAATAAAAAAAGATTTTGATTATTACCATGGTTTTGTTTTAGACAACGGAGAGGATATTGAAAAATTTTTTCAAACCACGGGCCTTCCTATAGAAGAAATGTATTCTTATGTAAGAAACAACTACGTCGACGAAAATCTGGATAACAAAAAACAATTCGAAGATTATCTTGAATCCTTAAAAAAACCATTTCCCGAAACCAGAGAAATCTCTGAGAAAGCCAGAGAATTTTGTAGTAAAAAAATTAAAGATAATGATGAGAAACTTATACAATGGCTGGACAAAGAATATGAACTTTTCAGATATATTGAAAGTGTTAGATATGATAAAATAATAAACAATAAAATAGGGAGCATAGAAGAACTGATAAGAACAGCAAACACCATCTTGCAAAGAAGAAAAAGCAGGGCAGGAAAGTCTCTTGAAAATCACTTTTCAAAAATGCTTGAAGAAAACAGGATACCTTATACGTCACAGGCCAATACTGAAGGAAGTAAAAAAGCTGACTTCATCTTTCCCAATATTGACAGTTACCATAAACAATCATTTCCTGAAGAAAAATTATTCTTCCTTGGAGCAAAAACAACCTGTAAGGATCGATGGAGACAAATCCTGAATGAAGCAGACAGAATAAAGACAAAACATTTGCTAACATTGCAACAGGGCATTTCTTCAAATCAGCTGGACGAGATGAGTGGTGCTGGAGTAAAGCTTGTTGTTCCAAAAAAATACATAAGTTTATACCCAAAACCATACCAGAACAGGATTCTTAAAGTGAACGATTTTCTTGATTTGCTAAAAAATATATATTCAAACAAATAGTCAATTTTTTCTCCTCTCCCCAGGCCCTGAGCCAATCCGGCGGCCAATAGACTCAATTCGCTGTTCCAGGAAAAGACTGCACTGTTCTGCGGTCTCGTTGACACAAGCTTTGTCTGGATAAATATCGTCTGCCATTAAAAGATCCACAATTCAAACCAAAACAAATCTAAAAGGGTATTAGGGGTGGAAGCAATATTTATGGGTCAATTGAACAACTGGCTTTGGTTACTGGTTTGGTTGAGGAGGCGATATGAGATTCAAGAAACTTGTTGTTTTTGCCACACTTATGCTGGTTGTGTGCTCACAGATGGCCTTGGGGACAAGAGGACAAACAGAATTGCAGTTTCCAGTTTTGCCATCTTCTGGAGAAAACCAGATACTGGATGATGATAATAGCATTCGTCGCAATAGTTTTTATGGCCAGTACTATATCAAATATTCAGGGTTTGGTTTTACATGCATAGACAAATTTTCAGGAATTGAATTGCCAGCATCTCTATTCCCCAAAAAAATATCCAGTATTTTCTGGAGGGGAATCGAATTTGTCAAAAACTGCGGCATGGTGTCAGATTTCTCCCAAATTATCCAGATTGATGAAAACAGGTTTTGCGCTACAAAACAGGAGATTCTCAAGACATACCTTCTAATGTTTGACCAAGACGGCATAAAATGGAAAACTTATTTCAAAAATGCTTCAAGCTATGGCTTTCTTATGCTTCTGAGCTCAAAAAGTATACTCTATGGTCCAAACATCGTTGATTTGGAGACAGGAAAGGTGTTGCTGGAACTGGACAAGAAATATGAGCCATCCATGCAAGAAGATGTTATAAAAAAAGGGGGGATAGCTGTTATAGAGAAATCGGTTGTCATCGACACAGAGAAACCAGCCATCTTGTGGACCCTCCCGGAAGACCCCAAATATTACTTCAACATGGTCAGTTTCTATGAAGACAAGCTGATTTATTTCAATGTAAGCAATGGTCTTGTATCCTACTATGACCCATTGTCTGGGGAGCTCTTGAAAACATTTGAGTTCAAACCTCGCCTGGAACCAGGGGAGAAGCGTTTTGGTGGAGCTCTTGACGGTCTTGCTGGCAAGTCAATTTACTCTCAATGTGGTTATATAGTAGATCTTGAGTCAGGGATAGTTCTATCCAAAAAGAAAATATGTCCAACACCTGGATATAGACACAGCTGGCTTTTCAGGGCTGGCGATGAAAAATGCATCATCTGGGAGGATGATGCTGGCATCGAATGCATAGACCCTGAAACTGGAGAAGTTCTATGGAAAAAAGAGTACAGTGGAAGCACCTATTATCAGGAATGTGAAGGCAAGCTGTACAAAAACACAATCCACCTTGCAGATGATCCCACACTGGAAAACATCTATGATGAATCACTTTCAATATTTGAGGGTGGATCATGGAAAGAACTGGCAAGAGTGCCTTTCTATTCAAATGTTTTTAAACTTTACTACTCAAACAATGATGTGTCTCTGATACCAACAAAACAAGGAATATTATGGCTACCCTATTTCCAGCACGAGTCCAAAGGGCCATCAATCATAGCACCCGGCACCTCAAAAGTCTTGAGGACCTACCTCATTCCCGAGTGGGGGGGAGTGTTTTTTGAAAGCTCTGCTGGATACGCGCTCATAGGTGACACATTGCTGGTAAATGTTTATGGCCAGAAGCTATATATTATCGATCTCGGATCTGGCAAAACCGAGTTCATACAAATTCCTCGCGCATCAAAGGGAAAAGACAGCATTTACACTGGAACCGTCCCAATATTTGCAAACAAAAAATATGCTGTTACTAAAGATATAAATGGGAAAATTGTCTCCTTCGACATTGAGAAAAAAGTCTTTCTTAGAAGATTGGGGGAGGATGGCGATAAACGCCTCTTCAGTTTGGGCAACAAGACCACCCACTTGTTTGTGGGGGAATGGTTTTCAGCTGAAAATTACATACAGAACCTTGAAACAGGGGAAACCATCAAAATCATTGAGGATGGGTCTAGTGGTAGCGATAAATATATTGTTGGTGTAACAGACAAAGGATTCATTGTTAAGAATAATAAAACTCTCAACCTGATTATCCCAGGGAAAGAAGCAGAACCAATAATCGATCCGATTAAGCTGCGTTTCGATTTGATGAGATACAACTTCATGGAATACACTCTGTGGAAGCATTTTTCAAATTACATCATATCTAATTCCGGTGTGATTGACCTGGACAAAAAGGAAGTTGTGCAGAGGTTATTTTCATATGATCCTAGCAAAAACACACCTTTCATCTTTAATGATGAAATGTTGCTAACATGCCTTGGAAATACCGTCAAGCTCTCCCCATGCCCGTCATTCTCTGTCAAAAGGACAGGGAAGGGTGTGGGTGGTAGCAAGGATGGAGCAGGTGAGGTAAGTTTTGAGTTCAGGAACACAAGGGAGGATGGAAGGGACCTTGTGTTGAAAGGAGAGGCGTATCTTGTCTCTTGGGGTGATGATGGGAAGGCACCAGTGTTTGCCAAGCTGAATGAACCAAGGCACAAGTTGGGACCTCTGCTTCCTGGAATGTCACAGGAGATTAGCTTTAAGGTTCCTGAGCCACCTTTACTTGAGAACAATCAGAAGGGTGAGGGGAAGTATTTTGCTCTTGTTGTGGAGTCTAATGGGTTAATGGACAGGGATAAGTCTGTTTTGTCTGAGTATGATAAAGATCCAAGACCTCTTTTTGATGGTACTCCTGTTGCTCTTGACCAGCAGAAGGCAATTGTTGTGACTGTGTGGGGGAGGTAGGTTGTACTCACTGTGAGCGCAAAGGTTTCTCATTACTGCATATTTCGAATGATAAGGGGTGCTACTGGTTTTTTCCAAAATATTGCTGGGATTGAAAAACACCAGATCAGCTTTATGAATAATAAACCAGTGGGGCTTTGGTCTTGTATTATGAAATGAAACAACAAGAAATTTTCGTGTCTGGGAAGAGGGGAAGAGTTGGCAATGAAACATGTTTTGATAAAAATCACGATCATAGTTTTTCTGGTTTGCATGCCATCAAGTGGCACAAACTCTCAAACAGATTCATACCCTCCAATTCTACCGGAGAAAAGCATTCCAGGAATAGAACACATAGAAGTTACAGACAATACATTGGTTATTTACTCAAACACAGGTGCAACCGAGATAGACAAAAATACTGGCCTTGTAGCTGGCACAAAACCGATGGCCTTTTCCTTCAACAAATACTCTTATCCTACACATTACGCGTCAACATCATCAAAACCGTTTCTCCGCAACAAGAGTTTCAATATGGCGGGCAACTTACTCACCAAATATGAGCCGTTCGTTTTTGGGAAAGATTTTGTCTGTCTGATTGGGGAGGAAATGATTGGTATTTACAAAGGCAAGGTCGCCTGGAAGCATAATAAACCCAACCAGTACAATAGAATAGACGAATTGTCTGATTCTTGCATAGTTTTTCATGGTGGAACAGGCATGATGGTGATTGAAAAGACAACAGGAATAGTTGTCCTGGAATGTGCTTATCCGCCAGCTTCCTTTTCTTTCACTGTGGGCATAGACTCCAATAGAACAATGTCTTTTATAAGAGATGACCAGGTGGCCATAATAGACAATTGTTTTGTGGTGTCTATCGAAGGGTGCCCAAGATTGTTGTGGGATTTGCCAATAAAGGGGCTTCCATTTATCCTTAAGGATGATGTAGGAACAATACAGGCATCTTTCTCTAAGCCCGATCAAGCAACATATTTTGACAAACTTACTGGTGAAAAAAAGAAGGAAGTTGTTCTTGCCTATGAAGATATGCCAAATCCATTGCCGCTAAATAACTATGGTATTTTAGGTGTTGTGCAAAACACCGCCTATGGGTATATGAAGACAAACCCGCTCTCAATTTTTGGATTCGACATTGCGACAGGAAAAATACTGTTCTCAAAACCACTATTCTGCCAAAATCAAAAACATAAAATATTTGATGACGGAAAATCCATCTTTTATGTTTCCCCAGCCGGGATAGAAAAAATTGACTCTGCAAATGGGAAGTCGCTCTGGAGGAGCCCATTTCCAGACAGCATGCGGTTTGTGAATGGCCCAGATGATCTTTACGCTTTCTGGCCAACCTATGGCAAAGATGGTGAACTGGAAAATTCAATCTCCCGTTTTGGCTCGCAAGAAAAAGCACTCTCGAGTTGCCCATACATCGATTATGGTTTCACCCCAAATCTTGTCCCAACAAAATACGGCGTTGTTTGGGTCCCGCAAAATGGTGAAGGCGAGGGGCCAGTACTGACAGGCGCAGATGGGACAACCAAAACCTACAAACTAAACAAATGGAGCGATTACATGCATCCTGGTTATGCCTGTGACGGTGAAATACTTTTCGTAAATTACAATGGAGCTTTCGTATCCTGCATCGACCTGAAAACTGGCAATATCGATAACATACAGGTAAGCGAGACTGAATCCACCAGAAAAGACGCGAAGAAGATATTGCTGGCAAATGACAGGTGGATTTTCACCGATGCCGGGGACTACTATTGGCTGGCAATTAGCAGAACAGACAAAAGCACCAAAAAATTTTTCAAACACAAACAATCTTACTCCAGTGCACTCATTAATGAGGATTGTGTTGTGCTTTCGGGAACAACAGTTTTTGGCTTGAAAACATACTTCCAGAACACATATCCGGGCAATTTTCTTTGTTTTTGTGAAGGGGGTTTGCTTGTCCAATACAATGACGGGATTGTATTTATCGACTCCGAGAGGGGAGAATTCAAAAAAATAGCAACAATAAAAAACCATATGGGTAGGTCGCTCAAGATTGGGAACATTCTTGTTTCTGGGGAATTTATGGCAGATATCGATAAAGGGGAAATTGTCCAGGAGATGCTACCTTATTATTCCACTACTGAAAATTCAATAACTACTCTCAACAACAAGGTAATAATATCAAAAGATGGCGGTTACTCAATATTCTCCCCATGCCCCTCATTCTCGGTCAAAAGAACAGGGAAGGGTGGAGGGAATGGCAAGGATGGAGCAGGTGAGGTAAGCTTTGAGTTCAAAAACACAAGAGAGGATGGAAGAGACCTTGTATTGAAGGGAGAGGTGTATCTTGTCTCCTGGGGGGATGATGGGAAAGCACCTGTGTTTGCCAAGCTTAATGAATCTAGACATAAGTTGGGACCTCTGCTTCCTGGGATGTTACAAGAAATTACATTCAGGCTTCCTGAACCACCTTTACTTGAGAACAATCAGAAAGGTGAAGGGAAGTATTTTGCTCTTGTTGTGGAGTCTAATGGATTAATGGACAGGGAGAAATCTGTTTTGTCCGAGTATGATAAAGATCCAAGACCTCTTTTTGATGGTACTCCTGTTGCTCTTGATCAGCAGAAGGCTATTGTTGTGACTGTGTGGGGGAGGTAGATGGACTTGTATACTGCTTTCTTGAATAAGTCCATGGTTAACAAAAAAATGAAAAACATTAGCTACAAAACAAATCTATTGCTAGCGATGCTCATCTTCGTGTCAAATCTTTTTGGAGCGACCCCCCTGGACACGCTCTCCATTCAGGGTGTAGATTCATGGGAAAATCTGTATTTTGACTCTGCAAATACAGCGTATCAGGATGAATCGCTGAATTATCCTGTATTGCCTTCTGAGATACTTCTCAATGGAGGAAGAATAAGTCTGCCGAATCTTTACCAAATAAGTTACGATCATTTCGAATATAGACGGCCAATACTATACATGCAGGACAAAACCAGCTTCAAAAAATATGCACTCCCATACAAGTATACGATTTTCAAAGATGGTCATCTGTTCATGTCTCTTGAAAATGATGGTTATTCAATAATTATCGATGGGAATAGTAAAAATTACTCGCCTTCTTACATTACATCAGCAAAACCAGTGCCAGGAACAGATATCGTATACGATTTCAAAATAGGCAAGCTTTCCTTTTATGATGAGCATGGTCTTCTCTGGGAAAAACAACCATCATACGGCAATGTATCGAGAATCTGGGGCGATCTGGCATATTGCGATGGAGAAATAAGAAACATAAGAACGGGTGAATTATATAAACAACAATCATGGGGGATTTCTGACGGGGATGTTTGCTGTGTCGATATTTTTGAGCGTGATGTCAAAGGGGCAAGCCAATTCAAGCACACACTTGTATTCAGGTGCCAGGATGGCTCTACAATCGGTTTGATACCATATCATATTGACAAAATAAAAAGCGATTGCCTTGAGGCATATGAGGATGACACAAAAACAATTCACAAGCGAACTTCTGTTGCACGTTTTTCTAAAAAAGACTGCAGTTTTATCGAGAAACTGGAGGTTAGCGAGGAACAGGCCGACAGTGGATGGATACTTCTCGATTCGCATCGGAACATGGGATTGCTGAAATCTGGATCAAATTGGTCTATCATAAATTTGGTCACCGGGAAAGAGTGTCTTGACTTTAAGGGCGACCAGCCACCTGAGTGGGTGTATTTCGGAAATGATGGATTGACAGTGTGTGTTTTTAAATTTGGAGTACAACTCTATGATCTAAACACAATAGAATCAACTGGTAAGCCAAAAATCATACAAACAGATGGCAAACGCAACAATAAGATATATTGGTCAGAATCATGCGATTTCAAGTTCTCAAAGGGCAATCTTCTCTATCTAAAAACAATCGAGGATGGATCGCAAGTTGTTCCTCGCGATCCTGATATCCTTCAAGTAAAGGCATCAAACGGGATGAAACTGCCAGGTGTTTTTATCAATACAACAGCCAGTTCACTTATCTCCAGAATCAATTATGACAATAATAAATACACCAAAATATACGAAGATAAAGGAATGGTGTCGATAGATCTGTGGTCTGTTGGAAAATCCGAACCTCTGGTACATTTGAGCTCAGATCTGAACGGATTAAAACACATTGGCCCTGTCACTTGGAAAGATGGAAAATTCTTTATTACATTTCTCTCAGAAAAAGATGAATATGAAACTTTTAGTATTTTACAAATAGATCCCAGAAATGGACAAATAACAAAAAAATACAAAATAAATGACAGAGCATTCAAATCATATGATTGCGACAACGAACGCCTGCTTGCAGTGGATGAAAAACACATTGTGGTCTTTAACTCCCACAATGTTTGGTATATAAACCTGCAAACCGAGGAAATCAAAAAAATAGGAGTCCCGGATCTCCTGGAAAATTCCACACCAATACTTGTTGGTAATTATGTGCTTATTGACAATGCAACGGGAATTGTTCGGGTTGTCAATCTGGCCACTGGCGAGGTCTGGAAAAATCATTATCTGATCGGTATCCAAAACGGTTGTGCGTATTTGCTACCGGACAAATCGAACGTCCCAAGAAAAATAAAAGTAATAGATTCAAAAAACAACACTGTGACCGATATTGCAGCACCACAAATTCTTCAAAATGAACAATACATGGCGATCTCAACCTGCAAAAATGCTTTTCTCATGAATGGCGCAATTTTGAGCAACAAATTTGATCTTGTCCAAAAGATTCCTGAACATTCAAAATCTGAGTCTATATTCAAAATTTTTGGCGGATCAGCGTATATCAATAAAGATGGTTCATTATTCAAGCTCTCCCCATGCCCATCGTTTTCAGTCGAAAGGACGGGGAAGGGTGGAGGGGACGGCAAGGATGGAGCAGGTGAGGTAAGCTTTGAGTTCAAAAACACAAGAGAGGATGGAAGAGATCTTGTATTGAAGGGGGAGGTGTATCTAGTTTCTTGGGGGGATGATGGGAAGGCACCTGTGTTTGCCAAGCTGAATGAACCAAGGCATAAGCTAGGGCCTCTGCTTCCTGGGATGTCACAGAAGATTACATTCAAGTTTCCTGAACCGCCTTTGATGGAACATAATCAGAAAGGTGAAGGGAAGTATTTTGCTCTTGTTGTGGAGTCTAATGGATTGTTAGACACAAAAAACTCTACTCTTTCAGATTTTGATAAAGATCCTAGACCTCTTTTTGATGGTACTCCTGTTGCTCTTGACTGGCAGAAGGCCATTGTTGTGACTGTGTGGGGAAAATAAGAATTGAAGATAATCCCTTAAACCAGAAAAAAGCCCGAAGAGTATTAGTGATAGGAAGCAAAAATCGCAATGATATGAGTTTTGCCAAAAGCAAACAGGCTTTTGGCTGTTTTGAAAATGGAGAGGGGAAATGCGTAAATTGGTCCTTTTTTCGCCAAAAACAACATCAATAATTCTTGCGCTGGTGATATTTCTTGCGCCATTCTCATTTGGTAGCCAAAATGCAACAGCTGGCTACCTGGATGAACCAAACCAAAAAATCCTGCCACCATTCCTGCCATCAGACTGCAATGCTCTTGGTGGCAACTTTTCTATCATTGGTAAGGACAAATATCCATCCGGCCTGGTGATGGACCGCCAGCTTGGTGAGGTTGCCAACATAACAAGAACGCTGAATCAGGCAATGATGGAATATTATGATATATACTATGGTCAAACACAAATCATCAATTTGCCAGTCAAAAAACCACCAAGTATCCCATACCCTTACAATGTATTGCACAGAGATTTTTCCTGGGACACATTCTTTTCTGGCAACCCACAGATAATAAAGCTACAAAACAAATCATTCCTGATTGGAGAATGGTGTGGATATAACCCAAAATTGGGATATGCCATCCAGCAAGAACCATTGAGTGATGTCCAGATCAATCTCAGCTTCATTGACATGGACACTGGCAATGTGGTCTCAAGTTTAAAAACACCTGCAACTAGTTCCATAATCAGCATTTCAAAAGACATCTTTTGGGGTGAAGTTGGCAAACTATCGGGGTTTGTAGATGTCAAAACCATGAAGGTGATATATTCCCCTCTATATGGCCCTCCTTTCGCATTTAATGAGAAATATATGGCCTCAACACAAGAGATTTACAGCATCAAGGAGAGGAAGGTCACAGCCAATCTCTCCAAGCTTGGAATCAAAACAAACATAACCAAGATAAAAGATAACTATGTCGACTATATATTCAACCCGGTGTATCCAACCCAGGTAAAAGACCCAAAACCATCCCTTGCAAGAGTTTCTTTTGATGGCAAACTGCTGTTTAGAAAAGAGTTTGATTTCAAGGTTCCAGTGACAATCAATGACACTTTTGAGAAAAACCTTCTGATAATGGGCAGAACGGAGGAATCCCACATATTGCGCTATTCAATACGCGACATTGATACGCTTGAAATAAAACACGAATTCCAGATTGGCGAGAATGTTTTCACCGTAAACAACTATGCAGTTGCAGTTTCAGATCCAACTCGTGTGGCCACAATCTCGAATCTGATAAAAATATGGAGCACAGATCCGGTCAAGCTTGTGAAAGAGATACATTTCCCAAAAGAGCCAATATTTCTGGATGCTGGGGGTAAAATATTCTTTGGCTACAGGACAGACGATGGACAATCATGTTTCTATAGACTGGATGGCGATTACTCGCCAGAGACATTCACTAACACCATTGTGGATACAATGGACCAGTATGTAATTGATAATGGTGATATAGTGGGGGTTAGTCTTGTCTCAAAAAAGAACGAAAAAGGAACATTCGATACAGAGATAAGAAAGAGAAGCTATAAAATAGGGTCCAAAGGCAATTACTACAAAGAATTGACTATCAATACAGAATCTTTTATGGAAAATACTGGACAATTCAAGGTTTATGATGGGAAAATATATGTTTGCACAGGGTTTAGCAGCATAGAATGTTATGATTTGAATGACGGGAAATTGTTAGCAAGCCTGGAAGGCATAAAGACTGCCGGCTGGGAAACAACAAGAACAGAACTGCTCCTGGAAAACAACGTTTTGACAATTGTCCACTATGGAACCCAAAAAGGTTTGCTGGCCTACATCACTTGTATTGATGCACGAAAAATGACACGTCTTTACGAGGCCCATGTGAGTGCGCAAGAAAAAGCAAACAGGCCAAGAATAAAAGTAGACTACTTTGATTCCAGCATGATTGTATTGAACAATTCTTCTGACACTTATATCAATTACTTTAATGGGTCACAGCCAGATGTTATCAAAAACAGCAGTTTCATTGCCTTCGAGAACGGCTTGTTGTACCTTTATTGCGATAATTACAGCGGGGAGGATGACAACAGATTACTATTGTTTGATGTGAAAACAAAAAATAGAAAAAACATGCTCTTCCCTGAAGGAGTGTATCAGCGACAAGCAAAATTTGATGATTACCATCTTTTTGGTGGCAAACTTTGCACGCTTGGAGGAGATCTTGTCCAGAGCGGTCTTGGGTCCTGGCTTGCTCTCCCAAGACATGGGCAAGCTTTTTACCCAATCCTTGGTATCACTGAAAAATATATCCAGCCTTCTGCAACCGCATACATTCCTTCCACTATAGCTGAAATCCCAAACGGTTTAATCGGTAAGCTCTCCCCATGCCCATCATTCTCAGTCAAAAGGACAGGGAAGGGTGGAGGAGTAAAGGGTGAAGGTGATGATAGGATCATGAGGGACAAGGACGAGGTGGATGGAGCAGGTGAAGTAAGCTTTGAGTTCAGGAACACAAGAGAGGATGGAAGGGATCTTGTGTTGAAAGGAGAAGTGTATCTTGTCTCTTGGGGGGATGATGGGAAGGCACCTGTGTTTGCCAAGTTGAATGAACCAAGGCATAAGTTAGGGCCTCTGCTTCCAGGAATATCACAGGAGATTACATTCAAGCTTCCTGAGCCACCTTTGATGGAACATAATCAGAAGGGTGAAGGGAAGTATTTTGCTCTTGTTGTGGAGTCTAATGGATTAATGGATAGGGAGAAGTCTGTTTTGTCCGAGTATGATAAAGATCCAAGGCCCCTTTTTGATGGTACTCCTGTTGCTCTTGATCAGCAGAAGGCCATTGTTGTGACTGTGTGGGGGAGGTAGGTTGTACTCACAGTAAAATAAGATTGATTCAGTACCATTACACATAATTCAGCTATTTAATTATTATGCTATCTGATTTATTATGGAATTTTCAACACTCTAAAACAGCTTTTCAATAACAGATAGGTAACACTCCAAGTGGCAAGAAGTTCTATTGCATCAATCGTAAATATACATATCTAACAGACAGTTTGCAAAAAGATAACTGCTAGATTAGCAAAATGATAAAAAAACTGAAAACATATTTACAATTTGGGATGGGACCAGATTTGGAAAAACAGATATATTGTTACAGTTGATTGGGATATGATACGCTAGAAAATATGCATTTATACATAAAAATATTTAGAAGAAAGAAGCAAAAATAATTAATGAATACTTGAAAATCTTGATTGATAAAAACAATCTAGCTGAAATCAAATGTTCACAAATAATTCTCAATAATACAAAATCAGTTTCTTCTCCTCCCACCAGGCCCTGAGCCGATCCGGCGGCCAATAGACTCAATTCGTTGTTCCAGGCAAAGAGTGCACTGCTCTGCGGTCTCATTGGCACAGGCCTTATCAGGATAAATTTCGTACAAAACCCTGTATTTTGGCGGTGTCAGGTTGGGCATCACAATGTTTGCACCTCTCATCAGTCCAAGCTCCCTGCCAGATTCCTTGTCGATGGTGGCAAGCGCCGTTGTCGACGGGATGTTCGAATACGGGCAGACCAGTCTTGTGAGCGCCACGGTTTTTAGTGTCATCAATTCGTCATTTGGCACCTGCGCGCCTTTCAGAACAGGCTTCAATGATCCATCGCCAAGTGATGTGCACGGGTGGGGGATGTATGGGCCGACTCCAATCATGTCCAGATCAAGTTCTTTGAACGTCATGATGTCATTCGCGAGTATTTCGTAGTCCTGCCCTGGGATGCCCACCATGACGCCACTGCCAACCTCATAGCCCAGCCTGGCCAGTGTTTTTAGCTGTTCGATCCTGTCGGAGACCTTCCACGGGAGTGAAGGATGGATGAGCTTAAAGAGTTCTTCGTTCGAGGTTTCGAATCTCAGCAAATACCTGTCGGCACCTGCCTCTTTCCACAATCTCAGCTCATTCTCAGGCCTTTCGCCAAGGCTGAGCGTTACCGCCAGGTTCGTCTCATTTTTTATTTCCCTGACGACAAGGGCAATCCAGTCCGGAGAGATTGATATGTCCTCTCCACCTTGCAGGACAACCGTCCCGTAGCCAAGCTTTCTGGCCATTCTGGCGCACTCGACAATCTCGAATGCCGACATCTTGTATCTGACAACGTTGCTGTTTGGTGCCCTGATTCCGCAGTATGCGCATTCTCTCGAGCAAATGTTTGTTATCTCTATAAGTCCGCGGAGGTGGACATCATCACCAACACATTCATGCCTTGTCCTGTCGGCTTCTGCCCAAAGCCCTTCCAGCTTTTTTGGATCCTCCTCAAGGAGCCAGGAAAGGACCTCTTCAAAACCCATATTACGGGCAATTCTTGCCATTTACCTGCCTTTGTTCTCCAGATATTCATTATACACCTTGTGCGCTGACGGGAAAGGCCTTAGCGCCCTCTCAAAGATGCCAAGGCTGAAGGCTATTGTCAGTCCATAGTTCGTGACCGGAACATTTTGCCTCTTGCAATGAAGGATGCGGTTCAGGGTCTCCCTTCTGCCAAACATGCACCCGCCACAAAGTATTACAAGTTTGTAGGGGGAAAGGTCTTCCGGAAAATCGTGGCCCTGGGTGTTTTTGAATTCCAGGTTTGCTCCAACATATTTTGTGAGCCATTTGGGGATTTTGACAGTGCCTATGTCTTCATCTATCGGATGGTGCGAACACGCCTCGGCAATGAGCACCCTGTCCCCGTCTTTCAGCCTGTCAATGGCAAGCGCACCCTGCACCTGGGTTAAAAGGTCGCCCTTGTGTCTTGAAAAAAGGATTGAAAAACTCGTCATGGGAACATCATCTGGCGTGTCGGCGGCCACTTTGAGAAAAGCCTGCGAGTCGGTTATCACAATGTCAGGCTTTGTCGTAAACCTCTTCAGGGTTTGCTTCAATTCGGTTTCTTTTGCCACAACAGCCACGGCATTGTGGTCCAGCAGATCCCTGATTGTCTGCACCTGTGGCAGTATGATCCTGCCTTTTGGAGCTTCCTTATCTATTGGAACAACAAGGACCGCGAGCCCACCTGGCCCAACAAGATCACCTGCAATTGACGGATTGTTGACAAAATCGTCTGGCGCACTGTCCAGAATTGCCTGTCTGAGCCCCGAAACCCCATACTCTGAAGTGGCAGAGGTCAGAATGAGTCTGGTGTTGTTTGCTTTGGCAAATTCAATTGCAGTCTGTGGCGGCTCTCCCTGATCGGTTTTGTTGAAAACAAATATTGCAGGGACATTCCTGATTTTCAGCTCCTCAAAAAGCCCGATCTCAAAACCACCAAACGATTCGCCATCAAAAACTATGATGCCAAGATCCACCCTGTCCAGAATGGTTCTGGTCTTTTTTATCCTTAGCTCACCAAGTGCACCTTCGTCATCGATGCCAGCAGTATCAATGAAGAGGACCGGCCCAAGTGGCAACAGCTCCATTGGCTTTTCAACTGGATCTGTTGTGGTTCCAGCCTGACTTGAAACAATCGATACTGACTGTCTGGTGATGGCGTTTAGTAGTGAGGACTTTCCAACGTTCCTCCTGCCAAAAATGCCAATCCCAAGACGTATTCCTCTGGGTGAAGTAAACACTGTCAAACTCCTTGAAAATTTCTTTTGTACAGATTAGATCGTCCTGATTGGGTTTTTGTTCCCTTCAGCACTCAAAAACCATTTTCTGGACAATAACTCCATCGATAGCCTTCAAGGTTTCTTCCATTTTCAGGATGTCCTGCTCCTTGCCATAGAGTTCAAGAAGGATGAGCCCGGATGGTGAGCACACTTTGTCATCAACTTCATGAAGGCCAATCCTTGTACGGATGTTACACCCGTAGTCGGTCAATATTTTTTGAACCTGGCCTGCATTTTTCGCCCTGTTAGTGACCTGTATCCCAAACACCATTCTCTTGTTCATTGCTACCTCCTTGAGACATATTCTACACAAAGAGTTTAGATATAACAGTCCCTCTTGCCAGTTTTTACCTTTTCAATGAGAGACTGGGAAACGATCTTCTCTCTTTCACCCATTCCTTCAAGCGTTTCTTTAACAAGCTTCTCGCCAATTTCTCTGGTTTCATTGGAGGCATAGTCTTCGAGGTATTCGGTGAAGGTTGAAAGGGCGTTTGGATCGCAATGCTTTTTTATTTCGCCAGGCTTTGCAAGGTCCATGAAATCCTGACCCGTTCTACCAAGCCTGTAACAACCGGTGCAAAATGACGGTATATAACCAAGCATTGCAATGTCCCTGACAACCTCGTCGAGAGATCTGTGGTCGCCAAGCGAGAACTGTGAGCTATCAAACTCTTCATCTTCACAATACCCACCAGGGTTTGTTCTGGAACCTGCGGAGATCTGCGAAACCCCAAGCGCAAACGCCTCTCTCCTGATGTTTGGTGTTTCCCTTGTGGACATGATTATACCGGTATATGGAACAGCAAGCCTCAGGATTGCCACAATCTTCCTGAAATCAATATCGGAGACCGGTTTTGGAGGGTGCGATGACATATCAGACCCTGACGCCGGCTCGAGCCTCGGCACACTGATCGTGTGGGGGCCAACACCAAACTTCATTTCCAGGTGCCTGATGTGCTGGAGGATGGCCATGAGCTCAAAACGCCAGTCTGACAGGCCAAACAAAACACCAATGCCAACATCGTCGATGCCAGCTTCCATGGCTCTGTCCATTGCGGTGACACGCCAGTCATAGTCCGATTTCTTCCCTGCAAGATGGACCGCATGGTATGTTTCGTGGTTGTAGGTTTCCTGAAAAAGCTGGTATGTTCCTATCTTTGCGGCCTTGAGATCACAGAATTCCTCCAGCGTGAGTGGTGCCACATTGACATTGACTCTCCTGATTTCACCACTTTTTCCAGATTTTTGGGAATAAATGGTTGCTATTGAATCAAGCACATACTTGAAACCCTGTTTTGGATATGATTCACCAGCAACAAGGAGTATTCTCTTGTGACCCTGGTCGATGAGCTGCCTTGTCTCGTGGGCTATCTCTTCCTGAGTCAGGACACGCCTTTTAAGTTCGGTGTTTTTTGCCCTGAAAGCACAATAAAGACACTCGTTTGTGCAAAGATTGGAGATATAGAGCGGGGCAAACAGAACAAGCCTCTTTCCATAGATAGTCTCTTTTGCCTTTTTCGCAGTTCCAAAAAGTTCGCCAAGCAAGTCTGGGTCAGAAATTGATGAGAGAACAGCTATGTCCTTGTAATCCAGCCCCTTCAGGTCAAGTGCTTTGGAAAGAGTTTCCTTGATCGCTTCCCTGCTTGGACGTTTTGATTCTTCAAGCGTTTTCCATATTTCTGGTTCCCTAATGAAGCCAGCTTCCATAAAAAACCTCCTTTATGAAGCCTGCTGTGGCCCCTGGGCTTCCATGAGGATAACGTTGAATGTGGAGCCAACATCAACATGGCTCTCGACGGTAACGTCTCCTCCATAGAGTAGTGCAAGCTTTTTGACGATGGAAAGGCCAAGACCTGTTCCAAGTATGTTTTTCGTTTTGACGTTTTTTATTCTTACAAATTCCCCAAAAAGCTTGCCCACTTCTTCTTCAGTCATGCCTATTCCGGTGTCAGCCACAGAGATTCTAAATCCACCAGGAATTTGTGTAATTGTTATGATGATTCTGCCACCGTCTCTGTTGTATTTGACGGCATTTGAAACAAGGTTATTGAAGATTATCTCGATTTCACCACGATCAGCTGTCATACGAGCAGTCTCTGGTGCCACAAGCTCAATCTTTATACCTCTTGCGGAAGCACTGGAGGACATTGTTTCTACGGATTGCCTGGCGATCTCGACAAGGTCAAGGTCAACAAACTCCCTGACTTTGTTACCAGACTCAATCCTTGTGAAATCTAGAAGGTCAGTGACCATTTTTCTCATTCCAGTGAGCCTGAGAAGGCATCTCTCAACCATCTGGTGCTGCGCGGCAGGATCAGTGACAAGTCCCTCATTCATGATGTTAAGGTAGCCTTCTATCGCCGCAAGCGGTGCCTTGAGTTCATGCGCAACCACCGAGATAAACTGGAACCTGACCTGCCTCTTCTCTTCGGCGAGTTTTTTTGCCTGGCGCTGGAGGATAAGGTTTTTGGTGGCTTTTTTAATAACACTCCTCAACTCGTCTGGTGTAAACGGCTTTGCGAGGAAATCGAATGCCCCCTGCTTGGTCGCCACAACGGCAGTTTCAAGCGAGGCATAGGCGGTTATCATTATTGCCATCGTTTCAATCTTCTTTTCGGCCATTATCGAGAGTACGTCTAGGCCGGTCATTCCTGGAAGTTTGTAATCAAGAAGAACTATGTCTTGTGGATTTTTTTCAAGAATCTCAAGTGCTTCCTCACCACTTCCGGTCGTTACAACTTCAAAAGAAATTTCGTCTTCCACATCCGGTAGGGTAAATTTATATTCGGTGAGGACCCTTTGGCATCCCTTCTGGATGCCAAGTTCATCATCAACTACAAGGACTTTCAGGATTTCGGGCATTTATTTTCCCTTCAGAAGTTTGTTGATCTCCCCAAGGAGCTGCTCAAACCTGATTGGTTTGGCAAGCAGTGCGTCGGCCTTTATCCAGGAATTGCCGCCACCAGCTGAAAACTCCAGACCTGTTTCCGAGGTAACGCCTGTGACCATAATGACTGGAATGCTTGGATACTTGGATTTTATGTGGTATGCGAGAGAAAATCCTGCGTCCATGTTCTCCATCATGAGGTCAACGATAACAAGATCTGGTTTCTCTTCTGCGAGCATCTTTTCACCATCGGCCTGAGTCTCGGCAGTTCTGACCTCAAAACCTGCAGATTCAAGCTGAACTCTCTGCTGGAACAAATAATCAACGTCGTCATCAACAACCAGTATTTTCTTCTTTGAATTTGGCATGTTTTCTCCTTCTATTCCCTTCGACCTGCCCTTGGTATTGAGACCGTGAACGTTGTCCCGGTCGGTCCCTTGGACAAATCAGCGTTAGATGTGACTTTTATGTCTCCCCTGTGCATCTTGACGATGCCATAGGTGACCGCAAGGCCAAGGCCTGTTCCCTTGCCCATCTTTTTGGTTGTGAAGAAAGGCTGGAAAAGCTTTGGCATGTTTTCTTTTGGGATACCAATCCCTGTATCTGTAATCGAGAACCAGACCTGAAAATCATTTCCACCAGTTGTTATGGTCAATTTTCCACCGTCTGGCATCGCCGCATAAGCATTGGAGATGAGGTTTACAAGCACCTGCACCATCTGGTCCTTGTCAAGCTCGCAGTACGGGTTTTCCATCTGATTGGTTATTTCTGCTGCTATATTCTTTGGTCTCTCCACAATTTGCAGACCCTTTTCAACAATCTCGTTAAGATCGACAGATTCGAATGCAACCTGGTTCTGTCTGGCAAAATTGAGCAAGCCTGAGACAATCTTTTTGCACCTGTCTGCCTGCTCGACAATCATCCCAAGGTCTTCATCCAGTTGCTTGTTGTCCTTGCACTGGTCCTTGAGCATGTGGGCATACATGAGCACTACGCCAAGGGGGTTATTTACTTCATGGGCAATGCCTGTCGCCATCTGGGCCATTGAAGCAAGGCGTTCTGACTGGACAAGTTGTTGCTGGGTATCAGAGAGTTTGCTGTTTGATTTTTCCAGCTCTTCATTTGTTTGCCTCAATTTTTCAATGGTATATGGCAAGCACATTTCGTCCTCGGCAAGTCCTCTGTAGATGGACATTGCATGGTCAAGACAGGTGTCATAACCACAAGCACCACAGTTCAGGAAATCGCTTTCAGATTTTTTGCCCATTCTTTCCAGGATAGGCCTGAGATCGATGTCTGGCGTTATGATACCAACTCTCTTGTCATCACGTTCAAAGGACCTCCTCAGATCAAGGTCGGCAAAATAAACCATGTCTTTTTCCCATTGCCCCTGGTTTCTGTATTTCAAGCAGTCCCTAACGTATTTGCTTATTCTGGAACGTCTCTTGAATTCTTGCTCCTTTGTGGTCATTCCAGCACCCATTATGCAACCTTCACAACAAAGCACTTCAAGGAGCCTTGCATCAAGCTGACCGTTCTCAAATTCTTTTATTGCCTCCAGAAAACGAGTTCTGCCCTCGGCCCTTACAGCTTCTCCAGAGACGAGGTCTTCACCAATTTTTGCTGTCTGGAGCATTCCACCAGAGATTGGATAAACCATCCCTATATTTGCGTGTGGCGGATCAAAATCTGTTGGTTTTACGGCATCAGATTTGATTCCATGCTCACCAAACATCTCCCTGAGTTCCAGGAATGTTATCGCACCATCAATTTCCCCTTCAACAAGACTTGAGGAGGCTTCCACTTTCTTCGCTATGCATGGTCCGATAAAAACAATTTTCAGGTCTTGGCCATGGAGCCTTTTGAGTACTCTCGCAGTGGCAATCATTGGCGACACAATCGGAGCCAGATTGGGTACAAGATCTGGACTGTATTTCTCTATGTAAGTTACTATTGCGGGACATGTTGTCGCTATCCAGCGGCCCTCTTTTGTAGACAAAAGAAGCTTTCTATATTCTCTTGAAACCAGATCGGCGCCAAAAGCCACTTCGTTGACAAATGAAAAACCGAGCGCCCTGAGCATGCCTACAAATCTATCATATTTCACATCGTAAAACTCGGCGGCAAAACTTGGCGCAATGATGGCAGCAACCTTCTGGTTCTCGGAGATTATTCTCTCCACTTCGTCTTTTGTTCTGACAAGCTCCTTCGCATCCTGGCTACAGACCCTGACGCAATTACCACAGCTGATACACCTTTCGGCAAGCAGCTCGGCCTGGCCATCAGAAATCCTGATGGCCTTGGCCGGGCATTCCCTGACGCAGGTGTAGCATACGCGGCAACGCTCTTTATTGGTCGAGACAAAAGCGGAGTGCTCTTTGCGTTTCATGTCAGTTCTATTTTACTTTAAAACGTCTCTCTTGTGGTAGTGGGTGTGAAGCAGCTCATGGGCTTTGTGGGAGTTTGGCTCGCCAAGGAATTCATCATAGAGTCTCTTCACAGATTTGTTCGCATGTGAAGTCCTGATGAGCTCGCCTTTATCAATGTTATAAAGGGACTGTATCCTTGCCTTGACTCTCACTGGATCTGTGCAAATAGGCTGTCCACCACCTCCAACACAACCATTGGGGCAAGTCATGACTTCAATAAACTGGAGATCATTTCTTCCCTTCCTGAGCTGTTCAAGGAGTTCCCTTGCATTTCCAAGGCCCGAAACAACTGCCACGCCAAGCTCGAGGTCACCTATCTTTATCCTGGCTTCCTTTATTCCCTTCATGCCCCTTACTGGTTGTACCTTGAGTTCTTCAAGGTCCTCACCAGTGATGAGGTAATAAGCGGTCCTGATGGCTGCTTCCATGACTCCACCGGTGGCGCCAAATATCTTTCCGGCCCCCGATCTTCTTCCAAATGGTGTGTCGGCAGTGTCCGTCGGGAGCGAGTTGATATCCAAGCCAAACATCTTGATGAGCTGGGCAAGCTCTCTGGTTGTCAGTACTGCATCGACATCTGGGATTCCATTGGTGCCAAGCTCTGGTCTTCCAGCTTCAAACTTCTTGGCAGTGCACGGCATCACTGATACAACAAAGATCTTGTCAGGGTCAATATTTTCTCTCTGCGAGAAGTACGATTTGATGATTGCGCCCATCATTTCCTGGGGGCTCTTGCATGTAGACAGATTGTCCATGAAATCCGGATAGAACGTTTCGACAAACTTTATCCAGCCTGGCGAGCATGAGGTAAACATCGGGAGTTTCCCGCCTGTTGTTATTCTGTTGACGAGTTCGGTCGCCTCTTCCATGATTGTAAGGTCAGCAGAGAATGAAGTATCAAAAACTCTGTCGAAACCTAGCATCCTGAGAGCAGTGACCAGGACTCCGTTGATGTCAACACCAGGCTTCATGTCAAACTCTTCGGCCAGTGTTACGGAAACGGCCGGAGCATGCTGTATCACAACAAACTTGTTCGGGTCTTTGAGCGCATCAAGCACCATCGGTATGTGGCTCTGTTCAGTAAGCGCACCGGTTGGGCAAACGAGAATACACTGTCCACAATTGATGCAAGACGACACATTGAGGCCTTTTCCGAATGCAGTACCAACTATTGATCTGCTTCCCCTGTTCACAAAATCAATTGCAGAAACACCCTGAACTTCTTCGCATGTTCTCACACACTTGCCACAGAGTATACATTTTGCAGGATCCCTGACGATTGAAGGGCTAGATTTGTCGATAAAATATTTGTTCTTGGCGCCAACAAATTTTCTCTCCCTGACACCAAGTTCATGTGCCATGTTCTGGAGTTCGCAAGTGCCATTCCTGACGCAGTAATTGCAGTCATCCGGGTGATTGGCAAGCAAAAGCTCGATGATGGTTTTTCTGGCCATGACAGCCCTTGGGCTGTGGGTCTTTATCTTCATTCCATCAGAAACCGGGAAAGCACAGCTGGGCACAAGGCCACGCTGGCCCTCGACCTCGACTACACAAAGCCTGCAAGCACCGGTTGGCGAAAGCCCCTCAAGATTGCAGAGTGTTGGTACCTGTATTCCATTTCTGCGAAGGACTGAGAGAAGCATCTCTCCAGGCTTCGCAACGAGTTTCTTTCCGTTTACTTCAATGGTTATCATCTTCCATCCCCTTTCACGACTTGGAAACGGCGCCAAACCTGCAGACCGTGAAGCAGGTGCCGCAAGATATGCACTTATCGGTTATGATGTAGTGCGGGCTCTTTGGTGCACCCATTATGCTGGCGGCCGGGCAATTCTTGGCACACAGCGTACAACCAGTGCACTTGTCAGCATCGATTGAATAAACCAGGAGTTCGGGGCAGACGCCTGCCGGGCATCTTCTTTCATAAATATGAGCCTCATACTCCGGTTTGAACCACCTGAGTGTTGAAAGAATCGGGTTTGGCGAAGTATTGCCAAGACCACAAAGGCTGGTATCTTTAATGACCTCTGCAAGCCTCTCGAGCTGGGTGATTCCCTGGAATCTTTCGAGTGCATCGGCACCATGCTCGCCTTTCCTACCTTTTGTTATCATGGTAAGGATCTCGAGCATTCTTCTTGTGCCTTCCCTGCATGGAATGCACTTTCCGCAGCTTTCTCTCTGGATGAAGTCCATGAAGTATTTGGCCACGTCAACCATGCAGGTTGCATCGTCCATAACAACCATTCCACCAGAACCCATCATGGCACCTGCGGACTTGAGTGACTCATAGTCAATCTCTGTGTCCAGAAGTGGGGTTGGCATACATCCACCAGATGGTCCGCCAATCTGCACGGACTTGAATTGCCTGCCCTTTGGTATTCCACCACCGATCTCAAAAATGATTTTGCGGAGGTTGGTTCCCATCGCCACTTCAACCAGTCCGGTGTTGTTGACATTTCCTGAAAGGGCAAAAACCTTTGTTCCCTTTGAGGTGGCAGTTCCGATTGAGCTGAACCATCCTTCGCCGTTTCTGACAAGTGCCGGGATATTGGCAAGTGTTTCAACGTTATTGATGGCTGTTGGTTTGCCAAAAAGTCCCTTCACCGAAGGATACGGTGGCCTTGGACGAGGCATGCCCCTCTTGCCCTCTATGGAATGGATAAGCGCAGTTTCTTCTCCACAAACAAAGGCACCGGCGCCCATCTTTATCTTTATTTCAAGGTCAAACCCTGAATCCAGGATGTTCTCACCAAGCAAACCAATCTCTTTTGCCTGCTTCAATGCCTGCTGGAGGTGTTTGATTGCAAGTGGATATTCTGCCCTCAGGTAAACATAGGCTTTGGAAGCACCAATAGCATATGCCGCTATTGCAAGCCCCTCTATCATTCTATGCGGATCGCCTTCGATTACAGCCCTGTCCATGAAAGCACCGGGGTCACCCTCGTCAGCATTGCAGATCATGTATTTCTGGTCGGCCTCTTGCTGGAGTGCAAGTTTCCACTTTGTTCCAGTATTGAAGCCACCACCGCCCCTGCCCCTGAGGCCCGACTTTTCAACCATGTCGCAGACTTCCTGCCTGGTTTTGTCATAGATCGCCTTTGCAAAGGCTTTGTAACCATCAGATGCGATGTATTCCCAGATATTGGTTGGGTCAACAATGCCACATCCGGCAAGCACCCAACGGGTCTGGGAGGCAAAAAATGGGTGTTCATCCATATATTTCACATTGTTCCAGCCCTTGAGCGTTTTGCTTCTGAACTGGAAGCAGGCAAGGTCTTCCGGAACATTGCCGGCCAACATGGCATCCATCAGTTGTGGTACCTTGTCTTCAGTTATTTTTCTAAAAGAAATCCTTGTTCTGCCCGGTAGTTGAAAATCAACCATTGGCTCTTCAGCGCAAAGTCCTATGCAACCAACCTGGACAATATCTGCATCAATATTTTTCTCGGCAAGATACGCCTTGATTGCCTCAAGCGTTCTACCAGCGCCAGCTCCAAGACCACACGTTCCAGTGCCAACATAGATGGTTGGTTTTGAAACATCTTCCCTTTTGAGCTTTGAAAGCATTGCTTCAATACCCTTTGCGCTATCGCCGGAAAGCGAACCGGTAAGATACGCGCCGAGGTTTTCTTTTGTCAGTGCAAAATCAGTTGCTGTTTGCATCTTTTCCCGCCTTTCTACGATACTCAGAAAGAATCTTCTTTATTTTCTCAGTTGAAATGTCTGCGTAGACCTCACCATTAACGTTCATTGCCGGAGCAAGGCCACAGACACCCATACATGCAACGATTTCAAGGCTGAAAAGACCGTCTCTGGTCGTCTGTCCTGGATCGATCTTGAGTTCACGCTTAAGGGCCTCAAGCACGCCTGCAGAACCTTTAACATGGCAGGCGGTCCCCCTGCATATCTGTACATGGAATCTTCCTGGCTCCTGGAACCTGAATTGGTTGTAGAATGTTGCAACGCCATAAATTTTACTGGTCGGCAAATTGAGGAATTCACCGATCCTTATTACTGCCTCCTGGCTCAGATAGCCATATTGTTCCTGCACCTCCTGTAGAATCGGGATCAACATGTCCCGCCCAGCATTCTGGTGTTTTTTCAAAATTGGCTCAATGTCCTGCTTTGTCATTGGTTCTCCTTTCCAAAAGCTGTCCTTGTGGTTTTTGCCTTGAATAAAACGCTACTTTTTCAAGAGCCATCGTCATATCAATATCCTCAACGTGAATTCCGTGGGGGACTTTGATAGAAACCGGTGTGAAATTAAGAATTCCCTTGATTCCAGAGTGTGTAAGCCTGTCCGCGACCTCCTGAGAGGCCGAGAACGGGACCGCCATTATCGCTATTGATGCACTGTTCTCATTTATGACATCCTGGAGCTGGGACATGGGGTAGCAACGACAACCGTTGATTACCCTGCCAGTCTTTTCGGTATCATTGTCGAAACAGGCAATAATAGAGAGCTTTGGCCTCTTGCCAGTAAAATATGACAGTATGGCCCTTCCAAGGTTTCCAACCCCAACAAGAACCACCTTCTGGACATCAAGGTCATCAAGAAATTCCCCAATGCTCTTCGAGAGCTCGGCAACAGAGTAGCCCCTGTTGGGGGAACCACTGTACCCTAGCACCATAATATCTCTCCTGACTTGGTCGGGAGTGGCACCGGACATGTGGGCAATCTCATGGGAAAAAGCAAAATCTCTTCCCTCCTTGGCAAGTTTATCCATCGCTCTTCTATAGAGCGAAAGTCTGCCTATCGTCTTTTCTGAAACTTTCTCTATTTTTCCATTCTTTTTCATATTCGTGACATCTTTCACATTGTGTAATCGTGCATGAGTTACCTTATGCAAAGAGGAAACAAAGTCAAGTTAGCTTGGCAAAGAAATTGGTAAAATCATATAACCTTCTTCCATCATATGCATGAAGAAGCCCGTCCAAACGAGAACAGATGAGGAAGTTACTTTTCTTTGAGGGTTGGAAACCAGTCCAGGAGATTTGGTGTGATTTTTTTGGCAGAGATTGCATCCGAGAGGATTTTTGCGCTTTCTGTCCAAGGGCGGAGGTCCTCTTCAAGCATCCTGTTACCAACCTGCGAGAGGCTGGCCACTGCTAAAAAATCCTTCAACAAAGACTTGCTGTCGTTTTTGAAGGATGCTGAAACACCTGACCATGAAAACGTTTTTCTACCTGGTCTTACATCAAAAATCTTCAACAGGGAGCTCGCTGCTTCCTTGTGCAAAGGAAATAGATCATTGATCTCATAAGCTAGCATTGACCCACACGGGGACGCGCCAAGAAAATCGGCAAAACGGGCGAGTGAAACCTTGGAGATTTCAGACCGCTCACTGATATTTAAAAACAAGCCAAAGCTTTTCCGGGCAACGCTGATATGGCGCCCGTAATATTCCCCCAGCCAAAGACACTTGGGATTGAAATCATTTACCGGATAATTGTCCCAGACCACCACATCTCTTCCGGCCACTTCCCTGAAATCGGCAAACGACTGGCCACTAATCTCCTCGGGAACAACATCTGTCCCGGTCCAGAAAATGACAACTGACCTGTCCAGATTGACAAGAAAATTGCACAAATATTCCGATTTTCTGTTACCAAAATATTGAGTGGGGCACACAAACAGTTTGGCAAAAGGATTCCTTTTTCTTATCGAAGACAAAACAGCATTTGACGCCTCAGCATGGAGTTTTCCAAGATTACCGGAACGCAAAACCCCTATGTCATCAAAAAGCAGCGCAAAATAATTTTGACTGTAAGAAGAAAGCCGGTACGCCCTCTGGGCAAGAAGAGCAATCTCTCCCTTGTGGAACCTGCTTCCTGGCGATATTGACAAACAAAGCTCAACACTATTTTCTTTGCAAATCCCAGCCAATTCGGACATCTCAGCTTTAAATGTTTCAGGCAAATCATCTCTCCACTTTTTGGCCAGGTGTGGTTCGCTTTTTGGGGCAACCATAAAAAAATTAAGGCCGATACTCCCTATGGCCCGAACTAGAGAAATGCGTCTCTCCAGAGAAAGCGGCTTGCCATAATAGCCCTCAATCGCGCCAAAATTTTTTCCTGTCTGACCAGATCCTGAAACACCAAAAAGACCGATTATGAAACTAAGTAGCAAAGAAGCTGCCTGTTGCATCAACTTTGTAGTGTCAGATCAAGGCCTCCTACCATACCAAGCAGGAAACCCACTATCCAGAAGAGATTTATCATGTTAAAAACACTTATATTGGGTGTATATGGGAACCAGACGTAATATTCGTAAGCAACAATCAGGAAACCACTTGCAGCAAAGAACCTGAATGGCCTTCCTATCTTGCTCTTTGCAAAAAGTATTGCAAGTCTGAGGACTGCAGCAAAAAAAATAACGACCGAGATAACATACAATGATGTAATCATAGCATCATGGTAGCCAAACTCGGCAACAAGTTTGTCAGGTTGACCCATAAATGGGAAAAACATCATAAAAAAGGTCGCAAGAGACAGAGCCACAATCATAATAATAAATAGTGTTTTTTGTTTCCTGCTCATCTCATAACCCAATTTTACAGGGAAAGAGAAGAACGCCCAAATAACAAGGAAAACGCCGCAAATATAAAACACTGATGATGCTGATGAAGTTGGTGCATCTACTCCGCCGAGGTGAGCAAGAAATTCCAACAAAATACCAATTCCAAGAAGGAGGGTGCCAAAACCAAGGAGTCTGGTGGTTGATTTGAGACTGTCGAGAATATTGCCAAAAAATCCTTGGTACAAAAGACACAAAGACGTAGCAAATGGTGCCAGCATCTTCACTGTGTCGGCCCAGACAGCCCATGCCACTGGCTTGTCAGCAGTGCTCCATGGTGCAGGCGAAGCACCAATCTGATAGTTAAACAAAAAAACGAGGGCGAATGTTACGAGTCCTACAACACCAAGAATTGTCCTGTTATTGTCCATGTTCACAAATAAATACTATCACTTATTTTCCCAAACAAAAGACTCCGCCAAAAAGGGAGTAAATCAATCCTCCAGGCAACTGGCTACTTTTTCAGCGTTCTTTTGACAAAAACAGTGTGGTCGTCACCTGAAACAAAACAGAGATACTCCGCATTTATGAGTTTTGGGGTGATTACAGGCCATTCCCAGTACATGATCTCATTGCCATTTCTCACATCATAGATCGTATTGACTGCTGTTGTTTTGGAGCTGACCCAAACACCGAAAGCCCCAAAACGCTTCTGATTTTCACCAGTCCTCCCCCAAACCATCTTTCCCTTCTGGTTTACGCAGACTATGCCATTTTTAATTCTCAAACCAGATGGGAAGCATAGACCTTCACCCTGAACAACTTCAACCTCCGGTTTCTCAACAAGCAAACCATGGTCATAACCGGACTTGCCGGTCCTCACGTCAAAAAACTCGGTGCATCTGTCACCCTTGTACAAAAACACCAGACTGCCAGAAACAATTGAAATACTCGGCCCATCACCTATCTTGCACGGTTTTTCCCAAATGGTCTTTAGCGAACCATCGACAAATGATCTGGTTAACAATTTTTCATTCCGGGTGGTGACAAAAACACCATCGGCCAAAAAATCATATTTGTCTGGCACCTTATATGTTTTTCCGGTTTTTGTATCAAAGACATCTTTACCAGAAATAATGAAGTTGCCTGATATTCTGGCCTTTCCAGATGGCGCAAAACCGAGCTCTTTTATTGCGCCGGTTTTATCCAGAGTAACGAGTTTACCATTTAAACCCAGAACAATGCTCCCGTCTGCCAGAACAGGATCACCATCGACAAGAGAAATATCAATGCCTGGCACGGCGACCTCTTTTTGCACTTCGCCAATTATGTTTACCTTTTCGCCAGAAAGCGCATACGCAACATCAGATGCGCCGAGGAATTTTCCCTTGTCAAACCATGCATCGGAGCCGGTGAATCTGCCAATTGGCATCACCTCGTTCTGGCCCTTTTTCAGCTGGGTGTATCCGGCATAAACGTTGAAAACTCCAATTCCTCCTATTCCCCATACCTGCAATCCGTCCTTGATATCGGCCCTTCCTGTCTTATCACCTAACCTGACCATCATGGGCAACTTCCCATCATCAATCTGCCTTGTTTCTTTGTAAATTTGTACCCTTACACCCTCCTGGCCTCTTATGATCGTGTCATACTTGAATGTGGCGAGATTGACCATCCCCGACTTCACAAAAACCGGTCTCAGGCTTTCCCCTGCCGGCCCGACGAGATATATCGAACCGTCCCCGTTTTTGTCCGAAATAAAAACAATTGGCAATTTGCCAATCTTTCTGTTGTCTCTCCACAGCTCAAGCCCGTCCTCTTCAGAAATAACTGCCGTAAAAACCTGATCTTTGGTTGGCAGTATGAGCTTGCTGTCGCTGCCTATCTTGAGATCAAGCGAACAGACATAGGAATTTCCAAGATATTTTACTGTTGCCGATAGAAGGACATGACTATAGTCCCTTTCAACCTCGCTGACGGCCTCCAGACCAGGAATACTGAGCTCCGGGACTTCCGGAGGTATATATCTTGTAAAATACCACACAAGGCCAAGGGTAACTAGAAGAACAAAGCCCACAACAAAGAGCAAGGTCTTTCTCATGGTCACATTATTGCAGACAAAAAGTTGCCTTTCAAGCACCAGCCCGAAACTAGAAAACGGCACAAGGGCCTAACAGAAAATTGGTGTGGAATTAACCAAACCAGGTTATTATCATGACATGGAGCGCAAAAAGGGAACCGGACTCCTTTTACCGATTTTGCTGGTTATTATTGCAACAATCATACCACAACCAACAACCAGCGAAAGTTGTGCCACAAAACCTTACAGGAACATTTTGTCCTTCCCGGCCAGTTCATGGCCATCATTCAGGGGTGACCCCCAAAACACAGGCTACACAACAGCATCGCAGGCGCCAAAAGAAACAATGCAAGAAATAATCTGGAGCAAACCCGGGGATTCCTCCATAGATTGCGCTGTTGTCGGTGAAAGCGGGAAAATCTATGTTGGCTACTTCGATAAGAAGCTCCTCTGCCTTGATGGCGAAACCGGTAAAGAGCTATGGGCGCTCAGGACAGATGGCGGCATAGTCTGCTCTCCAACAATCTTTGCAGGCAAGCTGTACTTCTCAACCTGGCAAAAAACCTTTTACTGTGTCAACACAGAAACTGGCGAGAAGGAGTGGGAAAGAAAAGCCGAGATAACAACACCGGTGATTTGTTCGGGAGACCTGCTTTTTTACGGGACTTCCAGCGGGGGGATAATTTGCGAAAACATTGCATCAAAGAAAACTGTATGGGTGTTCGAAACAGGCCAGACAATAGCATTTGCATGTCCGACAATCTTTGAAGGCAAGGTATGCCTTGGGGACTGGGGCGGAACACTCCACTGTCTCGACCAGAAAACAGGCGAGGAAAATTGGTCATTCAATGCTGGCGGGGCAATCAAAAGCGCCGCTGCATTCTCCAACAATTCACTGTATTTCGGCAGCACGGATGGAACGTTTTACTGTCTCAATTCCGAAACAGGTAAGCCAAACTGGACTTTTGACTCAGACAGTCCGATTGAATCATCGCCTGCTGTTGGTGCTGGAAGAGTGGTATTTGCTTCTTACTACAACATATACTGCCTGAATGACCAGGCTGGCACGCAATCATGGTCATTCAAGCCCAAATTCAGGGCGATCTCCAGCCCCATAATTGCAGGCGACAAAGTCTACCAGGCAACACTTTGCCAGTCATTGCACTGCTTCGATCTGGAAAAAGGGACGGAGTTCTGGCACTACGAAGACCTGATAATCCACAGCAGTCCTTCGTGCATTTCAGGCATGGTATACATTGGAAGCGACCACGGAACACTCTACTGTTTTGGCGATAGCAAATCAGGAGAAAGACAAGAACCTCTCTTTTTCATCGAGCCGGCTGAGATGGTCTTTGAAAAACCGGGCACGGAAAAACAACTGAAAGTGACAAACCTTACTGAAGATTATCTCTCCCTGAACGCCAAAACTGGCGAGACATGGATAAAGCTCTCAAAAGCAGCATTTGAGCTCGCTCCACAAAAAACGGCATACATAATGGTTTCTGTTTCTAGCGAACTGGGAACAGATGAGGAAATGGCCGGCTACATAACCATTGGAAATGAAACCTGGGAAGAAGTTGCACGGGTAATCGTAAAGAAGGATACTGAGGATTCCTGCCAGTGGCAGATGTTCCGTGGAGGCCCCGAAAGAACTGGCCACCTGGATGGTGAATGCGGCCCGAAAGATCCATCCTCAATGGAAGTTCTGTGGAGTTTCCAGGCCTGGCAGGGGGCCGTTGAGTCATCTCCAGCAATCTGGAACAATTCGGTTTACTTTGGCAGCTATAACAACAATTTCTATTGCGTCGACATCGATACCGGAGAACTGAAATGGAGACACGAATGCAGGGATGGCATCTACTCTTCACCTGCAATAGACAACAGCAAAGTGTACTTTGGTTCCTTTGATGGCTATTTCAGGTGCCTTGACTGCAACGATGGGAAGGAAATCTTCAAATTCAAGACTGGTGACAGGATCCATTCATCGCCACTGGTCTCATCTGGAAAAGCCATCTTTGGCTCAAATGATGGAAAAGTCTACTGTCTGGATTCAAAAACAGGCGACGAGATATGGGTTTTTGAGGCAAACACTCCCATGCAGTCCTCGCCAGCCCTAAAAAATGGCCGGATTTTCATCGGCGGGTTGAACGGCATTATGTACTGCCTGGATTTTGAAACCGGAAGCATTGTCTGGGAATACAAGACAGATGGCAGCGTAACATGTGTTCCGGCCCTTGCCTACGACAGGGTCTACTTTGGAACATGGGCCAGAAAATTCTACTGCCTTGCCCAGGAAGACGGCAAACTCCAATGGTCGTTCGATACAAAAGAGTATATAGAATCCTCGGCTGCGTGCTCATCCGGAAGGGTCTATTTCGGCGCGAATGACAACTATTTGTACTGCCTTGATGGACTGACAGGCGATGAAATCTGGACGTTCAGGTCGCAGGACAGGAAGGTCACATCTTCACCTGCAATTGATTCAAATGAGAAAATATATGTCGGGACCTGAGATGGCAACCTTTACTGCCTGGATGGCAGAAACGGGGAAAAGATATTTGAATTCCAGACACAGGGTGTTGTAAGGAGCTCGGTTGCAATATCAGGAGAAAGGGTCATTTTTGGTTCACACGATGGAAGGGTCTACTGCCTGGACAAACAGGGCAAAAAATCCCTAAAATAAAAAAGGCCAGCCCTTCAGGCTGGCCTTTTTTATTACAATCGCACCAAAGTTATTTTTTTATCGGGATACTTTGGGTATCTGTCAATGCACCTGAAAATCTGAAAGTTATTGCGTCCGGATGATTTTCAAGAAGTTTGAAGTTGTAGATCTTTTTGGCTTTGGGCTGAAGGGCAAATGGTTTCAAATCAATCTCAAGGCCAGTTGTTTGTGTGGCTTCGATTACAACTCTTCTTTTGAGATTATTTGTCACCACAATCTGGCCTTCATTCGTAATAATTTCGCTGGGATTAAAGCTCAATCCTGACTCGACATTTACAACGACAGGATAATTGATTTCAATACCACTGCCTTTTATGTCTAGCGAGGTGGGGAAAGAACCTGCTGAAATTGCCGTGGATGAAGCTTTTATCACAACAACTCTCATGCTTCTGGATGGAATTTCAAGCGTTGGTGGATAAACAAGAACCCATGGATCTTTTGGCGTTATATCGACATTCAAATCAATTTCACTGGGGTTCAGAACCATTATTGTCATCACCTGTCCCAATCCAAGGTAGACAGAACGCGGCACAAACTCGAGCCTTGGGTCTGATTCGTAAACTTTCAGAGAAACATTGAGCATTGCCGAAGCACCACCATACGGATCATCGGTGACTTCATTGATATATACCTGAGCTACATGCATGCCTGGTTTCATGTCCTTGGTCGAACACGTTAGTTTAAGCTCAGAAGGTTGCTTTACAAGCAATTTCCCTTCTTTGCGATCAAGCTGGAGCCAATCAGCGCTGGATTCCACTGTATAGTCCTGGTCAAATGTAGTTCCATTAATAATGTCTACCTTTGAGATGACTGTCGAGTCAGCCTTTGCAGCAAGCTGAACCTCGGAAGGAGACAAAACTATCAGGCCCTTTGCATAGACAGTGCCTGCCACCAGGAGCGCCAGAAGAGATACGGTTACAATGATTTTACGTTTCATACTACCCATAATATAAATTTATATCGTGGAAAGTTCATTGCAACAAGTAATGCTTGGACAAATTCCAGTTTTTTGCAATGTTCTATCAGCAAATCCATCACTTTGAAAAACCAAAAATAAAAATCTGTTTTTTGGCATCAATGGCAACCATGTAGTCAAAACCAAATGCTAGATCAACACCAACGCCAGAGCTGACCCTTAACTTCCTTTTTGTTTGTCCATTTGTCGCATCAAGAATGTACAAATCAGGGGAGTTTCCAGAAGCAACGATGAGGTTCCCAGATTTTGCAAGCTGGTTCCAAAAAATGAAATCGCTTTTTTTATCCAATACGCTCTTCCAGACAAGCTTTCCATCATCAGCACTATAGCACCAGATTGTACCATTCCCTGGCACCCAGACTTTACCATCAGCAACAGTCGGCGCGGCGCCAGAATAGCCCCTTTCTGCCTGCCAGATTGTCTCTCCAGTCCAAAGGGACAGACACATTACCTTTTCATCAAGGGTACCAACGTAAACCTTGTCACCGAAAATAACCGGAACACCAGCAAAACCGGTTCCAATTTTTCGACTCCAAACTTTATTTCCATTGCCAAGCAAGAAACATGAGAGCTCATTCTCGCTATTGACCAAAACAAAAGTGCCTTGGCAAGACAAAGGTTGAATGTTGCCAGAAATCGCTTTTTCCCAGACCCTGACGCCAGTTTCCAGGTCGACACACACCACGCTCTTTTTGCCAGCAAAAACACCCAGCCTGTCACCAATAATGGTGATGTCTGTTTGCCCTTCCTCAACCATTTTTATGTCCCAAACTATGGAGCCATTGTTTTCTTTCAATTTTGCAAGCTTGCCATTTTGTTTGAGCACAAACAGGTGACCCCTTGAAAATGCAGGGACACCTATCGGTTTGGAGTCAAGTCTTGTAGCCCACACGGCAGCTCCCCATTTTGCCAGCGTGAAAACAGAACCATTTGTACCAGAGCATATCACAAGGTCACCGTATGTTGAGACACCCTGTATGGTTTCTTTTGCCTTGATGGCCTCACCATTTATGACAAAATTAGGGCCTGATTCCCAGGGAATGGCACCAGTTTTTAGGGGATCATAGCCTCTTTGGCTCCAGATAGCTCTCTCTGGGGGAAAAGCTGCAGTTACTGCAAGGGGAGAAAAAAGAACTGACAGCGCAAGGAAAAAAGACAAAACTCTCTGCATGGCAATATATTCTATCCGACTTAAATGTATCCTCAAGACAGCAAAGGCAATCTTATAAAGAAAGTGGCGCCTGCTCCTTCACTGCTTGAAAATGACACGGAACCACCATGTGATTCTACATGCATCTTGACTATGGAAAGCCCCATGCCCATTCCATTTTTCAGATCTCCTATGGGATTGACCTGATAAAACGGTTTAAAAATAAAATTCTGTTTTGATTTTGGTATACCGATACCATTGTCGGCAAAACTGACCAAAAGAGTTTCACCTTCGCATTTTGCTTCCAGTTTTATTTCAAGGGGTCGCTCTTCTCTGCAATATTTTATCGCATTAATGAGAAGGTTTCCAAAAGCTTCTTCGATCGAACCAGTTTCAACCTTGATGTTTCTCCCTTTCAAATGTTCATCAATACCAATAGTGAAACTCGCTCCCGTTTTTCTCTGCATCGGGTTGAGTGATTCTTCAAAAAGGATTTTAAGCTTGGTTTGAAGACCAATGAAGAAACCATGAGCATCAATCAGCTTGAAAGAATATCTTGGTTTTGTCACTCCAAAACTCACAAGATCATCAACATGGCGCTGTTCACGCAATGCTGCCTCTCTTATCATCCTGACTACTTCCAAGGCATTCGGATTGTTCTGTACCATTCCTTCAAGCAACTCCGAAAACCCCGAAATAACCGTAAGTGGGTTCCTCAATTCATGTGCTACAGAACCAAGGAAAGCCCTCTTTGCCTCCTCTTTTTGGACTGAATCCGTGATGTCTCTTGCAATGCCGATGTAAGAGCCCCCAATATGAGAGAGCTTGATTTCGAAAACTCTTTCCAAATTATCCGAGTCAACAAGTTTAACCATAAACTCTGCATCCCTGCCAGAACGCTGGATACGCAAGGCCTTCCATACAGAAATGAATTCCGTTGCTGACCGCCCAAGAAACTCCCCTACCCCCTTGCCAAGGACCTTTACGCAATTTGGTGAAACATAGGACAGAAAACCATTTCTGACTTCGAAAACGATGTCTGATATGTTGGCGATGATCAAATCCAGCCTGTTTTGTTCTTCAAGAATTTTTCGCCTCTCCACAAGACTTGCAGTTATGTCTTTTATCAGTGAAACAGTCCCAATAATATTGCCTTTCGGCCCTTTGAAAGGGGAACATCTTGCATTCAGCCACACTTCTTTGTCCAATATTTTAAAACAGCCAGCAAACTCCCCCGGTATTCCTGTCTCGGCAACATTTGAAACCATTGCCTTAAATTCATCTAAAGACTTCCCGGCCCCAAAAATCACCTCGATGTCTTTTCCCAAAAACAACCCCCTGTCATTACCGGCCCAATCCGGTTTCATTTTCACAAAAACGCATTTTCCATTTTCATCCATCGCCAAGACAATGTCTTCAGTAGATGCCACAAGTGCATTAAGAAACTCATTGGTTTCCACCAAAGCATCCCTGGCTTCAATGAGTGAAGTCAGATCAGAGATTGACACATAAGCGCACATCTTCCCACCATAGTTTCCACCAACAATATTTGTCCTGGTGTCTTTTATCTTATTGTCACCGCAAACAAACCTCATGTCACTTCTTGACACAGAAGTGTCCCCCAAAAATGCACGTTTAACCTTGAAAGCAAACTCGGCCCTCAACTCTGGTAAAATAAGGTCATAAAGGTTGACCTTCTCAACTTCCTGCCCGGACAAGCCGATAAAATCCAGAAATTCCTTATTGTAAAAAAGGAATTTGTCTCCATCGTGAACAAAAATGGGCGTCCCTATGCCTTCCACAAGTTTTCTGTGGCGTTTCTCAGATTCTTCCAGCTTCATCTGGGAAAGTTTCTGCGATGATACGTCGCGAATAAGAGTAAGATATCTTTTATCTTCATTTACCTGAACAACCTGCGAAGAAACAAGGACAGGAAAGGCATCCCTGCTTTTGTTGTATAGCAATGTTTCAAAATTTGAGACAACGCCATCCTTTGCAAGCATGGAAAGGTATTTTTTCTTTTCTGCATCACTGACCCAAAGTTCGAGCTCTTCAGGAGTTCTCTCTTCCATCTCCGCTTCAGAGTATCCAAAAAGATCTGTAAACTCTGCTGAAACATGGATTATCTTTCTGTCAGGAAAAGACAACACCAGGTATGGTTCAGGGGCATGGGTAAAAAAAGTTTTATACTTTTCAACCTGTTTAGATAATTGGTCAAGAAGATTTTTTTTCTCGCCAACATTTCTCACCAAAACCAGGACATGTTTATTAGAGAGCCTGGAGAGTCTTGCCTCAAAATGTTTTTCCCTCTGATCATTATCAAGGCTGTACTCATACACTATTGTTCTTCCTGTAAAAATAGACTTGCCAATGGCTTGCAAAAAAGTCTCCGCAATATTGGAGGGCAATATTTCCGAAACATTCTTTCCAACATGCTTCCTCCATGGCATGTCCAAGACCATTCCATTTGGTATCTTGCAATCAACAAGCTTTCCTTCACTATCAATAAGCAACAAGGTGTCTGGGAAAGAACCAAAAATATCGCCTATTGTCGGCTCAGAAGCAGCAGATTCTCTAGCAGGAGCAAAACAAACCACAAAAAAATCGCTAAAAGGGAAACTTTTAAAAAAATACTTCGTGTAATAATTTTCTTCTGGCTTTTTTAATCTCACCGTAAAAGAAGCGGGATTTATAATTCTCGACAAATCCAGGCAATCATCTGGATGGACACAGCATGGTTTTGCCCCAGAACATATCTCTTGCAAGAATGGTTCTGAAACATATAGTACCTTTTCCTTATTGGCAATAATTAGTCCAAAATATTTCTCCATCTTCCCATTTAAAAATTACAATTATTTTTAACACTCACATAGCCTCATTGAGTAAAATTGGAAACAATTTGTATACAATTACGTAACATTTCTGCAAGATTAGAAAACAGCTATGAAACGTCATTTAAAGCTTCTTGCTTATTTCATCACATTCAAGACCCACATTTTTGCAAGCTCAAATCCACTGTAATAATTAACCGAAAAAAACTAAAATATTTCACAATTGCACAAAAAACATCCCTCACCATTTTTTTGCTTTATAAACAAAAACGTCATGTAATATTTTTGGGGATGAGAAAGCAACCAATTTTATATAACGCCAACTTCACAAGATACGTAATGAGCCAGCTTTTTGCCTTCCCTTCAGCCTGGATATATGGAAGCGCGCTGATGTGGGTCACACTCCAGATCACAAATTCCCCACTACTTCTCGGAGTAATGGGCATGTGCAGCAGTCTACCTTACCTCATCCTCACTCCGGTCACAGGTTCGATGGCAGAAAGATATGACAGGCGAAAACTGACCCTCATTACAAACATCATAAATGTTGTTCAATCATCGCTTCTCGCTTTCATGGCGTTTACAGGCCTTGTCAACTACCCGATACTGGCCATGTTTGCAATCATAAATGGCGCCACCGGTGCCATTCAGGAACCGGCAAGGCTTGCCTTTTTGCTCGACATGGTAGGGCCAGAACACCTTATACAGGCAAACGCATTGAGCTCGGTGACTTTCAACATCGCGAGGATACTTGGCCCAATTGTTGCTGGTTTGCTGCTAACTGTTCATTCCGGATACTGTTTTGCCCTGTCCGCGCTTCTTTTGGTACCTTCAATCGTCATGTTTACAATAATTGACGTCAAGAGCACAAAAATAGAGCCAAGGGGTTCGATGATCGTTCAGTTCGTGGAAGGTGCCAAATATATCTCCAGACAAAAAATACCGTTCCTGATTCTATTCACAATTGTTCTAGCATCAACATTCGGCTATGGCATAACCATCCTTTCTTCAGCAATCGCCAGTGATGTGCTGAAGCTTGGTTCAATAGGCTATGGTCTATTGCAGTCCTCTGTTGGGGTGGGTGCACTCATCGGAGCCCTCGTCATATCAATGACCAAAAGCAGGCAAGGGATCATGGCCAAATTCAGGTCCGGCAGCATCATGCAAGCTGTGATGGGGCTTGCACTCGCTTTGGTCCTCCTGTTTTACCCGACAATCTGGCTGGCCATTCCGCTTTATGCAATTTTCGGCTACATGATGGTAAACCAGAACGTGCTAGCATCAAGCATCCTTCCAATGGTCACACAGGAAGGATATATAGGAAGAGTAATGGGTTTCTACTCCTTTGCAGTTTCCGGCGTGATGCCTATTGGAAACCTGATAGCCGGAGGATTGACCCAGATTCTCACCATACCAATTGGACTTTTGATTTCTTATGTTGCGCTCCTGATTCCAACACTCATAATATGCGTTTCCCCAAAGGCATTGAACAAAGACCCGTTCCAAAATAAAATCCAGTCATGAGAACTTTTCTGGCTCTTGCCATAGCGACCACAATGGCTCTTGGCTGGCCATGCGCCTTTCCAGATGGTAAAGGCAATCCCTACACGCCCACCGAATTGCCGCCTGGCGAGCCACAGGTGCACTGGTCAATGTCTGAAGTGAAGTCTCCGACATCGGCCTGCATCGTAGAAAACAGGCTCTATTTTGCCTCTCAGAATATCGCAAATTGCCTTGACCTTGAAACCGGCAAAAAAATCTGGGGTGCAGAGCTTGTCTCAAACATTGTTGCACCGCCATGTTTCGTGAGTGGAAGAGCAATCTTTTGTGACAAGGTTGGCAATGTCTATTCGATAGACTCATCAAACGGCAAGGTAATCGACAAGGCCTCAACAAGCTCTGGCATAGTCGCACCGCCCATAACTGTTTCCGGACTTATATATGTCTCTTCAACTTCTGGCAAGATTGTTTCCTTCACACCCGACCTAAAGGAACAGATGTCTGCTGACCTTGAAATACCACTCTCATGCTCCCCAATCATCATCTCCCAGGGACTCTTCCAGCAAACCAGCGATGGCACAATATACGTTATAAATCCAGAAAACGGGGCAATTCTTTCCAACATCAAGGCAGACCCTCCAATAGGGCAGATATGCCAGAATGATGGATTAATAAATATTCCAGTGCAATCAGGGGTCACGAGGCTAAAGGGAGACCAGAGAACACCGATTGAGTTGCCATCTTCACCATCCTGTATGGTTGCTGTTCCCGGAGGACCCCTTGTCGTTGGAACAAGCTTTGGTCTTTATGGAATCAGCGGCGACAGGCTCTCGTGGTCTGTGAAAACGGAAAAACCGGTTTCAGCCGTATCGGCAAACTCCGAGATCGCCGTGTTCGGCTGTGCCGGGGGACTTGTGGCCGGAGTGAGGCTAAAGGATGGGGAAGTACTCTGGAAAGCAACCATGGCTGGAGACATAGTTCACCCAATCCCGATTGTCCGTGATGGCCTTGTCATATCTTCGTCAAAATCAGTCACCTTCTTCAAGCTCTGGGATCTAAACCCGGAACCATCAATAATTGACCTTGGCCATGTTCCAACAGGCGAGACAGCCACAGGATCATTTTCAATGTCAAATCCGACCAATTCCACCGGCCCTGTTCAGGTAATATGCACCTCTGAAAAACCAGAGATAACAATCAACCCTGGCAACGCCATAATTGTGCCAGGAGGAAAAGTCTTCTTCAACGTTGTGCTCGACTCCACGGGAATCAAAGAAGGCAAATACTCTACAACAATAACCATCAAGACAAAAACCAGCTCCTACAAGGTTGTTGTGGGTTACAATATCGTCCCGCAGCCCTTTGTTGCCGAGTTGAAGCTCGGCGACCCGATCATGAAGATGAAGAGGGGCACCCAAAAATGGGAAGTAAAGCTTGACAGTCCACCATTCCTCCAGTCGAATAGGACAATGGTCCCGCTCCGCGCAATATCCGAATCATTCGGGCCAAAAGTCACCTACATCAAGGATGGTTGCCCCGGGTCCGGAAGAGTGGACATAACCCTTGGCGGAACAATCATTTATCACTGCATCGGCACAAACATTCTTACATTGAAGCTCCCAGGCAAACAGCCGGAGGCAAAAACATTCGACACAGCTTCTGTTATTGTTGCCGGACGCACTTTTGTACCCATAAGATTCATTGCCGAAGCATTTTTAGCCACAGTAAACTGGGACGCAAACACAAAAACTGTTATAATAACGTACCAGCCACCATGAAAAAACTAACTGTCTTTGTCTTGGTCTTGCTTTGTGCCCTATCAGGGGTGACCTCTGCCATCGCTTTAACCCACGAAAGCGCTGGCGCAACATACACATTCATTGGTGGATCCTGGACTGACAAAAACTCCTGGGAACCTGCTACCGTGGGGAATGGCCCTGGACTTGATGACAATGTAGTCATTCCAGAGGGCAGAAATGCTGTAATGCCAAGATCTTGCGACATCGGAACGCTCACTGTCAGGGGAAAACTCGCAATGGGCAACGACCTTAGATTAAACTCGATGACCGTGGAGACAGGTGGCGTTTTTGAACTCGGGGCCGAATTGACCTGCACAGGAATGCTGAAAAACAACGGTCAGGTAAAGGGTGGAGACATTTTTTTGAAATGCCAGAATTTTGAAAACAGCGCCTTTTTCATTGCAACTGGAAAAGTTCAGGTGGTTGCTGTTTTTAATATAAAGAACCTCGGCACACTGAAGGCAGGCCCGCTTTTGATGGTGAGGTCAAACAACTTCACAAATGACGGGCTTTTGGAAACAACTGCACAGCCAGGCACAGTGGCTGTTTTTATCAACAACAATCTTGTAAACAACGGTAACATAAGGGCTTCGGCCGGAAAAAGCGGAAACAATGGCGGGGCAATTTTTGTTGCCTGCTCCTCATTTGAAGGCACCGGAAAAATTTACCCGGGCGACGGCGGGAATGGCAATCCGCCTGGAAAAAAGGGAATGGCTCTTATTGGTTCTTCCTTCGATCAGGCAAGCTGGACAAACTGGGAACCGGTCGCCCCAAAGGGCAATCCGCCACAGGACCTTACAGCCTGGAACGCACAGGTTGTACAGGCAAAAGATGGCAAATCATCAATATCCACCGGCAATCTCAAGATAGTCCCACCAACTACTTCAAAACCTGACAGTGACGGTTTTTATACCCACATCTGTGATGTTTCCGGTGGCACATACAATTTCACACTCGCATGGTCAGGCCAGGGCATTGCCCACATCAAAGGTTCGACATCAAATGGCTGGGTATTGAATGTCCCAGTCAACACAATGCTGGAGGGTGAAAGGTGTTCCGCTAAGGTCACCATACCGCCATCCCCAGAAGGTGTCAAAATCCTGACAATCAACTACGCCGTCCTGAAATCCAATTTCAGGGCCACGCTGACTGTTCTGGTATACTTTGTCAGGCACCCCGTGATAACCTTCAAAACAGGCCAAAGAATCGCCCAGGTTGAAAACCAGAATGGGATCTCCTCAAAACAGTACATGCATGTAGCCCCGTACAAAGCCGGTAACTGTGTCATGGTGCCCCTCAGGTTTTTTGTCGAGACATGCAACGGCTCTGTTTCATGGGACGCAAAAACCAGGACTGCAAAAGTTTCCATGCCAGGAAGAAAACTTGGTTTCTCAAAAAATTCTGCAAACTCTACCATTAATGGGCATCAGCAAAAAATGGCCACAAAGTGCACGATCATCAATGGAAGAATGATGGTCCCCGTTTCAGATTTGGCTGATATGTCCGGAGCATCATTCAAACTGCTTGAGGATGGTCAGATGTCCTTCAAGTATCCGGCATAGAGTAGTTAGCTTGCCTCAAAGAGACATTTATTCTTCTGTTCTGGGTGTTTTCACCCATATTTTGGGTGACTTGCCAAAAAGTGACAGGATTGCCGCAAAAGTGTATGGTGCAGGCAACAGGAAAACGACAAAGCTGGCCATCAACAGTTTCGCAAGATCCATCACCAGAATACCCAAGGACAGCGGCCTGAATGTCTTGTCAAAAACCTCGTCATACCTGATATAGCAGTAGAAAGTGAAAGCCGTATAAGGAATGTTCAGGCAAAGCAAAAACCAGTACAGCACTGGGTTCTGTGAAAAATAAGCCCCCGGAATACCAGCCCCAAAAGCATTTAATACAAGGATGACATCCATGGCCAGTACCACCAGTGTTGAAAGCTGATACACCACCCACTCAAGCGGGCCGGTCAATGTGAGGTTCCACCACAAGCTCAATGCCCTCTGGTCAAAATCTTTCCTTGTCCCAACGGCAGTGTCACGCCATGGGTAGGAGCGGATTGACCGCATGACCTGCATGTGTCCGGAACCCCATCTGAGCCTCTGCCTGAAAAATTGTGCAACAGTTGGCGGTGTTTGCTCTGTCGATTTTACTGGCAAAAAGGCAAGTTTTGTTCCAAAGTATAGATAGGCCCTGCATCCAAACTCAAGGTCCTCGGTAAGGGAATTCTCATCGAAACCCCTCATCTTCTGGATCAGCTTCCATGAAATAAAAAGATTGGTGCCGCCAACAAAAGGGAGTTTTTTTATGAGGAGCGGCAGGTACCAGTCATGGGCAATAGCTTTGTAGAGGCCGCCAATCCTCGAGATTGCACCCATCCTGAAGTAGTTTCTGACCTGGAAGAGTGGCCCCTGCATTATTTCTGGCGGATCCTTCGAGATGAGACGGCGACCAGCGTGAAGCATCACATCATGGTCCGGGTGCGATTCCGCATCGTAAAAAACAACCATGTCGGTTTGAGGGTCAACATCATTAAATGCCCAGTTGAGCGCCCTGCCTTTTGTGGATTTTACCGGCTCCCCAGTGCATTTCCCACCCATCTCACCATCAAAATCAAACGGGACTTCGGAATGCTTGAGCCTGAACCCTGTGCCATTGCCGGCAACAATGCAATCCTCAACTACCTGCTGGGTTGTCAGGAAGAAAGAATCATAAAGTTCACCAAGTTTTTCTATTGTGGGATGCTCTTCTCTGTACAGGAGTCTGTCCAGCTCAGCCAGCCTGAGGTTTTCGGTTCTCATTGGCGGAAGTCCGCCAGACATTGTGGAAATGATTTCTATTCGTCTGAGTGCAGAAATGTACTGGGGGTTTCTCTCCAAGAGCTTGCCAATGGCAAGCCTCGAGAGCAGAAGGAACTCTGTTATTGCCTGTGAAAGTCTCTCGTCTTCAATCCCGGGCATTGCCCTCCGCAAACCGTAGTAGACTGTGCTCAGGTCAGCAGGTCTGCCAGAAATTATGGTGTTGCAAAACTCGAATATTGCCCTTTCTATCTTGCCCCTGAGTAATGCCCTGTCTGATTTTGGCGCAATATCCATGCACTGGAACATTATCTGTCCGTAGGGAAGTTTTGTGACTACATACGAAAGGAAAAATCCTGATGTTTTGATCTCTTTCGGGACAAAATCAGGATCAGAAAGAAGATCGTGGAGTTCTCCGATAAGCACTGGCTTGAAATTTTCGTGTTCCTGGCGCTCTTTCTGGTCAGTAACAACGATAACTTCAAGCGAATTCATGTCATAATCAAGCTTTGTGAGGTTTTCAATTGTCCTGGCTATGACAAGCGATTCGTTTCTGGCAGGAACCATTACAGTAAAGAAAGGCAGGCCCACACCCTCTCTTTTTGCAAGGAACCTTAAGTCTTCAAGCGATATACTTACTTTTCTGTTCCAAAAATCCCTATTTGCCTGAAAACGCCATACAAAAAACCTAACGAACAGAACAAAGGAATAGAGGTAGGCGAGGAGGGCTAAAGAATAGAGGATTTCCAGCATCAGGGGTAATTATATAGCTAATAGTTATTTTTTTGCCAGAGACCATGAGCTGGGCACCAAGAGACTCCGCAACAAACCTCAATGGGACAAAAGTAGTGCCTTTTTTCGTTCCTGGCGGGACTGGCAATGTTACAGGCTGGCCATTTACCAACGCGGTATTATTTCCAAGGACAAGTTCAATCTGTGTTTGTCCAAGGACAATCTTGATAGATTTGTTCTCCTGGTTGAAATCAACCTTTGCAGACAGACCCTCGCCAATGAGCCTGAGCGGTACCATGGTGGTGCCCTTTTCAAGGTACGGAGCAACTGTAAGTGTCACAATCTTCCCGTTTACAAAGGCTTCCTTGCTGCCAATTGAAATAACAACTGACCTTTTGAGGTTTCCAACCACAAGGACATTTGCAACAGTCTGGTTTTCCGCGGCATCTTTTGCCACAAACTGGATATTCTGCGGGCCGTTTTTGGCAATACCCGAGTAAGAAAAAGATCCATCTTCTTTAACCTCAAGGGCCACGCCATTTACAGTCACCACAACTGGTGAATTGTCGGACATTTTCCCAGCAATCGAATACTCTGGCTTGTCTGCTTCAATCTTTTCTGGCAATTCCAATTTTGGTGGTGTCCAGTCAAAGCACACTTCCCTGTCCCAAACGGCCTTGTTTCCAGCTTCATCTTCAGCCACTGCCTGGGCCTTGATGCAATTCTGACCAGATGAAACATATTCCACCCACCAGACGGACGTGAGTCCTTTTGAGAACAAGACCCCTGTGGTGTCTGCCGGATATAGCTCCACATCATTGTCATCGGCTATTGCAAGCGATTCCCTTATCGAATCGGACCTGGTGTAGATCTTGCCAGATGGGGGATCAAACTGTGGCGGCTTGGTGTCGATATTAATAAGGACTGTTTGCGTCTCGGATTTGTTTCCAAATGCATCAACACAATAACACGTTACAAAATGCCGTCCATCCTCAAGCGAGAATTCACCAGAATACTTCACCCGCTCCCCATCGATATCGACAAAAATTGTCGGCGGTTCTTCACACGAAGACTGGGCAACAATTGCAAGCTTTGGTCTGGTGACAAACCATTCGGCTTTGCCATCTGGGGCTTTTGGGGTCGTCTGGATGGAAACGGTTGGAATATCCACAACAAGCAACCCTTCAGACTCTATCTGGTCCGGCTCTGTTTCTGTAGAGACCCATATTTTGTATTTTCCGGGTTTGAGTGGTGTTTTTAAACCAGCCTCTTCATCAAAATTTATTGTGACAAGATCGCCCGGATTGTAGTCTTTTGGACAAACAAGTGCCAATATCGGCTTTGCCCATATGGCTTTCCTGCATGCGGCGCCATCAAAAACAAAATTTCTTATGAAAACCTGCCCGGTAAAATCAAACCCACCCTCAAAGCCAATCTTGATGATAGTGCCATTTCTTATAGCACCAGCTTCTCCAAGCGTGAAAGAGACCTTCGCACCTGTATTTTTGCCAACAAGGCGCTTGTCTAACTCGCAAAAAACATTTGAAAGCTTTGTTGTGGCAAACATCACCGGATTGGAGATAACCTGAGCCCTTTCCCGGGATGTCCAGACGGTCACCTTGTGCATCGTTCCAGGCTTGCCAGGGTTCTTTATCCCACATTCAATCGGGAAGTTGATTGTGACCTCCGAGCCACCAGGAATGCGCTCTGGTGGAGAGATCGTCACAGTGTTGCCGGCCATAAAAGGGATATTTTTGATCTGCACGCCATTTATGGTAATTGTCTGGCACAACATCGACTGTGGCATGATAAAATCTTTTGAAAATTGCACTGAAATTGTGTCCAGCCCCGGTTCCAGGTCACCACAACCACCAGTTACAAAGGTAACGCTGTGCTTTGATTCGAGCGTTACAAACAGTGGTTCTACCGAATAAGAAACAGCGGTAAGTTTTGAATGCTGGACATAGAAATCAAAGGATGGCACTGGATAAGGCTCTGATGAAGTTTCGACATGAATTGAATAGGATGAGTCAACCTCAGGCAGGATAATGCCGGCTCCAGGCAACATATCAATTATAACGTCTGTTTCAGGACCAATATTATCCGGAATTTTTATGGTTATTGAAGGCCCCTCCTGCCAGCTTGAGGAGTATGTCTTTCCGCTTACTTTTGAGGAATTGACGGCTATGTTGCCCTCTTCAATCTCTTTTGGCACCAAAAACACCTTGGGAAGCATGAGGGTAACAGTCGATGATGCAAGCAGCGAACCATAAGGGCCAGTCCTGAAACGCACCTGAAAGGCAGAAACAGAGCAGGTGTAGGGATTTGAAAGCGTGATAGTGGCTCTCGTAACCGTTGATGGCCTTATATAATAAGGTTCGCTTGTCACAACAACCTGGTCGGCACTCGTGTAGAGCTTGAGTGTATACCAGCCCGGCTTTGACGGATTCTTTATGCCTGCCTTGGTGGTTATTTTTATCTCTATCAGATCACCAGCACTTATTGGGAAAGTGACAATGACATCAATCGTACTGTTGTAGGTACGCATGTATGACGAAGGAATGGCTGCACCGTTTACATAGACACCGCCAAAATCGATTTTTCCTATCTCGATGCCTGAAGGAAACGTTATGGATATTGTAGTTTCCCTGTGACAGCCACAACCCTTGCCTGATGCCGAAGCTGACCTGAACCTGATTGTGTACTCTGCACAAGCATTTACATAATCAGGATTGACAGTTACAACCGGGGGTGAAACAGAACTCTGGTTGAAAGAAAATTCAAAAGACATGACCCTTTCAGTGGACGTGGTAAGGATTATAACGTGGGGGCCAGGATCGGAAGGGTTTTTGACATTGCAGATTTTTAGATAATGCCGGCCAATTGGTAAATCAGAGGTGAGTTGTATCTCAAGATCGTTGTCCTGCCCCATGAACCTGTCTGGGCGCCCGTCAAGACTGATGCTCCTGCCATATCCAAAATAAATCTCGGCTCCTTTTGGCAAAATCAGGTGGATTGTCTCGCCTTTAGGCAAAATGCACTGGTTTTGGAAAACCACGGTATAGCACGCCATGGCACCAGAAATCATTGGTTCTATCACAATCTGGTAGAACGATATGGGGCAAGTGGAAGCACTTGCTGCCCCGCTGATTGTGGAAAAAGCAATCAGAAGAGCCAGAACAAAGGCCGGAAACTTTTTCATGGTTTTATACTCTCGGGCAGAAAAACACCGTTATTTTATTTTCTTCCCTGATTGTCTGCAGCCCAAGTCCTTTGTCAAAAAAATCCAGGGGAACAAAAAGAACATTTTCTTTTACAACTGGCTTTCCGGAGAGCTGGGCTTCAAAATTGCCTTCACCCCTGATTTTTATTTTGTCTGAACCAATAGAGAGTGCCACAGTTTTGCTTGAGAACTTGTCGGCAATGGTGACATCGTTATTTTTTATCAAAACCCTGAAACCCAAGACATCAGCAAGCTTTCCAAATGGCACCATTGCAATGCCATCATCATAAGGTACCGCTTCAAGCTCACCCTTCGAATCAGCATATTCAAACTCAACTTTGCCGATCTCGAGCCTTATTTTTGCATTGAGTATGTATGAGACCGGGATAACCTTTTTTGTTGTGTTGCCAGCTGGATCAGTTGCTACAACCGTTATATCGAAAGGTCCTTCAGAGCCAGGAGATACTGCTGCTTTGAATTCACCTTTTTCTGATACCTCTGCCGGCGACCCATTGACTATTATTGAACAATCTGGTTCTGTTTTGCCTCTTACTTCGATTATGGCCCCACAAACTGTCTGAAGGGGCTTTGGCCTCTCGACAATAAGTGTTGGGGGTGTCGCATCAAGGATGATTGTGCGTCTCAACTCTGAAATTCTTTGGCAGGAATCAACCGCCCAGAAAACAAAATCATTTGGTCCCGGCTTGAGCACAAGGCCTATCTTGAATGTGTTGTCGCCAAGGGCCTCTGCAGCATCCTTGCCAATCCCAGATTCACAAGGTGACACATCTTTTACCCTGTAGACAAGCTCGATTTTTTCGGCATTGAATGCTGTTGGCACCGGGAAAAACTCTGGTGGAGTAAGATCAACCTTGAAAACTTTTGACAAAACGGCTTCATATCCGCCATCGATTACTTTCCCGACATAGCTGAGCATGTGTATGCCCTCTTCGGCTTCAAACGGGTCTTTATAAAGGTTTTTTTTGTCCTGGTCCCAATAGTAATATATTTCCCTCTTTGCCTTTGATGTTATCTCCACCTTTGGTTTCACCGAGTACCAAGCGCCATCATCTATTTCCGGTTTTACTGACAATGTGAGCGTTGGAGAAAGGGCTTGTATCTGAAAAGGCTGGGAGAGTATCTCCTCCATTTTTCCAGGGATGGAGATTCCAAGCGCAAAATATCCAGCCCAGACTGGAGATTTTATCCCAAAGGAGGGCTCAAAAGATATTACAACAGGCTTCCCTTTCTGTATCGATTGGGAACAGACAAGTTTTATGTTGCGGGTATCAATGGAACCTGCGGCAATCTTTGAGCCGCTGATAAAAACGTATTGGGGATCGATTGACTCTGGCAATTCAAACTCTGGCGGGAAGGTTATATCTATTGAATCGCCCTCAACAACAGTGAAGAAATCAGGGGTATTTATTTGAACAGTTATCCCAACCTTGTAACCAACCTTGTCTGGTTTTACAGCCACCGTCGGGGCCTGTTCCAGGATCGGTTTTATCTGAAAGTTCCTTCTGAAAGACTCCTCACCAATCGTGATTTCCAGCGTATACTCTCCAGCCTTGAACGGGTTTATCAACCCGCATGGCGCCGGTATGCAAATTGAGAGTTCTTTCTGGTCAGGAAGCAGCCCGGGGAGTTTAAAGCTGATTGTACGATCACTAACTGAAACTTCCTGCACAGGCAATTCCGAAACAGCCACAAGCCCCCCTATTATTTTGTCTGGCAACCTGACTGCTTCAGGAAACTTTATTGCCACCATGACGTTCTCTGGGCATGGGGATTCAAGTGATATCTCCACCTCATACTGGGCGTTCAGCGTGGCGGTATCGGGTGTTACAACCACAGAAACTGAAGAAACCCCCAGAGCCATTCCAGGGGTGGCCAGTGCAAGACAAAATATCACGGAAAGAAATTTTTTCATTGTTTTTGGACCAATATCTCCAGCGCTATGTTATTTTGACCCTTACGGTACGTGCATGCCACTTTCGCACCCTGAACAATCATATCCGGTGTTCCCTTTTCCTTGGCAATACCGATCCAGATTTTGGTGTCGCCGGTGACAAGGAACCTTGTTCCATCTTCCAGAACAAGCTCGCCGTTTTCAAAAGATGCGACGGTAAGCCATGAAGTTATTTCTGGTTCAGCCTCTTTCAATTCAACCTTCAAGGCAATCAGAGAACCATCCGATTCCATACAGGTTACGCTGACAGTCGAGCCGATAGCCGCATCATCTGCCATGGATGTAAATGATTTCAGAATAAATGTTGACCCATCATCCAGCATTAACATTTTCTGATCCATTTTGACAATGATGCCAGTACGGATGATTTGTGTTGTGGGATCGGTCACCTGGGCTCTGTCAACAAGCATTACTCCTGCAATTGTTCTTCCCTCAAGAATCACGATTTGCCCTTTTCTTGAAGGAGTCACAACACTGTGACCCGCTGTTTCTGGATAGATGAGGAATGGTGATGTAACACCCTTCACTGTTATCTCAGAGACACCCTCGGCCTTGACCCAGTTACATGAGGTGATGCATCTGATGTCAACGAGTTCTCCTGCGATGGAAAAGGTTTGGGTTACTGCCTGATTCTTTACGTTAACAGTCCTGGCGTCCATCTGCTTTTCAGAATCCATGACGCCCTTGACCGCAACGACTGTTCCGGTTGAAAGTTTTTCGCCTTCAAAAACAGTGTTTCTGCTATAGTAAACAAGTGTGCCATCGGAGAGGAGGAATATTCTTCTTCCGCCTTCATCGGTTGTTACATTCACAACAATGCCTGATTTGACAGTGATCTTTTCAACTGGTTTTTCCTGTGGCGGTTTTGGTATAACCACCATTGAGAGGACTTTATAGCCTGTTATGTCATTTCCAACGGCTTCTACTTCCACCGTTTCGCCAACTGACGGTTTTCCCTTGTATACAGTTTTTGGGTTCAGGTAGAGCGCTGAACCAAAGCCGTTTATTGCGACATTGTTCTTGTCCAGGTCGGCAACGAGACCCTTGAAGTTGACCTTCTGGTCCTGTTCTCTGACATCAACAATGATTGCCAGAAGGGTTTTGCCAGAGAGTATTCCTTGCGCTTTCACAATCTGCCCGGTAGAAAGCTGGTTCGGCAGGATTGGGTCATCATACCTCTTGAGGGTGGTTTCGTAGCTGATTTTAACAGTTGCCAGAGTGCCATCATCAAGCTTTATTACGAACTCGTTCTTTTCAAAAGCTGCTGATTCTATCATTCCAGACCAGACGGCATTCTCTTTGGAAGGCGAAGCAGAAATAATTTTGCCGTTTTTGTCCATTCTGACAATATAGTGTCCGTCTTTTCCACCCTCTGGAATGCTGACCGGGAACGGTGAAGTGATATTCTTGCCAACCTTGAGAACATCAAAGCTGATAGTGTCTCTTGTAGCAAGATCAGCTTTTGTTACATTGACCTGGTTCTGGAATTCCCCAGCTGCGGAAAGCTGGCTGGTGAAAGGAACTCCAAGCTTCGAAAGCACCTGACCCGGGGTTTTACCGTTTGAGATGAGATTTAGCACATCCTCCGAGTTAAGGTCTAGCGCCATTCCAAGCATTGAAGAAACAAAAACATTTTTGTAATCAAAGCCACTCTGGTAAACGAGCTTTATTCTGTCGGCCTCACAAACACCATACTTGTCACAAAGAACGTTGAAAAAGGCCATTTTTTCGTATGTATTGCCCATTCTGTCCAGATGCTTCGGAACAAGTTGTCCGGCTTGGCCAATGACCGGGTAGAAACTTCCTGAAACAATCGCCTGGGCCGGAGTTTCTTTCGCTGCACCAAAAACAGGGGCATAAAAGAAGAAACCATAAACAAAAAGCAGAACCGAACAAACCAGCGATACTGCGACAGCCCATTTCGGGTGTCTTTGTGGAGCTTTTGATTTTGAGATTGCCTCTATTTCTCTTAGTACCCTTACATCCATCATCCTGGAATGGCTTGTGACCGAGGCCACCTTGTCGAGTTTCTCAGCGACCTTTTCCCTGAAAGCTATTTCTTCTTCAATCTTTTTTGCACATTCCTTGCATGATTTTATATGAACCCCTGCCATAGCTTTCTTTACCGGGCCGATGGCCCCAGAGGCGATTTCTAGGATTTCGTTTTCTTTTAGGTGCTTTTTCATTTTTAATTCTCCTGGCCGCATATCTTGAGCAGTTGTTTGCGTGCGTGGAACAACCTTGACTTCACGGTCCCAACCGGAACACCCAGCATTACGGCTATTGCCTGTATGTCGTGGTTCTGGAAGTAGTGTAGCACCACAACCTGCCGGTGTTCGTACGAGAGCCGTTCAATCATGTCCCTGATCTTTTGCGCTTCCTCATCCAGGATCATGGATTCGTCCATCTCAACGTTTGACTTGTCGACAACATTTTCTTTCCAGTCGGTTGAGAAATCATCAAGCTGGACCACATCCCCTCTCGATTTCTTGTAGATATTGCTGCACTCGTTTGAGAGAATTTGGTGCAACCATGGCCTCAAGGGGTACCTGGTGTCGAATCTGTCGATGTTTTTGAAGGCCTTGATAAAGGTCTCCGCAACAGCATCTTCGGCATCTGCGCTGCTTCTCATTATCAGCATCGCTGACTTGAAAAGCTCGATCCGGAATTCGTTGTAAAGCTGCTCGAAGGCATCAGAGGAGCCCTTTTGAGCCGCCAGAATAAGTTTCTTCTCTGTTTTGCGGTCAATCTGGCTCATTCTGTCTTCACCGCAAATACGATCTTGGCATTTCTTTGGTTCATGTTCGACACGTTTAAGATTTTAAACTTTGTTTGCCATCTTGCCAAGATTGTGAAGTTGTTTGTGATTGACTTTTTGCGCAAAATGCAGGTAGAATAAGGGAAATGAAGGCTAAACTAGCCACCACCATTTTGTTTATTTCGGTTCTGGTGGTAGCCCCCTCACAAGGTCTTTCAGACTGGCCCAATCCAAAGGGAAGCATGCAAAGGGACTTGAGTTCGACTGCTGTACATCCCCCTTTTGAGATAGATTGGGAGGAAGCTATCAAACCGCCATCCTTCTTGGTTTGTGGTAATGACAGAATCATAGCAGTTTCTTCAGATAGCGTGTCCATATTCTCCATATCAACTTTTGAGTTGATAAGAACCTTACAGGTGCAGATCACTGGAGAGCCATGTATGAATGACAGCATTTTGATCATCCCAAGTGCTGATGGCATCCATGCATACAATCTTGGGAATGGTTCCAACGCCTGGGACTATCCAACTGAGAAGGTCAGATACATAACAAACTCACCTGATGGCTTTCTGGTTTCTTACGAAAAAACAATAATTTGCCTGGACCCAAAGGGAAATGTAGCTTTTAGAGTAGAGCTCGAGGCAGAGATGCTGTCTTGTCCTGTCTTTTGTGGAAATGATAAATTTATCGTACCATGTAAAAATGCCATTATTGCACTAGATTCTCAAACACGGCGAATGATCATGAGCAAGCCAATCAATGATCAGGTTATTTACTGCGCATCGCCAAACTCTTCCACCGCGGTATTTGTGCTTTCAAAAGGCGGCAGTATCGCTATTTCAGTGCCATCTGGCGGAACACTCTGGACAAACCCGGAACCCAGGGGTTCCAACATTCAGATCGCATGTGACAAAAATCATGTCGTACTCTATGGTTCTTCTTCTGGTGTGACATGTCTCAGAACAGATGGAAGAATTATGTGGAAATGGTCGAAACATGAAGTCCAGTCAATCGTAAATACCGGAAGAATTCTTCTGGCTTCGTGCCAAGACGGCACACTTCAGGTGATTCAAATGGCAACTGGAACGACCCTCAACCCTGTCGCACTGCCCGGAAAACCCACCGGAACAATGGCAGTTGATCGCAGTTTTATATATTTGTCATGCGGGCCCAAACTGATCAGATTCGCGACAAGCGAATACCTTGCAATACTGGGTTTTACAGGCGATTTCGATTTTGGAACCATCAGACCAAATATCTCCACCCAAAAACAAATCAGGGTGACAAACCTGAGTAAAAAAGATCAGGTAGTGAAAATGACCATTGGCAGTAAGTTTTGTTCTATGTCTCCTTCAATCTTTAGCCTTACACCGGGCGAATCAAAAAGTGTTACCATAATCATAAAACCCTACGATGTCCTCGAACTTGAGGAAAAGATCGCCATTATCGCCGATACGTCAATGTACAGATATGTTCTTGGGGCCATGCTCACGATTGACAGGCTGGAGGGCGATGCAAACCTTGACTGTATTGTAGATGCACTCGATCTAATAGCTCTGGCAAAATCCCTTGGGCTCACATCAAAATCACCCTTGTTTGATAGCAAGCTCGATCTGGACAAGAACGGCATTATTGACCTCAATGATATATTGATAGTCGAAAGAAACTTCGGCAAAACCTGCTAGATCACACCACTACCTATTAAAAAATAAGGTTGTGTAATGTTTTTTTTGCTCGTTGCCAGTGATGCCTTAGAAATCTAAGGATCACCACATTTGATATTCATGCGAACCATCCAAAAAATAAGCAATCTCCAGCCTGGTTTCAAATCATATTCGAGGATCTATTCATAACAATTGTTCAGTTTGGCTTTAGATCCATACTCGTTTAAAGTAGCCACGACCAGAATTGTACATATTGTTGTCAATACTCCACTACCATAAGTTCCACTCAAAAGTAGGTAGAGATCTACAAAACTATGAATGATCTTTGAGTAATCCCTAAAAACCAATAAAAAAGCCCCAGTCAAAAACTGGGGCTTTTTGTTTTTACTGATACTTCTTTGTTACTACAGCGAGTACCTCGTGATGGTGAGTCTTCTGGCTGCGTCATTCCACTGGATGTCAAGCGGAATTTCCTTGGCCGGGTTGCCTTTCACGATCTCGTTCTGGATCATCAGCATCAGATACTCGGCTGGGACCATGATTGTAGTTCCATTGAGCACTGGTGCATCTGGCAGCGTTACAGTCTGGCCATTGATGTTGACATTTGTTGAACCAACAGTGATATCAACGGTGATTGTTCCGATTGTCATAGTGGCAGTTGTGCCAGCAACCGGTGCAGTTCCACCAAATGCGTTGGCAAGGAAATCAACTGGGACCATGACTGAGTTGGAGGCTGAGAGCGTCGGGGCAACTGGCATTGTTGTCGCTGTGCCATTGACATAAGCGACCGCGTTGCCAACAACAAACTCGACTTCCTGCATTGTGTAGTTGTTGAGCTGTATTGTGGTCTGGTTCGGGTTGCCTGCAGCATCGGTTGCAGAAATATTGACTGTATTGGTGCCCTTGACAAGATTGACTGTTGCTGTCCAGACATCAAACACTACTGTTGCTGGCTGACCGTTTACAGTAACCTTTGCGCCTGGCTCGACACGTCCGGTGAGCTCGTACGTTGTTGCATCATGGATGATAGTTGTTGGGTCATTGACCAGCAACATCGGTTTCTCGGTGTCTTTGATGATTGTCAGATATCTGGTTGTTGATGCGCCACTTGGTGAGGTGGCTTTGACAACTATAACGTTGGAACCTTCTTTGAGTGTTACATTGCTCTGGAAGGCACCCTTGATGTCGATGCCGACCTTCTGGCCATTGATTGTAACCGTAGAACCTGGCTTTGTGACACCCTTGACTGCAACAGTATTGGTATTGACGACTGTGTAATCAATTGGTTCAAGCTGGTCAATTGATGGTGGCTGTACATCGACACCTACCACTATATAACCTTCTCCATCAGCATAACCGGCGAGGTTGGCTTTGACTCTGATGATACCAGTCTCTGTTGGTGTAACTGAAACTGTGGTCTGGCCCTTGTCATTGCATCTTCTGGATGGGATAGAGAGTCCGGCACCTTCAATCTTGAGCTCAGCCTGTGCAGCTGGAGCATGTGAACCATATTCACGAACAGTGATATTGAGTGTTCCTGGGATCTGGGCCTTGAGTGTATCATCTGCTTCAACAATCACTTCGAGACCTTTGACTGAGTCAAACGAAGAGATGATTGATTTACCTTCAAGGTCAGTGTCGATCCTGTACTCATACGGGAACACAAAACGTTTGTTCGGGGAACGGTAGTTGATTGAAAGAACACCGGTACCAACACCAGTTGGTGTCATTGCAAGCATGACATCTGTTGCTGCTGGATTGGTTTCTGATCTTTCAGTCCTGCCATAAACATATGCTTCATGCACACCACCACCTGATGTTCCAGCTAGATAGACCCTGGCTTCTGGGCCAAGTGGAAGATCGCGCTGGTCTGCTGGTGTGAATGTGAAGAGCAAGTGATTTTCTTTTCCATAGATAAGATCATAACCTTCTGGATCAAGGAGTTTCTTTTCCAAGGTTTGTCTTGTAGTTGCAGACTTGACTTCAACAACTGGGGCCTTGATCTGTAGGTAATTGTCGTTGGCCGGGAAGGAATCCCAGTCAAGATAGAATGCACAGTCTCCACCTGGCAGGAACGCATCAATATTCGTGGCTGTTGGCCTGTAGCCATAGCGGCGTTTCATTGTACGTGGTGCATATGGATCAGTCTGGAAATTGAATCCATAGCCACTGCCATTCAAACCAGTCAGATAAGGCAGGAGACCACCATAGACATCGCCCCATGCCGTTGTTGCTGCCCAAGTATTGTCACCAATGAGTCCTGCAAATGTGGTCACATCTTCACCATAGACGTACATTTCGGTAGAACCCTTGTCGTCAAGTGAGAGGGCATCTGCGAAGGAAACAATGCCATCGGCCGTGATGTCCGGGAATATATATCCAGCTTTCTTGTAGCTGTTGTATATGGCTCCAGGTCCCCAACCGGTTGTAGTTTCAGGATCAGCATATATGTCACAGAACATAAACAGTGTGTAATACAAACCACCAGAATTTGGGTCAGGATAGGCATAATTCTCAGTACGATAATACATGATTGGTTTCGGTAAACCTACTCCAATCTGTACTTCTTGTGGATCATAGACATAGATATACCTGTAATTGCCATATCCGCGGCTATAGATTCTTCTATCAGCATACCTTGAATACTTTGCTATGAAGATTTCATTGTTGGTTTCATCAAGCTTGCCGTTTCCGTTGAAGTCAAAACCAAGCCTTGGCTGTATCCTGGTTTCATAGTACTGCGTAACTTCAAGCGGTGTCGGATCTGCCGGGATCTGGTCCGGTCTTATACCAAGGTTAAAGTAGTATTTCTGGGCATTTCTGAATGACATTGGCCTGCTGAAGGTTGGTGTAAACCTTGCAACATCCTTGTCGGTTCCGGCGCAAACAGAGACACCCTTCGCTGCACCAGTCAGAAGCTTCGAACCATCCTGGGTTCTGCAGATGACACGGACTTTGTAAAGCCTGTTGTCGGCGGCGGTGAGAACGAAGTCTACATCACCCGGGTTGGCTGGAACTGTAAAGAGTTTGAGGTCCGGATCATCAACGTTGGTTACCTGATATTCCACCTTTGGTGGTCTTACCTTAACTTCAATCTTGGTCCTGTGCTTACGATCCGGGGTCCAGATATGTACTGGGAATGATCCTTCATCGTTGGCACAGAATCCACGGAACATATACTTGCCTTCTTCAGACTGGCTGAAGTCAATCTTGATCGGGCTGAACGGGTTGGTCCTCGAGGAGAAGAAGTAGTTGTTGTTGTACTGGGTACCATCATTGTTGTGGAGGTCGGTACGGAGCCAGTAGTATCTCGGGAGCTCTTGTCCATAGCCATAGAATGTTTGGTTATCAGGATGCGGGTCCTGAATGATGTTGTTTGCAATGTATTTGTCATCGGTAATCTTGTACGCACCCGTCCAGTCCGGGACACCCAGTTCGTGGAAATCGAGTGGCGTTGAACCATCCGCTCCATAAACCTGGAAGGTAAGTGGAGTGCCATCGACATACTCTGGTGTTACACCGGCTGTAAGGATGTCAGGTGAAGTTGTGACCTGGAGATCTTCCCTACCCACAACCCTGATTGCTGTTTGAGCAGCAAGATAAACTTCATGTGAGTAGCCAGCTTTACCAAATTGTGATGTTGGCGGAACTTCCCAGTATGGCTGGAATGATCTGTCATTGTCATCATCACCGTACTTGTAGGCGGTAACATAGATCGGGAGTTCTTCATTGTCGGAGATTACATGATCCGGAACAGTGAATCTTCCACCGATTGCGGTACCACCACCGAAATCGAATCCAACTTCATCGATGAGAGCACCGTTTGCTTTTGAAAGCTCGAATTTGTAGATGCCGTCCTGGCGCTGGAATGTTCTTGCATCAATGACACCTGCGGCCCAAGTGTTGGTTACCATGTCATAGGTGCCAAGGATTTCGGTTTCGAAGTCGTTGAAGCGGATCTTGCCATCACCGTTGATGTCATCGCCTGGCAGATATTGCCAGCCAAGATTTTGCCTGTTGCTGTTCTTTGGTGGATTGGTTATCCAGCCGTCACCGACTCCGTATCTGACTTCGGAACCGGCCTGCTTGATGCCCCTGTCCTGCCAGCAGAACACGAGTGCGTTGTTGCAAAGGTTTTCTACCTGGATGTCAAGGTATTCCCTAAGAGTGAGCTCAACAACATTGTCAGTGTCAACTTCGATCTCTTTCTGTACACCCTGAATATCAAGGCCATGAACGTTGATTCCATCCACCGGCGGGTCAATGCAGCAATCCTGATAGATCTTCTTCTTGCCGCTTGAAAGCTCGACAGTGATCTTTATGTTGCCGTAGTTGATCGGGATGATTTCGTCGATGATAAAGAGGTCGTTGGCTCCACCTGGCTGCGATGGACCAATGTTGGCCCAGTGCTGTGCGGTGTAATCAAGCGATCTGTCAAGCAACCTGAGATAGAGGTTTTCCGGGATATTGGTGTCCTGTGGGTACCTCATCGAGTTGCGCACCGGGTTCTGGTTGCTCATGTATGGTGAGGTAACATTCCTGAAATCACCACTATAAGCATTAAGTGCATTCATCTCAAATGAGCCATAAGTACTTTCATCAATGACAATCTTGCCAGAGAAGTCATACTGTATCGGTAGATACTGAACTCCATTATAGAAGTTACCGGAAAGGAAGTTCGTGCTCTGGGCATCCATGAAACGTGGCCTCATGAATGGTCCTTCGATTGTAATCCTCTTTATGAGCAGATCGTCTCTGTTATCGTATGGTGGATAGTAATCTTGCACTGGAACAAAGGACAAGTGTTCGCCTTTCTGGTTCTTCAAGACGAAGAAGAGACCATAGTCAGAGAGTGGGAAGAACTCTGTTCCAAGTTTGTAGAACTGTTTTGCATGAATTGCTGGATAAGCGTTCCACCCAGATTTCCTGAGGGTAGACGAACCAACAAGGCGCCCTGTGTGCGTCTGACCGCCAGGATAGCATCGCACCTCATTGTTGTAATCATATATTATTGGGTTGTAAGGTATCTGGATTTGAGGCGCCGGCAGACCCATTCTGTGGAGTGGATTGCTGTGATATCCATCAACATCGGAGCCTACAGTGTAATTGCACTGCGAATACTGGAGAGCGTGGTCAACCATTGTCATTTCAGCAAAGTTCACGTCTGGATCTGGTGGAGTGACCTTAAAACCAATGACACCACAATAATCAGCGCCACCAGTGTAATCGTTGAGGAATGATGGACCATTTGGCGGCCAGAGCTGACCATCAACGCTGTTATAATTAAATATGGTTTGGTCTGCTGTGACCCTGATCCAAAGTTTCGTTTCGGTATTGCGCGGGAGAACTGCACAAAGGATCTGTCCGCCTGGATCTGTTGTGTTGAGGAAACCATAGTCAGTGACCATGGTCGGGACACCGAAGGTCTGGATTGTGAAGTTGATGTAGCTGTTGCCATAGGTGTCGTTAAGAGTGACAGCACCAATTGGCAGGAAGCCCTGTTCTTCACCACAAATGTCGCAGGTGGCCTGACGACCCGAACAGTCAACATCGTCTACTGTTGCCTTCTGGAGTACCGATTCTGGTTCAGCATCGGTTGGGAGACGTGGTTTATCGGCAGTACCTCTGGCTGGTATGTTACGTCCGTCACGCGGGTTTGGAAGTGCCGTGGTGAATCTGTTTGTGTTCCTATAATACATATAGTCAAGTGGTGAAAGCATGTTGAGTGGTTCAAAATCATACCAAATCCAGCAGATGAACGTGTCGTCATCATTGACCTGAATGATGTATTTTTCAGTAAAGTCAGAGTTCGTGGCTGTGAAGAGGAATTTGACTCCGGCTCCCTTTGCGTTGTAGTTGACACGGTGTGGCCTGTCTGCAATCGAAGTGGTCGCAAACCTCATGCCAGCCGGATCATTGACATCGTTCGGGTTGTCCCAATCAGTGAGTGTGAGGATAAGGTTCGGAAAGCGCTGTTCAAGGATCGTGAGGCACTGCCTGTTGGCCGTGATTTCAAGGTTTTCTGGTTGTACAGTCGAGCTCCAGAGGCCATAGCAATCATAACTGTCTGCAATGTGACCTATGAGAGGCTGATAGATGTGATATCTAAAATCATCGATTGGATCTAAAACGTTCCTTGCAAAGTTTGCATAGGCACGCTTTTCCGGATCGCGGTAAACTTTTTTCCAGTATGGATCGTAGTATGGACCATCCTGTGGAACAAAGAGTGAGCCAGCATACTTGGCAAGATCTGATACT
>Ga0209604_1000088_pt1 | contig 83120 bp, 91 predicted proteins | sample AD_UKC097_MetaG_FD_184405 | JGI IMG/M metagenome (GOLD analysis project Ga0209604, IMG submission 184405) | Active sludge microbial communities of municipal wastewater-treating anaerobic digesters from USA - AD_UKC097_MetaG (SPAdes) (version 2) | ecosystem: Engineered > Bioreactor > Anaerobic >...
CGCAAGCTGGACATCCATCGTAGTCAACTTTTATTTTGTCACCAGTTGTAATAAATCCAGGAAATGATTTAGAAGAAGGTTCAAGGAATGCATAATTACCAGTGACTTTCCCTTCAGGAGGTATTGGCTCCATATGCTCATCGAAAAGTATAACTTCCATCCAAGGTGGTATATGTTTGTTATTACCCTCTAAACAATCTACCATTATAGAGTTTGATTCGGTCATACCGTATAGATCGATGTATCTCTTTGGATCCAGCCCAAATGCCTCTTGAATCAAATCATTCATTTTGTCCCTACTGACAATAGATCTCCCTTTAAATCCCCCAGTAGAAGCAAAGAAACTATCTTCTCCTATTTTTGCATCAATCCCATGTTCTAGGACATACTTTGCAGTATTAATTATTAAGAAAGGTGGCCCCATAAATACTACTCTTTTTCCACGATTAGCTTCTAGATTTGATACGATGCCTTTTATCGAATTTTTCTCAATTCTTGGTAGCATTTTTTTTATGAAATAGTTCATTATTTTTTCCTTTGATGACCTTGGTCCTCTCATTCTTAATCTTATAATATCCGCCTTAAGGCTATCAATGGCGTGGAATACATTTCCAGGAGATATGTTCTCTGCAACTACCCTACCATTATACCCAACTTGCAAGAAAGTCTTCTTAGGAATGCCTAGGATAAATTTCTCCTGCCCCTTATTTAGTTTAAGAGTCGCATCGATAGCTTCGGTATAAGATTTAACTATCATTGATCTGGTAAATTCATCTCGCGGTAGGAATGTTAGTTTTCCTGAGGTTCCACTGCTAAACCCTAGCATGAGCCCATTAGAATAAAACTCTTCAAGAAAACTTTCAAGTGATCCCATACCTTTAGGTGTAAAATCTATCGGAACAGAAGATATCCTTTCGACCCATTTCTTAAATTCTTGTGGATTCTTCTCAGGACACTCCATCTCATAGGATTTGAATACACCGTCAGGGATTACTATTTTATGAAAATCCTTGGGTTTAATATCTCCATTTAACCCTTTTAATTTGCAATAGTCATGATAAAATCTATTATTTTCAAAATGGTATTTATGCGACATTTTTATTGCTTTATGGCGTAGTTTTTCTACTTCCTCTCTCTTTTTGTAATAGTTTTCAGAAGAAACTAGTTTTTCTATTAGTCCTGTATCAAACATGAAATCACCAGCAATTTTTTTAATAGAACTTGTGAAAAATGAACTAACTATCTATAAAAAATTATCGGTAAATTAGATTTATTAGAAATATTTATATTGAGATTATTTCATGAAAAATATTGTTCATTATGAATAAAGAAAAGATCATTTCGTGGTTAAAGATAATAAGACTTCAATTTTACCCTATGACCTTCTTAGCATATACCGTAGGAGCTATGTCTTCATTGAAGATATTAGCTAAATTTGATCTAACGGTGTATCTACTTGGTTATCTAGCTATGTTCTTCATAGAATTCGTAACGGTCATTTCTAATGAATACTTCGATTATGAAACGGATAGTATAAACAGAAACTATAGCCAATTTACTGGTGGCTCTAGGATGTTAGTTGAAGGGAAGATTTTACTAAATGACGTACAAAAAGCCACGATATTTGGTCTTGTAATGGTATTTATCTTGGGAATTATTCTCACTTACATGACAAATATTTACTCTTTTATCGTCCTCTTAATTGGATTAATCCTAGGATTGTCCTATACTCTACCCCCAATTAAATTATCTTACAGAGGTTTAGGGGAATTAGACGTAGGAGTAACACATAGTTTCTACATAGTTATTGCTGGATTCTTATTACAATCTCAAAGAATTGATTTGACTTTTCCTTGGTTAATTTCTATACCACTTTTCTTTTCAGTGTTTGGGGCTATAATTCTTGCAGGTTTTCCAGATTTATCGGCAGATCAAAAAGTAGGTAAAAGAACACTTACTGTAATATTAGGTAAAAAAAGGGCAACTATCTTATCAATTATTTCCATCTCTCTTTCTATTATCTCAAGCATAATAATAGTTATTTTAGGGATTCTAGGATCTCTTGGAATGTTGTTCATTGTTGCTATAGCTCAAGGGATAATCCTACTATACTTATTAAGTGTCCTATTTAGATCGGATAGTATTGAAGGCCAGATTAATATGCAGCTTCAATTCTCTCTAGCGTATATAATGTGGTTTACATTAATTCCACTTGTATATCTAATGGATATATTTTAACATGATATTGATAATTTTATTAATAGAAAGTTTTATATAGGATTCTGAAATCGGAATCTTCATGCCGCCATAGCTCAGTAGGTAGAGCGCTCGACTGTTAATCGAATGGTCGCAGGTTCGAGTCCTGCTGGCGGCGCTTCTTGGGCCTGTAGCTTAGACTGGTAGAGCGCCCGGCTCATAACCGGGCGGTCAGGGGTTCAAATCCCCCCGGGCCCACTGGTTTTGTTTAAATCCTTCCGATCATACTGAGCCATTTTTCATAACATTGAACCGCTAGCTTATAGTCTCTAACAGCCCAAAAATAGCCATCACGTTTTAGGTAGTAATCTGCATCCATTAAATAATAGTTTATTGCAGTGTTGAAGAGAGTTTCAGCTCTTCCTTTATCCCCAGAATCCCAGTACAACTCGGCAGCTTTTTTAAAATCTTCAGCACCCCAGAAGAAATCCTTTTCGTCAATCAGAAAATTAGCAGCCTCAACATAACTATCTGCAGCATCTTGAAAATACCCTTCGTTTTCAAAATTTATTGCTATTGTTTGTAATTTTTCAACCCTTTTTTTAATTTCTTCTCGAATCAAATAATTCACCTATTTAGTTTTATTTTTTCTTCTGAGGAATAAAAATACAAATACTACAATTGCTACGATAGCACCAATAATAATTATGTATACTAATGTTCTAATTAAAGCTTCAGTTCTAATTAAGTCATCGACTTCTGCAATTGCTTGATCCATTTCCTGGATCTTTGTAGAGTCATTCAATGAAGAGTAAATGTCTTTAGCTGTCTGATAATTAGATTTTGCTTCTTCATATTTTTTCTCATTCTTTAAAGATAATCCTTGATCTTCAAATGTTTTAGCTTGTATGTATACTGTAGAATTTGATATAAATGTTCCACAGTTATTGATGCCTTCAGTATAAGATACAGATTCGTATATTGTTCTTGCTTCTTTGAATTTATCTAAAGCTGACTGGTAATCTCTAACCCCATATAACGCTTTTCCAGTGCTAAAGATTGCGTTTGCTCTGTTTATTGTTGCTTGCCTCTCTTGTTGATTTGTTTGGGAGACCGGCAACTCAATATCTTTTAATTCCTGGTATGTGATTACGTCCACATCTGTAGAAGATAAGATTAATTCTTTTTGAGATTTGAAATCGAGGTTTGTTATAAAAACTTCATTCACAGGAGAGTAAGTCTTGTATGTAAAGAGTTTCTTTCCTTTAAGATTTAGAACATATGCCCCATCGTCTGTACCAGTTATTATCTCTATACTATTTTTATAATCTAAATCATCTGAATAAATTAGATTAATACTATCATCAAAACTATAATTAAATAATTCTGTTCCATAGTCATATACGTATAAATTGTTTCCTTTAGCTATCAAAACATAAGAGATATTTGAATCTTTGAAAGCGGCCGCTGCACCGATGTCATCGTCAAATTTGTATTCTTTCAAAGAAAATGCATCTTTTGTAAGGATGATCAATTTTTTGTTTACTCCGAGAAGAATCTCTTTAAAACCGTCTCCCTCTAAGTCCCCAAGAGAAACAGAAGTTATAGGATAATCAAAATGGTATCCCCATAAAGAGTTCATATTATAATCGAAAATTAAGATGTCATTTGCCCTTGTAGTTGCAACAAATTCGGTATTTCCATCCCCATTAATATCCTCGGCAAGGATAGTTCTGAGTTCGTCGTCAGCTTCCCATTTTTTATCTGTACCATCATAATAACCTTTTAATTCAATATCGGGGAAAAAGAAATCCTTACTTTGGAACCTAACGCATCCATCATGATTTAGTATTACCCATGCATTATCGTTCAAAGAGGTGTTATAGGAGATGGCTATTACTTCTCCATACCCATCTGAATCAATATCTTTTATAATGACCTTCTGAATGGAAGAGGGCATCCAGTATTCCCATAATTTTTCTCCATCTGAATTAAAAACTTCAATTCCATTGTTTATAAGCCCCACAGCGACATCGCTTCTGCCATCGCCATCAAGGTCATTAGTAGACACTGTATTAATATAATTAATAGCTTTCTTTTTCCATATCTCTTGCCCAAAACTATCAAGAGCATAGACATAGTTTCCCGAGCCTAAAACAACGTCAAATTTACCATCGCCATTGACATCCCCCAAAGAAGCCGCCCTGACATCATCTGCGGTGTGGTATCGCCATCTAATTGTGTCTTCAGACATTATCTGACTGAAGTTGGCAAAAATAAAAATTAATGTTAAAAATAAAGCTAATTTTTTTTGCATCTTTGCACCGTTAACTTAAGTCTTCATTTCTAAGGAAATCTGGTAAGGGAAAATGACTCTTAGTGACAACATGTATACTCATTTCACTCTTAAATATCCCCGATTGCCTCATGGACTCCATATACCCAGGTATAAGATCTGTCCTATCAGCTGGGATAGCAACTACTAACTGACAGTCAAAATTTCCAAATCCTGAAGTCACATATAAGACTCTATCCATATTCTTTAAGAAATCAATCGCTTCTTGATTCGTACCCTTTTGGATATTCAAGAGAAAATGAACTTGGTGATATCCTAATTTATCGGGCTCAATTATTGCTGAGAATCCTTTTATGATACCGTCGTCAATCATCTTATTGATGAATGGTGTAACAGTCTGTATTGAAAGCCCAGTTTCTTCTGCAATCTTGTTTTTCTGTGGGAATCCTCTAATTGCAAGGAGAGATTTTAGAATTTTAATACCTTTTTTGTTCATTTTCATTATTATCACTATTTTTATAAATTCTTTAAAATATTTAAATCTTTCGGAAATTTTTTATTAAATATTTTTTCTATTAATAATAAAAAGAAGATATGCTAATGAAATAACGAATAATAAAATTACTTCTAGATCTAGTATGCCTGTTTCAATTCCAATTATAGTGTAACTCAGCACCATACTGTAAAGACCTACTGAGATTATTTTTCTTTCCCCTTCAGTCTTCTGTGACATTTTATAGAGATTTGATAAGAAAAATCCTAAGAAAATCATGCCAACAACTACGCCAATTAATCCAAAGTCGATAGCTAATGGCCCAAATATAGAGGATGTAACAGAAACTGACCTTTCACCAACTAGGACAGCTATCATCCTTCTAGGGGAATACGCAACCCCGGGCATTAATCTGGCTAGGAAAGGGTGAGTTGCAATATGAATTGCCCCATTAGTAATCCCAAATAGCCCCCCCATGTTTGCAAGTATATCCATAACATCCGTTGTTAGGCTTATCCTAGTTCTAAGTGATTGAATCAGTGAAAGATTAACCCCCAATAGTGTGTCTCTGCCCATAGTTAAAGCAATTAGAGAGATCAAAGCAATTAAGCCTAATATTATCAATTCAGATTTTTTCCATATTCCTGTAATAGATCCAGAGATTAAAACTCCCAATAATACAAATATCACCTGCGTTCTATATCCTAGAAGTGCCATTAAAAACAAGGACAAAAGAGTAAAAAATATTGCTATAGATCTTGCTTTCTGGTAAGAGTATTTTTTTGTTTGACCAACATAAGATATCAAAAGAATAGCCCCCATCGGGAAAAGATGAGAGATCATTGTAAATAATGGATCCAAAGAATTTCTCGCTTGAACATTAAATAAAGGGATGCCTCCAGCAATAACTAAATCAAGGACATAAAAGATCAGCCCCAATCCAAGAAGTATGAATATCAAATTGTATGTATTTTCCTCTAAGAATTTTATGGCAGAGCCCCGGTAGTTCAAGAATAGATAAAGTAAACTAATAAAAATATAAGGAAAAGATAGCGCCCAAAATCCATTAGCTAGAATAATAATATTTATTATCAGAAGTGAGATGAAAAAATCTTTGTTGTCTCTCTCTGTAATACCTATAAGAAGAAGAGGTAAAAGACTCAATTTAACATAAAATCCAAATGACTCAATTTTTATTATACTGAGTAGAAATGTTATCAAAAAAATAATGAACAATGGAAAGAAATAATTCTTCTTAATTTTTCTTATTTTAGGTATATTAACTAATGTTCCTAAATAAAAAGAAAATGTCCCTAATAAAAACACGATAGTTCCCATTGGAGAGAGGGGGTGGTCTGAGAAACTAAAAAAAAGAAAGATTGATGCAATAACAATTAGAGGTGAGAACTTAAGGAACTTTGAATCCTCTAGATAACTATCAAATTTAGATATCTGGAAAGGAAACTGAGGAAATTTTTCCATTATATCAAAAAATTTGAGAGACGTTCTATTGATAATGCTGTTTGAGAATTCATTTTCTAAAAATGGGAATAATTTATTTATGTACTTCATCTAAATCCTCACATGTATATCTCCGATTATTCCTTCAAATTTGTTGTTTTCAATCTGAGATATATCATCTTTTGGAATATTATCTGTTAGTACAACTGTTTTAAAATCAGAAAAGTAGTACCCTGTTGGACTGTAAGAAGATAGAGCTGATTGCAATATTTCAAAATCATTTGCGCCAAGGCCACTAACATTTAGAACAATGCCGTTATCTGTAGATATTACTTTTACATCTTTAAGATAGAAAATATCTTTTGTTATCTTATCAGAAAGTTCTTTTTCAAATGCTATTCCCTTTGGAAAATTTCCATCTACAGCAATATTTCCCGAAATAGTTGTATCGATTATATTGTACTTATCCAAAAATTTAGAAGTATTTTGAATTGTTGATTTGGCCTTCACAAGATCATTTGTAGAAAATCCTTTTTGAGTATAGTGAACGGCAGACCCATTCAACATTGTTACTTTAATTTCCTTTGAGGCGATATCCTCTTTGTAAGCAGTCCTGCCCCCAACAGTCAGGAGCCTTCCATCTTTTAATTTCATAGAAAAAGTACCTTGAGAGGATGTTCCAACAACAACACCCTGTTCTTTGAAAGGTGCATAATCGCTTGTATACGATCCATCGACATTCACAAGATATCTAAAACCTTTGCCGTCAGAAAAGTCAAAAAATCTTATAGCACTGTATATTTGAGATCCTGTATAGGTATATTCATCGACTGGCTCTTTCTCGATATACTTAGTAGAAAATGAAATTAATGATGCCACTATCAATACGATTATTGCCAAGTCAAATAGATTCAATCTTCTCATTGAAGGGCCCCCTAGTAGGCACCAAGGATTACTGTTCTAACAAAATCTGAAAGTAAAACAACATCTTCAAAATTATTATTTTCAATTATTAGAACGCCTTCATTCAATATTACAATTCTATTGTCAATTCCGTTGAGATTTGGAGTTTTCATGTAAATTACTGGTTTTGAAGTAGAGCCAATCATTTTGATTCCCATCATGTATTTATGCCAAGAGGTCAATTCTCTAGCATGGATGATTGGACCTTTTGTTCTTCCAACTCCCTCACTAATTGCAGCAACACCCCTTACTAAACTAGAATTCTCAGGTGCCGATCCAGGCATTGCTTTAAACAGCAAATAAACATTGGAAACTTCGTCCTCTGTAAACATGTTTCTCATTATTATGAGTGGATCCCCTTCTACGTAGGATACTACTTTGACCGATTGGTTATTGTCGGTATTATATACAATAGTTGTTGGGGTTCCTTTTATATCAAAAGCATGATTTCCCAAATAGTTAACATAAAAAAGAGAGGCCATTGCCACCCCAATTATGGCAAGTATTATTACTAAGTTTAATGTTTTTCTTGAAATCTTTTGGCCTTTCTTATTTTTCTTTTTTGCCATGAAACTTAAAATAAAAATTTATTTATAAATATTGTGGGAAATGTTTTCCTTCTCTTTTAAGAATATAGATGATATCGTTGCAATCAAACACAGCGGCAACAATAGGTATATCATAGTGGAAAAATCAGATAGCCCATATATAATCCCGCCTAGTATTGGTCCAACTATATTCGATAGGTTCAATGTCATAGTAAGTCCTGCCATAGCTTCTCCTCTCTCATCCCATGTAGAAGAACCAGCAATAATAGACGATGTCCCCATGTATACAAATGCCCATGAAAAAGCAACTAGAATCTGTAGCAACATAAATTCAATCGGTAATTTAATTATTGTGAATACAAGTAAAAATCCTATAGACCCAATCATCCCGATAAGAATTATATATTTCCTCTTAATTTTATCAGATAAATGGCCGGCTAGAGACATCGTTAATAGTTGCAGAGAATTATTAATGAAATAGATAACTCCAATAGTAAATCTCTCAAAACCTAAAGAAGCTTCAAGATAAACTGGTAAAAATGCCCAAAGCGCTGTGGCTACCGAATGCCTTAGTAATAGTGTTCTGTAATATGGAAAGAATTTTTTAAATGTTTCAAAATCAATTCCAAAATAACCAGAAGATGTGTATTTTTCTTCAGCAAAAAATGTTGCGCTAAATCCGATTATGAGAAAAACTACAGAAAGCAGAAATGCATTGTTATATGTATCTGAGATTATTAATCCTGTAAGAATCGAACCAATAGCCCATCCAAAAGAGCAGGCCCCACTGTATATCCCAAAATACTTACCCCTCTTTTTTGGATCTATTTCTGTTGCAAGAGAGTTTGTTAAAGCTGTTGTTGCACCAAAAGATACGCCCATCCCCATTCTAAGAAAAAATAGAAAAAATTTATCATTTGAGAAGAAAAGCATCATTGAAAAGAAAGCCCCGATTACAAAACCTATTCTGATTATAGGGAGTTTCTTTTGAATCTTTGCAGCTCTTCTAGCGAATAGAGGTGCAGATAGAATAGAAAAGAATGGCATTATCGCATTTATCATGCCTATAAAGGATTTCGAAGCGCCGAGAAAGTCAGCAAAGTTTGAGAGAAATAAATTACCCGCAATATATGAGAGATTAATACAAAATCCAATTAAAGAGAATATTATTATTTTAGTTCTGTTGTCCATTAGTTCACTCTATTCTAGCCTCTTCTTCAAGCATTATAGGTATGCCATCAATAACTGGGTATCTTCTCTTACATTTGGTGCATAGTAGTTCTTCTTTGTCCTCAACTATGTCGCCCTTACATACCGGGCATGCTAGAATATCAAGAAGCTTTTTGTCTATCATAAATATTTTTTTATACAAAGATATTTAAGTATTTTTATAGAGGATTTTTAGGGATAACTATGAAGATTCTTGTTGCATCCGATATTGCAGAAGAAGGAATATCCAAACTCAAAAAAGAGTTTGAAGTAGACGTGAAAAAAGGCATTTCTAAGGAAGAAATAATGTCAATTATAGAAAACTATGACGGCGTTATCATTAGAAGTAAACCAAATATTACCGAGGACATAATAAAAAAAGGTAAAAATCTAAAAGTTGTGGCCAGGGCAGGGGTAGGTCTTGATAATGTTGATGTCACCTGTTGCCAGGGATGTGGAATAAAAGTAGTAAATTCACCCCAGGCTAGTTCAGAGTCTGTTGCTGAACTTGCTTTTGGATTAATGCTTGCAGTTTCTAGAAATATTGCAAGAGCAGATAGGCTCACTAGGGAAAAGAGATGGGAGAAAAAGTCCCTTATGGGTTATGAACTAAACGGGAAAACCTTGGGTATTGTTGGCTTTGGAAGGATTGGTAGGAATATAGGAAGAATGGCCAAAGCATGTGGTATGAACTTGATTGCTTATGACCCTCCTTTAACTGAAGAGCAGATAAGAGCCGGCGGTGCTGAGCCTGTTAATCTTCAAAAACTGATCGAAACTAGTGACGTAATAACACTTCATGTACCACTAATGCCTTCGACAAGGCATATGATTTCAGATAAACAATTTGAAATGATGAAAAACAACGTTATTATCATCAACACATCCAGAGGCGGAATAATAGATGAAGACGCACTATGCAGAGCTATGAAATCTGGAAAAGTCTTAGGTGCAGGTCTTGATGTTTTCGAGGAAGAGCCACCATTAAATAGTAAACTTCTAGAATTTGATAACGTAGTTCTTACCCAGCATATAGGTGCTTCTACCCATGAAGCACAGAAGAGAGCCGGGATTATGATTGCCGACGAAGTAATAAAAGCCTTAAAATAAAAATAAAATATTTTTATATTTTTTTACCACACTCAGGACAGAACTTTCCGTCTTTTCCGATTGTCGCACCGCAGTCAGGGCATTTGATTTCAACATTTTCTGTTAGAGTATTTCCACAGCTGCCACAGAATTTAATTCCCTTTTCAATAGGCGATCCGCAAAACGGACATTTTAATTCATCTTTTATTTTAGCTTCTTTGACTTTGGTTTCTTTTGTTACTTTCGGTTCAGTAGTTGTTGTTTTACCTTTTTTCATAAAGACAAATGCTAACGCAGCTATGACTATAACTGCAACTGGTATTAGATATATGATTGGAAATCCTCCGCCTGTAGTTGAAGTTGGCTCGCTCACAGGTGTAGTTTGTGAAGGAGTGGTATCCTCTTGAGGTGTTACTTGGGGCGGGGTTACTTCTGATGGTCCAGGTGTTTCTGGGGTTGTTGTAGGGGGTGTTTGTGTCTGTGGTTTTGATTGCATATATGATCCTAAGTCGTAAAGGTATACTTTGTTATCCTTAGAACCAACTATAAGTTTTCTATCTGTTGTCAAAAAGACTGAATTTGCAGTATTGTCGTATTCATTGCTCCACAACAAATTACCTGAACTATCAATTAAACTTACAGCCCTATCTAATGAGCTTATGGCAACGTAGTCTCCGTTTGTAGTCATTGAAACGGCATTGGCCTTGTCCTTTAGTTTTCTTTTTAATAACTGCTTTCCTGTAGAATCGAATAGATAGACATTGCTACCAAGATCTGCTGCAAATATTCTGTTTCCCGCTGCATTAACTGAAACTAATTGGGATCCTCCACCTAAAGGTTTAGACCAATCTAATACACCTTTATTATCAAATGAATAAACTTTACCATCAAGGGATCCACAAACTATTGTGTTCATATCAGGAGTGTTAGAAATTGATTGTACATTTCCTCCGACTTTGTATTCCCAAGCTCTAGCTCCAGAACTAGAGAGGAAAAAAACGTTACTGTCGTTTGTACCTACAACGATAGACCCTCCATCAGGAGATACTGAGGAAGTAGATAACCTATCCCTTGAATCATATGAACTTAATAAATTTCCAGTTCTATTGAAAACAAAAACACTTTTATCCTTTGTTATTGCAGTTATGTATGCCCCATCTGGAGAAATATTCACTTTGAAAACTTGGTCAGATACTTCCTTGTCCCATATTTTCTGTCCAGATCTGTCAAGCAGATAAACTCTTTTATCCCAAGAGCCAGCGGCAACATACTGACCATTTGAATTTATAGATACAGATTCAACGTTACTTCCAGTTTGGAACTTCCATAGCTGTGTTCCGTTTCTATTAAAGAAATAAACATAATTATCATAAGAGCCTGCTGCAATATATGCGCCATCCGAAGATGCAACAACTGAAGCAATATCATCACCCGTTTCATAGCTCCAAGAAAGCTCATCGGCAAAAACACTCAATATAGATATGTTCAACAACATTATTGTCAGAAAAAATGCAATTTTTTTCATGAAATTTATTGATATCAAAACTATTTAAGTATTTTGTTTATTATGTTATTTCCATTTTCCTTTTCTTAGTTCATTAATATTTAGATTTTCTATTCGCCCTTCCATCCCTTTTATTATCGATAGTATCTCTTTGTAATCACTCATCGTATTATCTAATTCCTTTGAAATCTCAGAGGAATAATGTTCATTGATTAGTTTTGCCTTTAACTGCTCAAAGAATATATCTACAGGTTTAAACGAATCTTCAATTAAAAGGCCGGAGATAAAAATTATAAAAGGAACTATATCCCCAGAATTTCCTATATCTATGCACCTGAGGTATACCCCCCTTCTATCAAAAGGTATCACAAGACGAGGAAAGTTATTCTTTATCAAAATAAAATTAAGTAGCTCCCTTGATACCCTGCCATTGCCATCGATAAATGGATGTATTTCAACAAATTTTTGATGAATGTTGGATGCAAGTTCAATTGGAAACATCTGTGTTTTCTTCTCGTTGTACCAATCGACCATATTATTGATCTCATCCTCAAGCAATGGAAAAGGTGTTGGGTCATAATCAGTTCCAGATATAGAAATATCAATATTCCTTAGGGTGCCAGCATTTTCATCATCGATATTCTTCATTAGGAGCTCATGGATCTTCAAGATAAACTTTAGATTGATATCCCCTTTATACCCTCTTATAAATTTGAAAAGTTCCTTGTAATTTAGTACCTCGTACATCTCTCTTAGGGTGTTCCCAGCTGGTGTGTCCTCTTCTAAGATAAGCTGCGCATCCCTCAATGACATGGTATTTCCTTCTATTGCTGTTGACCCATGGACATACCTCAGTTGAAGATTTTCTTCAAACTTCTCAAAGTAGCTTTTGTTAAATGGTGCCATTATTCTATTGATCTCTTTTAATCGCTCAAGGATGTTGATGAATGAACTGGGAAGATGATGCTCCTTATAATCCGACCTTTTAGAAAATACCTTAAAGAATTCTGCCTCGAGAAGTATCATTTGAGACTTTTCTTTTACCAAAGATTCTATTTCAGACTGAGAAAAGGGCCCTTTACCTAGATAATAAGAAAGAGTTTTTACTTTATCATCAACCCTAACTGAATGATTGAGATAGTAATAAAGTTCCTCCCCAATTCTTTTTTTTATAATATAGACCATTTAATCGCCCCATATATGTGATTACTAATCTAATTTAGTACTACATTTTATATTATTTTTGCTAATTGAATTGGATTATAGTAGTAATAGTAGAAGGAAAGATTAATAAAATTCTTACTTTGTACATTATTATACATAGTAGTCTATTTCTGATACAGATTAGTCATTATTCTTATAAGTCGCCCAAATATTCGAAGGGAGGTTTTACCTATGGAAGAAATACTAAAGAAATTTCAAGGGGTTGACATACCCTCAGTGAAGAAAGTTGCAGTCGCCTATTCTGGCGGAGTCGATTCTTGTCTATGTATAGAGCTTCTAAAAAGAGTTTATCACTCAGAAGAGATAGTACCTATAATGATCGATGTTGGACAAGGAAAAGAAGAGATGGACATAGCATTTGAAAAAGCAAAGATACTTGATATTGAGCCAATTATTATTGATGCAAAGGATGAATTTGTAAAAAAATGGATCCCTATGGCAATAATGGCTAACTCCGATTATATGGGCTATCCAGTTAGTACTTCTATGACGAGACAGTTAATCGCAAAAATAGTTGCACTTAAAGGTAAAGAATTGGGTTGTGACGCTCTAATGGAAGGATCAAGTGGAAAAGGAAATGACCAATACAGAATGCACAATGTCTTCAAACTATTTGCCCCTGCACTTAATGTCCTTGTACCTGTAAGGGATTTTGACCTTACAAGGAAAGAAGAAGAAAAACTTTGCGAATTGTGGGGAATCTATGTAACAGAAAAAATAACTGGAGGAGACGACAAAACTCTCTGGTGCAGATCAATTGCAAGCGGTGCAATAGATATCGATCAAGAGCTTCCAGATAATTTATGGATGTGGACAAGGTCAATTGAAAACGCTCCGGATGAACCAACATTTGTAGAAATAGAATTTGAGAGTGGTGTGCCTGTATCTCTAAATGGAAGGAAACTTGGATTGTTAGAGATACTTACTGAACTAAACTATATCGGCGGAATGCACGGAATAGGAAAAATAGATATCTTTGAAGAAGGTATAATGAACCTAAAAAGTAGAGAGATCTATGAAGCCCCCGCTGCCACAATTATTCTAAAACTTCATAAGGACCTTGAACAGATGTGCCTGACAAAAGAAGAGATCTTATTCAAGAAAATAGTAGAACAGAAATGGGGATATCTCGTATATCACGGCGGATGGTTCCATCCACTAAAAGACTCTTTGGACAGTTACATCTTGAAAAGCCAAGAACATATTAACGGTAAATACAAGGTAAAATTGCTTAAAGGGAACATAGAAATTGTAAAGAGGGAATCTGAGTCATCACTCTTTGCACCTGAGATAAGGTCAATTAAAGTTGGTGGAATTGACCAGAGGATATCAAAGGATGCAGCAAAAGTTATGGGCCTAATGTACGAAGTTTTGGCTAAAAGGTCCAGATAATTTTTTAAATTTTATTTTATATTTTATAATGGGAGTATCTAAATGGCTAAACTTTGGAAAAAAAAATATGAACTCGATAAAAATGTCGAAGATTTTACTGTTGGCGATGACTATATTCAAGATATGAATCTAGTTAAAGCTGATATCTATGGTAATATTGCTCATTCAACTATGCTTAATAAAATAGGCATTCTTTCTGATGAAGAACTTATTAAAATCAAGAGAAGCTTAATCGATATTCTGCAGCTTCATGAGAAAGGCAGATTTATCATTAAAAAAGAAGATGAAGATGTACACACTGCTGTGGAAAATTTAGTAACAGCAACTTTAGGAGATACTGGAAAGAAAATTCACACGGCAAGAAGTAGGAATGACCAAATTCTATTAGACATTAGATTATACTCTAAAGAAAGATTACTCAATGTAATGGAGAGTGTCCTTGGCCTTTGTAGTATCTTATTACAATTCTCAAAAGAAAATGAATTTATTCCAATGCCTGGGAGGACACATACCCAAAGGGCAATGCCCTCGTCAGTAGCGCTATGGGCAAGTTCAATCTTAGAAAGTCTTCTCGATGATCTTTATCTATTAAAATGTGCATACACTATAAATGACCAATCACCTCTTGGAAGTGCTGCAAGCTATGGGGTGAATCTAGATATTGATAGGGAGTATGTGGCATCACTTCTAGGATTTGAAAAAGTACAAAATAACGTCCTCTATGCAAACAATAGTAGGGGCAAGACTGAATCAATAATAATATTTGCACTATCCCAAGTAATGATGGATCTTTCAAAGTTTGCAAATGATCTTATCTTATTCTCGATACCTGAATTTAATTATTTCACTTTGCCGGAGGAGTTTTGTGGTGGCTCAAGCTTAATGCCACAAAAGAGAAATCCTGCATTATTGGAGTTAACTAGGGCCAAAGCGCACATTGTGAACTCACTCTATGCAAGGGTGACGAATATTATCACTTCACTTTACTCTGGCTACAATAGAGATTTCCAACTTACAAAGGGGCCATTAATAGAAAGTTTTCAGATTACAGAGCAAACTCTCTATATCCTAGGTTATTTTATCCCAAAAATTACTGTGAACAAAGAGAAACTAATAGAATCATTTACCCCTGAGCTATACGCAACAGATAGAGTCTTGGAACTTGTAAAAGAAGGCTATCCTTTCAGAGATGCATACAAAGACGTAGGTGTAAATCTAGAGTCCTTGAGTAACAAAGATCCTGTTAAGAATATAAAATCAAAGAAGCATACTGGAGCTACTGGAAATCTCGGATTAGATAAAATTGAAAAGAAAATAAAAGAAGAAGAGAAGGAAGTTCTATCAAAGAAAAATTCATTTAAGAAAAAGATAAACCTCCTTATCAAGAAGTAGTTCTTGGTGCATTATGGAAAAATATGACTTTGTAATAATTGGGAGTGGAGCTAGTGGGGCAACAGTAGCAGAAAAATTATCTTCCAATTATAAAGTTTTAATACTAGAGAAGGGTCAACATCTTTCTTTAAAAGAAGCTCACAAGAGCTACGTAAGGTCATCTCAGAATAAAGATTTTGGAAAACACGGCGGAGTCGATATTCTAAGTGGGACTGCAGTCGGTGGGACTACACTATTGGCTATTGCAAACGGTGTAAGGGCTCAAGAAAAAGAACTAAAAAGTCTTGGAATAGACCTAAAAAAAGAACTTGACGAAGTTGAAAGAGATCTTTCAATTAAGAAAATACCTGAGAACATGCTAGGCGGCAGGACAAAACTTTTCATTGAAAAGGCAAAGGAGCTAGGGTACGATCCCATAATAATGCCAAAGATGATCGATTTTAAGAAATGTAAGAGTTGTGGCAAATGCAATATGGGGTGCCAATTTCAGGCGAAAAATACTTCTCTTTACTACATAGAAAAATCACTATCAAAAAATGCAGAGCTAAAGACAAATTACGAAGCAACAAAAATAAGAAAGAATGGTAAAGGATTCATAGTTGAAGGAAAGGAAAATGAAAGACATCTTGATATCCCTGCAAAGAATGTAATTTTGAGCGCTGGCGCACTTGATACCCCAAAAATCCTAAATAATTCTGGAATAAAGACTCCAAAAAGACTATTTACCGATATTTTTGTTACAATTGGTGGGAAAATAGAAAGTTCATTTAAGGACGAGATACAGATGGCCTGTTATATCTCATTCAATGATTTCTTAATTTCTCCTTACTACTCAGAAAGAATTCTGAAAATCCTTAATGAAAAAAATATTGAAGTTAGAAGAGATAACTTATTCTGTATAATGATTAAAATTAAGGATGATCCCTATGGACAAGTTTCTAAAACATATATTGAGAAATCCTGTACTGGAAAAGATGCGCAGAGAATCGCAAATGGTGTTGCTATTGCTTCTAAGATATTAATTAAATCTGGCGTAGAAAAAATAGTTTCAACGGAAGCAAGTGGCGCCCATCCTGGAGGGACAGCACCTATAGGTATTACAGTAGATAACAACTTCAGATCAGAAATGGGATTCTATGTTTGCGATGCAAGTATACTTCCAGAGGCACCTGGTGCACCACCTGTTTTAACACTTATGGCTTTGGGAAAGAAGTTGGGTTATAATCTCCTAAATCCCACCTGAAGGAACTTTTTGGTTGGGGTCAGTCAAGATATCCAAAAGCATAGAGCCTTCCGAATCTAGTGTTTCTTTGATTCCTTTTTTAAGTTCACCTTTATCTTCAGCTCTTTCTGCAGATACCCCTAATCCTCTGGATATCGATACGAAATCTTTCTCGCCGAGTGAAAAGGAATATTTTCCACCAAATTTAGCATCTTCGTACTGTTTAATTGTTCCTAGAACGCCGTTATTTATCAAGAAGATTTTAACGTCTATATCATTTTCAGAAAGAGTCAATAATTCACCTAGGACCATCAAAAGCCCGCCATCGCCGGTAATTAGCACTACTCTTTTTTCATCATTCGATAATTTTGCACCTATAGAAGCGGGTAAACCAAATCCCATTGCCCCGAATGAGTATGAGCATATGAATGTCCTTGGAAAATGAACCTTCTTCAATAAATGTGTCCATACAGTTATAGAGCCTGTATCTGTGATGATAATATCATTTTTATCCAGTTTCTCAAGTATATCATAGATTACCTTCTGGGGCTTCAAAGGTTTTGAAGAAGATGAAATTCCTTCTATTTTTTTTGTAGGCTTTTTCTTTATCCAAAGATCATTTTTTCTTGAAACTCCTAAAGTAATATTGTTAATTATCTCCTTAATACTGCCCACAAATGAGATATCAAAAGGAATGTTCTTTCTAGTCTTCTCTATGTCTATGTCTATTATATGCTTTGAATTATCATCTATTGCATAAGATGTCCTATCTGAGAATTTGACCCCCATTGATATTATAAGATCCGATTTTTCAAATGCAGTCTTGGCATTGTTTGTCCCTCTAACACCTATTGTCCCAAAACAATAGATATCGTCCTCATCTATAATCCCCCTACCTGGGAGTGTTGTAATTACTGGGGCACCTATCTTATAGGAAAGGGAACGTATTTCCTGACTAGAATTAGAGTTAATTGCCCCGTATCCTGCAAGAATTAAAGGTCTTTTTGAATCATTTATCAATTTTATTGCGAATTTAATCTTTTCGATGTCAAGTTTAATTATTTCCCTATCCTTTGAATATTCAAAATCTATTGGATAATATTGCTCTAATATATCAGTTGGAATTTCAACATGAACTGGGCGTGGCCTTCCTGACAAAGCTTCGTTAAATGAGCTTCTTATCTGTCCGTAAAAATCGTTTTCTAATCTCAGATTCTTCTTTGTAACAGGTGATGTCATTGATAGTAAATCTACTTCCTCAAATGAATCAGTCCCAATTTTATTAGTTGGTACTTGACCCGTAAGAAGTACTAAGGATGAGCCATCTTTGTATGCGCAGGATAAACCCATCATAGCATTAACTGAACCTGGGCCAGTTGAAGTCAATGCAGAGGAGATTCTGCCACTTGCCCGGTAATACCCATCAGCACTGTGAACGGCACACTGTTCATGAGAGGAACGAATTAGAGATATACCAAGATCTTTCAGTTGGTGATAAAGAGGCAATATTTCCCTTCCCGGGTACCAAAAAAGTGTTTCAACTCCGGAATCCTTAATACCCCTTGCTATAATCTCTGCTCCAGAGTAAGAACTTTTCATTATTTATACCTTTGAAAGAACTTCTTGTACCATATTCTTAAACTCTTTATCCCCGACTTTGGCACCTCTTTCTGCCATCTCCTTTATTTTAAGGATAAGAATCTCTTTTTCACTTTCAGGCACAGATAAACCCAATTCATCCAATTTATATTCAATCGAACTCATGCCACAATGTTTTCCAAGTATAATCTTTCTCTTCTGTCCTACAAATTCAGGCGTGTATGGCTCATAAGTTAGAGGTTCTGATCTGATAGCAGAGACGTGAATTCCAGATTCATGGGAGAATACATTGTCCCCCACTATAGCTTTATTTTTTGGTACTGGCATGGTAGTATACTTTTCAACTAATCTTGAGAGCTCATATAAAACTTCATATTTGAAAGGCATTTCTATTCCATACAGCATCCTAAGATTCATTATAATTTCTTCAAGCGATGCATTTCCAGCTCTTTCACCTATCCCGTTAACTGTTGTGGAGATGGCCATAGCCCCTGCTTCAAATGCTGCAAGAGAGTTAGCCACAGCAAGGCCAAAATCATCGTGACAGTGTATGCCTATCGTATTATCAATATTATTTTTTATTTGTGTGATCAAGTATTTCATTCCCATAGGCCTTATCGATCCTGTTGTATCTGCAATATGCACTCTATCTGCGCCTGCATCTGTTGCAGCTCTAAAAAGATCCAAGATGAAATCTAAATCTGTTCTAGTGGAGTCCTCTGCAGTAAAGGCGACAAAGAGCCCATGACTCTTACCATATTCAACTGCTTCAACTGCTTTAGAAAGAGCCTGTTCCCTAGTCATCTTTAACTTGTATTTTAAATGAAGGTCAGAAGATCCTATGAATGTAATGATACCATCAACGTCGCAAGACAAAGCAACATCAATATCGCTTTTTATAGTTCTAGTCAAGGCAAGTATTTCTGAGTTTAATGATTGTTTCATTATGTTTCTAATTGCCCTTCTTTCTCCATCAGAAACTACAGGGAATCCTGCTTCAATTTGAGGGACACCGAGTTCATCCAGTTTGACTGCGATTTCTATTTTTTCATCAGGCGTAAAACATATCCCGGGTGTCTGCTCCCCGTCCCTCAAAGTTGTATCATAAACGATTATTTTTTTTGGGTCTACCTTTAGATCAACGTCATTAACAAAATTATAAGGGCTAACAAATGATTTCATAATCTTACAGCCTCATTGGGATCTTCAGAGTATCCTAAAGCAGCGATTGCCCCTATCAATCCCCATTTATCCATTAATACTTCCAAGTTCTTTAATTTTTTGGAGAAATCAATTGCCTCTTCAATTGATACCATAGAGGATTTAACTTTATAAGAATAGTCTCTAAGCTCTTTATCTATGCCTATTCCTGGTAGAACAACTAAACCAGTTTCCTTTGAGAATGTATGCTTATCAAAAAGCTCGAATATTCTATCTTTAAACAATTTTACTTTATTTGGCTCTACGCCGAATGTTAATGCTGTGCTAACGCAGTTTTGAGTTTTATGAGGGTTCTTAGGATAAAGTTGGACTAAGGTATGTCTAAGGTAATCTGCAACCCCTTCTTGTTCAACTTTATAGGCTAGTTCATTTGCCAATGACCATGTTGCACCTTCTTCCTTTGTATCGGTATCATCAACACCTACAACAATTTTCTCTTTTAGGTTGAATGTGAGTCTAGCCCTGCTTAATCCTCCACCGCCGCCATAGTCTAAGATTTCAATTTCTTCTATTCCATTTGCAAGTCCCCTATTGAGAACGGCTCCAACTCCGCCCCCTCCTAAGCCTGCATAGGTAATCAAAATTTTATTGGTGGTTATTTTGACTTCTTCAATTCCTGCAGCTGAGATTCCAGCTTTAAGATCCAATTCACATCGCCCTTCTTTGACTCTAAAAAAACTATAGCAGCCTTCTCCCGTTGCTTGAGTGATTAGAGAAGATGCTTTGGGGTAGTGATATGTTACCCATGAGGCAGTAGCCATGCTCCTAGGGTGTTTTTCATATATTTCGATTAGTTTCTTTTCTTTGTCAGCTATAACAACAATTTTTTCAAACGGTGAAACCCATATTTTATTACCAAACTCTTTGAGAAAATCTTGTTTAGTGTATTTCAATTTTTCACCTACTGATAATAATGAAATTATAATCCATAATGGGCCCACTGGGATTCGAACCCAGGACCTCCACCGTGTGAGGGTGACGTCATGACCAACTAGACCATGGGCCCAGTTTATGATAATTGTAAAAGTTTAAAAAAGTTACCCATTAGTGGACTCGGCGGGATTTGAACCCGCGGCCTCGGCATTGCGAATGCCGCGCTCATACCAACTGAGCTACGAGCCCTAAAATTAAGTGTGAAAAATAGTTTTTAAATTTAATTACATTTGAAATATAAAAATTAAAAAAATAAAAATGTAGGAAACCTAAGTCTGGAATTAGGCTATGCTACAAAAGTTAGATTAAACTAACAATATATAAAGTTTTTGGTTGAATTAATTAATTTAAAACAGACTATGCATTATCAATAAGATATTAGTTAAAGACCATAAATCATTTAAATAAATTATAGTTCGTAAAGGAACATGAGAAAGATGAAAATAAAACCTTCTCTTGTAATCGGAGTTATTGTAGCCGTAATAGGATTTCTCATAATGAGTTCTTATATATTTGGAATCAAGTTAGATTTTTTACCGATAGAAAATGGTATTTTTCCACTAGGGATTATTATTATGGTTATAGGGATAATTATAGCGGCAAAAATTCCTAATGAGGAGTATTAGAGATTAAAATAATTCTTTTTTAATTTATTATTAAAATATAGACATTAGAATAAAATATAAAAAATAAAATAAATTAATTTATTTATTTCTTCTTCTTTTCGCCACTTGGCTCTCTTTCAACTAGAACGTGTAAGATTATACCAACGAGTAGACCCATTGCTGGTGCTGAGAAGAATGCGCTGTACTGACCAAATATTGGTCTCCATAGAGTAACGTAGTTAGCCATGATCAAAGCTCCGGTCATGATACCTGCAATAGCTCTCTGCACGTTGTTTTCACACATTTCCATGGCAAGGTATGAACATAGGTAACCCTGGATTAACAAGGTAAGACCAAGTCCGATGTTCTTTGCTGGTAGCATTATCTGAACTATTGAGTTTAATGCCAATGCAAAGGACATACCCCAGAATATGCTTGTAGCTCCTCCCCAGTAGGTGTATTCCTGCTCTGGTGTGGAGTGCATGTATCTGTTAACTACCAATGCCTGACCACCAGTCCACTGTGGACCTAAGAATGGTGGGTATGGTAAGAATAGCCCCTGTACAAAGTTTCTCAATGCACAGATTATGTGTGATCTTCCAATTGGTATTACTAGTTTTTCATCTGGTCTTGCTTCGTCTGCCTGCTTAATCAATGCCTTTAAGACGATGAAGTCTCCGAACACAATGATGTAAGCGACAATGGCTACTGCAAATCCAGATCCAAACATTATAGCTGATGGCATTCCGACTCCAAAGATAGATACCTCGTTTATCATTCTGTCAAATGGCATGTCAATGAAGACCTGCTTTGTAACTAATGACCAGTCGAGTTTGATTTCTCCGGTGATAAGACCGAGGATGTATCCTATGATAAATCCAGGAACTATACCGAATCCACCTATCCAGGCAAGTATCTTGTTCCTCTTTCTCCACGCGATTGCTCGTTTAGAGAACAATAGGAACAGCGACAGAGCTGCTGAGACTAAGAATGATACTGGTAGATCTTTTACGAATGGCTGAGCTGGGTTGAAGATTCTCTCTACGGATGCGATACCGGATCCTAAAAGGATACCAGCTGTGATTGATGTTGGGATCTTTTCAACGAAAGTTGTACCAAGTCCAGTAAGACCGAACACTAAGAAGATTACAGCCAATATTAACTGGGCTGCAATAAGAGCCTGTGTTCTTTCTATGTAAACTCCTGTTGGGCCAACTACTTCCTTTGAGAATGTCTCATAGTAGGCTGTATAAATTGGGATACCAGGAGTAATCCAACCGGCGACTGATGGGTCACCAAAGGATGTGTGCCACAAGTAGAAAATGTTGTTTATCAATACCATTAGAACTGCTACTTCGATTGGGAATCCCATTGAAGCTTGCATAATACTCGTAATACCTAGCGGTACACATGCCAAAATCATTCCTTGGATAAAGTCCTGATACTCAATTGGGTAGTGGTAGAATGGCAGTCTTAGCTTCAAGAAGCTAGGGTTAATTGATGGCTGCTCTTCGTATCCGGGCTTTCTCTTTGGACCGAAATATCCGATTCCAGACATTATTTTTCCTCCATTTTTTTGTTTGCTTGAATATACTTCTTAGTGATAATACCAAGAAAGAATATACTCAAACAAACATATTTTAAGTCAATTATATATAAACTTTTCGGTGTTTACAGATAAAATTGACGTATATGTAGGCAGGTTGTATAGGCGTTCAACGTGAAAATAGTGATTAAAATGTATACTCAGGGGGATTTCTCCCCCATCATCGTAATTGGAGTTTTATACGCAGGGAATCTGCTCCAAGATCCCTACTATCGGATAGGTTTTTGTCAATGTTGATTGACAAGATTAACTATATTGATACTAATATATAAAGTTATTGGTTAGCAATAAATAATACATTATTGTTAGTCAATAGTGGATAAGAACTTAGCTCGTATATTAGACTTTCTAGTCTTTTATTCATAGAATTAAACAATTCATTGTTATTTATTAATAAAATATTAAAACTATACCAATTAATTCAAATTAATAATAATAATTTAGCGCCATTCGTAATATAAAAATACTATTTTGCCCTTTATGAAACGATATATTCCCATCAAAAAATCTACTCTTGTAATGGTGAATATATGAATACAAAGATAATTGAATTGGTGAATAGGCATGAAGGTTTTTTATACCCAAATGAAATAGCAGTACTGACAAAGACTAACTATCACATGGTATGCAGAGATCTAGAAAAGATAAAACAGAATAAATAAGATTTCTTCCGATTTGGTAACCGGTTTGGAAACTCCAATTGAAAAAAGGGGGTAAATAAGCAAATAATATATAAATTATGGAAATATAGTATATTCGTTAAAGGGAGGTAAATTATGTCAATTACAGACGAACTAAAGAACGTTGTTTCAGGGATACCTGCAAAAATCAATGAAAAAAAAGGTGTTTATGAATTTGAGGTACAATTAGCCGAAAGGAAAGCATTTCTTACTAAACAGAAATTAATCTATTCCGCCAAATTTAGGGTAGATGAACAGAACAAGGAAGTCAGGTTCACCGAAATGCTAAAAGAATCTGGTGCAGGGGTGTCTACAGGGAGTGATGATATGAGCCCAGGGTTTGGCATCAAGAAAGAAACCTATAACACATTTTCAGGGACGAGGAGTGGCACGATAGAAGAACAATCAAACCTTTTTGGGAAGAAATACGAGTACAAATTTGACTACGGGGCTATAAGAAAAAAATTTGAATCAAAGACAAATGAACATGGATACAAGTTTACCTATAAAATTACAGGTTTCAACTTATAAAATCCCAATGAAAAATAAAGACAAATTATTTTTATTTTTTATCTATTTACTCATAAGGCTCAAGGTGTATTGTAACAATTGATTCAGGCCCAAGTAAAATTCTTATCTCTTCCTCAACATTATAAGAGATCTTATGGGCCTCAGCAATCGTCATGGATTTATCAACAAGGATATGCAGGCTCATAGAATAGTAGTTCCCAACACGCCTGATCCTTAGTTTGTGATAATCTTTTACACCTTCCACTTTAGAAACGGTATCATAAATCTCTTTTTTGAGTTCATCGTCCACTGAAGTTTCAATCAACTCACTTATGCTATCTTTTAATATATCTATTGCAACTTTAAGGATCAATATACTGACAAATATCGCAGCGATTGGGTCCAAAATTCTCCATTTTTCACCTAAAAAGATAGCTCCGCCAATACCAATCATTGTGCCTATTGAGGAAAATGCATCGGATCTATGGTGCCAAGCGTTTGCAATTATTAATGAACTATTTATTTTCTTACCCACTTTCACTGTGTACTGGTACAAAAACTCTTTGACCACTATGGAAAGCACAGCTGCAAATAGTGCAATTAGAGCAGGTCTTGGGATTATTTCTCCCCTCAAAGAACGCAACAATTGCTCGATCCCTGAAGAAACAATTAGTAAGGCAACTACAATTAGCATTGCCCCAACAATAGATGTCGAAAGTGTTTCAATCTTCCCATGGCCATAGTTGTGCGAATCGTCAATTGGTTTCTTTACATATCTAAAACCGAGCAACACGACAATGTCAGAAGCTGTATCTGAAACAGAGTGTACTGCATCTGCTATCATAGCTGCACTTTGACCTAAAATCCCGGCGAGAAACTTAAAAATAGTCAAGAGGATATTTACGATAAGGCCATTAAAGGTGACCTTTACGCCTTTATCTACCCTCTCTTCGCTGGTCGTTTCCCCTTTCATATTAGCTTTATCATATTGGGATTTTTAAATATTTTCTAGGAAAAGTATAAATAAAACAAATACTATTCTTAAGTGAGTATAATGAGCATCTGATATGGAGGTTACATGCCAGAATTAATCGACAAAACTAAATCAATATGTCCTGTTTGTTTAAATGTTATTGATGCAGATATTGTTGAAAACGATGGCAAAGTTCTAATTACTAAGATATGCTCCAATCACGGAAATTTTGAAGATATTTATTGGTCAGATTATGAGATATTCAAAAAGGCAAAAAGATTCCATATTGATGGGCCTAAACTTCAAAATCCACACACAGAATCAAGAGAGGGGTGCCCTAATGATTGTGGACTCTGTTCAGGTCACCTTACTCCAACTGTCCTTTGTAATATAGATGTCACAAATAGATGCAATATTAAGTGCCCTATATGTTTTGCCAATGCTGAGGCAACTGGTTACGTTCTTGAACCTTCTATGGAAGAATTAATTGTAATGATGAAATCTGTTAGGGAAGAAAAACCGATGCCGTGCCTAGCTGTACAATTTGCAGGTGGAGAGCCGACCGTAAGGGACGACCTTCCTCAAATTATTCAAAAGGCTAAAGAATTAGGATTTATAATTGTCCTAGTTGCAACTAATGGAGTTCGTATTGCAAAGGATCTTGATTTCTGTAAAGAACTAATAAAGAATGGTATGGACATTGTATACTTACAGTTTGATGGAATAAATGAAAAACCATATATCACAGCCAGAGGATTCAATGCACTTCCAATAAAACTTCAAGCATTGAATAATTTTAGAAAAGCTGACTTCCCAAATATTGTCTTGGTGCCAACATTAGTCAAAGGTATAAATGATGACCAGGCTGGCGATATAATATACTTTGGTGCTCAGAATATTGATATTGTCCGTGGGATAAACTTCCAGCCTATTTCTTTTTCTGGGCGGGTAAATAAGGAAGAACTTGAAAAGATGCGAATCACAATACCCGATTTTATCAAGATAGTTGAGGAGCAAACTAACGGTGAAATCCTTGCCAAAGATTTCTATCCAGTAACTAGTGTCTCTTCCTTTTCAAATTTTGTTGAAGCATGGAGAAAGACCCCACAAGTAAAGTTTTCATGCCATGAACATTGTGGTGTTGCAACTTATGTTATTATTGAGGACAACGGAGAATTAACGCCAATTACACAATTGATTAATTTTGATGATTTTTTTGGGTTTATGGATGATCTGACAAAAAAATTAGAGAACAATGGGGGAAAGATAACTAAAGCCAAGGTAATTGCAGAGGTAGCAAAGGGATTACCCCGTACAATTGAAAGAAGATCAGAGCATCTTGATATTAAGAAATTAATATGGGACATATTCAGAAAAGGTAATCTCCAAGCCCTAACAAAATTCAGCTATCGATCTCTATTGGTAGGATGCATGCATTTCCAGGATGCATATAACTTTGATGTTGAGAGATTAAAAAGATGTGCAATACATTATGCAGTTCCGGGTGGAAAAGTTATTCCATTCTGCACATACAACAGCTTGTACAGGGAAAAGATTGAAAAGCAGTATGCAATCCCTTTAGATATTTGGGAAAAGAATAATCGAAAAATCAATACATTCAAGAAGGATACTATCACCGTTATTAATTCATAGGCAGTATGTCTTTAGAAAAGAGAACTGCTTCTAAATATCTCATAATAAGACTTTGAATAGCTATTGTTTTCCTCAAAATTAATTAGTATAGTTTAATTTTGCTTATCAAAAAGTTGAAATGTAAAAAAGTAATTAAAAAATAAATTTATTCTTTGAATCTACCGAGTCCAAACTTCTTCAGTATCCAATCCATTGGAAGATTTGGGAGTATTCTGACTGGAACTACCTCATTACTGCAACAACAGTCCGGAACTAGAGAATTGCATTTGAATGTGAAATACACTGTACCTGGACGAACTGCCCTAAATGTGTATACTGTGTGATCAAGATTTCCTTTTTTGAACGCTTCTTTGTAATCATATGATGACCCATCAGTATAATATGCTCTAAAGTCTATTAGTTCTACAAGACCCAAATTAACTGGAAGTCCATTCACACTGACTTCATTATACCATATCTCTGAACGTGTAGAATCATCGACTTTTATCCACTGCCAATATGTCTCTTGTTTGTTATGGGTAATGGTAAATGTTTGTCCAACCCTAACTGTTGTCATACTAATCCCATATGGGGATCCGTCGCATTGACACGGATTATTACCATCGGCGCATGAATCACATGGATATAAATGATTGGTCGCTTCCCCAAAGACAGATAATATTCCAAAAGTACTTCCAATAAATAACAAACTTATCAAAATAGCTATTATCTTTTTCATAATAAATCACCATTAGAGTTATTTAAAAATAATATTTACTGTTATTTAAACATTTGCCTAAAATAAATCAATATAAGAAAAGAATAGAAATAAAAATAAATTTATTCTTTGTCTTTGTTGCCGAGACTGAACTTCTTCATTATCCAGTCCATTGGAAGTGATTTTTTAGCACCGCCCGGATATTTCAATCTCACAATGTTAATATCGCCGCATTGTGAATTGTCTTCGCAATCACATTCGTATTCACCACAGAAACAATCGACGTCCTCGCCCTGGACTAATGTAACCTCAATTCTGCCGTCTGCTGCCCATTGATTAATCTGTGCTTGTGTCACAGTAAATGTTCTTGTAAGAAATTCACAGGAGCATTGCCAGTCCTCACTAAATCCTTCTGGCAATACACCTAATGATGTTCCCTCGACAACGACTTCAACATATTCCTCATCGTCGTACCCGTTGTAGTCACCTTTTATCTTGACAGTCAAAGTACCGTTGCCTGTTGCCATTGGAAGATTTGTAAATATGAATTCTGTGTCATATGCCTCATCTTCTCCATCTTCGCATATGAGATTCTTACTTATCTCTCGGTCGTAATTTCCAAAATTTTGAACTGGGCCTGTTACTGTTGGGTATTCTAATGTCACCATGTTTGTATTGGTGCATAGATCCCAATCATCGCAACTACAGTATTCGTCACCACAGAAACAATCTACATCCTCGCCCTGCTCCAATGTGACGACTATTTGGCCATCAGCTCTCCACTCGTTTATCTGCTCTTTTGTCACAGTAATTGATCCTGTGATAAATTCACATGTACAGTCATCATATTCATCCTCATCTGGGACCGATAACTCTAATTGCGTACCTTCTACCCAGACATAGACCCTCTCATCTTCATCTCCACTGTAATCACCTTTCACGCTGACAGTCAAAGTTCCGTCTCCTGTTGCCACTGGAACATTTGTAAATATGAATTCTGTGTCATATGCCCCATCTTCTCCAGAACATTGATTTTGTGTTATCGTCTCGCTGTAATCTGCACCCACACTTGTCATAAGGACAAATGAAATCAGTAATAATCCGACAAATATTATAGTTTTTTTCATAAAATCCCCGTTATTGTTAGCCAATTATAAATTCTAATACTATTTAAATATATCGTATTTCGCCTAACTCAGCTAAGTCAATTGCCACTAAAATGAAATCCCTAGAACTCAGGGCATGCCTTGTCATACCCGTTCTTGATCATCCTCTTCGACTCGTGCACATACCTCTCGGTCGTGGAAATCTGGCTGTGCCCCATGATGTTCTTCAGTATCAGAAGATTGCCATTGTTCTCAACGAAGAGCGTTGCAAATGTGTGGCGGAGCATGTACGGCGTGACCTTAAATCCCAATCTCCTGGAGTATCTCATGATGAGCTTAGAGAACCTGTCCCTTGACATTGCAAATAGCCGCCAGAAAAGTTATTGGCGGGCAGTAAGGGATTCGAACCCCTGACCCGTAGATTAAGAGTCTGAAACTAAAATGGGGCTTATTTTTTAATTTAACGTTCATAATGACTTTATTTCACTATTTAGATTTAAAATTAATGTTCAATTTGAAAAATAAGTGTCTATTGCCGGACTAGAATAGTTAAGATTAGTCCATAAAATTTTATATATACAAATGCATTATATTGTTGGCTAGGTGAGGGGCTTGCAAGGTGAGGAAATTTTTGATAAAAAGCTGCACAAGCTAGAAGTGCGGATAAATAAGCTAGAGGACATAATGATCGATGCGTTAAGATCAAACAATATCTTTGCCATGGATCCTGAATTAAAAGAAATATGGGACAATGAAGAAGATGACCTCTGGGACAATCTTTAGGCAAAGAGAAATAGTGCTTGGCCTGTTTCCTTTTGATGATAAAAATGAATTTAAGAAGAGTAAAGTTGAATATAATAATGATTATAATTAGTATTTGGCTAGTTTCTTGAATAAATCCTTTCTTTCTTCAAAGTTCTTGATATAAGCTTCTCTAACTTCGGGCCTTACAATTCTATCTACTTTAGGTTCAGAAACTAATTCACATAACTTAGCTTTTTTAGAAATATTAGGAGCTGCTGAGGATTTAGTCCTTATTTGAAATAAATTGACAATTCTGAATATCCTTCTTGAACTGGAAATTTTAATTCCGCTAATTCGTTTATGCCTTATGGAATCCCTTCTCATCATAATACTGTTTATCATCCAGACTAAAAATGATTTTCGATAATATGTTCACATGGACTAGCTATTTATAAATGTCTTGTTAAAAATATTTTAGATTATTTATAAATGGCTTGTTAAAATGAGTTAAACTACTATAGGTTTAACTGAGCCGATTTCAATCAGCTTTGTCTTTTCGTATTTGTTCTCTACAATATCAAACATTTTTCGGATATTTGAGGGCATGTTTATTTCAGAAATGTTCTTCTTTGAGGATTTCTTTCTCAGGGAATACTGATGAGCAAATGATCTTGTGATTGAGGTAACTCCTGAGAAATCTATAACTATCTCACTTTTTTTTAAGGATTCAATGTCATCAAATAGCGCGTCTGCTATGTCCCTCAATGCCAGGTCTTTTGATACCCTTTCACTTATCATGATAATTTTATCTGATGTACTCATACATATTCACCTTTGATGGGTAAGGCATCCTAATGTTTATCAACGTTCCATCTAATATATTTTCCTGTTTTAAAATATAAGGGGTGTGGCCATGCCTCCCATATAATACTCCGCCCCTGCCAGAGATTATAAGTATTTCCCCGTTTAGGCCTTCTGTGAAGATCCTAAAGTTTGTATTGAGGCCAGTTCCACGATCCTTATCCTTGGTAGATAATCCATTTATCGCTTCTTCTATCGCAATATAATCTTCTTCCAAAAGTATGCCCTTCTTTTTGAAACTACCGTTAATAGAAATGCCGTCGTCAATGAAACATATGTCTGCATATTTTTTCTTTGGATATTTCTGGGCCATTACCATTGCATTGTTAAACTCTGAATGCTGATAGATATTATCTACCATTTCACCCACAAGATACTTGAAAGTATTCTCGCCGCCATAATTCTTACCTTCATCAGTAAATCCATACATTCTGTCAAGAATATCCAAAGATTTTTCCTTTTCTTTGGGTAGTGAAATTATGGGCAGGTATGATTTTCCATCAGAATAGAAATAGCTGGAAGAATCTGTAACAATTTTTATGTATGCAGAGACTACACTGTCTGAAGGCAGTTTTAATTCAATTTTTGATTTTTGTTTTTTTAAAAACATTATCAGCGGTAGGAGTGTAGTAGGTTGGATAAACTTCTCTTTTGTAAGATCTAAGAATCCTGATTCAAGAGAAGATTTCTTATAGTTGCAATAGCTTAGATAGTTTTCAAACAAGGCGGCCATTTGAATCTCCAAATTCAATTATTACTCTTAATTAAAATACTTTTCTAATTAAACTGCCCTAATCGAACAATTTCGCATAACGTCTATTATGCGAAGTAATTATACATTTGTGTTTTATTTTAGACATTTATTTTGGAAGTAAAAGATACTAAGAAAATAAAATTAAATACTACTCTTTATTTGTTAATTTTTCATAGATTTCTTCAAACTCATCCAGTGCGGCTTCTAAATTATCAGCAACAGATCTTACCAGTATTTCTGGCTCAGGGAGATTATCTGAATCACCAAGGCTTTCGTCCTTGAGCCAGAATATGTCTAGGTTAGTCTTGTCCCTTTTCATTATTTCCTCATAGGTGAAACATTTGAATCTTTCAGTTTCAGTCCTCTGGTGTCTATTTTCTGGATTATAGCATTTTACAAAATCTTCTAAATCTTGGTATTGCAGTGTATTCGTTTTCAGTGTGAAGTGTATGTTTGTCCTTAGATCATAAATCCATAATTTATCTGTCCAAGGCATCTCACTTGCTTCCCTTCTATCAAAGAAAAGGACATTTGCTTTCACTCCTTGAGCATAGAATATTCCAGTCGGAAGCCTCAAAATTGTATGGACATCACATTCATGCAATAGTTTTTTTCTAACTGTCTCCCCTGCCCCACCTTCAAACAATACATTGTCAGGGACAACTATGGCGCACTTACCATTGATTTTGAGGAGTGTTTTTACATGCTGTAAAAAGTTCAGCTGTTTGTTCGAGGTAGTGGCCCAGAAATCATCCCTCTCATAAGTTAGGGAATCTTTTGAAGCCTTGCCATCCCCATTTTTTATAGTAATGCTGCTTTTCTTTCCAAAGGGAGGATTTGTTAGAACAATCTCAAATCTATTGCCAGGGTCAGATAGAAGACTGTCCGCAACTGTAACTGGACTTTCTTCGCCTCCAATTCCATGCAGGTACATATTCATGACGCACAATCGTGCCGTTGAATCAACTATTTCCCAGCCTTTGAATGTCTCTAATTGTAAGAACTGCTTTTGTTCTTTGTCCAGTGGATAATTATTAGAAACAAAATCATGAGCTGCTAAAAAGAATCCGCCAGTTCCGCATGCAGGGTCACAAATTGTTTGTATGGGTTTTGGCCTGATAACTGCGACCATTGCCTTTATCAATTGCCTTGGGGTGAAATATTGGCCGGCACCACTTTTGATATCTTCTGCATTCTTCTGGAGTAAGCCTTCGTATATTTCACCTTTCACATCTACATCAAGTCCAATCCAGACTTCCTGATCTATCAGACTGATCAATCTCTTGAGCTTTGCCGGATCCTGGATCTTGTTCTGTCCTTTTCTGAATATCATTCCAAGCATTCCACTTTCTTTGCCCAAGCTTTCAAGTATATGCCTATAATGAACTTCAAGTTCATCGCCATCCTTCTTTTGTAGGCTTTCCCAATCAAAGTCTTTTGGTATTATTGATTTTTTGTTGAATGGTGGCTTTGTTTGCTCATCGGCCATTTTCAAAAATAATAGAAATGTTAACTGTTCGACATAATCCCCATAACTAACTCCATCATCCCGAAGGACATTACAATAATTCCATAATTTCTGCACTAAATTAGATGATTCGTTTGCCATGTCAATCAACTATCATTTGCCTATATTTCCCTTTTGTAATATTATTATTCTTTTCTGCTTTTATTTTTTCAAGTAAAACTGATGCTGGTTCGTCATTGGGATCCTGAGGAACAAGTTTTCCCTCAAATGCTTTTTTCAGAATACTCTGGCGGATAGCTTTGGATTGCTCCAATGATTGGAGGATAGCATTTTCCATGTTATCCAAGATTGAATAATATCTTTCTATTTCTTCAACTATCTTGTGTTGCTCTTCTAGAGGTGGGAGGGGAACAAATATATTTCTAAGATTTTGTAAATTCAATACGGGTCTACCCATGCCATATACCATATTATCAATCTGAGTTTTTCCAAATCCATCTGACATCAATGACAAAGTAACAAATTTTGAAATCTCAGGAAGAACTAACTTGACCAAAGCAACAGATTGGCTAACATATGCTTCGCCAATATAATCCTCCACTAATGCAACTTTTCCAACATGCCCAGTGATCCCTATTAGAATATCATTTTTGTCCACTCTACTTCTTTTTCCTTCTATTTTAGAAGGTAGTTTGACATAAGCTACATTTTCCAAAGATAGTTTATTTTTAGCGATATCTTGAGTTCTAATAAATATAGCTCCCTCCTCACTATAGAAATTTTTCCAGTTTCTGGAACCACTAGTAATATAATAAAATAAGCATCCAGTAGTAACTACTTCCCAAGTTGATGGTAGAATAGGTAAGGGATTATTATTAGAAATTAACTTAGTTATCGCTTCTTTATTCTTCTTTTTTCTCTCCGCTTTTATTTTATCTAATAGAACTGAAGCTGGCTCAATCTTGTCCTTATTTTCTTCCCTCCATCTCTCTGTTAGCTTTCCTTCAAAAGCATATTTCAGGACAGATTGCCGAGTAATCTTCAACTCTGCTTGTGCTGCTTTTAGATAATCTATGCCTTTGTCGAGGTTTGTGAAAAGCTCTTGAATTTTATTTACTATTCTTTGCTGTTCAGCAAGAGGCGGGAGGGGAAATATTATTTTTTCGAGGTTTTTTCGAGATATACGTTTTCGAGTAGATCCACTTTGTAAACTATCAACTTTATTTCTAAATTGAGGAGAGTTTATACAATACATAAACCAGAGCTGATTGGGTCCTTTTGAGCCAGTTCTAATTATACTAACATCTACTACTGTTACACATTTTTTTTTATCTCCTGGGAAAATACATGCTCGGCCCAATGGATCGGGCATTCGAGCAAATAAAATATCTCCTTCTTCAATAAACGTACATTTTAGTTCATTTGCCTTTTTCAATGTAAGATACCTATTAGATTTATTACGATAAATTCCATCTCCGACATCGGCTAATTGAACGAGTCTAACTTCACCATTAGGATCTTGATCTTTGCTTTCAACCCAGTCACCGTCTTTGAAAATTCCATCATGACTAATTATATTTTCTAAACTCGTCCAGACCCATCCTTCAGGCAACTCCTCGTTCATGCCCTCACCAGGACTTCTTCTAATTCCTTTAGAAGATGATCAAGATCTTTTCCAAATACATTGTAGGCCTTCAAAATACCGCCCCTTGAAAAGAACGGCGGATAAGCAAAATCTTCAACTGTGATTGTTAGTGATGTATACAGATGATCTTTTATCATGTTCAGCCACATAAGCTGCTCTGGAGTAAATTCCTTGCCAAGCTCCTTCTGCTGCAAAAGCCAGTCCTCAAATCTGTGCTCAACAATCTCTGAAAACGGCTCAAGCACCTTTTCATTGCCCAATGTGAAATTCATAATTGATATGATGTCTGTCAAAAGCCTTTGGGGATTTCCTCCCCTGACCTTTGACCTTTCAAGCCTTTCATATGCCTCCCAAATAACTTCAGTCGTTAGATGGTAAGGTGGTTTTTGTATTGCCTCTGCGAGATCTTTTATCTGATTATAGGTAAAATGCCTCATACCATAGGGCTTTTGGTATATCATCTGCAGGGCAGAAATCTCATCTTTATAGTCTTCCATGAATTCTTTCAATGATTTTATTATCTTCTCTGCAGCATCACTTCTGTCCTTTGCAAATCCAGTCTGGATTATAGAATCAATGCTTACCCGATCTATAATCTGCTCATTTTTCTTTTTTATTTCAATGACCTTGTTTCTAAAATCTGGTTTGTCAAAAACAAGTGTCGCCTTCTGGAGTAAATCCATCTTGGCCAATTTAATTTGCTCTTCAGTTGGCCTATCTGTCAAAAATATTTCCTTCGCTTTCTCAATCTGCGCATCAGGATCATATGAATCCAGAAGATCATTTATTATTAATTTAATGGGCCTTTTGGATAGCTCTTCAATCTCTTTTCTATCCCTATTTGTAATCTCCTTATCAAGCCTCGATAGCCTTGAAGCCATTGAAAGGATAGTGTCCTCGTCCTTCTGACCGAGAGCAATGCTTTTGATCAATGTTTCAAATGGCACAGTTTTCTTCCTTTCAAGAGGCCTTGATTCGCTCTTGTCTGTTTCGCATACACCGACGGCATCGACAATTACAAAGCGAGTTTTATTTATAGCATCTGGAGTTACCTTCTGAAGATCGCCCGGCAGCATTGTCCTTGTACCCCTGCCTTTCATCTGCTCAAAGTATACTCTGGATTTAACATCCCTCATAAAAACTAGGCATTCCAAGGGACGGATATCAGTTCCTGTTGAAATCATATCAACTGTAACGACAATCCTCGGATTGTAAGAGTTTCTGAAACTGGCGATTAGGTCCTCTGTTTTCTCCCCAGTGGTGCGGTATGTTATCTTCTTGCAGAACTCATTTCCTTTGCCAAACTCCTCCCTTACAATGTGGACAATGTCCTCCGCATGGGAGTCATCCTTAGCAAAAATTACGGTCTTTGGAACCTCAGTTCTCCCAGGGAAAATCTCTGTGAATAATCTTTCCTTGAATGTTCTAATGACAGTTCTAATTTGGTCTTCTGATACGACGCTCCTGTCAAGATCTAAAGCTGAATAGTCCAGTTCATCGTCCAATGTCTCCCACTTTATCTCTCTTGTTAGTTTGTTCCTCCTATCAATCTGAAAGCCTGGCTCTACCCTGCTTCCTTCACTTGTGATCTGTGTCTGGATTCTATAAACATCATAATCAACATTTACGCCATCTGCAATGGCCCTCTCATGATTGTATTCCATAACGAGATTTTTGTTGAAAAATCCAAAGGTCTGTTTTGATGGGGTTGCGGTAAGCCCTATTATAAAAGCGTCAAAGTATTCTAATACCTGTCTCCAGAGATTGTAGATTGATCTATGGCATTCATCAGTTATAATAAAATCAAACTGCTCAATTGGTATGTTCGGGTTATATGTTACTGGAACTTCTTCGCCATCAGGATAATACTCAAATCCAGAGGCTTCTTCAAGTTCAGGGTCGAGCTCTTTTCCCTTTAGCATTGCGTATACCCTTTGAATGGTAGAGATGCACACCTTGTTTACTGGATCAATTTGATTGGATGTAAGGTGCTGGACATTATATAGCTCGGTGAACTTTCTCCCATCATCGGGTGATTCGTACTGCATGAATTCTTTTTTGGTTTGCCTTCCAAGATTATTTCTATCAACTAAAAACAGTATTCGATTTGATTTTGCATGTTTTGTGAGCCTGTAGGAAAATGTGACTGCGGTGTAGGTCTTGCCTGTGCCTGTCGCCATCTGGATCAATGATCTGGGCCTTGCTTCTGAGAATGACTGCTCAAGGTTTTGAATTGCTTCCTTCTGGCAATCCCTTAGCCCCTTAGTTATTAATGGAGATTTCACAGGCAATTCTTTCAGCCTTTTTCGTAATGAACTTCCCTCATCAAGCCATTTCTGGAATGTTTCAGGTTTATGAAAAGCAAATACCCTCCTTGATCTTGGCTCAGGGTCCCTGTTGTCCCTGAAATAAGTTTCTTTACCGGTGCTTTCATATGCAAACGGCAATGGATCGATATGATCAATATTCTCCGGGAAGCCAAGGATGTATTTCTGGCTCTGCTCTGCAACGCCGCTAAGAGTAGTCCCAACAGGTTTTGCCTCTATTACTCCCACTGCCTTCCTGTTTACAAACATGATATAATCGGCAGGGCCTCTGTCCGTAGGGAACTCCCTTATTACAACTCCAGTGGAAGCTCCAAGATTAAAATCCTTCCAATCCTGGACATCCCACCCGGCCAATGTTAAAAGATTATCAATCTCTTTTCTCGCTTCTTCTTCAGACAAAAAATACACCTATATCAGTAATATAATAGTAAACACTTGCTTGTATGTTGTGCTATTGGTGTCTTTACTTTAAAAGAATATGGAAAAAAATTGGGAAAATAGTGAAAAAAATAATTTTTCCACATCATATTTGTCCCTAAAACCATGCTACCCTAAATTTGTCCTTAATGATTAGCTCTCATTCTGCAAGTATAATTAATAAGGAAAAATATCCAGATTGCAGTAATTATTAATTTGTCACCGTCCCTAGATTTTTCATTTATTTTAAAATTGTATTTTTGTCCTTATTTTCATTTGCCTAACTCTCTCTCTAAAGAGATATACCCTCCCAGCCCGGCATATTGATACTTAAAACGGTGCTAGCATGAATGATGAAGATCCCAATAAAGAACCTGACTATGATTTTCTAATTGAAATAGTTGAAGATGTGGATGCCTTCATAGGCGACGACGGGGAATCATATGGGCCTTATAGCCAGGGACAGATAGTCAACGTCCCAAAATCTGCAGCCAAGGCCTTTGGCATACTGCTCAATAATGGATTTGCCAAGGCATACCATATTACACCTGAGCACGTATGGATAAATCCTCTCTTTGACTATGCGCTAAAGTATTTTTCCTTAGGCTTCAGCGTGCTGCCATTAGGTGTAAAAGGCAAGAGGGCTGTTGTCGCCTGGAAAAAATATGAAACTGAAAAGATGAATATTAACGACATAGATGAGTGGTGGAGCAAGTGGCCGGACGCAAACATCGGGATAATCACAGGAACGATCAACAAGCTACTCGTCCTTGACGTTGACGGGGATGAGGGGCGCCAATCGCTAAAGTTCGCATCCAATAATGTCCCGATAAACACCGTGACTGCAAGGTCTAGCCGTGGCAAGCACTACTACTTCAGGGAAGAAAGGGCATTCAGCAGCTATATTGGCTTTCTCCCTGGGATGGATATCAGGTGCGAGGGGGCACTAATCGTTGCTCCGCCGAGCATCCATGCCTCAGGCAAGGTCTACGAGTGGGAAAGGTCAATCTTTGATAATGATTTAGAAAATACGCCAGCGTGGCTATCCGAGATACTCATTGAGAAGGAGGCCGAAAAGAAGGCAAAAGAAGAGGCAAGATTAGGCGGGATCCCTATAGGCAGGAGGAACGCCGAGCTCACGAGGATATCCGGCATATTGAGGAACAAGGGGCTTTCGCCAGAGGCAGTCAAGGAGACAATATCAAGGATAAACAAGACCCAGTGCGATGAGCCTCTGGGCCAAGATGAGGTCGACAGGATAACAACAAACTTCCCCAAAAACGCCTTTGCCAACACCGACCTTGGGAATGCCGAAAGGTTGATCTACCATTTCGGGGATGTAATCCGATACTGCCACCTCTGGAAGAAGTGGATAGTCTGGGACGGGAAAAGGTGGCTAAAGGACGATAGCGGGGCCATATACAGGCTTGCGAAGGACACCGTAAGGAGCATTAACGCTGAAGCTGCCATAGAGGGGGATTATACTAAGAAGGCAGAGCTCGCAAAGTGGGCGTTTCTCTCGGAAAGCTCCTACCGCATGGAGGCCATTGTGAAGCTAGCAACAAATGAGCTCCCGATATCGCCGGATGATCTTGACCAGGATGTCTGGTTTCTGAATGTTGAGAACGGCATAATAGATCTTAGGACAGGGGAGTTCTCTGAAGACCACCTGAAGGAGAAGTTCATCACTAAGCTAGCCAGTGTAAGGTATGATCCGGATGCAGAATGCCCCATGTGGGAGGAGTTCCTCCACGAGATCTTCGAGGGAAACTTGGAGCTTATCGATTACATCCAGAAGGCCATTGGTTACAGCATGACATCCGATGACCGTGAGCAGGTCCTATTCTTCCTCCACGGCCTGGGCCAGAACGGGAAGACCACTTTTCTAAATATTATCATGACGTTGCTCGGAGAGTATGCAAAGGATGCCGACCCTTCCACCTTCATGGACAAGAAGTTTGACGGAGGCCCTAAAAATGATGTTGCAAGGCTCAAAGGGGCGAGATTTGTAAGATCTTCAGAGATTGCAGAGGGCAAATACCTAGACGAGGACTTCATAAAGAGGGTCACAGGCCACGAAGGCCTTACTGCAAGGTTCCTTTACGGGGAGATATTCGACTTCAACCCGAAGTTTAAGCTCTGGATGATCTCAAACAACAAGCCAACTATCAGGGGGAGCGACTTTGCCATATGGCGTAGGCTCATGACAATCCCGTTCAACTACCGCATTCCAAACGATAAGAGGGACAAGACCCTGGAGGCAAAGCTTGACAGTGAGCTCCCGGGCATCCTGAACTGGGCCATAAATGGGTGCATGAAGTGGCTCTCGGAAGGGCTAAATCCCCCGGAGATAGTCGTCCTCGCAAACACCGAATACAAGGACGAAATGGATCCATTGAAGGACTTTTTAGATGACGTGTGCAACATTGGTGTAATCGCAAAGATACCTGCAGGCGATCTTTACGCCGCATACAGGACATATTGCTATGCTATGAGGACTGAATCCATATCCCAGCAGTCATTTGGCAGGAGATTGTCCCAGCTTGGCCTCAAAAAATCAAGGGAGTTTGACGGCAGATACTGGGAGGGCATAGAGATCAACAAGGCTAGGTTTGAGATCCTGCAGAAGAGCTACAAGGGGGAATACCCTGCCAACTGATTCTTATGACGCTATGACGGTTATGACGCTTTTTTCTATTAAAATTTATAGTAAGGGGATTTACTTTAAAAGTTTTGTAAAATGGCAAAAAACCGTCATAAGCGTCATGGAAGGCAGAGAGGTGAGGAAATAGCAACAAATCTCATCGAATATAGGGTGTATGTAGGGGATAAGGAAGTGCCATGCGTTAGGATAGTCTATGGATACACGCTCATGGAGGCAGATCAAGGCGAGACAATAGAGAATATTGCTGGAGAGAAGGGGAGGTATGCGATCTTAGAATACGGCGAAGATCCTTGCTGGAACTATGAGTTCGTGCTGTATGTCTCTGACAGCCTCTCAATTTTAAGGCCAATTTTTGAAATCTTATGCAATGAAAACTACAAGGATCTAATCGAATCCTTCGTTGATTCAAGGGTTATGCTTGAGCTTTTGTGGAAGAGCAAGGAGGTTAATGATATTGACAATAAAGGCGAAGCTTAATTTAGAAATTAATAAGAAAAAGTTTGAAATAAAAAAATAAATTTATTCTTTGTTCTTCTCTAGAATCTTCATAATCCTGTCCATTGGGAGAGCTCTTGGGGCTACTGTTATTTGCACCCTCTTTAGACATTGACCATCGGGTGAGTTGCATGATAGCACAAATTCAGAGGTCCCAGGGCTGACTGCCCTAAATGTTAAGACGCCCTCTTTATAATCTACTAGCTGAAAATGTCCCAAATTGACAGGAGATCCATCAAAGTAACCATCCAAGTAGTAATCATCAATTTCTAAGATAGAACAGTAAGGTTCCTCCAGGCCACCTTCAAAAGAAAATGTTTCCCCTACTTTAAATGAAGTCTTGCTGAACTCGTTGCATGGGTAGGACTCGCTGCATGCGGGGCAGTTGGAAAACATGCTAAATTGATAAGAATTTGGTGAACAAGGATGCATATAAACTTCGCCGGCTACACTGGCATTGACCTTTATTTCATTCCAGCCATCTCCTGTTGAATACCAGCCTGTAGTACTAAAACTATCACCTGACCAACCAAGGCCTGCACTATTTGGCTGCTTAACCCTAATAGTTATCACTTCCCCTGCTTGGAATACTGGTTTATCTATAGAATACTGTGATGGGTCACAAGGCACATAATTAACAGGCGGGGCCGTTATAGAGGCGACGCCAAAGGTACTTGCTATAAAAAGCAAGGATATCAAAACAGCTATTTTTTTATTCATAATAAAACACCGTTATAATAGCTAAAAATAATCGTGACAAATATATAAACATTTGCCACTAAAATAAAATCCTAAAACTCAGGACACGCCTTGTCATACCCGCTCTTTATCATTCGCTTCGACTCGTGGACATATCTTTCAGTTGTTGAAATCTGGCTGTGCCCCATGATGTTCTTCAGTATCAAAAGGTTTCCGTTGTTCTCGACAAAGAGCGTTGCAAACGTGTGGCGGAGCATGTAGGGCGTGACCTTGAATCCGAGAGCCCTGGAATACCTCAAGATGAGCTTAGAGAACCTGTCCCTTGACATTGTGAATAGCCTGCCGCCTTTGATGCCGTTGCTGTAGGCAAAGCGCTTTAGCTCAACTATCGTCTTCTTGTTCAGCGGCACAAGCCTCTCGCGATATGTCTTTGTCCGCTTTACCAAAAGATACCCTTCCTCAAAGTCTATGTCCTCTAGTGCAAGGCCAAGTACCTCTGATGGCCTGAGTCCAGTGTTCAATGCTAGATAGACCGCAAGCTTGAGGTCGTCCTCCGTTATCGCCTCTAAAAGCGCCCAGCACTTCTCTAGCGATATGTTCATCCTTACTTTTCTCTCTAGCCTGTTCTTCTTCATCTTGAAGGGCCTTTCATGCATGGCGGCGTGCCATTTCAGGGCGAAGTACATGTTGTGCTTGAAGGATGAGGAGTATTTATCATTCAAAAGAACATCCAGGTAGTATTCCTCCTCGCTCTTGCCGCTCTTAAGGTACATGGCGATACACCTTCGGTAGATTTCAGCAGTTGTAGGGCTAACGCCCCTTTGAGTGATAAGATAGGCAACATACCCATCCCATGTAGATATTAGTCTACAGGCGTTTTCCAAAATTAGCGCCTCCGGAAAATAAGCCCAAATATCGCCCCGTATCAAAAATAACCGCCAGAAAAGTTATTGGCGGGCAGTAAGGGATTCGAACCCCTGACCCGTAGATTAAGAGTCTACTGCTCTACCAGACTGAGCTAACTGCCCTTAACCCTCAAAATCAAAATCGATATTTAAGTGTTTTGGGTTATAATAAAAATATAGATTATTAAGGTTCTGTAAAATTAATATGCTCGTGGATAGGAACCTAGCACTTTAACAGAGAATATTGAAGATAACTCCTTTAGTGTTTGGCTGATCTTTTTGTCTTTCGTGTGGCCTTTGAAGTCAATGAAAAATATGTACTCCCCCATCTTCTTCTTAGACGGCCTTGATTCGATCTTAGTTAGATCTATCCCGGTATCATAGAATGGTTTTATAATCGAATATAGAACTCCTGGTTTATTCACGCTAGGTGACACCACAATGCTTGTTCTGTCCTTCCCAGTTGGAAGGGTGCTTTGATTTCCTATGATGAAGAATCTTGTAAAATTAAGTTTTTCATCCTGGACATCTTTTTTTATTATTTTAAGGTCATATAGGCTTGCTGCAAATTCTGAGACTAGTGCGGCATATCTATTGTCCTTTCTATTAGAAAGTTCGATTGCAGATATTGCATTTGAGGCAGTTTCATGTATCTCAACATTGGGTAAGAAGTTCCTGACAAACCTTTCAGATTGAGAAAGTGTAAGTGTATGGGAATAAAGAACTTCTATGTCCTCTAGGTCACCCCAACAGGCAAGGTTATGGTGTATAGGTAGTAGATATTCCTTATTTATCTTTAATTCAAATTCAATTAGGCAATCAAGTGTCTGGGACACTCCACCGACAAGGGAATTCTCTACTGGCACTACGCCATAATCTGATTCACTGCTCTGGACAGAATTAAAAATCTCCCATATGCTCCTTTTGAAAAGTATATCTTCTGCCCCGAATGCTAATGATGCTTCATGACAAAAAGTTCCTTTTGGGCCTAACGTTGATACGTTCATTTCTCCACCATCCTTTTGATTAGCTTATTGCTCTCCTTTTCAGCTTTTGCTGTAAAATCTCCTAGATATTCTGATGCTTCTTCAAAGAATTTTATGAATCCATCCCTATCCTTATTTTCAATGTTACTAAATAAAGTTTTTGAAGTTTTAATATATTGTGATGCCACTTCAACAGTTTTGGGATTTAAAAGTGATATGTCGGCATACAGCTCGGGCTTCTGATTTAATATTCTCCCCGCCATATCCAGTGTCAACCTATAAACAGGGCTTGTACATTCCAGACTCTTTTTTATATCAAAATTCAGATCTTTTAGGCAATGGCACAATACTATAGCAGAAAAATGAGTTAGTCCCTGGATTACTGCCATCATCTTATCATGCTGCTCTGGGGACATTACAATAAGATTTGCACCTCTTTTTTCTAGACTAGAGAAAATACTTTGGTAGAGATCTATTTGAGTTATTCTCTCTGGACATAGTATTATAGTCTGGCCATGGATATCGCCAATTGAAGGAGCAAAAAGGGGGTGAGATCCCAAAACATCTGCCTTTGATTTTAGCATTTCATTGACCGATTCCTCCTTAAGGGACGTTAGGTCCATCAGAAGTTTTCCCTCTTTCATGAAAGGGGTAATTTCTCGGATAACAGCTACTGTGGATTCTATCGGAACAGTTACAATTACTATATCGCTTTTTCTGATAAGCTCTTCTTTGGAGAGAGATGTTGACCTAGAAGAAACAAGCACTTCAAATCCTTCCTCTTCAAAGATTTTTCTGAACAATCCACCTAGTTTTCCAGTACCGCCAATAATCCCAACTGTCGTCACCTTATTCCTCCGATTGTTTTTTGTAGGAGAAGGTGGTCCAAAATCGTCATGGCTACCATGGATTCACATACTGGATTAATCCTAGGTATGGCACAAGGGTCATGCCTTCCTTGAACATTTATTTTATGCTCTTTTCCTTTGACATCTACAGTATTCTGATCTTTAGATATAGACGGTATAGGTTTAACTGCAACTCTAACGAGGATATCCTCGCCATTAGATATGCCACCAATTATGCCTCCCGCCCTATTTGTCCTAAATCCCTTTGAATCCATCTCATCGTTGCTTTCAGATCCAAAAGATGTAACAAGGTTAAATCCTTCTCCAAATTCCACACCCTTGACAGCACCAATTGAGAGAAGCCCTTTTCCGATATCTGCTTCGAGTTTATCAAAAACTGGATCTCCTAGACCTGCAGGAACATTTCTAACAATTATTTCTACTATACCACCAACGGATTCTCCCTCTGATTTTGCTTTGAGTATTTGTTTGGCCATTTCTTCAGAGATTTTTTTATCGGGACACCAAAGTCTATCCTTAATTATAATTTCTCGTTTAAGAGATCTAGAATCAATTTCAACTAAATTAATTTTACCGATACTTTTTGTATATGAAAATAATTCGAATCCTTTGATTTCTTTTTCCAAAACTTTCCTTGCAACTGCCCCTGCAGCAACCCTAGCAGCTGTTTCCCTTCCGGAGGCCCTTCCTCCCCCTCTGTAATCGAATATACCAAATTTCTTAAAGTAGGTATAATCTGCATGACCTGGTCGGAATACGCCCTTTATTTTTTCATACGAGGATGAATCAACGTCTTTATTGTAAATTATCAAAGATATGGGCGTTCCAAGAGTCTTTCCTTCAAATATGCCGGATAAGATTTCACATCTGTCGTCTTCTTTCCTAGATGTAGAAAGATTATCATTTTTTGGTTTTCTCAAAGAGAGCTCTTTATCGATATCCTCTTCGCTTATTGGAATACCTGGTGGACACCCATCTATAACTGCACCTAGTGCTTTTCCATGGGATTCACCCCAAGTTGTTACTCTAAAAATTTTACCATAAGTATTTCCAGCCATTAGGCCACACCCCTTTTCTCGATTTCAGATATTATTTTATCACAAATTTCATTAATACTTAAATCAGTTGTATCAATTATTATATTTGCTATTTTTTCATAAACAGGCATTCTTTTTTCCATTATCTCTTCAATCTCAGATTCTGGATTCTTATTTGTTAAAGAGGGTCTTGGAGTATCATTTTTCATTCTGCTTTTCATTGTGTTAAGGTCAGCTTTTAGTAAAACAAATATCGACTCTTTCAAGGAATTGACGTTTTCTTCATCCATTAGTGCTCCACCGCCCAAAGATATTACGGCATTACCTTCTTTAGATACATCTTTAATAACCTCTTTCTCTTTAATTCTAAAGTAATCCCAACCTTTTTCAGAGATAATTTCCAAGATTCTTCTTGACTCTCTTTTTTCCAAGATTGAATCTGTATCAAAGAATACCCTATTAGTTAGATCAGATAAATTAATTCCAATAGTAGTCTTCCCGACGCACCTCAATCCAAAGAGGACTATATTCAATTGATACCCCCACAAAATTTTGAAAAATCATTCCAGAACTCCGGATAGGATTTTGAAACACATTCTGGATCACGAATCTTAATACCCTCAATGAAAAGCCCTGAAACTGCAAATGACATAGCCATCCGATGATCCTTATATGTCTCAATTTCTGCACCTTTCAAATTTCCTGGGTTGATTATTAGATAATCCTTACCTTCTTCGACCTTGCACCCTATCTTTGTGAGCTCATTTGCAACTGCTTTTAATCTATCTGTTTCTTTATATCTTAGTGTTTCTATATTAATTATTTTTGTCTGCCCCTTTGAAAATGCAGCGACAACTGCAAGTGTAGGGACAATATCTGGGGATTTTTTCATATCTATTTCGATTCCATTTAGGTCTCCGCCAGATAAAGTAAATGAAGAATCTTTCCACTTAACAATGCAGCCCATTTTCTCAAGTATTTCTACAAAGAATTTATCTGACTGCTTAGAGTTTCTATTCAGATTTTTCATTGTAACTTTTCCTCCACCAATGGCGGCTGCCGCCAAGAAATATGAACTATTAGAGAAATCACCTTCAACTGTGTAATCTCTTCCGATATATTTTGAAGGTGCGATATAAAATTCAGAATAATCGTTTCTTTTGACATTTACTCCGAAATTATTCATAACATCTATCGTCATGTCTACATAGGGACTTGAGGGTAATTTACCTTCTACATTAATTTTTAGATAAGGATTACAGTAAGGTGACGCGATTAGTAATCCACTCAAATACTGGCTACTCTCCCTTGGCTCAATTATAGTTTCACCACCAAAGATACCTTTTGAAGAAATCCTCACCGGTGGGCAGCCTTCGTTTGAACTAACTTCTATACCAAGTTGTTTCAATGAAGATTCTAGCCCTCTTACCGGTCTTTTTCTTACTTCTGGATCCCCATCGATTATGACAGCTCCATTGACTAGCGGGGAGATAGCCATCATAAATCTAAGGGACGTTCCAGAATTTCCAATGTAAAGGGGCTCTTTGGGTGAATCTAACCTTCCTCCACTGCCCACTATTCTATATAATTTACTGGCACTAGTAGATTCATCTATTATATTAATACCAAATTTTCTAAGAGAGTCTAAGGTATATTTTGTATCGTCCGAGAATAATGGATCAATAATTTTTGATTCTCCTTCGGCCAGAGATGCGATGCATAATGCCCTATGGGTATAACTTTTTGATGATGGCGCCTTCAATTTTGCATCTATCTTTGAATCAATACAATTAATTTCTTTTACTCTCATCTTATTAACCTCTAAGATTTAGGGCTTCTTTTGAAAATTGCTCCATTTTCTCAATTGATGGACTTATCCCAGTCCATAGTTCAAATTGAGCCATTGCTTGTCCGATATACATGTCTAAGCCACTTGCTATGTCGGCGCCATGCTCTCTTGATAATCTTAATAGTTTAGTATATACTGGGCTATAAACAGCGTCGAAAACAGTTATGCCTGAAAGATCCTTCTCAAAAAATGAATCTTCCATGGGACATATTTCATCACCGGGGGACATACCAATTTTTGTGGCATTGATTAAAATATCAAAATCAACATGATTTCTATCTTCCCAAGGAATTGTTTTAGCACCTAATTTCTTTGAAAGATCTTCCGACTTTTTGATGTCCCTGTTAGAGATATACATCTTTCCTTTTCTGTTATCCACTCCAAAAGCTATTGCTTTTCCCGCCCCACCGGCACCTAGAATAAGGACTTTTTTTCCTTTTATTTCCGTAACTTTCTCTATTGCGTATAATGCCCCCAACCAATCCGTATTAGTTCCAAATAGTCCCTCCGGAGTTTTACTGATTGTATTTATTGCACCTATTTTTTTAGCCATTGGGTCAATGTGATCCACAAATGGAATGATGCTCTCCTTGTACGGCATTGTAACACATAATCCGCTGAAAAAATTCTTAAATGAGTTCATGAACTTACTAAGGTCATCTACCAAGAAATTAAGGTAGACACCATCGTATCCATGATAAGATAATAATTTGTTGTGAACATAGTACCCTATACTTTCCTTCACAGGATTTCCAACAAGACCAAAGATACCAAAATCTTTTCGGATATTATTTGCTCTGTAGATGTCATTTAATATGTCAATAGTTATCTGGCCTGGGGCAGTTTTATTCTCACCTTTAAGTGGGGCATAAGATGCAAATCCACCCCAACTGTTACAAAGTATTCTACTAATCTCCCCTCGTTCACCCATGAGAAAAGAAATTATCTTTTTTTTATGAGCTGTTGCTAATCTTATGAGATCCCTGATTATTAGATTATCAGATAAGTCTTCGGCGTATGTGACTATTTTGATTATATCCTGTCCTTGATTCTCCATCTTAGAGAAGATCTCTTTGATGTTTGAAGGTGTTTCGTTAAAATTATGATATGAAAGTATAATATTTGTGTCTGATTTTACTTCATTTCTTTTTGAGATTAATTCCTTTACATATTTACCAGAAGATAGCTCAACGTCTACAAATCCAAATCCGTTTTCTATAGCTTGAAATAAAGGGGAAATCCGATTAGATTCATCTCCCTCAAAAGATCCGCCTTCGTCCTTTTTCCTGTTGGTAATTATTATTCTCTTTTTGTCAAACCTATTTATGATTTCAAAAATATTTAGATCCGGTATCAGATCTATTCTTAGTTCGGCCAAATCACCATTTTCTAAGGCTTTTCCCAATAATAGAACTGCTTCTTTTTGGGATGTTGGCATGACTGAGGCACAAATCACTCAAATCCAGCCTCCAAAAGTGATTCTTTTATGATTTTATCTTCCACAGTTATTTCGTAGAAGGCATCTCCTATTCCTTTAACTAAAGAGTATTCAACTATGCCGTTCCTAGATTTCTTATCAAGGATTGTTTTCTTTATTATTTCGTCTGAAGGGAATTTAAATGAGATATCAAGAAGCTCTGATTTATCTATTAATTTTAATATCCGCTCCTTATCTTTGGAATTCAATATGCCAATTTTCTCAGAGATTAATGTTTCAACAATCATCCCTATTCCAACTGCTCGGCCGTGAGGAATTTTGAAATCAGACAATAACTCAACTGCATGGCCAATTGTATGCCCAAAATTCAATATTTTCCTGAGTCCACTTTCCTTTTCATCTAATTCTACAACTTTTGCTTTTACTTTAAGGGAAGAGGTAATTGCAGTTTCAATAAACTTATCTTCAAGGTTTATAACTTTCTCAATATTTTTTTCTAGGTACTCAAATAGCGTTTTGTCCTTGATAATAGACGCCTTAATTATTTCAGCAATGCCGTTTATTAATTCCTCTCTAGGTAGTGTTTTTAATAGATCAATGTCAATGTAGACCTTTCCAGGGGGATAGAATGCACCAATTAGATTCTTACCAGTTGGGTGATCTACTCCGACTTTGCCGCCAATGCTGCTATCTACTTGGGATAGAAGGGTGGTAGGTATCTGGATGAAAGGCACCCCCCTCATATAAGTAGCAGCTACAAAACCGGACAGGTCTCCAGTGACCCCTCCACCGAAAGCAACGATTACTGTATCCCTACTACACCCTAAACTGAATAATCTATCCTCTAGCTGTTCCTTCACTTTTCGAGTCTTAGAATCCTCGCCAGCCTTAAAGGATAAAATAAAAATCCTAGGGTTTTTACCTAGTTTTCTGTTTATCTGATCCCCATATATTTTCTCAACATTAGAATCAGTTATTATGGCAATTTTATGTTCTTTGTATGTAGACAATATTTCTTCAAACGCGGCATCAACGATACCTCTACCTACAACAATTTCATATTTGCCATTTTTTGTGCTGACTCTAATTGTTTCTATATGAGAATCTTTCATTCTATATATCCCTTCCAAACATCCTAGATATATATTTTATTTCGCCCATAAGACTATGAAGGTCTGCTGTACTTATTGTTTGGTCTGCATCACTTATTGCTTTTTGTGGATTTGTGTGCGCTTCAACTGTTAGGCCGTCTGCACCACAGGCTATTGCAGCAAGGGCCATAGGTTTTACTATATCACGTCTTCCAGTTCCGTGGCTTGGGTCGACGATCACGGGTAGATGGCTCTCTGCCTTCAATACGGGGACAATACTCAAGTCCAAAGTATTTCTTGTGAAATCAGAAAATGTCCTTATCCCTCTTTCGCATAGCATAACGTTTTGATTTCCACCTGCCAATATATATTCAGCCGCTCCAAGAAACTCCTTGAGAGTTGCCCACATTCCTCTTTTTAAAAGAACGGGTTTGTCTATTTTCCCGAGCTCTTTTAACAGTGCATAATTCTGCATATTTCTTGTACCTACTTGAAGGATATCTGCGTATTCAGATACAAGCTCAACATCTCTTGTATCCATTACTTCAGTAACTATGGGGAGACCAGTTTCTTCTTTAGCTTCTAATAAAAATTTAAGTCCTTCCTCTCCTAATCCTTGGAAGTCCTTTGGTGATGTACGTGGCTTGAATGCCCCGCCTCGAAGTAGTGTTGCTCCTGACTTTTTTACTTCTCTTGCAATATTCAATATCTGATCCTTGTTTTCAACTGAACAAGGTCCTGCCATCACAACTATCTTTTTACCGCCTATTTCTATGCCGTTGACTTTAATTACGGTATCTTCTTTATTGAAATCCCTAGAAACAAGTTTGTATGGTTTAGATACACGAACTACTTCTTCAATGTAAGGTGTTGCCCTCAATCTTTCAACTTCACTCTCATCTATTGAAGAAACGTCACCAACTATACCAATTATAGTTCTATTCTGTCCCTGAGATAGATGTGTATTGAAACCAAGTTCTTTTATCCTGTCTATGGTCTCTTGAACTTGACTTTGTTCAACCCCTAATTTCATTACTATTATCATTTTATACCTCCCTTCCTACTGCCTTTGCTACCTGTCCAACCTCTTCCATTAGTTTTGCAAATGCGCTCAAGGATATGGTCTGATCTGCATCGCTTATCGCTTTATCCGGGTTGGGATGAGTTTCTATTAATAATCCGTCGGCCCCACAGGCAACTGAGGCTTTACTCAAAGGCAATACTAAACTCCTTTTTCCAGTACCGTGACTTGGATCAGAGATTATAGGTAGATGGCTCTCATCTTTAATCGCCGGGATTATACTGAGATCAAGTGTATTTCTAGAATAATCTGAGAAAGTTCTAATGCCACGCTCACATAGTATGACATTTTCATTTCCTCCGTTCATTATGTATTCAGCTGCACCGAGGAATTCTTTCATTGTTGCCCACATTCCTCTTTTTAAGAGAACAGGTTTATTCGTTTTTCCAAGCTCTTTTAATAAAGTGTAATTCTGCATGTTTCTTGTTCCGACTTGAAGGATATCTGCATATTCTGAAACAAGCTCTACATCCCTTGCATCCATTATTTCTGTCACAATGGGAAGGCCTGTTTCTTCCTTTGCTTCATATAATAGTTTTAGTCCTTCTTCCCCGAGCCCCTGGAAATCCCCTGGCGATGTCCTTGGTTTAAAAGCCCCTCCACGAATCATGCTAGCGCCAGCTTTTTTTATTTTCTCAGCAACTTCCATTATTTGTTCTCTGTTTTCAACTGAGCATGGGCCTGCCATGACAACTATTTTCTTTCCGCCTATTTTTACTCCGCCTACGTCAATTATAGTCTGTTCTTTTTTGAAGTCCTTAGAAACAAGTTTGTATGGCTTAGATACAAAAATAGTGTTTTCAACGCCCTTCATTGCTCTTATTCTAAAGAAATTATCTTCTCCAATTTTACTTATATCTCCTATTACTGCAACTACTACTCGTTCGGCCCCTAAATTCAGTTGAGTTCTAAGGCCTAAAGAATGGATAGTATCAACCACTCTATTAATGTCCTCCTCCTCAACTTTTGCTTTCATTATGACGATCATTTTTCAATCCTCCAATAATTTATTTTGAACTTTTTTTGAATGGGAAACAATTAGCCCGAAGATCTCAGAAACAAAGTCTTCATCAATAAGATTTTCTTTAGCTTCTCTCTGAATTTTTAAGAATAATTGGCTTTCTCTAGCCTTATCCTCTACTTGAATGCCCATATTTATTTTCAGGGCTGCTATCTTCTTTGCTACTTCCATCCTTGCTGAAAGCAGTTTTATAATACTCTCATCGATCCTGTTAATTTCATCTCTAAGAGTCTCAATTGAGCTCTCCATAAAATAACCTCCTAAGAAGGGATTGGAAAGAGAAACTAAGGATTCGGCCAGTGAAAGGTATCAATACCTAAAGCTAAAATAATAATATAATTCCTTTGATACCACTTCGAAAGACCTAATCTTTCCCATCAAGAAAATTCATGAAATTGAGTATTTAAAACTTTCGGACTTATATTTTTAGATTAGTTTTATAAAAGCTTTATTCACTTCTTAATCAATGGATTACTACGGCTCTTTCGATGGTATGAGTAAGATAGATACCCACATCCACACGAAATATTCTGGAAATTCTAAGATGATTTCTGTCATACCTGATTGTATTTCAAGACCAGAGAGAATACTGAAATTTGCAGACAAAAAAGGCATTGATCTATTGGCCATAACGGACCACGATACAATAAGAGGTGGGATAGAAACAGAAAAACTTGCACCTTCTAGGATTATAGTTGGTGAAGAGATATCTACCTCTGAAGGAGAGCTTCTCGGTCTTTTTTTAAATGAGAGTATACCTCCAAATCTGTCCCCTGAAGAATCTATAGAACGAGTAAGAGAGCAAGGGGGTCTTGCAATTGCTGCACATCCATACAGCGTGATATGCCCATGCTTTAAGGACCTAATCTACAAGTTAAAGGTAGATGGAATTGAAGTTTTTAATGCATTCCACAGGGACGGCATCCTCAATAGGAAAGCTGCAGAAGAAAACAAGAAAATAAAAAATGCTTCGCTTGCCGGAAGTGATGCCCATACAGAAAGAATGGTTGGAAATGCTTACACGTTATTTAAGGGTAATACAGCTGAAGATTTCTACAAAGCAGTGAAGAAGAAAAAGACCATTCCTCAAGGACAAGTAACTTCCATGGGACAGACTATCCTTTGGAATTGGAATACAGGGTATTATATAATGAAAAGATCAATGAAAAATATTTTCCAAGGCCAGCAAATTAAAAAAAATTCAGGGTTACTAATTGGTTCAAGTATTTCCGTAATCCCAGTATTTCCAATACTAACTTCTTTTGTATTAAATCGTTACCATACTAAAAAGGTAAAAAAGAATTACCCTTGGGAATCATTTATTTTCTCATATATGGGGTATAAAAAAAAGATTTTATAATAAAACTGAAGACCTGTATTCTCCAAAGACGCTTCTTAGGGCATCACTGATTTCACCAAGTGTTGCGTATTCTTTTACAGCCGCTAGTATCGGGGGCATAAGATTCTTATTACATCTTGCAGCGCCCTCAATTTCATTCAACAGCTCCTTGACTTTTTGATTGTTTCTTCTCATTTTTAATTTCTCTATCTTATCAACTTGAAGTTTTTCAACTTCAGGGTTTACCTTTAGCAGCTCATCGGGTCTTTTTTCTTCCATGATAAATTTGTTAACTCCAACTACTATAGCTTCTCCTTTTTCTATAGCTTTTTGGTAATTGTAGGCGCTGTCTTGAATCTCTTTCTGAGGGAAACCCCTCTCTATTGATTTAACCATCCCGCCAAGAGAATCAATTTTATCAAAATACTTATTGACGTCCTCTTCAATCTTGTTTGTAAGGTATTCAACATAATAAGATCCTGCAAATGGATCAACTGTATCTGCAACACCGCTTTCATGTGCAATAACTTGTTGTGTTCTAAGAGCAATTCTTACGGCTTTTTCAGATGGAAGGGCAAGGGCCTCGTCCATTGAATTTGTGTGTAGGGATTGTGTTCCCCCTAGAACTGCCGCCATTGCCTGGAGTGTTACACGGGTAATATTATTCTCAGGTTGTTGAGCTGTAAGGGTGCTACCTCCAGTTTGTGTATGAAATCTAAGCATCATGGCTTTTGGATCTTTTGATCCAAATCTCTCTTTCATTAAACGAGCCCATATCCTTCTTGCTGCCCTAAACTTTGCTATTTCTTCAATGAAATTATTATGTGAATTAAAAAAGAAAGAAAGTCTCTTTCCAAAATCATCAACTTCTAGACCCGCTTCTATTGCAGCTTCTACATAAGCTATCCCGTCTGCAAGGGTAAATGCGACTTCTTGGACGGCAGTTGCTCCGGCTTCCCTGATATGATAACCGCTTATACTAATTGTGTTCCATTCAGGGAGATATTTTGTACAGTATTCAAATATGTCCGTGATTATTCTCATAGATTCTTTTGGAGGAAATATATACGTTCCTCTTGCAACATATTCCTTTAGGATATCATTTTGTATAGTTCCTCTAAGTTTATCCTGCGAAACTCCTTGTTTTTCAGCTACTGCTATGTACATCGCAAGAAGTATTGCCGCGGTCGAATTGATGGTCATTGAAGTAGAAACTTTATCTAAAGGTATTCCATCAAAAAGGATTTCCATGTCCTCAAGGGAATCAATTGCAACACCGACCTTACCCACTTCCCCAAAACTCATTTGGTGATCAGAATCGTAACCTATCTGGGTAGGTAAATCAAATGCAACTGAGAGCCCAGTTTGTCCTTCAGAAAGGAGATATTTGTATCTCTTGTTCGTTTCCTCCGCCGATCCAAATCCAGCGTATTGCCTCATCGTCCAGAGTTTTCCTCTGAACATATTTGGCTGAACTCCTCTCGTAAACGGATACTCTCCAGAGTTTCCAAGATCTTCAATATAATCTATTTCTTGAATATCAAGGGGCGAATACTGCACATCAACTGAGATATTAGAAGAGGTATAAAATTCCTTTTTTCTTTCTGGAAATTTCGTTATCGTCTTCGTGTATTTGTCTTTTTTCCAAAGATTAATTTTTTCTTTCAAATTGTTAATTGCATTATCATCAAACATGAAAAATCACTTTCCTATGATATTATAGATTTTACTTGTTATAAATTTTATTATGTCCTTGTGAAGACTTATAAATTAGGGATATCATTGGCTTTCATGGAAGAGATCTCTGAGGACTCTAATCTCTCTGCTTTTGGAGATGCTGTTGTTAACTTCCTCTATTCAGTTGCCAAATCTAGGGTACAAGGGAGATACACGGGCAAAAAAGTATCAAATGTTGCACTCTCAGAAGCTTTGACAAGATCAAAGATAAAACCACCCCGGAGAAGCGATAAGAAGATGAGAGGGGATTTTGTAGAGGCTCTGATTGGTAAAGGCTATATCGAAAAAACATTTGATATCAATGATGCCGTCGACATGCTTTCTGAAAAACTTAAGGGTAAGGACCTTAACGACCCAATTGAAGAAAACAAGGCCATAGCAGAAGCTTTTTCATATTTTATTGATCACTATTTCTAAGGCTTAAATATATTAATACTAAATCTTATTCTAAAACAATGAGGATAAAGAAGGAGATAAGGATCCTCGGTATTGATGATTCTAATTTTACTAAAGAGGATAAAAAAGTCCTAGTTGTCGGAGCCTTGCTTAGAGGTGGTTTTTGGATAGATGGTGTTGTTAGTACTTATGTCGAGAGGGATGGCCTTAATGCTACAGAAAATATTAGCACTATGATAAATAATGCACGTTATAAAGATGTTAGGGCCATTATGTTAAAAGGCATCACTATTGCAGGATTCAATCTTGTGGATATTGAAGAACTTAGCATGACAACTGGACTCCCTGTAGTAGTTGTTATGAGAAAAATGCCAGACTTTGCTTCAATAGAAAAAGCTCTTGATAATTTAACTGAAAAACAAAATAGACTTAATATTATTAAGAAGGCAGGAGTTATCCACGAAGTAACGGTCCAAGAAACTTCAGAGATTTTCTTTCAGTTCAACGGCCTAGAAGAAGAAGACGCAAGGGAGTTGATTAGGATATCATCGATGCATTCAAATATCCCGGAGCCTTTGAGAGTTGCACATATAATCGCAACAGGAGTTGTTAAGGGTGAATCAACAAAGAAGCCATAAGGGAAAGGTCACAATATGTTTAGTAAATACCTATGATAATTTAAAATGGCATGACATCCACTCAAGGAATATTGCTAGAGCCGCCCCTTTATGTTACTATACTGGGTTTGACCTGTGTCTTTTTGATTTCCCATTTAAGGAAGATTACAAAGAATTTCTTCTAAAAGAAGTTAAGGAGAACACCACTATTGGCGAAGGTGGGAAATATATCGAAGAACTGATTAATCACGGGAAACTTACTGCTGTTAATGACCCCAACAAACTAAAAGGTGTTTTTATAGCAACGACATCAAAACCTGAAAAGAGCTGCGATATTGAAACATTAACTAAGAATATTATAGAAGGCGATGATTCGATCTTTTTTATTGGACTTGGTAGAAGAGGGCTCCCTCGAGAGATTAGGAAAATGACTAACTATCACCTTGATATTACAGGGAAGGGCATTTCTCTTGAAACATGCTCTGCAATTGGATTTATTATGGGAAGAATTTATGAGAAGATAAATTTATAAATTTGCACCTCGTTTTTTGATAAAAGCGACTGTAGTCTAGTGGTTAGGACTGGAGCTTCCCAAGCTTCAAGCGCGGGTTCGAATCCCGCCAGTCGCACTTCTTTTATGAAAAAATTATTATTCATTAAATGTTTTTATAATTGGAAATGAGTTCTTTTAGAAATATTTAAATAATTGAAGTATTTTTATATTATTGGAGATGTTATGTGGTTACAAGCTAGAATGTATATGTTAGTAGGATTAATGTTTACTATAATTTTAGGATTTCTCCTATTTGTTGGAGCTGCTCTAGGATATTCAGGCCAGAGTTTTATCAATTATACCGTAATAGCATCTTTAGGAATGCTATTTGTACAATATTTGATTGGCCCTAAAACTGTAGAGTCTTCAATGAAGGTCAGATACGTTACTGAAAATGAGGACCCCAATCTTTATAGAATGGTTGAAGAACAGGCTAGGAAAGCAGGGCTGAAAACTGTTCCTAAAGTTGGAATAAGCCCAACGCCAATGCCAAATGCTTTTGCATTCGGTAAGTCAAAGGGCGATGCAAGAGTCTGCGTTACCCAAGGGATTAGAAACTTACTTTCAGAAGACGAATTAAAGGCTGTAATAGGACATGAGATTTCTCATGTAAAGCATAGTGATATGGCTATTATAACTTTACTAAGTGCTGTACCGATGATAGCATATTATATGTACATCTCTTCTATGTACAGTGGATCGATGGGTAGCAGCAATAACAGAAATTCTGGCAGCACAGCTATTGTAGGCATACTTGCATTAGTTATCTACTTTATTACAAATCTCTTAGTAATGTATGGTTCAAGAATAAGGGAATACTATGCAGATAAAGGAAGCGCTGAGATAGGAAACGAACCACATCAACTGGCATCTGCTCTTTACAAACTTACTTACGGCACTGCAAAAACATCAAAAGCTGAGCTACAAAGAGTAGAGGGAATTAAAGCATTTTTTGTTAATGACCCAACTAAAGCAAGAGGAGATTTTAACGAAATAACTGAAGTTGACAGAGACATGAATGGTATTATTGATAGAAACGAACTCGAAGCTGTCAGACGGGGAGAAGTTAGAGTAGGTGCTTCTGCTAGCGTAATGGAATTGATGAGCACTCACCCTAACATGCTAAAAAGGATAAAACATCTATCCAAACTTTAAAAATAGAGAAAAAGATGCCTAATGCGAACAAAAACAATTTTAGAACTAGTAGCTCTAGTACTAATCTGGTCAGGATCATGGATTGCAATAAAATGGGGACTAACAGAAATCCCCCCATACTCTCTTGTTTTTTTTAGATTTCTTTTTGCTTGTCCAGTTATTTTTGCAATTTCATACCTAGTTGAGGGAAAAGAAAGTATAAAAATCAATAGAAAGGAGATTGTTGACTTTTCGCTTCTCGGTCTTTTAGGTGTAACTCTAGTTCAATCAGTTGAAGTAGTTGCCCTAAAATATACAACAGCAATTAATTCATCGATTCTTATAAATTTCAATGTACCATTTATTGCTATTTTTGCATTGATGTTCCTAGGTGAATCAATAAACAAGCGGACGGCATTAGGGATTTTTATTTCTTTTATAGGTGCCATTTTTGTCGTTGTTAATGGATCAATTTCAGGCTTTCAAAGAATAAATATAGGTGATATCCTGATTATAATAAGCGGGGTATTATGGGCTGCTTATTCAATAGCTGGAAAGAAAACAATGGAAAAAAGAACTCCTATGGCAATGACTTCATTTTCTTTTCTATTTGGAACTATTTTTTTATTTCCCTTGGCATATTTCGAATCAAAGTTTTCATTTGTTGATAATATATCCATACTAGGTATAGGTTCTATTTTGTACCTTTCACTATTATGTTCGGTATTTGCATATATATCTTGGAACAGGTCAATTAAATCAGAAAAGGCTTCAAATGTCGCAATGTTTCTGTATTTTATTCCAGTTGTCACGGCCATTATGGCATTTTTTTTATTAGGAGAAAAGATTACACTATTCACCATAATTGGCGGAGCTCTTGTGATATTTGGAGTATACATGGCGGAAAGATAGAATTCAATAACAGGCAAACGATAAACTCTGTGATTTAATAGTTCAGATTTTAGATTCACTTTCCCTTAGATATTCAAGCATTTTATCCTTGAATACTTTTGAAGTTCCCCACTTATTTTCAATGTCTTCTACCGTAGTTGAAATTGAGTCAACTTGGGTCAATATTTTTTCTAAGGTTTTTCTGTCCTTTATATGAGTTTCAGCCAGTATATCTATAACAAACAGAGAGTTGCCAATAGAATCAATGAGCCTAGCTATATCATGACATTGATTTTCTAATTGCGAGTAAACCTCATCTGGACTAGCAGTTGGAATAACTAGATCCTTTTTTAACATATTACCTCCAGTGCATATATTTAGTGCTAAACATTACTTAAATATTGAATTTATTTATAAATTTATTGGAAAAATTGAAAATTATTAATTATTATTGAAAATAAATATTATATTATTAATTTTTGATTATTGTTTACTTTTATTTTTTGCTAAGAGCCAGAGGAATTCAGTTATTCTTTTATATAATTTATAGAATCTATTTCTATGGTAAAACAAGTTCATGCTGCACATATTTTAGTAAAATCTGAAGATCTTGCAAAAGAACTTCGTGAAAAGGTAAACAAAGGAGAAAACTTCTCTGATCTTGCTAAAAAATTCTCACAATGCCCATCTGGTAAGAAAGGCGGAGATCTTGGATTTTTTTCAAGACAGAAGATGGTAAAAGAATTTGAAAAGGCGGCCTTTGATGGGAAGGAAGGAACAGTTGTCGGACCAATAAAAACCCAGTTTGGTTGGCATTTAATAAAAATAATAGAAAAGAAATAATCTACTTTTTCAATTTTGTCATTATCTCTTCCCAGTCATCGTAGATTACAATCTCTGCCATCTCAGTTTCTTTATTTTCAGTTATAATTAGATCCCCATACCTACTAAAGAATCTCATAAGATCCTTAATGTCAAGAAACTCTTTTATCCAAAATTTATGTTTAGAATCATATTGTGCGTCGATACAAGGAGGATCTTCTGGATTTGAAGTTTCTTTACTAATCCTTGATACTACAAACTTCATTTATACGCCTCCTATGTAACTCGATTAATCTAATCCAAATTATTACTAGGGTTCCAGATTATATATAAGTTACTATAAAAAAACTTAAATAAAGATTCTAAACCTTATTCTCATGAAGATAGAAGCTATTGTTTTTGATGTTGATGGTGTATTGCTCGACTCTTTTGAAAGCTGGTACACTTCCTTTAATGTAACACTTGAAGAATTTGGGATAGAGCCGGTCACTAGAGAAAAATATACAGAAATCTTCTGGGGGCCTTCAGTTGAGGACGATTTAAAACGGTACAATTTAGGGAAGGATGCAGTTGAAGCGGCACTTAGAAATCAGAGAAATAGCGTACATTTAATGAAGCTTCATGATAAAGTCTATGAAACTTTAGATGCTCTTAAAGAGTTCAAACTTGGAGTAGCCACTAACACCCCTAGAATAAATCTTGATAGAACATTTAACTATTTTGATTTGTACAAATATTTTGATGTAGTTATGTGCCTTGACGATGTAGAAAGGCCAAAGCCATACCCAGATATACTTCTAAAGGCATCTGAAATTCTAAAGGTACCTATTGAAAATATGCTATATGTAGGCGATACTGAATCCGATATGGCAGCAGCTAAAGGTGCTGGATGTAATTTCATAGGAATAAAAATAGGTGATAAAAAAGTTAATGGAATAAAAGATCTATTACCTATTCTATACTCTTGATTCTTTTGCCTTTCCTCTTAATCCTGCGTATCCACATTTTCTGCAGCTTTCTGCTTTCCATGGGTTTCTCGCGTTGCATTTCATGCAAATTTTAACATGAAAAAGTCTCTTTTCTGCTAACTCGTTCTTCATTATATCTCCTCTGTAGAGCCTTTTCTGTTCTTAATCCCTTTTAAATATTTCTCTTGGAACTCTAAAACTTCTTCTTGATTCTTTGATTTAGAATACCCATCTAAGAGCTGTCGATTGATTTTAAAAAATTCTTCTCCCCAATTAAAGCTTGAGAGGATCCTCCTTGAATGATCTTCTTCCCCTAAAATACAAAGTGCTGCTGCAAATGCCTCTGCTGTTGACAGTTTTCCAGGTTTTCCATAATTTACGGGGTTTGAAGGTACTAAAAATGGTAGTATTCTCCCTTCTACCTTTGATTTTATGGTATCAAAACTTTTCTCAGCCTCTGCCCACGAGCAATCAAGTGCTGCTAAGCCGTGTTTGGTATATTTAGAATCGTCAGGAGATAAAACTTCTTTTGAGAAAGGATTCAATAGTATGCAACTTCTAGGCAAACTTTTTACAGTCTTAACGAATGAAACTTCTCCAAACTTAAGCAATCTTTTAGCTGTACATTTCTTTGGATCGTCTTGATCCATATGATAAACTATAAGTCTCACAATATTAGATAAAAATACTCTAATAAAAGAGTTTCTAAAGTTTTAAATATTCCAGTTATTTTTGAGATTTATGGATAGAGCCATAATCTTTGACTTAGATGGGGTTATTATAGAATCTCACTCATCTTGGGAAAGGTTACACGAGTACTTCGGTGCAGACGAAGTCAAAAGAAAGGAGAATATGCGAAGATACTTCTCAAAAGAAATAGACTATGGTCAGTGGATAAGAGAAGACGTTTCATTATGGGGGGTAAAAGAATATCTTCCACATAGAGCAAGTATTGAAGATGCCCTAAAAAATTATGTTTTTATAGAAGGGGCAGAAGATTGTATAAGAACTCTAAAAGACAATGATTTTGAACTTTTTATCGTTTCAGCAGGCATTGATCTATTGGCCAATATGGTCGGAGAGAAGGTAGGAATAAAAAACATATGGGCTAACGGCTTTCAGTATGATGATATGGGTTACCTTACTGGTGGGGATGTATGGCGAGTTGACCTTTTGAGGAAAGATATAGTTATAGACCAAATAAGGAATAACTTTGGCCTTAAAAAAGAGGATATAGTTTCTATTGGGGATTCGAAATATGATATTCCAATGTTTCAAGCTTCTGGATTGTCATTAGCTTTTGATCCCAAAGATGAAGAAGTAATAAAGGAAGCGGACTTTGTTATTTGTGAAAGAAACCTTTTAAGGATTTTAGACTATATAGATTTATGAAAGATGCTCATATTGAGATCGTCTACATCCATAAAAAAGCGAAGGACATAGAGAGGCTTCTAAGAATAGAGGAGGACAGCTCACCATTTTACAAAACTAAATCGACTATTAAGACAAATGGTGATGTTTTGAAGATAACAATTGATTCTGAAGATATACCTGCAATAAGAGGTTCTTTTAATACTTATATGAATTGGCTTATGGCAATAGAACAGGGAATGAAATTATAAAATATAAAAAATAAAAGGATTTATTTTAATCCAAGTTTCTTCTTATTGAGAATTACCTTGTGCGCTTTTAACCTAATAGCATTAATTCTAATGAATCCCTTGGAATCGGTCTGGTCAAATCCACCCTCTACGTCCATACTGGATAGATCTTTGTTGTATAGGGATGTCGGTGATTCTCTTCCTAGTATCATTACGTTACCCTTGTATAAGCCAATTACGACTTTTCCATCGATGTATTCTTGACTCTTGTTGAATGCTGCCATTAAGAAGTCCATTTCTGGCGAGTACCAGAATCCGTTATAGATTAGCTCTGCAAACTTTGGTTCTAACGTATGTTTTATGTGCATGACTTCTCTGTCCATTGCTATTCCTTCAATGTCCCTGTGTGCTGCCCAAAGTATAGTGGCTCCAGGTGTTTCGTAAACTCCCCTGCTTTTAATACCGACAAATCTATTTTCAACTATATCTATTCTTCCAACACCATTTTCTTTTGCGAGTTGATTTAGATATAGGAACATGTCAAGTGGTTTTGTTTTTACTGTTCCATTATTTTTATTTGTAACTTTTACTGGAAGACCATTCTTGAAATCTATTTCTACGATTGTATCTTTATCTGGGGCTTCCTTTGGGGATATTGTGATTTCAAACATGTCCTCCGTTGGAGTTAACATTGGATCTTCAAGAATACCTGCTTCGTGACTTAGGTGCATTAAATTTCCATCTTCACTGTATGGCTTTGATGTTGAAGCTTTGATTGGTATGCCTTTTGATTCAGCATATTTTATCAAGTCGCTTCTTCCCTGGAATTGCTGTAAGTATTTTGGAATTTTCCAAGGAGCTATTACATGAATAGTTGGGTCTAGGGCATAGTATGTAAGTTCAAATCTCACCTGGTCATTTCCTTTTCCAGTTGCACCATGTGCTACATACTTCGCTTTTTCCTTTTGAGCAATTTCAATCTGTTTCTTTGCAATCAAAGGTCTTGCAAGTGAAGTTCCTAATAGGTACCTGTTTTCATACATTGCATTTCCTTTTAATGCCTGGAAGATGAAGTCGGTAACAAACTCCTCTTTCAAATCCTCAACGTAAACTTTCGTTGCTCCACATTTTATTGCTTTTTCTTTAGCCGCCTTCAGATCTTCATCCTGACCAACATCGGCTATGAAACAAATTACATCATATCCTTCGTCGATCAACCAAGTCAAGATAACACTAGTATCTAGACCACCTGAATAAGCCAAAACAACTTTTTCTTTTGCCATTATAATCGCCGTCCATGAAGTATAAAGTTTGCTTAAAAGAATGATGACTGAGTTAGAACTTTTTATTTTCTAAATGTTTGAAATAATACTCTCATGTCCGATAATTATAATCCTGTTGTCAATGATGGCACCTTTCACATTATCCCCTGCGATAAGAGTATTTTTAAGATGGACATCTTCTCGTGGAATATAAAAAGGCTCATAATCTCCTGAGAGTTTCATCATTTGATACCTTTCAGGCGTAACTTCAGTTACAATTAGTTCAACTACCTCTAACAAATCCTTTTCAATGATCCTTATAGTTTCTTTCTTGATTTCTTTTTCAAACTCTTTCCCTTTTATACTTAGAATTTCGTCGTCTTCAAGAGAGGTAAGTTTAAAATTGTCTCCGGCAACATCAAGGATGTATAAATGACCGCGATAATAAGCATATTTTTGTGTGAGATCTTTCAATCTTACTGTGACAGTTGTTCTGTAAATCTTTTTCCCAGAATCTCTATCTAATCCCATAAGCTTATGTGATTCGCCGATTGTTCCACCGAATCTCTTTATCAACTCGTTTGCAATCTTTCTGGCCGCAGATAGGGACCCCATATAGATATCAATGCCCTCTTTCTTTTCTTCGGTACGGGCAATAAATGCCATTCTATCTTTTGATATGAGTCTATCCGAGAGATCATCAATAATATCTATAATAGATGTTGCTTTATCTGTTTCAATCTTTTTTTCTTCATCTCTTACCTGCAATATTGCTTCATAATAGCCGCCATAAAATCTAGAACATCTCTGGCACTGCTCTCCAGAAAGAAGGATCTCAGTTTCTGCCTCCATATCAAATGAAGGATCGTCTGAAAATGGTCTTATCCCGAGTTTAATCTTGAATATGTTTCCCTCTTCGGTGAAATCTACCCTAACTTGGGTGTTTTTTTTCTTCTTAATAAAATCGTTAACAAGTACAATTTCATGATTAGAAGATATGTTTATCTCTAATATTTCTATGATAAAGGAAAGCTTGTCGTCTAAAATTTTCCATCTATTAGTGTAGTAAGAATTACAACTTTTACAGTAAGGAACCTTTATTCTGCCGGGTATAGTAAAATGAAACACCTCTTTGATGTGGCATTTCCGACACCTACCCTCGATTAGAATACCCTCTTCCCCGCAAATAAAGCAGCTTTCCATAATAAAGATAGTTCTTAATTATTTAAATCATTTCTTATAGAAAATGAACTTATAACTTAGCTTTCTGAGCGTGAAGAGTTTCTCCTATCTCTATAACACATTCTTTGCTGATTATTCCTTCTTTAATAGCTAAAGTGACGATATATTTTCCAACAATGTTGAGAATTGTGGCGTTTTTCATGAGCTCTAAAACTTCTTTTTCATCACATTTATTTTTACCATAGAAAGAATTTTTGACATCTATTTTAATATTCTTATCAGAGCAACGAAAAACTCTGCCAACTACATCTTCATCACATACAGCTACCAGTATTTCATTGCCTTGATTATAGATGCCATATAAAAAATTCATTTTAATAACCTTAATTAAGTCTTATTGTTTCCAGATTTGATGGGGCCTTTGTTTCTATCCTGAATTTTCTGTATATAGTACTTGCAAAGTCTGTGCATTTTGCTGGATCACCGTGTCCAGTAATAACTTTTTCTGGCCTTGGATTTAACCTCTTTATGAACTCTAAAAGTTCGTTTCTATCAGAGTGCCCAGAAAATCCATCAACTGTATAAACTTTCATTCTGATATTTATCATTTCATTCTTTCCGTTTGCCATCATCAGAGGGAGTTCTGTCATACCCTTCTGAACTTTTCTTCCAAGAGAACCTTCGCCCTGGTAGCTGACAAATGTTATTGAGTTTCTTACGTCCTCTGCTAATGCCTTGAAGTATTCAACTGAAGGACCGCCCACTAACATACCGCTAGTTGCAAGTATAATACAAGGTGGGCCTTCAATTATGCTCTTCCTCTTATCATTGGTATTTACATTCTCAAATGTTTCAGATAAGAATGGATTCTTGCCTTGGTGAAATATCATTTCTCTTAGATCCTTGGAAAGATATTCTGGATAAGCGGTATGAATTGCAGTTGCTTCCCAAATCATTCCGTCTAAATAAACGGGCATCTTTTCAAGAGCCCCGCCTTCCATGAGCTCCTCTAATAAAAGCATTATCTCTTGTGCTCTACCAACAGAAAGTACTGGAATTAAGACTTTTCCACCTTGAGCTGTTGTTTCATAGATTATTCTTAGAAGATTTTTTTCTGCTTCGCCTCTTGGCATCTGCATGTCTTGAGAACCACCGTATGTCGATTCAATTATCAATGATTCGAGACGAGGAAACTTAAAGCTTGCCTTTTCAAGTAATTTTGAAGTTTCAAAGTTAAAGTCACCAGTATAAACAATATTATGAAGTCCATTTCCAACGTGAAGGTGGACCATTGCTGATCCGAGTATATGCCCTGAATTATGGAATGTGAGCCTAATATCAGGCGAGATATCCCTAACTTCTTTAAAATCTACGGGTATAGTGTGATGAATTACATTTTTAACATCCTTTCTAGAGTAAGGCACGGGATGATTTTCTCTTGATGCAACGTCGATGTAGTCAAGTTGTAAGAGCGTCATTAGGTCTCTTGTTGGGGGCGTACAATATACTGGGCCTTCGTATCCGTACTTGTATAGGTAAGGAATGAATCCACAATGATCCAAGTGCGCATGGCTTACAATAATTGCGTCAAGCTCCTTCGCATTTAGAATATATTTGAACTCTGGGATATCAAGATGGGGGTATGCTATTTTTGGATCATTAGAAGCTACGTTCACACCACAATCAAGCATAATTTTTGATTCAGGAGTTTGAAGCATGATGCATGAACGACCCACTTCCCTAAATCCACCGAGAAAAGAAACTCTTATCCATTCGGATCTCACATCTTGAGTCCTATAGATTCTATGCCCAATCTTTTTCAATATATCTTTTCTTTCATTTGCTTCTTTTTGAAGTGTGGATCTTACTGCTTTAATCGTATCGGATTGTAGTGGCGGAGTTCTCCTGACTATTGGTGCCCATCTCACAACTCTAGTAATGTCCCTTAAAGTTTGGCCAGATTTACCTATGACTAAGCCTGGTTTTTTTGCTTCTATGATTACTTCCGATGCTGAAGGGTCAAAAGAAATATCTGTTATTTCTGCCTCATCTGGAACTAAGTTCTTTATTTTTTGTACAGCTTCCTCCTCTGTAGTAAGAACTGAGGAATCAGGCTTAACAATTACTCTTTTTCTTAAATTCTTAGCTAGTTCCTTTACAATTTCGCCGTCATCAACTAACATTCCTGGATTTCTAGTGTATATGACAACTTCTGGCCCCTCAAAATCTATATTTGTAATAACTGCACCAGGGGGTATAGTATCCGTTACAATCTTTTTAATTTCTTTAAGTATCTCTTCTGAAGACAAGAACTCACCTAATTCTTAAAAAATTATAAAAATTAATTTAAATCTAAAACTAAAAATAGAGAATTAATTCTGATTCATTATTGTAATAATTTCATCATCAGAAAGTTCTCTGTAACCGTCTTTGTCAATTACGGCCATAGTAATTCCATTTCCAGTAGCAAGGTCTCTTTCTATTGCTGCTTTTATTGCCTTTATTGCTACAGATGCCCCTTCTTCCCATTCCATGTCTTCTTTATACATGGATTCTAGGACACCATATGCTACTTGAGAACCTGAACCAGTTGAAATGGCTTTATCTTCGTTGACTCCACCAATTGGATCAATTGAATATGCAACTGGTTTTTCATCAAATCCAGCTACAACAAGCCATGCTATTAATGGATAATACCTCTGTCCGTGAAGTATGTGAGAAGTCAATGTAGCAAGAGATCTTGTTGACATCTTTACTCCATTTTTCATTTTGTAAAGATTTATTTCTGCTTTTAGCGATCCAATTAAACTTTGGATATCCCCTACACTACCTGCTACTGTGGCGCCTATATAATCATCAAGTTTATAGACTTTCTTTACATTCTTATGAGCTACCAAATATCCCATTGAAGCTCTTCTATCTGTTGCTAGAACTACAGCGTCCTTACAAACAATAGCTACTGTAGTAGTACCTTTTTTAACATCTTCCACTAAATCACCTCAAAATAGTTAGTTAAATAACAAGAAGCTAACAATTTTTTATATTTGAAAATCCTATTTAAGTCTTTTGGTAAAGAGTTTATATACCCCAGAGAGAATCCTCCTTTCTTTTAATAACTATGAATTCTTCTAGAACTTCTCTTTCATCCTGTGTAAGCTCATTATATAGCTCAAACTTTAATTTTTTGTATTCGGGCAGGGGTATGTTGACATAAAGTATTTCGCCTTCTTTAATCTGCCTACCGACCGTAGGGCCATCTATTGCACAAGCTATCTCTTTACCTTGCAAAGCTTCTTTCAAGAAATCATTTTTATCTTTCAAAGTCTTTACTGTTCCTATAACTTTACCATCTTCTTTTATCAAAGAAATATCAGTTTTTATTCTTCCTCTTAATACCCTTATCCCAACTATAGCTGGTTTGGCTATTCTAAAAACATAATTTGGAATTATTTCTATCTTACCTGGCCTTGTTAGCCCTTCAAACTTTTTTTTCTTTTCTTTTTCTAACTCAGCCTTCTTCCAAGCGTCATAATCTTCGATTAATTTGTAAATTATATCGCTTTCAAATATCTTGATATCCTCTTTTGATGCAACTTCTTTTGCATCTGGCAATACCTTTGAATTGAATGCAAAAACTACTGCTGATACCTTGTCGTCTATTTTAACTGATTTTGCCTCAATTATATCCTGCTTTGAAACATCCCCAATATCTGCTCGTCTAATATTGATACCTAGTTCTTTAAGCTCCATCACTATTGCTTCCAAACTTCCAAGAGTATCAGTTTTTACAATAACACCAGAATAATTATTTTCAATTTTTATTGATTTAATTTCCTTTGAGATATCTAGTTTAGTTTTCTCTATATCGGTTGCAACATATAATGGTGATCCAGATAAAGCCTTTTCAAGATCTGGTGCAGATATTTTAATTCCTGCGGCGGCAAACTGAGAATCAACTGAATCAAACTTCTTCCTTGGGTCTCTAATCTCGTCCAAAGGTTTAGGTTTTAGCAATGCTCTAACATTTGTAACATATATCCCATCTTTTCCCCCAAAGACAATGTTATCTTTTTTCTTGATAACACCATCGTAGATGATTACATCAAGAGTTGTTCCAAGGCCTTTCTCTTCCTTTACTTCTAATATTGTACCTTTCCCAGGATCTTTTTCATCAATCTCCAATTTATTTTTTAAGAATTTTTGGGAAAGTCCTGCAATAAGTAGAAGTAGGTCAGATACCCCCATACCAGTTTTAGCTGAAATTGGAACCATTGCAATCTTTTTAGTATAATCAGAAATTTTATCAAATACATCACAGTCAAATCCTTGCTCATACATTTTTGCCTGGAAATCCCAGATTTTCTGATCAAGCATTGATTTAACTGTGTCATTTTGTTTTTGGATTAGATATCGATATGAAGCTTTCTCAATTATATTAAATTGATTAATTCTATCAATCTTATTTAATGCCATTACAAATGGAGTTTTGTAGTTCTTGAGAATATTAATACTTTCTATAGTTTGTGGTTGGAGCCCCTCATTAATATCTACAATTAAAACAGCTAAATCTGAAAGGGATCCCCCTCGACTTCTAAGGTTTGTAAAAGCTTTGTGACCAGGAGTATCTATAAAAAGTAATCCTGGTAACTTGATGTTCCATTTATCAAAGTCGTTTCCACATATCTCTTTTACAGTTTCTATTGGTACCTCTGTTGCACCTATATGTTGAGTTATGCCTCCAGCTTCCCTGGACGCGACAGCAGTTCCTCTAATATAATCTAAAAGAGATGTTTTGCCATGATCTACATGTCCCAAAACAGAGATAATTGGCTGTCTTATCATTTTAACAACATAGCTTATTTGTTATATTCAAATATTTCGTTAGCTTTGAAGAATAGGGAAATCTCTCTTTTTGCACTCTCTTGGGAATCTGAGGCATGGATAACATTAAAGATATCATTTCCTTTCTTAAATCCAAAGTCTCCCCTTATACTTCCGGGTGCAGCTTTGTGCGGATCTGTTGCCCCACATAAAGTTCTGATAACTGTAATAGCATCGTCACCTTCAATAACTCCAAGAACAACTGGAGAAGATGTGATATAGCTAATAAGACTCTCATAGAAGGGTTTTCCTACATGTTCTGCATAATGTGTTCCTGCTTTTTCCTTTGAAATACTTTCCATCTTTAATGCAGAAATCTTCAAACCTTTCGCTTCAATTCTAGATAAAACATTTCCAATATTTGATCTTATTATAGTATCAGGTTTTAGAATAATTAAAGTTCTCTCAATCATATTAAACACCAACAATAAAAAAATATATAATTAAATTATTTTTTAGTTCTAAGGGCCTTTTCTTTTCTGTATTCTTCGGTCCACTTAATTTTTCTTGGCTTTCTCTCTAGGCCTATCATGTTCTTTTCACATTTTCTAGAACAGAAGTTAAAGACAACTCCGTCCTTTCTAACAAAGATAAGGCCTGTTCCAGGAGCAATTTGTTCTCCACAAAAAGAACAGCTAACTTTTCTTGGCATGATCTCACCTTGGTGTCTTTATCTCCTTTGCTTCTCTTTCAGTTTCCTTTAGTATAATTATGTCTCCGATTTTCACTGGCCCCCTTAGATTTCTCGTAATGACTCTGTCTTTATCAATTCCATCGAGTACTTTTACTCTTACCTGGAATATATCGCCAGTAACGCCAGTACGAACGACAATCTCCAAAACTTCTGCGGGTATTCCTTTCTCAATGTCGGCCATTGAATCACTTTCTTAGTTCTTTTACTTTGAGAACAATATCATCTATGAGATCCTTAGCCTTGCCCTCTTTTATTACGGCTACTGCTGCTGTTGAAACGTCAATACCTATTGCTGCACCAAGTTCGTCCTTCCTTGGAACGTATATATAAGGTATATCCTTTTCATCACAAATTAATGGTATATGTGCAATTATCTCTTCAGGAGTAATATCTTCTGCAAGATAAACTAGTTTTGCAATACCTCTTTCAACAGCCTTTGTTGTTTCATTTGCACCTTTCTTTAATTTACCTGTATCCCTGACCATCTCAAGAGATTCGTAAGCTTTGTTTGCTAGCTCTTCAGGGACTTTAAATTTAACATAAACTGCCATTAAAACACCTCATTCCTCAAAACATTTAGTTTTTCATCAGTCGGCTAATTAAAAATAGCCAAGAATATAAAGGCCGGCGACGTTGTGATATTCCCGCTACTAGCAGTACAAATCACGACGCAGAGAGGCTTAACTTCTGGGTTCGGGATGAGTCCAGGTGTATCCCCCTCGCTATGGTCGCCGTACCATTCCTCAATAATTGTGGTTGGTATTTAAAGCTTTCGATATGCCTCTATTGAGGATATCACAACTTGTTGGTCTTCAAAACAATATACTTTTAAAGTTTATTAAAAGATGCTGTTCTAGGCGATTCCATGGCCAATAAATTATATGTTTTAGGTATAATTGCATTACTACTTCTTAGTTTTCCATTTAGTGTAAATGCAGAAGGGAAAAAAAGAGTATTAATTGATGTTGCTCATGATGAGCCAATTAACTTTACTTCAGGATACAAATTATTTTCAGATTTATTGGTCAATAAAGGTTATTCTTTAACTGTAAATAAAGTTCCAATTACTGAAAATACACTAAGTAACTATGATATTCTTTTGATCATAGTTCCTAAATCAAATTTTACTCAGCAAGAAATATCCGCAATTGATAAATTTGTGAAATCAGGAGGAAACCTATTACTAGTAGGTAGGGGGGGAAGTTCTCTTGACATTAAAAACACTAGAACAGCCTTAAATCAAATATCTACAAATATGGGAATAATATTTAATGATGACCTTGTAACAGATACTCAAAACTTCTATGACAATGATGCGACCAATGTAATTGTCATTAATATGGCAGATGATCCAGTTACTACGGATATATTTAAAGTTGCTATGAAACTACCTTGCTCACTTTCTATATCTGGTAACTCTAAAGCATTAATGAGGGGTTCAGCTCAAAGTCTTAGCAGACCTTATCTAAGTGATCAAGATAAATCGAACACCCCAGTTAAAGATCCATTGAATGAAATTTCAGGTACTGAAATTATTGTTGCAGCAAAAACAAATCTAGTGGCAGGAAGAGTAATAGCGATGGGATCATCAACTTTTCTTGAAGACCATATGATATCCAAATATGATCATCTTAGACTTATCTCCAACATATTCGACTATTTTTCTAACACTCAAATAATAGATGAACCTGAAGAGAAGGATTATACCTACACTGAATTAGTCTTAGAGGCTGAAAACTATCTAAAAGATAGTAATTATGATGATGCAATAGAAATGGCAGATAAAGCTATAGAGCTTAATCCAAATAGGTATGAGCCCTACCTGATCAAAGCTAAGTCATTATGGGGCAAGAGGAAGTATGAAGAAGCTTTAGTAGAAGTCAATAAAGCTCTTGACAGAGGGCCGGGGTATGACGAAAGAATAGAAGCCCTTGTCTTAAAAGGCGAAATACAGCTTTCTCTTGGGGAATACCAAGATGCATTATCAAACTTCAAAAGTGTTCAAGGACTAAATAATAATATTTTTGGAGCTTGGTACGGTATGTCCAGGGCACAGTATAATCTTGGTAATTACCAAGAAGCTCTTGAATCTATTAACGCTGCCCTTGATATAGATCCGACAAATAAAGATGCAAATACTTTCAAATCCATGCTTGAATCTATTGGTGATGATAATAGAATAAATGAAGCTGCAAATTATTATAGAATAGCTGAAGAGAGTTTTCTTGCTGGCGACTATAAGAAATCACGCGAGAACTATGTTAAATCAATGAATCTGTATGCAGAATTGGGGGATCTAGAAAAAGTAAGATTGATTGAATCAAAAATACAAATAATTGACCAGAAACAGATAGGAAAAAGTTCAATTATAGTAATTCTGATTGGATTGGCCCTTCTTGGAATTGGTCTTGTTTTTCTACTACTATACCTAATAAAACCTGAAATCTTTCCAAAAAAATTAAATTTTAAATTTTAATACATTATATTTTTAAATAAATTTTTCTATTTTTATATAATGAATGAACTTCCAAGTTTTTTTACTGTGCTAGGAGTTATATTCGTTATTATCTTGATCATTTTAGTTATACTTTTATTAATATCTATAATTTTAGTGTATACCATAATAAAGAAAAGGAAGATAATTTTTCCTCACGCAACTTTGTTTCTCTTGGATACCCTTTATTATCCATTGAAAAGATTATTTGTTTCTTTGAACCTTGATGAAACTGTAGTAGACAAAATACAAATAGGGATTAGAAATAAAATTCTTGGAGATAAGTATTTTACATCAAAAATCAAAGAAAGAATTGTAGTTTTCCCTTACTGTTTAAGAACTACAGAATGTAAGGCAAAAGTTAGTCCCGAAGTTGGTGTCAAATGCTTAAAATGTGGTAAATGCAAGATAGGAGAATTCAAAGAGATCTGTGATCAGAGCTCAATTAAAGTATTTATTGCTCCAGGTGGATCTTTTGTTAAAAGAGTATTAAAAAGACACCCTAACTCATCAGTTCTACTAGTGGCTTGCCATGTTGAACTAAATGAGATGATGAAGATATTATCTGCAAAAGGGATACCAGAGTATGGAATTCTTCTTAGTAAGACTGGTTGTATCGAAACTGACGTTGACATGGAACTAGTAAAAGAAAAATTATTCGAGGCACGAACATGATAAGTGTCTTTGACATTCTAGGCCTGATTCTAACTTTTATTTTGATCGTAATAGGAATAATTCTATTTATCGCCGCTATATTTATTGCTTACTCGGCTAAGACAAAAAAAGTTATATTCCCAGGTTTTATCTTATTTGTTCTTGATTTTTTATACTACCCACTAAAAACTTTAACTGAAAAACTTGGATTTAGAAAAGGTTATATCGATATACTTTCAAATGATATGAAAAATTTTGTTAATTACAAGGGCCTTTCTAAGATTCCATTTAATGAGAGGATTCTATTATTGCCTCAATGCCTTAGGAAGATGGATTGTCCTGCAACACTTAGTTCGCTAAGAGGATTTGAATGTATAAAATGTGGGAAATGTGAGATAGGCGATCTAATTAATTTCTGTGATGGTCTGGATTTACAAGTCTTCATTATTCCGGGCGGATCTTTTGTTAAAAAAATAATTAAACTTACTAAACCTAAAGCGATAATTGGAGTTGGTTGTCATATTGAACTTAGGGAAGGTAGCTTGGTCTTAGATTACCTTAAGGTTCCAGGGAGAGGCATCTCTCTAGAGAAGGATGGATGTATTGAAACTAAAGTAGATTATGAAAAGATAAAAAAAGCATTATTAATAAAAGAAGATTAAGCTATTTTTTGACCACAGAACCTACAGAATTTCACTCCTGGTTCAATCGGTTTACGGCAGTTCGGACATTTGTCACCTGTGTCTGATTCTTCTTCAACTGAAGGCGAAGATGATTTTGAGTGAACTGGTCCAAATGGGCTATCTCGCGTATCCAATCCTAACTTCTCTGACATAATCTCTCTTGCTACTTTTATTACAATGTTGGATACATCCTTATCGACTCTTTTCCTTATTTCGTCTAATATCTGATTCCTTCCTTCTTCACCTAACAGTTGAATAAACTCTGGTATCTTAACTTCTAGATTAAATGTATCCTCCATAACATCACATAGTCAATTATCAAGAATATTTAATAAATCTTATGGTTAATCATATTAGTTTTTATTTCAATTAAATCAACCATTTTTTTATTAGGATAATTATAAATTGTCCCTTTAGGCGATTCATTGTAAAAAGGTCTGTCACATGAAGGGCACCCTCTAGTTATGAAAACTTCTTCTCTTATATAGGATAAATCATGATTATCAAATAATACCTTTCCCTCTTGAAATGTCATATCTTCATAAGTTCTAATGTTAGATGTAATCAGATAATGTGCCAACTGTAACCTTCTATAACTTTCAATATTAGGTTGATGAACTTTTTCATGTTTTGTGCCTTTAATAGGGGTAAAAGAAAAAAGTGATGGGTAAACTCCAAAATTAAATAGTTTTTGAAATGTGGAAATCATATCTTGTTCTGTCTCGCCCAGACCACAAATCAAATGACAGATTACATTGTAATCTCCAAATATTTCTGAAACTTTTTCAAGAGATTCCCATGTTTTGTCCCATTTATAGTATGGCTTAACTTTTTCAAAAATATCTTTTCTTGCACAATCTAACCCTATGCCTATTTTATCTGCATGTCCATAAAGTTTTTCTATGCCTTTGTAATCTTTCAATGAAATCGAAACAGAAATTGGGATTGAATTAGAAAAATTCGAGATTATCTCTTTTATCTCCGATACTAAATTATTGTGGTTAACACTTTGAATGCATATACGTTCAAACTTTGATTCTATATTGGGGATTAACTCTTCTAAATCATAAGAGTACCAGGGAATTCTCGAAAGTTTATTTTTATTAGTTGCCCTTATGCAGTAGAGACATCCTGCATTGCATTCCCCATCCATCATCAAATAGCAAGTTTTTTGTTCGTGGAGAGCTGTTCCTTTTTTATACCCAATTTTAACAGCCGATCCTAAAGAGAGTAAAACATTCATGGCAATCATTATTATGCTATTGTTTAACAATACTACCGAAAGCTTTATATATTAATGACACTATATTAGTATACAATTATGAGCACCATTATTAAAGATTGATTAATGGTGTTGCTCATCTTTTTCCTCCATTTTCCCTCCAGGGGGGCCTAAAGCCCCCCTAAACAAACTTATCTGTGTATTTCTTCCATTCTTCTTTTCCAAATCTTTTTTCCATAATTTTAAATTCGGATAAAAATGCAGATTCTAAATCTACATCAAATGAATTTGCAAGTTGCATTAAAAGAGATAATATCTGGCCAAACTCTCTTTTCAGATTTTCATAATCTGCATCCCTATCATTTCCCATCCCACCTTTTTTGTATCCATCCCTATAGAGAATGTATTCTCCAACTTCAGAAAGTTCTTCATAAAGATGAATTAGAACTAAAGAAGGGGGAAATTTTTCCCATCCACGCTCTTCACAAAATATTTTATCTTTATTTTGCATTTCTCTTAAATCCAATAGATCACCTGCCAACTAAATAAGTAGATGTTGCATCTTCAATCACTAGATCTTTAAATGTTCCAATTTTTGCATTGTCTATAATAACCGGTTTATAGTTATATAATCTCCCAGTAAAAGTTCCATCGATATTCTTTTCAGTTATTAGAGCGTTGAATTCTCGTCCAATGTATGACTGATTGATTTCAAAAGAGATTTTTTTTCTAAGCAGATTTAATTGCCTAGATCGCTCTTTCACAGTCCATGATGGTATTTGCTTCATCTTAATCGAAGTAGTCCCCGGCCTAGGTGAGAATCTAGTTAGGTTTATCTTATCTGGCCTTATCTTTTCAACTAGTTTTAGGGTATTTTCAAATGCATTTTCATCTTCGGTGGGAAATCCAACAATTATATCGGTACATAGGTATAAGTCCTTTATGTTCTTTCTAAAAAGTGAAACAGTTGCAAGATAATCCTTTATTGCATGGTCTCTTCTCATATCTGAAAGAACTTGATCGTCACCTGATTGTACAGGGATATGAAGAAATCGATACATTTGGGGATTGCCATAAATTGGAACTAATTCATTCTCAAAGGATCTAATATGATTTGGATTTGCCATCCCTAGCCTTAAACGAAATTCTTCATGTATCAAAAATATTCTTTTTAATAGAGAAACTAAATTTGAATTTATATCAATACCATATGCTGCAGTATCTTGGGAGGTAAATAAAATCTCCTTATATCCCTCAGAGAGAGCTTCCTTCACTTCTCTTTCAATTTCCTCTATAGGAAAACTATGAACACGACCTCGCGCAAATCTTGTGCAGCAAAAACTGCATTTACCTACACAGCCTTCAGATATCTGTACAATAGCAGAAGTTGAATCGTCTCTAATTTTTTTAAAAGCCGTCTTTGGTCCAAGTCTTCTATTATTGTCAGAAAGATATACTTTTTTTTCATCAGAGAATACTACTTCCTTAATTTTATCTATATCATGTGGTCCAATTATTCCAGAAACTCTAGGATCTATCACATTAATATTAATCTTAGGTAGACATCCTGAAACAATAACTCTTTTATTTTCAAGTAATGATGAGATTCTTTCTACAATCTTTTTTTCAGTTTGTCCTTTAACACCACAGGTATTAACAATTACAGTATCAGCTTTTTCAATTGAATCTACAAGAAATTCTTTTAGGAGATATTTAATTATCTCACTGTCACCCTTATTCTGGGTACAGCCATAATTTTCAACAAAAATCTTAAGCTGCATTGTTAAAAACTCTACCCTATGGAATTAATGATTGAAGGCAAGAGTTGAATTATAACATATACTATGAATACAACAATTAAGATCTCCAATATCTTCTTAGCGTAATCAAATCCCAATCTCAAAAGAACTAGAAGAATCAATATACCTATTTCATTTACTGCGCCTTCAGGGACAAAGCCATTAGTCAAAGATGAAATTTCTTCCGCTATAAATTCACTGAACGCAAGTATGGCTTGAACAATGTTTATAACAAACTGCCCTATATCCATAATTCATAAAATAAAAATTTACTTAAAAAGTTTGCCGTATTACGATTAGAATTTATTTCGTGTTGGCATCATAATTAAATATTTAAATTGTTGAGATATTTAAGAATTCTAAAGGAGGCACGTTTGATGTCGCTATTAGATTTATTTAATAAAAATCAATACATTATTGCCGGCACACTATTATTCCTTGCTGGTTTTATTGCCATTATGGGGATAATAACTGCAGAAGCATTCTACCCTACAGTTTACACCACATCAGGTAATGAGATAAGTGATTTAGGTGGGACAAGACCACCTAATAGCATTATAACTCAGCCTTCAGCAATTATCTTTAACTCAACTATGATTGTGACTGGAATTATGTCCCTGATAAGTTCTTATTGTATCTTTCTGATTTATAGAAAACTCCTTTTTAGTATACCATTTACAATTTTTGGAATTGGGGTCTTAGGTGTAGGAATATTTCCTGGAAACATTGAAGTATTACACCCCATATTTGCTCTTACTACTTTTATCTCTGGAGGCGTTGCGGCTATAACTTCTTATAAGATACTTAAAACCCCATTTAGGTACATTTCAATCTGTTTCGGGGTTATTGCCCTATCATTTCTTTTCTTTGCTGGGTTTTTTATCCCAATATTAGGAAGTGGTGGAACAGAACGTTGGATAGCTTACCCAATAGTAATGTGGCTGACTTGTTTAGGGGGTTACCTATTAGGAAAATCAACGAACAATAACTAATTAAAAAAAGTTTAGGCTTAATTAATTTCTTGCCTATTTTTTACAATATTTTCTCAAGTAATATTTTTGGGTTTTCCTTAATTATTTTTACTGAATCTTCTTCCGAAAGCCCTGCACCCAGAGCAACTCTATAAGCAAAGTCTTGCGTAATCAAATTACTCGGTGAGTGTGTATCGGTATTCAAAATGAGATTTTCACCTAATGACGCGACCCGGCCGTTTCCAATATTGTGCCCACCTCTAGCAGTTATCTCAAGAAGTATATCTGATTTATTAGCAAGTTTTGCATCTTTTTCCTCAATTATCCCAGGATGGGCAAGAATGTCGACTTCACCGCTTTCAATGGCACTTCTGTTTGTTCCCGGCATAACTGGTTCAACTGGTGTTTCTCCGTGGACAACTACTATTTTTGCACCAAGTTTTTTTGCTTTAATTGCTAATTTCTTTATTGTCTCAGGGGGAACATGAGTAATTTCCACTCCAGGTATCACAGTTATATCCCAATGCTTATTCAGCTCTTCAGAGACTTTAGCCAAATTTGGAACAATAAACTCTATGTTTGAAGCATCGACATGATCTGTTAATGCTACTGCTTTGTGGTCTAGAGCCCTTGCACGTCTTACAAGTTCTGTTGGAATAAGCTCTCCGTCAGAGAATATTGTATGTGTATGAAAATCATATCTTTTTCCTAAATCCATATATTCACTTCCTCCTCTTTTTCAATTCCTCTAGTAACGATTCAAGTTTTATATCTCTTTCAACTAATAATACAAATAAGTGATATATAAGGTCAGATGCTTCTTCGACAGTTCGGTTTTTTTCCTCTCGGTAAGAATCTATTACCTCGTTTGCCTCTTCCTCAATCTTTTTTAGCAGAAGCTCTTTATCTGAAATTAATTTTGCTGTATATGACTCCTTTGGGAGCTCCTTCTTTCTTTTTTCTATTGTTTTGTAAAGCTCATCAAGGACATATAGACCGCCCTCAAAAGATTTCTCACCATGTATTCTGCCATCGATTGTTCTAAAGTAACATGTTGGGTATCCCTCATGGCAAGCTGCACCGATTTGCTCAACTAAAATTAGGATAGAATCGGCATCACAATCATATCTTATCTCTTTGACTTTTTGTATATTACCAGATGACTCCCCCTTAAACCAGAACTTCTGTCTACTCCTTGACCAAAAACACGTTCTTCCAGTTTCTATAGTTTTCTTTAATGAAGCTTCATTCATATAAGCCGTCATTAAGACTTCTTTGGTATTTATTTCCTGGACTATAGCTGGAATAAGACCTTTGTCATCCCATTTTAAATTAAAATCACTCATAATCTTACCGGAACATTATTCGATTTTAGATATTCTTTTATCTTTCTAATTGAGTGCTCTTCATAGTGGAATATAGAAGCTGCAAGAGCGGCATCAGCCTTTCCTTTAGTTAAGGCGTCATAGATGTGTTCAGCATTTCCTGCTCCTCCTGAAGCAATAACAGGAATATTAACAGCTTCAGAGATAGCTTTTGTTAAAGGTAAATCGTATCCATCTTTCGTACCGTCTGCATCCATACTTGTTAGTAATACCTCCCCACATCCAAGATTTTCGGCTTTCTTTACCCATTCAACTGCATCTATACCAGTTGGAGTTCTTCCGCCGTGGGTGTATACTTCCCAGCCGTTTTGTTTTCTCTTCGCATCTACAGCAAGAACAATACATTGACTACCAAATATTCGTGATGATTCTTTTATTAAATCAGGATTTTGAACTGCTGAAGTATTAAGGCTTACCTTATCTGCACCTGCCCTTAGTATTGCCTTAATGTCCTCAATATTCCTAAGACCCCCTCCAACTGTAAATGGAATAAAGACAACATCACCTGTTCTTTCAACAACATCAACCATGATTTTTCTTTTATCAGATGATGCAGTGATATCTAGGAAAACTAATTCATCAGCCCCTTTTTGATCATAAAGTTGGGCCATCTCAACAGGGTCCCCAGCATCTCTAATATTCACAAATTTTATACCTTTAACTACCCTACCCTGGTCAACATCAAGACATGGAATAATTCTCTTTGCGTGTGTCATATCATCCCTTTTGTTGAAAGTAAGTCTATTCTCTCATTAAATGAAGTTGCCATCAAAAGTGCTTTTCCGAAAGATTTGAATGCCGCCTCTATTTTGTGGTGGTCATCATCTCCATAAAACTCTTTTATGAATAGATTTAACGGAACTTTCTGAGCAAATGAATCTAAAAAATGTAAGAATAGATCAGGAGAAACATCTTCTATCTTATCAAATCTGAAATCTAGATCAAATTTTGTATAGTGTCTTCCACCTATGTCTAGGGAAGTCATAACAAGTGAATCGTCCATTGGAACTATAGCATAGCCAACTCTATTAATCCCTTTTTTATCACCAATTGCTTCAGAAAAAGCCATCCCCAGTGCAATTCCTATGTCTTCAACTAGGTGGTGAGTAAGGTCTCCTTCAGCTTTTAATTCAATGTCGAAAAGACTATATCTAGAAAATGTCTCAAGCATGTGGTCAAAAAATTTTTTAGACGTTGAAATTTTATATTTCCCTTGACCATCAATATTCAACTTAATTTTAATATCAGTCTCTTTTGTCTTTCTTTCTATTTTGGCTTCTCTCAAAACTAATCACCCAAATACTTTCCTTACTTCCTTTAAATCAATTTTATTAGTGTAAATTGCTGTTCCAACTACAGCTTTTTTAATTCCTATTTTATCAAGATCCTTCAAATTCTGAATCGATGAAATGCCACCTGATGCAATTATTTCTACATCAGTCATGGATAGAACCTTTTTATATAATTCTATGTCTGGTCCTTTCATTCTACCTTCAACACCTATGCTTGTGATAAGATAAGATGAAGTATAAAACTCCAATGATTTTATAGCGTCGTAAATATTCAGACCAGACTCTTGGGTCCAACCTGAAATAGATACCTCTTCTCCTTTAACATCCAGAGCTATAACAATCCTATCGCTTCCAAACTCATTCTTTATTTTCTTTAGAAGTTCTAGATTATTTACGGCCGATGTTCCCATTATGATTTTATCTGCTCCTGCATCTATCAAATCGCCAAAGAGTTCAATGCTTCTTATCCCACCTCCAACTTCAGCAGGTATTTTGACTTCAGAAAGAATATTTTTTATTATGCCCCTATTCTTATCTGTATTATAAATAGCAGCATCTAGGTCAATTAAATGGAGATAATCAGTGTACTCTGCCCACGTCCTTGCAATTGTTAGAGGGTCTGCATCCTCAAAGACTTTATTATCTGGATTTCCTCCAACAAGTTGGACACATTTTCTGTTCAGAATATCGACTGCAGGTAATACTCTCATATCGTGCTCTCCACAATGCCTATAAAATTCTTAAGAAGCTTTAACCCAGGCTCACCACTTTTTTCAGGGTGGAATTGTGTCCCATATATAAAATCTTTTGCTACAATGGATGGGAACTTTATTCCATATTCTGTCTGCCCTAAAATATAGTCAGGACTGCAGAAAGGTGCATACGAGTGAACAAAGTAGAAATATGAATCATTTTTTATTCCTAGGAGAAGTGGGTCATCATCCAAGAATTCTATACTGTTCCATCCCATGTGGGGAACTTTAAGTCCATCTTCAGGCAATTTTTTTACTGACCCGGGGATATAGTCTAATCCCTTAAAGAATCCGTTTTCTTCACTGTCTGAAAAAAGCATCTGCATCCCTAAGCATATTCCAAGAAGAGGTTTTGTTTTTACCTCATTATTTAAGATTTTAATAAAGGGAGCTAGATTCTTCATTCCATCTTCAAATGCCCCAACTCCCGGGAGGATTAAACCATCACAATCAAAATCTTCTTCCTTATCTATAAATACTGGCTCTGTTCTAAGAAATCTAAATGCTTTGTAAACACTCTTTAGATTACCCATCCCATAGTCTATTATACCGATTTTAACGGACATTTAATATCTCCTTTAAATCTGAGATAAATTTTACACAGTTTTCATATGTTCCAACTGAAACCCTCAGATATTTCTTACCCTCAAAGTATCTTATCAAGATTCCTCTTTTAATTAATTCCTCATAAATCTTTCTTGGATTCTCAACTTCAAACAATATGAAGTTTGTCTTTGAAGGAACAAGTTTTACCTCTTTTATTTTTTCCATTTCCCTAAATAGATATCCTCTATTTTCGATTATCCTTTTGACTGCCTCGTTCATGAAGTCTGCATGATCAATTGCAAATTCAATTGTTTTAGTTGAAATCATATTAAGATTATAGGGAAGTATAACTTTACTCATTGACTCTATCACTGTTTTTGATCCAACACAATACCCTGTCCTAAATCCTGCAAGACCAAAAGCCTTTGAGAAGGTTTTCATTACGATAAGATTATCGTACTCGTTGATTAACGGCAATCCAGTATAACCAGAAAATTCCCCATATGCCTCATCCAGTACGACTAGAATCCCTGTATCGAGAAGGGCTTTTATCTCATCTTCGGAGTAGAGTACTCCAGTAGGATTGTTTGGGCTACAAATTATTGCTATTTTGGCATTCTTAGCTTCAGATAACAATTTTTCCATATGGAGCATATATTCAGATGTGAGAGGAATAATAATCGGAACTCCAGAATAGACTCTTGTAATGGCAGAATAAAGGGAGAATGTAGGTGAAGGTATCAAAACCTTATCAAGTGGCTCTATAAAGGCCTTCCCTATTGTATCAATTATCTCATCACTACCATTTCCAACAAGAACATTTTCATTTTTATAACCTATATATCCTGCTATCTTTGACCTGAGTTCAGAATTTGTAACTTCTGGGTATCTGTTAGAAGGTATATCTAATATAGAATCTCTCAATGACCACATTACAGCTTCGTTTCTCCAAGGAAGTTCATTTGCATGTAATCTTACCAAATCCCCATCGGATATTGACACTTCTGAGGCGTACGGAAGGAGTTGATCAAGAATCTCTCTATCAAATTTACTTTTCATTTTCAAACCTCACGTTCACTGCTTTTTCATGGGCAAAAAGTCCTTCAGATTTAGCAAGTGTGGAAACAGTACCTTTGTATGTCCTTAAACCGTCTTTTGTTACATATTGGAATGTGAATTTCTTTAAGAAGTCATCTACTGAAAGCCCCGAATAAAATCTTGCATATCCAGAAGTTGGAAGGACATGATTTGTTCCTGAAACATAATCTCCCATTGCTTCTGGCGAGTAATCTCCTAAAAATACTGAACCTGCATTTTTAATTTGAGTAAGAATGGAGAATGGCTCTTTTAGCATTATCTCTAAGTGCTCAGGTGCAAAATTATTTGAAAGCTCAATTGCCTCATCTATTGATGAAATTATAAATATGCCTCCCCTCTTCAAAGACTCTTCAAGTATCTCTTTTCTAGGGAGCAGTTTTAGCTCTTTTTCTATTTCTTTGACTACACTTTCCGCGAGGCATCTTGAAGTAGTCAACAAGTAAGATGAAGCTAATGGATCATGTTCAGATTGTGCAAGCATATCTAAAGCTATGAATCTTGGGTTTGATTCTTCTTCAGCAATTATCATTACTTCACTTGGGCCCGCTGGGAATTCAGTTGGTGTTTCGACAAGTTTCTTTGCCATTGCAACAAATTTATTTCCTGGTCCAACTATCTTTGAAACTGATTTTATTGTTTCTGTTCCATAGGACAAAGCAGCTATTGCCTGTGCACCACCTACTTTGTATACCTCATCTACACCAGCAATATCTGATGCAACAAGAACAGCATCGTTACATTTTCCATTCTTTCCAGGAGGGGTAACAACTACAATTCTTGGAACGCCACATATCTTTGGTGGAATTGAAGCCATTAATACTGTTGATGGATATGCAGCTCTCCCACCAGGTACATAGACTCCGACACTCTCTAATGGCAAGATCATCTGCCCACTAGTAATACCCTTCTTTTCAAATAAGAAAGATCTAGGAAGCTCTCTCCTATGGAAGTCTTCTATGTTCTCGGCTGATGTTTCTAAGGCTTCTATAAGTCTATTATCAACACTTTCATATGCTATGGCTATTTCATCCTGTGATACTAGAAAATCTTCTATTTCAACACCATCGAATTTCTTTGTATATTCTATAAGTGCCTCATCCCCTCTTTTTTGTACATCTAAAAGAATTGATTTGACGTATCCATCATCATCCAAAAGAACTTTTCTTTGATTATTTTTATCAAGTAAGTATTTCCCACCTTCATAAATCTCAATCAATTAATTC
>Ga0209604_1000089_pt1 | contig 82155 bp, 66 predicted proteins | sample AD_UKC097_MetaG_FD_184405 | JGI IMG/M metagenome (GOLD analysis project Ga0209604, IMG submission 184405) | Active sludge microbial communities of municipal wastewater-treating anaerobic digesters from USA - AD_UKC097_MetaG (SPAdes) (version 2) | ecosystem: Engineered > Bioreactor > Anaerobic >...
ATGATCAGCACCAGGTCGGCCTTGATCTCCTGGGCCACCTCAAGGGCGCGTTCGCCCAGCTTGTCAGCCGGTTCCTCACGAATCTCATACTCTATATTATTCTGAATGAGCATCCTGACAGTATAGTTCAGGTTCAGGTTGGTCTTTTTTGCCAGGGAGTCATCTTTCCTGACGGCTTTCAGGATGTGGATCTTGGAGTCGAAGTATTTTCCCATGAAGATGGCCATGGAGAGCTTCTCCTTCTCCTCCGCCCGGAAGTCGACCGGGAACACAATGTCATGATACTTTTCATTATCAGCCGGCGGGGCCTGGACCACTATATAGGGCACCTTCGACTTTGCGATGACTTTCAGCGCCCAGCTGCCGGTAAGCTTCTGCATGCCGCTCATGCCGTGCGTACCCATAACCACCAGAGATGCCTTTCGGTCATTGACAAATTCAGGAATCTGTTTGAAAATGGTGCCCCTGGCAACATGAGTCTTGACCTTTACGCCAAACCTGCGCTCAACATCATTTCCCCTGTTTTCCATGGCAGCCTGCTTGGCCTTCATCCCTCCGTCGCTGGTGATTTTCTCAACAACATGCAGCAGGCAGATTTCATTTCGCGTCATAAGCGAAATCTTGATGGCATGCTGCAATGCATATTCAGTCACCGGGGTGAAATCCCATGGCACCACAATGATCTTGCTGTCGACTTCCATAATATAAACGTTTACAGTTAGAACAGTAAAATTACCCTTTTTGCCTGATTAAGTCAAGCTATACCGGTACCATTGAAAAACGCCGCCACCTATTGAAAAATTGCGTCTGAGCACAAAAACAGTGCCATTTGTGCGAAGATCAGTATGGCAACAGGAACAAAATGCTATTTTTGCCTGCATAATGCGATGATCATTTAAAATGAGAAAAAAAGTAAAGGAACTGCTTGCCAGCCATGTAACAGGAGAAAAGGTGCTGGTCAAAGGCTGGGTCAGGACAAAGAGAGAGATAAAGAATGTGGCATTCGTGGCGCTGAATGACGGCTCGACGATTAACAACATTCAGATTGTCATTGATATAAACAGCTTCTCCGCTGACCTGCTGAAAGACATTACCACCGGTGCCAGCCTGGCTGTGACCGGTACCCTGGTACCGTCGCAGGGCAAAGGCCAGAACGTGGAGATCAACGCATCGGATATCACAATTTATGGCAAATGTGATCCGGAAACGTACCCGCTGCAGAAAAAGGGTCATTCGATGGAATTCCTCAGGGAAATAGCCCATCTGCGCTTCCGCACGAACACATTCGGAGCTGTGATGCGGATACGTCACGCCATGGCCTATGCCATACACAAGTACTTCAATGACAGAGGATTCTATTATCTGCATACACCCATTATTACCGGCAGTGACGCAGAAGGCGCCGGTGAGATGTTCCATGTAACCACCCTCGACCTTGAAAACCTGCCCCGCAAAAAGGACGGTACAGTAGATTATGAGCAGGATTTCTTCGGGAAACCGGCCAACCTTACTGTTTCCGGCCAGCTCGAGGGTGAGCTTGGTGCCCTGGCGCTTGGCGAGATCTATACCTTCGGCCCCACATTCCGCGCAGAGAACTCAAATACCCCGCGCCACCTGGCCGAGTTCTGGATGATTGAGCCGGAGATGGCCTTCTGGGATATAAAAGACAACATGGACCTCGCTGAGGATTTTACAAAGTACCTCATCAGGTATGGACTTGACAACTGCCGTGAAGACCTGGAGTTTCTCAACAAAATGATTGACAATGGCCTGATTGAGAGGCTTGAGTTCGTGCTTGCCAACAGCTATATGAGGCTGACCTACACGGAGGCTGTTAAGATCCTGGAGGCTGCCGGCCGCAAGTGGGAGTATCCCGTGGGCTGGGGCCGTGACCTGCAGGCAGAACATGAGCGTTATCTCGTGGAGACACACTTCAGGAGACCGGTGATACTTACCGATTACCCGATGAACATCAAGGCTTTTTACATGAAGCAGAATGATGACGGCAAAACTGTCAGGGCCATGGATGTGCTCTTCCCCGGCATCGGCGAGATAATAGGCGGTTCGCAGAGGGAGGAGGAGCTGGATAAGCTGACGCGAAGGATTGAGGAGCTGAACCTGCCGCTGAAGGATCTGTGGTGGTACCTTGATACCAGAAAGTTTGGCACCGCACCGCATTCGGGCTTTGGACTTGGCTTTGCGCGGCTGATTCTTTTCATGACCGGTATGTCTAACATCCGCGATGTGGTACCGTTCCCGCGTACTCCCAGGAACGCTGAATTCTAAACTGCTGAACAATAGACTCCATGCTCGACCAGAAACTCCAGCAGAAACTGCTACAGAAGCTCTCCCCGCAGCAGATCCAGATGATCAAGCTGCTGGAGGTGCCTGCCATGCAGATGGAGGAGCGTATCAAGAAGGAGCTGGAGGAGAATCCCGCCCTGGAAGAGGGGCCTGAAGAGGATGAGGTACAGGGCGATGAGGATGACGATGAGGTTGATGACGAACAGGCAGAACGCGAACAGGATGAGTTTGCCCTCGATGATTACCTGAATGACGAGGATATCCCTGATTACAGGCTTCAGGTCAACAACGCATCGAAAGATGATGAACGGCGCGAAGATATTCCATATGCCGCCGGATCATCATTCCACGAAAACCTGATACAGCAGTTCAACCTTCGCACAGACACCGAGCGGGAGGACCTCCTTGGTGAGTATATCATCGGCAACATAGACGACGACGGCTACCTCCGCCGCGAGGTGGAGAACATGGTTGATGACCTTGCATTCCTGCAGAACATCACCACAGATGTCAACGAGCTGAATGCGATACTCAGGATAATACAGGATCTGGAACCGGCTGGCGTTGGTGCCCGTGACCTTCGCGAATGCCTGCTGCTTCAGATAGGGAGGAAAGACCAGTCTGTCCCCTCCGTGACTCTTGCCAAAACTGTTCTTACAGATTACTTCGAAGAGTTTTCCAGGCGGCACTATGAAAAGATCATGAACAGGATGGGGATCGGCGAGAGCGAGATGAAAGGGATCATTGACGAAGTCCTGAAACTCAATCCCAAGCCCGGCGGCACCATAAGCGACCCGTATGCCAGATCGGCACAGCATATAATTCCTGACTTCATCCTTGAACAGAGTGACAGCGGCCTTGAGCTCAGCCTGAACAACAGGAGCATCCCCGAACTGAAGATCAACCGGGATTACAGTGAGATGCTTGAGACATACTCCCGTGACAAGAAGGCTGGCAAGCAGAACCGTGACGCCATCATGTTCGTGAAACAGAAGCTCGATGCTGCCAGGTGGTTCATAGATGCGATGAGACAGAGACAGAATACCCTGCTGCTGACGATGAACGCAATCCTCGAGTACCAGAAGGATTATTTCACCGAAGGCGATGACACCAAACTCAAGCCCATGATACTCAAGGATGTGGCCGAGATGACAGGGCTTGACATTTCAACGGTGTCACGCGTGGCGAACAGCAAGTACATACAGACCCATTTCGGCATCTACCCGCTGAAGTTCTTCTTCTCCGAGGGGATGCAGACTGATGCCGGTGATGAGGTATCGACCCGCGAGATAAAGAGGATACTGCAGGAGTGCCTCAGCAATGAGGATAAGCGCAAGCCGCTGACGGACGAGAAGCTGACAGAAATTCTACAGGAGAAGGGCTACCAGATAGCCCGCCGCACCGTGGCGAAGTACAGGGAACAGCTGAATATTCCTGTTGCAAGGATGAGGAAGGAGATAAAATAGGCAGCAGAGCATTCTGGCTGGTTGAGATTTTCAGGATTAGGAAGGAGATAAAATGAACCCCGGAGACAATGGACTGCCTGGCAATGGCAGAGGTGAGGAGGAGAGCAGGATGCATCCGGGCAATGAACAGTGGCTGAAGAGAGCGGCTGAAATACTTTCAGTTGTTTTTCACCCGATATTCCTGCCGCTGTACGGACTGCTGATTATTTACAGCGCACACACGCTGCACTCATTTCTTCCCCCCCAGATCAAAAGGATGATTTTAATACTTGTGATGGCCAATAACCTGCTTATGCCAATGGCCCTCGCAACTGTCCTTTACGCCCGGGGCGCCATCAAAACATTCAATGCCCGCGACCGCAATGAGAGGGTAATCCTGCTTTCATTTTCACTTCTGATGTACAGCCTGACAGCCTTCATTCTGCTAAGGATGCAGGTTCCAGGTCTCTTCAGGGCTTTTTTCATCTCAATAGCTATTGTCACATTCAGCACACTTCTGATAACAATGTTTTACAGGATCTCGCTGCATGCTTCAGGCATCGGGGGATTGATGGTGCTGGTTATCTTCATGGCGGCAGTGTACAACATCAGCATGCTCTGGCAGGCTGTAGCCGTTGCGCTAACAGCCGGAGCAGTGATGTCATCAAGAATATACCTCGGTGATCATTCGCCCTCGGAGGTCTGGGCAGGACTGGCCGCCGGGACAGTGATAATGGGCCTGTCACTCTTTTTTATGCTCAGGTAGGATCACTGAAGCCAGCCTTTCAAGCCTGTTTTGATTCATGGTGATAAAACCATAACGTCCGTCAAGGTGCCTGCCAAGGTACTCCTGTTCCGTCTGTCCCGGGGTGGGTATAAGCACTGCTCCCATGCCAAGGGAGACAAGCTCCATAACTGAAGTATATCCGGTTCTTGCAATCACCATGGATGCCCCGGTAATAACCTGCCGCATTGTGCCTGTTTCAGCTCCGGTTAATAAATGTATTGCCTGGCCGGAAGGCAGAGGTGTATTCAGAGGTGTGGCACTCAGCACTGCCAGCGGGAATTCCCGCAGAGATTCAGAAACCTTCCGGAGCAGCAGGGATCGCTGTGGCTCAGGTCCTGACAGAATAAGGCAGGCATAAGGCTGAGCCAGGGATGAGGGAGGCGCCCCCGTGTCCGGCTGCAAAGGTTCACTCTTCGCCCGGGAAAGCGACAATGGTTCACTCTTCGTACGGCAGGGCGACAATGGTTCACTCTTCGTACGGCAGGGCGATAATGGTCCACTCTTCATCCGGCAGGGCGGAAACGGTTCAGTACCGGCAACTCCAAACCTTGAGAGGGGCCCGATAAAGGCAACATTCGCAGGAAGCCTGCCGCCATGCGAGAGCCTTCCCGAAAGATTTTCGCTGCCGCGATAATCAGGCACCAGGCAGAGATCATACCTGCTGATTATCATCCGGTGCATCCACGCAGCCAGCGGCTCCAGGAACGCGAGGAACGCGGGGAAAGCGATCCTCACCTGGTGGGTGACATAGACTGAAAAGATTTTCTTATGGCAGAAGCCGAACCGGTTATCAGAGATGATCACCATCGGGTCAAGTTCTTTCGCCAGCCTGCGGAGGGTGGCATGTTCCCTTACCGCGGACGCAACTATGACAGGCAATTGCAGAAAGATGCTGACATACTGTGGCAGGTAACGGGAGTACCTGATCCTGAGGCCCGGAATTTCAACCGTTTTGATACCCGGCAGCTCCCTTACGATCATTTCGGTCAGGGGTGCATCAGCTGCGAAGACCACCTCACAGCCCCTTCGTTCCAACTCCATCGCAAGGGGTATCATCCTTCCGGCATGGCCGAAACCCCAGCTGAGAGGGCTTATCAGGACTTTCATCCCGTTCATGGCTGTTATCCCGAGACGGTTGTGGTGATACCCAACTGGCTGACCCTGCGGGCGATGGCATTGAGTTCGCTTACCGGCACTTTTCTGAGACTGTTGCCCAGCGGCGTATCGCGGTGTATGGTGTATATCATCACCTGCTGAGGTCTGAGCCTGGATATGGCTTCCAGCCATGCGGTGATCTCTTCCTCAGTGGTGTTGTCAACCGTCCGGCCGTCGCACTCACCCCTGACGAAGAGGGTCTGGATGATAAACCTGCCCTTGAACTCCCTGATATACTCTTCATACCTGGCAAGGTCAGTTTTCACATGCGGCTGGTTAATCTGCCTGACAGTATCCGGCAGTGCCGAATCAAGTTTGAGCATGTTCTGGTCAACTTTCTTCAGCGCTTCACGAACGCTTTTCAGGCGGAGCATGGAACCGTTGGAGAGCACTGACACCTTTGCCGCGGGGAAGAACTCATCGCGCAGTGCCAGGGAGTCATCTATTATCACGGCGAAGTCGGGGTGCAGTGTAGGTTCGCCGTTTCCGGCATAGGTGATAACATCCGGGGCCTTGCCCTGCTCCTTCATCCCGGAAAGTTTCTTTCTAAGGGCATCGCGGACTTCGCTGCGTGTCGGAAGCTTTTCCTTAGGCCCCGGTTTGCCCGGTGTCCAGCCGCACTCGCAGTATATACAATTAAAGGAGCACACCTTGCGGGTGACGGGAAGGAGGTTTATCCCGAGGGATACGCCCAGCCGGCGGCTGTGCACCGGCCCGAACACAATGCTGTCAAAAAGGAAAGTGGACATTACGCGAATGATTGATCAAGGCTACAAATTTACGATAATATGCATATCCGGCTCTGCGGTGAAGTATATGCCTGCCAGGGCCAGGTTCATGCCGGCGACTGCGGGGGGGACTATGCCAATCTCCGAACCCGGCTCTCCGGAAGCAGACGCAAGTGCTATACGAGTCTCCACACGCGGCTCTCAGGGAGCAGATACATATGTTATACCAGTCTCCGCACCCGGCTCTCCGGAAGCAGGCGCATATTCTGCAGGTCGAACGGCTCCACCAACAGCAGGCCGGGGCGCTTGCCGGGTTCTATTGATCCGAGTATGTCATCACACTTCAGTGCCATGGCCCCGTTGATCGTCCCCCACCTTATCAGTTCCTCCGCGGGGATGCCCGGCACGGCCTCCTGAAGGAGCAGCAACTCGCTGATCATGCTCAGCCGACATGTCGATGCAAGGCTGTCAGTTCCCACTGCAATCTTACCGGTCAATTCCCGCAGCATCGCAGCGGGTGGCATCTTACCGGATATATACATGTTTGACGATGGGCAGAGGCAGAACCAGGTGTTCCCTGCAGATGCCACCTTCAGTGCCTCCTCCCTGGTGATCACCGTGTTGTGTACCAGCAACAAGCGTGATGCAAGACGGGAGAGGCCAAGAGCTGCATCTGCGTGGCCCTGTGCCATTTTGCGCTCGTCATCCGATTCCAGGAAATGAAGTGAGATGACTGAATCAGGTGAAATCTGTTCCCTTATCATTTCAGAAAGGGGAGCGGAGACGGAATAGAGTGAGTGAGGTGTCACCTGTGCCTGAAGACTCCGGCGCCTCATCTCCTCACACACCTCAAGGGCTCCCCGCATGCGGACTTCCGCAACAGCCGGGTCCAGGCCGAAGACCTCGGCGAAGGTGATGTAGCGGATGGGGCTTTTGCTTTTTGTGACCGCAGTGACCGGGCTGTTTGAGATATCGCCGCAAGCCACCACCCCGCCCGAACGCATTTCAATGTCGGCGGCCCGGACAGCAGCCATGATTTCATCATCTGATGCCTCGCGCCTGTCGCGAACGGAGACAATGAAGTCACTCAGTCCGCCTCCGGCGGGAATAAGGCCGCGCATATGGGAAAGCTCAAGATGCGAATGGCAGTTGACAAATCCCGGGATGATAACGCCGTTGTAAAACTCCGTTGAAGCACTCTCCCTGAGAGAGCCGCCGGTATCCTCGACACCGGTCACGGTGCCGTCGCCGGCAACGGTGACGATGCCTCTCCTGAGTGGCCTTCCGGCCGAGGTAAACAGGTATTGGGCAGATATTCTTCTCACTGTCACTGTACTGCGAAGTCGTCAGCGTGCACTATTCTGATATTCGCTATGCGGGCATGCTTTTCCCACTTACCAGGCTGGTTGTCATGATTCAGGAGCCATCCGCGCAGGCGTGAGCCGGGAATACTGTCAAGGGTATGGCTGATCTGAACGTTACGGATCTGCCCGTCCTTTCCAAGGAAGATTTCCTGCCAGTAGTCGCGCTTTTCCTCTCCGGTGCTGTCAGGGTAGCTGAAGTAAACGGTGACCCTCGGATTAAGACTCTTATCGTCTTCAAAAACACGGATGTCGGCCTTAAGGATATATTCACCGGGCCTGTCAACCGGGATGTCAAACCAGACAGGATCACGGGTGAAGTCTTCCGGCAGGCGGTAGTCGGGCTTGCCTGTCCAGAGGTTTTTTTCAGAAGGCTTCACCGCATTCTGTTGGGTCATCACTTCCGTTTCCAGTTCAAGCAGGTTCCCGGTTACCCTGTCATATATCCTTGACAGCTTCCTGGGTTTACCCGTGAAATAGTACCTCATCGTGGTTTCAAACTGTTCATAGGTATAACCGTGGCTCTCTATGACATCTGCATAGTTCTGAATTGAGTCACGCTGAGCCCAGGTCTCCCTCATGGAAATGAGATCCATCATACCTGCCGTCAGATAGGTGTCAGTGAGTATCCTGACAAGCTTATCTTCCGGGATGCGCATCTTCCGCGACGGTTTTTCATTTTCCGAGTCGCCGCATGACATAATCATCAGCATGACAGTCACAACGAATATTTTGTATACCGTCTTCATTTAATGGCTTTTTCCTTGTCTTTAAGTTGCCTGCGCGAGAGATAATGAACAGGGTACCATGCTGCTGCGTAACCTATTGCAAGCACCGTTGCAGCAACCACGAAGAAGTCAGCCAGGCGCATCCTGACGGGATAGGCGTCAATAAGCAACGACTCACCTGCCAGCTTGACGATGCCGAAGTGCTGCTGTGCCGCACAGAGGACGAATCCCAGCAGGAGGCCAATGATGGTTCCGATAAAGGATATCATCCAGCCCTCATAGATGAATATCCGTTTGATCAGGCGGTTATCTGCCCCCAGGCTTTTCAGGATGCTTATATCCCTCTCTTTTTCAATAATCAGCATCGTCAGTGATCCGATGATATTGAAAGAAGCGATGATCAGGATGAATGAGAGGATAACGAAGATAGCCAGCCTCTCAGCCTTCATCACCTTGTAAAATATCTCCTGCTGCTCATAGCGGTTTTGCACGCGGAAACCGTCACCCATTGCCTCCCTGATTGCATTCTGCGTCTTTTTCTCATCAGCTCCGGGTTTCATCCTCACCTCTATGGAACTTACCTCGTCGGTGTAGTCGAGCAGTTCCCTGGTAAAGTCAAGGGGGAGGAAGACATATTTTGAATCGAATTCCTGTTCGACAGCAAAGATTCCCGAGAGGAAAATATACTTCCTTGTGAACTCATTGTCAGGCGTTCCCCTGATTTTTGCCTTCCGGTCAGGAATATAAATTGCCAGAGGGGAGATAAAGTTAAGCCGCATTCCGAGGTAGTTTGCCACACCCAGTCCGGCTACTGCATAGGGATTCCCGTTTTCGCCCTGCAGGATGAAGTTACCGTCCCACATTGCGGTATCGAGGTCAGTGACAGCGGCATAGTTGAGTGACACTCCCTTCACGGTAGCTATATATTGCTGCTCATCATAGCGGAGGAGAGCATTTTCCTCCAGTGTCATCGCATAGACGTCAACACCTTCGGCGGAAGCCAGCTTTTTCAGCATGAGACTGTCGGGGGTGAACACCTTCCCGGCAACGGGGGTGATTTTTATCTCCGGGTCAGAGGTGCTGAAGATGCTTCTGACCATATCTTCCAGGCCGTTAAAGACCGAGAGGATGGTTATCAGCGCCATTGTTCCGACTGTCACCCCTGCCACTGAGATGGCTGAGATCACGTTGATGGCGTTCCGCGATTTTTTTGCGAAGAGGTATCTTTTTGCTATGTAGAGTGACAGCTTCATCTGCTCCTGCGGGCAATTACCAGCAACCCGGTTCCCTTCCGGTGGCTCCCGTTCAGGTCTGCGCAGTTGAGCGCCAGCACGAACGGCATAACGGCAAGATAGTAGAAAGGCAGCAGAATAAAGAAGAGTTTTGATGCTGAGAGCATGATGACCGGATATTTCATCGAAAGCCTCCATGCAATGCTGCCCGGGGTGCCGTAGGTATATGACACGCTGACCTCTGTGTATCCTGCGGTCCGGAGCTTCTCCGTTATCTCCTCCCTGGCATATCCGTCGCGCACATGTTCACCGATGAACGACGTGTCGCCGTCGGAATGGACATCCGAACCGCCCTGGTCCGAGGGGGTCGAGATGACCAGGTAACCGCCCCCGGCAGTCATCTTCAGGAAATTGGCGAAAACAGTGCGGTCTTCAGCAATATGTTCCATTACGTCAACGCAAAGGATCAGGTCATAACTCTCCACGCTGCTCCAGGTAACAAGGTCAGCCTCAACGGCGTGCACCCTTGTTGCAAGTTTGGTCCGGCGGAAGAATTCGTTGCAGTCTGCCACCTGTTCGCTCTTAATATCAGCCGCGGTGATCTGCCACGAAGTGAAATGCGAGGCCATCCACCACGAGTACTGGCCGAAGCCCATCCCGGCATCAAGGACATTTGCGCTGTCCGGAAGCGAAGGCCCCAGGTTTTTCAGTGCCCTCCTGACGTGCCATGAACGGAGGAGCAGGATGTTCAGCAGCCGGTAGAAGAGCTTCCGCAGAAGCGGATGGCGGTTAAAAACCTGCCCCAGGAGATCCTTGATCGGGTCATAGTGCATCGGGCTTATTCCTTGAGCAGTTTGGAAATATTGTCGATATAGTCGTTGCTGTCGTCAATGAAAAAAGCGATTTCGGGAACGATTCGCAACTGGTTGCGCACCTTCTGTCCCAGCTCATACCTCAGTCTGGGTACGCTGGTACGTAAAACTTCAAGGGTAGCGGCAGATCCTTCGGAAGGAAAGACGCTGATCCATGTCTTTGCGAGGGACAGGTCAGGACTGACGCGCACCGTGGTCACCGATATCATCTTCCCGGGCGCAAGTTCTGTCCCGTGATGCATGATGATCTCCGCAAGCTCCTTATGCACCAGACGTGCAACTTTCTTCTGCCGTGTCGATTCCATTGTGCATGAATTACGCCGCAAAAGTACGAAATAAGTTCGGTACCGACACTCCTGACTGATCCTGCCGGAAATGAAATGAATTCGTGAATAATAGCTATTTTTGCAGCTGCTAATATTTTATTAATGGATACAGTAGTAAGCGGGATACGGTCGACGGGCAATCTTCACCTGGGAAATTATTTTGGCGCTCTGAAGAATTTCCTCAGGATGCAGGATGAGAATAATTGTTTTTTCTTTGTAGCAGATTATCACTCACTTACGACACATCCGCATCCTGATGACATTCATGGCAACATCAGGCAGGTGCTTGCCGAATACCTTGCGGCAGGAATTGATCCGGAGAAGGCAACAGTCTATGTGCAGAGCGATGTGCCCGAAGTGACCGAGCTTTATCTTCTGCTGAACATGATTTCCTATGTAGGGGAGCTTGAGCGTACTGCTTCATTCAAGGAGAAGATCCGCAAGCACCCTGACAACATCAATGCAGGCCTGCTGACCTACCCGGTGCTGATGGCGGCTGATATTATCATTCACAGGGCTCACAAGGTGCCGGTGGGAAAGGACCAGGAGCAGCACCTCGAGATGACCCGCCGGTTTGCCCGCCGCTTCAATACAATGTACGGCGTGGAATATTTCCCGGAGCCCGATGCCTATAATTTCGGCAGGCAACTTATAAAGATCCCGGGCCTTGATGGTACGGGTAAGATGGGCAAGAGCGAGGGGAATGGCATTTTCCTGGCCGATACGCCTGCAGAGATCCGGAAGAAGGTAATGAAAGCCGTTACCGATACCGGGCCGGAGAAACCGGGTGCCGAACCGTCAGAACCGGTCAAAAACCTTTTTACAATAATGGAGGTGGTCTCTGAATCCTCCACGCTTCAGCATTTCCGTGAGCAGCACGCCACATGCCAGATAAGGTACGGCGACCTGAAGAAGCAGCTTGCCGAGGACATCATCAGGGTTACTGATCCCATCAGGATAAGGATCAACGAGATACTCAATGATCCGGATTATCTCGGAAAGGTTGTGGCAAGTGGTGCGGAGAAGGCAAGGGCCAGCGCTTCAAAAACCATCCGTGAGGTCAGGGAGATTATTGGCTACAGGCCATTCACGCATTGACCACCGGGGCCCTCTCGAAGGGTGCATCCCTGTCAAACAGGTACCGGTATGTGATGTGCGTCTTGATTATTTTTGCGCCTATCTGGTCAAGAAGGTGCATCATTGAGGGATTGAAGTCGCCTATCCAGTTAAATTCCAGCTCTTTGTACGGAAACCTGTCAGACATCGCCAACCTGGCGAATGACATTATCAGAGCTCCCTCCACCCCCTTGCGCTGATGTTCCGGCACAATGCCGAAGATCAGGCCGAATGCCTTGGTCAGTTCATTTTTAATATGCCTGTACCACAGGAATTTCAACCTTCCGACATGATTGAGCTTGCCGTTGAGATGCCTGACAATCTGGTTGACCTCGGGGAGCATTATGAAGAAGCAGATGGGTTCATTCCTGTAGAAGCCGAACCAGAGAAGTTTCTCGTCAAGCACCGGCCTGATGCTTTTGAGGATAAGCTTTGCATGGCCCTCGCTGATTGTCTTGACACCCGGGAACCGTGCCCACCCCTTGTTATAGACTATCATAAAGTTACGGGAAATGTCACGCAACTCTTTCAGGGTCATATACCTGAATGTATAGTCAGGGTTGCTGAAGATCCTTTCCGCCTTTTCCCTGATTACAGCATCAAGCCTGCTGTCGTCAACAGGCATGTGGTATGTGTACTGGTCGAAATAGTTCCTGAATCCGTATGCCTCGAAAAGTTCCCTGTAGTATGGCGGGTTATAGGGCATGCAGTAGTTCGGGGGCATGAATCCGTCAACCAGCAATCCCCACCAGCGGTCGCGGTCACCGAAGTTCACAGGTCCCTCCATCACTTTCATTCCCTTCTCCTCCAGCCAGTTGCGACAGGCGTCAAACAGTATTGCCGCAGCCTCCCTGTCGTTAATGCATTCGAAGAAACCCATTCCCCCCACCTGTTCTCCGTGGGCGCTCGCAATTTTCTTACTATAGAAAGCCGCCACCCGGCCAACGGCATGTCCAGTGTCATCGCGAAGCAGCCACCTTACTGCCTCGCCGGTGCGGAACAGCGTGTTGGAGGAAGGGTGAAATATTGTCTCAATATCCTTGAAGAGGGGCTTTATCCAATTCTTGTCTTCCCTGTTTATAAATGCCGGCAGATCATGAAAGTCCCTGATGTCTTTTTTGCTGCTGAGTTCAGCAAGCCTGTAACCACGGTTCATTACCCTCTGAGTACCAAAATTTCTGAAAATTACGCATTCATTTTGGAAATCCAAAAGGTAGAAGCAGGGAAGCCATGAGGGCAAAATTCTTTATCCCCTACGGGGAATGGTCAGGTTGGTGCCGGTCATTTACAATTCCGGAACCCCTGCGGGGTATTACTATTGCCTGGTGGTTATTGGCTACTGCCTGATTTCAGACCTTGATTCTGGCGGAAACGATAAAGTTTCTTCCGGGTGCTGCGATGCCTGAGGAGTAGGGTCTGTACCTGAGGTCAAGCAGGTTCTCTATCCCCGCTGTCAGTTCGAGCCTGTTGCTGATGTTCCAGGAGGTTTTGAAGTTAAGCGTGAACCATCCGGGTGACCACGGGTTGCCGTTTTCGTCTTCGGCATAGAGATATGGTTTGTCCTTCTCACTGGGGGCCATTCTGTCATTGGTTATGCTTCCGTTGTAGACCGCATACAGGTCGGCTTTGAGAACCGAGCGTTCATAGATCAGGTGCGTTGCCCCGAACAGCGGCGGAACGTGCCTCAATGGAGCCTTCTCATCGTCATGTCCGGCAGTGAGGCTGAGTGATGATTTGACCCTGATGAATGATGAGGGTCGCAGTTCGGCCTTCAGCTGGGTGCCGTAGACAATTGCGTATCCGGCATTGACCATGGCATAGACCTGGCTCTCCTCGCCCTGGAAGACAAATGTGGGTTCTCCGTTGAAGAGAAACTCTCTGCGCACCATGGCATTGTCAAGATACGACCAGAAGACCGACGCCTCTGCCAGGAGCATCTTGCCGAACTCCCTTGATGCGCCAAGGTCAATGTTATAGAGGTATTCCGGTCTCAGGTCAGGATTGGGCACCACCAGCACCCCGGGGGCCGATTCAAAAACCTTGCCCAGGTCATCAAGGTTCGGAGCCCTGAATCCGGTGGAGAGGTTGACAGTCAGCTCCGTACGGCCATCGGGCCTGTAGACGGCACCGGCAGCACCGGTGAGGGCACCGTTACCTGACTCGATGGTGGTGAACGGAAAGTTATACCATGAGTTGTCAGCTATCTCCGAGTTCAGGCTGACATAGTTGTACCTGGCTCCCGTGCTTACTGTGAACTTACTGCTCAGGTTGAACTTGTAACCACCGTACAGGGAGAAGCTGTTATAGATATTTTTCCCGTTGGGATAGCGTGACCCGGCAGGCTCGGTCTCCCCGGTAAGAATATTTTTCACATCGGCGGTGCTGCGGATGGTGTTCCATACATATTCTGCTCCGTAGTACGCCAGGTTATCCCTTTTGCCGGTCTTTTTGTCGAAGTCGAGGTTGGCCGACCAGATCCCTACCTTTTCAAACTGCTCATTGAGGTCAGTTTTGTTGAGCGCCCTGTCATGACGGCTCTCGCGGTAATCCTGCCTTGCCACTGTGAGGCGGATTTCGTCGAAGAGATTTGCAGGCCTGTTATAACGCATCGAGGCGTTGGTCATCATCCACACCTGCGGCCCGTAATACCAGTCGCCGTACCTCAGGGTTCCGCCCTTTACCTGGATGAGCCTGTCATAGCGGGGGACATCGGAGAGGTGGGAGTAATGGTGTGCCAGATCTATATCCAGGTGTTTTCCCGCCTTGAAGCGGAGCTTGTTGGTGGTGTTGATCTGCCTGTAGCCGGAAGCCACCTGTCTGCGGGGGTTGCTGTTCATAATCACGCTGTCACGGTTGCCGATACGCTCCTGGTAGAGGTCGCGAAGGTATTCCGAGTGTGATACTGATCCCATTACAAGGTCGCCGAAGTCAGACCAGGTCACTGACGACAGGAGGGCCACCCTCCTGCCGCCGGCGTTGATCCATGCGTGATAAGTCTGTTCGCCGGCGGCAGATGACCAGCGAGCCATTGCTTCGGCCTTGACGAAAAGGGAGTCGCCCGTAGAGAAGAGAGCCCTCCGGGTATGGAAGTCCATAACCCCGCCGAGGGCATCGCTGCCGTACATGGTGGCGCCCGGTCCGAAGATGATTTCCGTTCGTTCTATTATGTTCGGGTCAATTGAAATGACATTCTGAATGTTGCCTTCACGGTAGATGGCATTATTCATCCTCACTCCGTCAATGTTAATAAGCACCCTGTTGGTGGCAAAGCCACGAATCATGGGGCTTCCTCCTCCGAGCTGGCTCTTCTGCACGAAGACGTCGCCCATGGAGATCAGGTCAGCTGCCGTTTGCGGATTCATGATCTTTACAGCCGGGAGCGCCACCACGTTGATGTGGTTGGGCACTTCCTCCGATTTCTGTTCCCATCGGTTCGCGGAGACGATGAACTCCTCCACCTCGAAGGTTTTTGTCTCGAGCTTCACCACCCACTTTGCAGCCATAAGCTCTTCAGTGGTGAACGAAACCCTCTCGTATGAAAAGTGCTGGAAGAAGACCGGCTGTTCCCCGCTGAATCCCGAGAGGCTCACCTTCCCTGAATAATTGGTATAGCCAAACTGTGTTCTGGCTTCGTTGTATACAGCCACATCTGCTATCGGCTTGCCGTCATCGGCACTGAGAACAGTGACTGTCTGGGCGCTAAGGCTCATCAACGGAGCTAAAAACAGCAGCAGAAAGGTGAATTTATTCATTGGTAAAAATGTCTTGGCGTTTCTTTTCGCACAAAAAGCGTTCCATTCGTGTTCATTTCGGATATGTTTCCCGGCATAACAGCAGCGTCTCGTCAAACTCTTTCGCGGGGCATCCTAATATTTTATATTTTTGATGTTAGATAACAACAGGGATATTTGTGCGGAAGAGAACCGGCATCATACTGGTGGGGATTCTTGCCATTGCTCTGGCTGTGGCAGCTTTCTTTCTCCGCAAGGAGAAGCAGGTGGTGGTTATTGACCCGTGGGAGGCAGTGCCTGCCGATGCTTTTTTCGTCATAGAAACCAGTGATTTTCCCGAGCTGCTGACCCGTATTACCGATCCTGCAGGCATCCTGTCAGGACTGTCAGGTCTGGACTGGGCCGCGTCGCTTGTGCGCTCTGCCTCTTCAATTGACAGTGTCACCGGCGGCAGGGAGGTTCGTGAGCTTATAAGCAACAGGAGGATGCTCATTTCTTTTCATGCTGCCGGGCAGAGGCAGACTGTGCCGCTGGCAGTGATGAGCACCGGACCTGCATTCACGGCAAGGAAGCTGACGTTGCTGTGCAGCCAGGCGGGGGCCACAGTGACCGACAAGCGCGACCTTGGAGGCACACGAACATTCACCCTTACATTCACCCGGGGGAGCAGGCAGAAGCCAGTTTATTTAGCTCTCACCTCCGGCATCCTGATCATAACTCCCTCGGAGAGCATGATTACCGCAGCCCTTGACAACAGGAGCGCCGGTTCAGACATACGGCACCAGCAGGGTTTCACCCAGGTTGTCAGCGCTGCCGGCAAAACGGCTGACAATCTGTTCGTGCTGTTCAGAAACCTTCCGCCTTTCCTGAAATCATTTACTGACCCTGAAGATATCTCCGTCATCTCGTCAGTGGCAATTGCCGGGGGCGGAGATCTCACCACCGCGGAGGACGGGCTTTTCATAAGCGGGTTCCTGACTACTGCAGGTGCAGGTACAGGTGCAGACCGCCTCAGGGATGTTGCACCGGCTGAGAACGGTGTGCATGAACTTCTTCCACGCAATACCCTCAGCTACAGCACGGTGATGCGCCGCGCCTCACTCTCCGGCGAAACGGCAACTGACCCGGCATCAATAAATGCGACTGACCTTGCCCTCATTCTGAGCCCGTTCACCGGCACAGAGGTTACTGAAGGGCTGATAGCATTCGGTGAGGGCAGTGTGAGGATACGTCTCTTTCGTATGACAGACCCACAGTCGGCGGAAGAGGTGCTGCGGCAGCGACTGGCTGCAAAGTACCGCTCCATGGGACTGAGGGAGAGTCATTTTGTGGCTTCAGCCAGGAACAGTGACGGAGCGGAGGAGGTGATCTACCGCATGCCATTCACCGGGGTGGCATCAATCCTTGCCGGGGCGGAAAAAAGCAGGGCCGGTGACGAATGGGTGACATTTGCAAGGTCATACATGATCTTCTCTCAATCTCCTGAAGCACTCGCGGCAGTGCTCAGGGAGTCAGCCGGCGGAAATACCCTTATCAATGACCCGGGTTTCAGGGAGATGGAAAAGAGCCTGCCCACGAAGAGCTCCTTTCTGTTTTATTCATCGGGCAGGGTGCTGAAGTCACAGTTGGCTGAGTATCTCACCCCGGCTGCAGCCGCCTCCCTGACTGACAGGGCGCTGTCAGGAATCAGCGGGGTTGGGGTGAGCATGACGCCAAGCAATGAGATGATCTATACGAGCCTCTCGGTAAGGTATACTTCCGGCGGTGAACACCCGGGGAGCGCTCCGGCTGCAGCCGCAGCCACAGAAGTCACAACCGGTGAAACAGATTCATCCGGGCTCAAACTCCTGTGGAAGGTGAAGCTTGATGCAGCACCTTCGGTTAAACCGTTCTTCTTCACCAACCATAACACCGGTGCAACGGAAATATTCATACAGGACCGCAACAACAACATTTACCTTATAAGTTCTTCAGGCAAGATACTCTGGAAGGCAGCAATCAGGGAAAAGATAACCGGTGATATCTTCATGATAGATTACTACAAAAATGGTAAACTGCAACTTCTTTTTACCGGCCGTGACTATATGCACCTTATCGACCGGAACGGCAACTATGTTGACAAATTCCCGGTAAAGATGCAGTCGCCGGCTTCAAACACCCTTGCCCTCTTTGATTATGAGAACAACAAGGACTACAGGCTTTTCATAGCCGGTGATGACCGGAAGATATATGCCTATGACCGGTCAGGCACACCGGTCAGGGGATGGAATCTCTTTACCGCCAGGGGAAAGGTCACTGATCCTGTAACCTTCTTCAGGGTAAGGGGTAAGGATTATCTCTTCGTGGCTGATGACCAGGCGGTTTATGTGCTTGACCGCACCGGCAATATCAGGGTAGCCCACCAGGAGCCTCTGATGAAGGCTCCGGGTTCGGTTGCCAGGCTGACAGCTGAGGATGAACCTTCCATTATCTTTTCCGCTCTCGACGGTGCCACAGTCAGGCTGCTGTTTGACGGCACGGTAAAGAAAGACACTATCAGAGGGATCTCTGCCTCACACAGGTCTGAATTTGGTGATATTGATGGTGACGACGTGACTGACCGCCTGACTGTTGACCAGGGTGTTCTGAGAGCCATTGACGGCTCCGGTCACGAGATGTGGAGATACAGTGCCGGAGGAGGGGAGGTGACAGGGCCATGGATCGTCTCAACAGGAACGGATGAGAGGAGAATAGCCATCTATGATACAGGAAAAGGGATGCTTCACCTCATCGGACGAAACGGAGCTTCCGTGAGTGGTTTCCCGCGTCCGGCAGGGCCCCTGTTCAACACTGGAAAAGTGTCAAATAAAAGTACCTGGAACCTCATCTCAGTCGAAGATGAGATCTACCTTTGTAATCACGAACTGAATTCCGGTTCAAAATAATAAAACCATATGAAAAGGAAAATTCTGGCGCTGATCGTGCTGCTGTCAGCAGTCACCGCCGGCCATTCTCAGAACAGCCAGGTTCTTTATTTCATGAACCTGCCGCAGGCTACTACCCTCAATCCGGCCTTTAAGCCGACAGGCCGGTTCTACCTTGGACTACCCGGGATATCCGATATCTCCGTCAGACTTGACAACAACTTCCTGAGTCTGTCAGACCTCTTTACAAGCGGTGTCATCTCCGACTCCACCCTTTCCTTCCTGGAAAGGGGTCCCTGGCTGAATGATTTCCTGGCAGGACTGGGCGACAACAACTCTCTTGAGCCGCAGGCCGGAGTCAGGCTTTTTGGTCTCGCCTTTACGGTTAAGGACAACCTGAGGTTCAGCCTTGACATCACTGAACGGGCAGAAGCCAACCTGGTATTCCCGGGTGATCTCTTCAGGCTGGGACTGGGCGGTAACAGTGACTTCATCGGAAAAACACTTGACCTCTCTTCATTCAGGACAGACATGATGGTTTACCACGAGATCGGACTCGGGGCTTCAGGAAACATCACCGAAAAGCTGAGGATAGGAGGCAGGCTTAAAATTCTGTCGGGAGTGGCGTCTGCATACCTTACAAACAACCATTCCAAACTTACGGTAAATGAAGATTTCACCCATACGGCTGACGCTGATATCTCGTTGAACATGAGTGCCCCGGTACTGTTCACAACAGAGAGTGACGGCACCATCCACGGAGCAGAATTCGACGAAGCAAGGTTTGATGATACCCGCAACGCGATATCATACCTGAAAGAGCTGGCTAACCCGGGTGCGGGCATTGATCTGGGCGCTGAATACAGGTTCAGCGAAAAACTGGCCGTATCGGCTGCCGTAAATGATCTCGGATTTATCAGGTGGAAGAGGGACCTGTCACAGCTTACGATCAACTCCACTTTCAAGTTCAACGGTCTGACCATGCAGGATGTATATGATGAAAGCCTCGATTTCGAAGAGCTGATCAACTGGACCATTGACAGCCTCCAGAATGTTCTGGAGCTTGCAGATTCGCCGCAGGAGTACACTACATACCTGCCGGCAAAAGTGGTCGCAGCCTTCAGCTACACACCGGTCAGGTACTTTACCCTGGGATTGCTGTCACAGACACGGTTTGAGGGGCCACAGGCACACCAGTCAGTGACCCTTTCAGGTAATCTTCACTTCCGCAATATCTTCTCAACCACATTGGCATACACTGCGGCCAACAGGCGCTTTGACAACCTTGGCTTCGGGATGGCGCTGAGGGGAGGACCCTTCCAGTTCTTTGTCCTGGTTGACAATATACCCCTTAAGTATTCAAGCTTTACAAGCGGGGAGCAGACAATCAGGCTTCCCGAGAATATGAATACCGTCAATGCACGGCTGGGCCTCAACCTGTTGTTCGGCAACAGGGAAAGGGACAAGACTCTTCCCCCGATGTAGAGCGGTTTTTATTTTGAGGAATCCTTAAGCTGTCTCGCCAGTGAGTTGGCGAAGACAAAGTCATTGAGTTTGCTGCAGTCTGACTTCAGGATCTCGTTTCTGTTGCCTTCCCAGCATTTCTCCCCCTCTTCGATGAATATGATCTTTTCTCCGTTTTCCATCACGGAGTTCATGTCATGAGTGTTGACAATTGTGGTCATGTTGAGTTCTACGGTGATCTCCCGTATCAGCTCGTCAATGACTATTGATGTCTTCGGGTCAAGGCCTGAGTTGGGTTCGTCACAAAACAGAAATCTTGGTTTGAGTGCAATGGCCCTGGCTATGGCCACCCTCTTCTTCATCCCTCCGGATAGTTCGGAAGGAAAAAGCCGGTTGGAGTTTACGATGTTCACCCGGTCAAGACAAAAGTTGACCCGGTCAAGTTTTTCCGGGTATGACATGCCGGTGAACATGTCAAGCGGAAACCTGACATTCTCCTCAACAGTCATTGAGTCAAAGAGTGCGCTTCCCTGGAAGAGCATGCCCATCTTCTGGCGGAGCTCCTTTTTACCACGGAAGTCGAGACGGGTGAAAGGGACATCATTGTAGTAGATTTCTCCCTCATCCACGTCAAGCAGTCCGACAAGGCATTTGAGAAAGACGGTTTTCCCGGAGCCGCTCTTTCCGATGATCAGGTTTGTTTTGCCAGGCTCGAAGACGGCGGAGATGTCTGTCAGAACCCGGCGGTCACCGAATGATTTGGATATGTGCTCAGCCCTGATCATGAGAGAAGCAGTTGTGTCAGGATGACGTTAAAGAGCAGGATTGTAACGCTGCTGTACACCACCGCCTTCGTGCTTGCACGGCCCACTTCGAGGGAACCTCCCTCTACATGGTATCCCTGGTGTGCCGAAACCGTTGAGATGATGAAGGCAAAGAAGACAGTCTTGATAAGTGAGTATGTGATATAGTAAGGGATGAAGGCGTATTGAATGCCGTAGATATAGTCCTGTGAGGTAATGACACCGGCGCTGGTGCCGACGATCCATCCGCCGATAATGCCTGTGATAATGCTTATCAGGGTGAGGAAGGGGTTGAAGATGACGGTAGCCACCACCTTCGGGAGGATGATGTACGAGGCAGAGTTGATTCCCATAAGTTCAAGGGCATCAATCTGTTCCGTCACTCTCATAGTGCCGATCTCGGATGCTATGTTTGAGCCCACCTTGCCTGCAAGGATGAGTGCAACGATAGTTGAGGAGAATTCAAGGATTATGGAGTCCCTGGCACCGAGACCGATCAGATAGGTGGGGTAGATGGGGTTCTCGGTATTGTAGGCTGTCTGAAGGGTAATAACCGCTCCCATGAAAAAGGAAATGATGGTGACAATCCCTATTGACCGGAGCCCGAGGCTCACCAGTTCCTTCATGGTCTGACGGTAATACATGGAATGTTTTTCAGGTTTTGCAAACACCCTGCCGAGCAACATCCAGTAAGAGCCGAATCCTGACAAGAATCTGAACATGGGGAATAATTGTATGGTCAAATTTAACAATAATTCGTGGCTTCTCAGCCGGCTCCGGTATTCCTCCGATGGTTTTTATATATTTGCGGCAGTGCAGACCGATCAAGAATAGTTATGAAAAATCGCTACTTACTGATCATGGCCGGCGGCGTGGGAAGCCGCTTCTGGCCGTTGAGCAGAAGGGAAAAATCCAAGCAGTTCCTTGATATCCTCGGGACGGGAGAGACCCTGATACAGATGACCTACCGCCGTTTTGCAGACATATGTCCGCCTGAGAACATCTACGTGGTAACCAACGAGGACAGCAGTGATATTGTTGTCAGCCAGCTGGGGATAGACCCGGACCATGTTCTGGCCGAACCGCTGAGGCGCAACACGGCCCCGTGCATTGCATACGGCGTTTTCCGCATAATGGCGGAGAATCCGGATGCCGTGATAGCGGTGGCTCCTTCGGATCACCTTATACGAAAGCAGGATGAGTTCAGGAATGTGATGGATGAAGCTTTCAGGTTTGCTTCTGAGAATAACGCCCTGCTTACCCTCGGCATCAGGCCTGACAGACCTGAGACCGGTTACGGCTACATACAGGCCAATACAATGCAGCCGGTCATTGGCTACGAGGGTCTTCACAAGGTAAAAGCCTTCACCGAAAAACCGGGGCTGGCCATGGCGAAGCTCTTCCTGGAAAGCGGCGATTTCTACTGGAACAGCGGCATATTCATCTGGAGGGCTTCAACAATACTGGAATCGTACAGCAGGCACCTGCCTGATATCTTCCATACATTCAATGACGGAAAAGCTCTGTTCAGCACTGCGGATGAAAGAGAGTTCATAACGCAGGCCTATTCACAGTGCAGCAGCATCTCAGTGGATTACGGCATTATGGAAAAGGCAGATAATGTGTATGTTATATGCACTGACCTGGGATGGTCAGACCTGGGTACCTGGAGCTCACTCTATCTTCATTCTGAGCATGACAGGAATGACAATGCCGTGCTGAACTCGAAGGCATTCACCTACAATTCAGAAGGAAACATCATCAGCCTCCCGCAGGGAAAGGTGGCGGTGATACAGGGGCTTGACGACTACATCGTCATTGACAGCGGTGATGTTCTCCTGATTGTTTCGCGTGAGCAGGAACAGAATATCAAACTGTACCTTGATGATGTCGGCCGTGAGGCCGGGGAAAAATTCCTGTAATAATTCAGGATCCTGCATCCATATACAAAATTCTGTAATCATGCAGGTAACGGCGGGTCTCAGACCTGTCGCCACGAGGATGCATGCAGGTATGGGAATATATAAACACGTAGCGACAGGTCTCAGACCTGTCGCTACATCATACGGATTCAAATTACGATCCTAATATTCCCAAAGATCCTGTTCAAAATTGAAAATCTCGTTCTTGATCCTTTCCGCTTCGAATATCTGTGCAGGGCCCATCTTGTACTGGTTGATGGACCTGTCATCGTAGACGTTGGATTCGGCAACGATGTACCCGTTGAACCTGCGCTGAAGCATCAGGTCCTCGAAGGAGATTCGCTGGGCGTCATTGAACGAGTTGAATGCTTCGCTGGTAGCCAGTGCCTGCCTTACATCCTCGTACCTTATCCAGAAGAGACGTCTCTTGACGAGCCTTGAGGTGATAGGATCATAGCCCATGTAAATGGGGCATATGCCTATGATACGGACATCAAGGCGAGAATGTTTCTTGTCAAAGAACCACTCCTCGAGCAGCATGAGCTGTTTGATGTCTGCAGGGTTCTCCATATTGGTCACGGTTGAGTCATGCTCCAGTCCATCTGCTCCAACCACAGCGATGGTTAGGGTGTCACGGTTCATCTTGGCAGCGATGTCATTGTACGTGGTTGGTACTGTCATGGCGTCACCGTCGGTGGCCGGGACCCTTCCCGAAAGGATCTCGTTGAGGAGGATACCCGAAAAGTTCATCCTTCCGTCTGACATCTCCGATGTGAAGCGGTTCTGAGCCGCATCATACTTAAGTGACGGATAGTAGAGGTTCAGGTTCATCTTTTCCCTCAGGTCGATTATCCTGTATAGTCTTTTTGACCAGATCACGTCTGACTCATTCAGATAGGTGTAATTAACCTTCTGATTATCGGGCATCTGCTTGGTATAGATGTCGCCGAACGACTGGGCCATTGCGCCTGTACACATCAGGAGGCCTGCGAGGCCTGCCAGAATTGTCCTCTTCATGGTTTGTATCTTCTGTTGTTAGTTAATCTTGAGAATAATCGGGTTGAGGTCCCTGGTTCTGCCATCGGGGCCAACAGCCTTGATCTTTTCTATTATGAGTTTCTGTCCGGCGCGCAGGTTTCCTATGAGGCCTTTCTGCTTGTCGGTAAGCCTGTTGTTATTTGATTCGGCTGTGATTTCATAGCCTTTGTCATTGACAGAGACTGTAAAGCCTGTCACTGTATATGTAAGGTCGAACTCAAAGTTCTCGAGCACTGCGGTCACCACCTGCTGTGCGGCGGCCACGCTCTTGAGTACATTGCCTTCCTTCATATTTGCGAACCGTGCCTCGGGGTCGGGCAATCTCCTGACCCTGAATTCCACAGGCGGGAAGCTTTGCACCTTGCCGTCTATGTTGGCTGACACGATTATCTGGGCATTCTGTCCCACGGTACGTGGCTGTGCCACATATTCACCGCGGTAATTCTTGTATTTTCCCTTGCTGATGTCACCGTTGGTCATACGGACGGTCAGTTTGTCTGATCCGACGCCGGGAACTGAAATGTCAAGGGGGTTCTGTATTCCCTGGTAGAGGACGTTCATGGCGGTGGGTGACACTACCACGTTCGGCATTCCCACGGAATATTTCTGGTCAAATTTGTAAGTGCGTACGCTGCCATCCGGGGCTTTCATCCTTATGACGCCTCCCCATGATTTCTCACCTACCGAGCCTGGTCTAACCCTGTAAACTCCCCTGCCTGATTCATCAATCGGCAGCTGTGTGGCCTGGCTGGTGGGTTCGTAGAGAGGAGTTCCGTCAGGATTGGTTTTCGTTGTATATGGGCCCACGAAAATCTCGAGATCCTGGGTGGTGTCAGTGGCTGCCACGAATACCTTGGCTTCGTATTCATTCCCCTGCATTACATAAGAGGTATTCGTTGTGACCGTGGGGACGATATAGTTGAACCTGAATGCACCGGCGTCAATCTGGGTATAGAGAAAGTTCAGAACGTCAGTCTCTGCATTGCGTACGTCAACCTGCATCTTTGAAAGCATGGTTATGGCAGCAACGAGAGGCATGGTCTGGAAATTGGCCGTGACCCAGTCTTCAGTACCTGTTTTCTCAAGGTTCTGAGGGTTGTCAGTATTGAGAATATCAAGTATTGACCGTTCTGCTGAGGCATCCTTGCCTTCCAGGGTTTCAACGAGGTATTCCCTGTAATCTTCTATCAGGGCCTTAAGGTCATTTCCCTTTCCGCCCTGGTTTGCACCAACGAGGATTTCAGAAGGGACATTGTTCTCGTCGATCTTCTTTACCTTGTTGATATCTATCTGGTTATCGGGAAGGAGTGCTTCCGAATCGGAACCTTCAGCCGTGGTAATGATCTCAACCTTCAGATCCTGGATGTAATTATAGAGTTCATCGGCACGTCCCTTAATCTCATAGGCCTTTGTCTTCCAGGCTCCCGCCTTTTCAGGGTTCTCTGCCGCCGCTGCATCAAAAGCTGCATAGGTTATATCATTTTTCTTGATATAATTGGCGGTAGTCTTGGTAAGGCTCATGTCAACTTTTCTGAAAGCCTCGACTGCCTCCTTCGAAACGTTAAGAGCAAGCATTGCTGTCAGGATGAGGTACATCATCCCGATCATCTTTTGCCGCGGGGTTTCTTTTCCCTTAGACATTTGCGGATAGTTTAGATGTTATCGTATATATTGATGAACTCAACATTACTTCACATTCATGGCAGCAAGCATGTTGCCGTAGACGTTATTAAGTGAGCTGAGGTTCTCGTTGAGTTTGGCCACCTGTTCACGATATTTCTTCGTGTCATCAGCTGAACCGGTGAGGTCTTTCATCAGACCTTCCATTCCCTTATAGATTGTTTCAGCGCTCTTCACGTGATCATTTGTGCCGCGAAGCTGCAGTTCATATGCTGCATTGAGGGCGGAAAGGTTCTTGTTGAGAGCCTCGAGCTTCTCATGGTATGATTTGCCTCCGGTTTCGATGGTCTTTGAAGACTCACCGATAGCCTGGTAGACGTTGCTGGTATCAGTCATTGACCGTGCAGTCTGCCTGACAGACTCGGAGAGGTTCATGAGAGACTCATTTGCTTTCTTTATTGTGCCGGCATACTCATTGGTGGTAGCTGCCAGGTCACCCATTGCGTTGAAGTTATTGGTGGTCTCGGTGAGCTTCTTCAGTCCCTGGCTGAGGCTGTCAAACACAGCAGGTGTGATTCCTGCGTCAGACAGCATCTTGTCAAACTGCGAGAGGCCGGCACCGCCGCCACCGCCATATCCATAACCGCCGCCACCGCCGCCGACAGCTGCAAAACCGATATCCTCGCCAGAGTAATTCGGATCAAGCTGGGGGTAGACAAGCTTCCAGTCCGGCTCCTCCTTGAGCGGCTCAAACGCCGAAAAGAAAAAGATGATTGCTTCTGTGATAAGACCCACAGAGAGGAATAGTCCAGCCATCGGATAGTGCTGAATCTTGAAGAGTGCACCGATGATCACGACTGAAGCACCCCAGCCGTAAAGTTTGGACATGAATCCTTTCCACTTACTAGTATGAACAATTTCCGAGAGGCCCATATGATTATGTATTAAAGTTAGACGGTATTAGTTATTAACTCCGATGTAAGTTCTCACATTGCGGAACCCGACAAATGATTTTGTTGAGTCCTGGTATTCGTAGTCCCTTGTTGATGTCTGAAGGAACAGTGCAATATCCTTCCATGAGCCTCCCCTGATGACCTTGCGCTTGAGCACGGGCGGATCGTCCGGGCGGGCGTTGTATTCATAGTCGGGGTTGAGGTCATGGGTAAAGATATATGATGAGGGATGGTAGGCGCACGAAGTCCATTCGGCCACGTTTCCTGCCATATCAAACAATCCGTATTCATTGGGTTCGAAGGAAGCCACCTTTATGGTGTAAACGGCTCCGTCGTCGATGTAGTTACCGCGCAGCGGTTTGAAGTTTGCCAGGAAGCATCCCTGGTAGTTGCGTGTGTAGGGACCGCCCCATGGGTACATTGAGAGGTCAAGTCCGCCGCGTGCGGCATATTCCCACTCGGTCTCCAGCGGGAGACGGTAGTTGTGTACGTCGGCGATGCCCTGTGCACGCAGGTGCTCATTCATGAAGTTGGTACGCCACACGCTGAATGCGCGTGCCTGGATCCATGATACTCCCACAACCGGGTAGTCATCATAACCGGGATGCCAGAAATAGAGTGTCGCCCACGGCTCGTTGAATGAATAGGTGAAGTCCCTGATCCATGCAAGGGTGTCAGGATAGATATTCACCACGTGATGCATAATGAATGATGAACGGTCTTTCACTTCGGTGGTGTTGCCCTCGAGGTCAGTTACGGTACCCTCGTACTTCTGTTCCTTGTAGTTGTACCTGGCTTTGGCTGCCTGCTTGTAGTCAACCCAGAAATAGGAGTAGTTCAGGAGCCGGGTGTCCCATTGCTTGTTTCCGTTGAATCTCTCTTCGGGGGGATAATACATTGATTCCATCACGGCCTGGACGTTCTCATCATCCATGTCAATCTCCTCTTCCCAGTTCAGCACGTTGGGTTCCATGACATTGCCCTCTTCGTCAGTCCTGAAGAATTCGTAACCCTCAATTCCTTCCTCTCCCAGCCTGGTCCTGAGGATGGAGTCACGCACCCAGTAGGTGAACTGACGGTATTTATTATTGGTGATCTCTGTCTGGTCCATCCAGAATGCTTCCACTGTAACTGTCTTGGAGAGGCTGTTCATTGCGCGCAGAGGGTCCTGGTCACTTGGTCCCTGTACAAAGGAACCGGCCGGTATGAATGCCATCTCAAACGGCTCCGGCTCATAGAACTTCTTCCTTCCCTGAACGCCTGTCAACTCGCCTGATTCGTAAGAGCCACAGCTGCTTAAAATCAAGATCAACGCAAGAGCTAAAAGGGTTACCTTTTTCATATACTCATTAATTTAAATATGCAAGTAATTTTATTTTTTCCTGTCCATTAAAGGAATCTGATACTCTTGTATCTGGTGACACTCTTCCCGAGACCAATGTCGAAGCTGTAAGAGACAACGAACTCGTGTGAGCCGCTGGTTCCTTTTCTGATCTCCGATATCGGGAAGTCGTATCCATATCCAATCTTTAGACCGTTGTATAATTCTATGCCTGCGAATCCTGTGATTGCGTCACTTATCCTGTAAGAAACGCCACCCCATATCTTTTTATTGTATCTAACCATACCTGTGGCTAAATATTGTGTTGTGGCGCCGTCATTTACTATAAAAACTGAGGGGACAAGCTCAAAGGCAGGGTTTGGCAGCTGGAAGTAGTAACCGGCAGTGAAGTAGTATTGGCGGCTGACGTAAGTGGCTGTTTGAGAATATTTTATTTTTGGCTGGTTCAGGTGTGTGACTGACAGCCCGGCATAGTAGTTGAGCCCCTGGTAGTATACCCCGGCGGAAAAGTCAGCTGCAAGAAAAGATTCATCATTCTCAGGAATCAGAGGGTCACCTGTCGGAGGCGTATGGCCCGGGCCCGAAGGGATGAACCATTCCGGCGAAACAGTCTTGTTGAGCACCCCAATGCTGAAACCGGCTCCGAGGGTACCGGTTCCGACCGAAAACAGGCCTGAATAGGAAAGAGTGATGTCAATATCATTGCTGAATCCGTATTTGTCTGCTTCCACAAGCAGGCCGGCGCCACTGCGGAAACCGAAGAGGCTGAACGGCATATTGATATTGAAAAGCATGGTTGAGGGCGCACCGGGGAAACCCACCCACTGCTGACGCGTAAGTGCCGAGGCGGTGATCATCCCCGACATGCCCGAGAACCCGGGATTATATGTCTGGGTATTGAACATGTAGTGGCTGAACACCGGGTCCTGCTGACCGCAGACGATGCCTGCCGGGAGTAACAATGCCAGGATTAATATCCTTGTTTTCTTCATAGCCGGGGTGTGCCTGTAAACCCTTACATATAACGGGTAAAATAAATAAAAAAATATACATGCCACAAAATTGAGGCCAAAAATCAGTGGCCGTGGCGGAGCATTCCGCGTGACCACCTGACGGGTACCTGATCACGGTTAGCCATCAGGTAGTCTTCATATGAGCAGGCAAGATACTGCGGTTCGCCACGGGTGTTACGGATCTCCATCCACCAGCGCTCGGTGATGGTGCTCTTTATGAAGATGGCTTCACTCTCCAGGTCACTGAGGGTTACATGATAACGGGTGAACCTGCTGTTCGTCTGGTCACTGAGGTAAGAGACTTCGTACTGCTTCTGAGAGAAGCCTTCGAGGAAGAACCAGACAAGCTGCGCTGCCAGGTGCGATGTCTGCATCCTTGTGTCAAGGGCCGGGTTGACCTCCGTCACAGAAAAAATCTTCAGGTTATCTGAGAGGCCAGCGTACCGGGCAAGGAGGCATATCTCCTCGCCGTAGAAACCATTGGCTGACGGAAGGAATGTTCCGGGAGCGTCTGACTGCCTTACTGATCCGATATCAAACAGTGCGGCGGAGGCGTCACGGAAGAGGGGCTCGGTCTCATGTACCGCGGAGCGAACCTCGCCAATGCGCATCATGTCATAATGACGGCGGTTGAACCTGTTCACCACCTGCTGGTCAGTGAGATAGGTCTGGTGCCCTATGGCTGAGAGGTGTGACAGGCAGCTGCCGCTGCGATAGATGAGGTCATTCATCCAGTTGAGCGAGTCGGGCGGTCTCTTCTCGGCGGTGAAGTCTATACGGGAATCAACCGACACCATTGACCATTTCTGTTTTCCTGCAGAGAGCGCCCTGTCAACAGCCGGCATCAGGGAGCTTGTTCCCCCTATGATCACCGGAACGATGTTCTGTGACAGAAGCTGGAGAAGCACGTCGCGAAGGCCTGCTATGGTGTCATCGAAGGAGGCCCCCGGCCTGAAGTTGCCCAGGTCAGTGACCTTCAGCCTGCCCGGCAGCCTGGAGAAGGAGTAGAGACTCCTCCTGACAGCATCAGGCGCCTGTGCCGCTCCTGTATTCACTGAAGAGCGGTCATCCGGCACACCCAGTATGGCTACTGCGAATCCGCTGAGGTCACCCAGGGGCTCATTCCCGGTATTCACCAACATATTGTGCGGAAAGGCAGAAGACCCCTTAAGCGGCTCCACCCCCGGCTTGTCAAGGCAGACGGGATCAATATACTGGTTCAGGTCAATCATATTATATAAGGTCACTTCTTCTTCCTTCCCCTGGTGGTTTTGGTCTTGCTTCCCTTCTCTATTATTGCCAGGCACTCATCCCTGGTAAGCTTATGGGGGTCAGTTCCCTTCGGGATGCGGTAGTTGGTTTTGTCATGCATGATGTACGGACCGTACCGTCCGTTGAGCACCATGATATCACCCAGCTCGCTGATGACCTTCTGCTTGTCGCCTTCCCTCTTTTCCGTGATCAGTTCAATGGCTCTGTCTCCGGTGATTGTATACGGATCATCAACGCCTCTCTTCAGAGAGTAGAACTTGCCTGCATGTTTGACATATGGTCCGAATTTACCCACCCCCACGGTCATCTCACTATCCTCGAAGGTACCCACGGCGCGCGGCAGCGCGAAGAGGGCGAGGGCCTCCTCAAGGGTAATGGTTTCAAGCAGCTGGTCACGTCTGAGGTTGGCGAACCGGGGCTTCTGTTCCTCCGAGGCCTCGCCCAGCTGTACAACGGGCCCGAAACGGCTCATCTTCACTGCAACCGGCAGGCCCGTTGCCGGGTCTGTGCCAAGCTGCCGCGCGCCGGTCATCTTCGCCCGCGTGGCAAGAGATTCGTCAACGGTCTTCCGGAAGGGTCCGTAAAATGTGGAGATCATCTTTTCCCACTTCACCTCGCCCGAGGCTATCTCATCAAACTCCTTCTCCACACCTGCAGTGAAGTTGTAATCGAGGATGTCAGGAAAATTGGCAATCAGAAAGTCGTTCACAATCATGCCAATATCCTTCGGGAAGAGTTTTGACTTCTCCTTGCCGGCTATCTCGGTCTTCTCGCTCCTGGTTATTTTTCCCTTGGAGAGGGCGAGCTGGGCAAGGGTTCGCTTCTCCCCGGGCCTGTCCTCACGGGCCACATAACCCCTTGACTGTATTGTGGATATAATAGGCGCGTAAGTCGACGGTCTTCCTATCCCGAGTTCCTCGAGCTTCTTCACCAGGCTCGCTTCCGTATACCGCGGAGGGGGTGAAGTAAATCGCTGGAGGGCGGTGATGGTTCCGGGTGTGAGTTTCATCCCCTGGTCAACGCGGGGCAGTATTGCCTTTTCATCCTCGGAGGCGTTGCTGTCATATGATTCGGTATAAACCTTCAGGAAGCCGTCGAAGAGGATAACTTCACCGGTTGCCGTAAAGCTGACGGGTGAAGCAGACATGCCAATGGTTATGGTTGTCTTTTCCACCCTGGCATCGGCCATCTGGGAGGCTATCGCTCTTCTCCATATCAGTTCATAGAGCTTCTTCTCATTGTTGTTGCCGGTAACCTCCTTCCTGTCGAAGTAGGTTGGCCTGATGGCTTCATGTGCTTCCTGGGCACCGCGCGAATGGGTCTTGAACTGCCGGGTGCGCGAGTAGGCTGCACCGTACTCATTGGTAATCACTTCCCTGGCGGTGTTGAGTGCCAGCGAGGAGAGATTGGTGGAGTCGGTCCTCATGTATGTGATCTTTCCGGCCTCGTACAGTTTCTGTGCCACTGACATGGTCTGTGCCACAGAGAAACCGAGCTTGCGATAGGCCTCCTGCTGGAGGGTGGAGGTGGTAAAGGGAGGCGCCGGCGAGCGGGTGCCGGGCTTGACCACTATATTTTCAACTGTGAATGCAGAGGCGTCACACTTTTCCAGGAAGAGTCTTGCATCTTCCTCCGTGCTGAATTTCTTCGGGCACTCTGCCTTGAGCTGCACTTCGTTCCCTTCACTGTTTGTTCCGCTGAATGTGCCGGTTACCCTGAAGGCGGAATCAGCAACGAAGCCAATTATTTCACGTTCACGGTCAACAAGCAGGCGCACTGCTACAGACTGAACCCTTCCGGCAGAAAGTGAAGGCTGTACCTTTTTCCACAGCACAGGTGAAAGCTCAAAGCCTACCAGCCTGTCAAGTATCCGGCGTGCCTGCTGGGCGTTGACCAGGTTCATGTCTACCTGCCGCGGCGATTCCACGGCACGGGTAATGGCATCTTTCGTAATCTCATGGAATACAATCCGGCGCGTTGTTGCCGGGTCAAGCCCGAGAACGGAGATCAGGTGCCATGCAATTGCCTCCCCCTCACGGTCCTCATCGGAAGCAATCCATACTGTTGTGGCCTTGTCAGCAAGCTTGCGAAGCTCGGCAACAACCTTCTTCTTGTCTTCAGGTATTTCATATACCGGTGCGAAATTGTTGTCAACCTCCACACCCAGGTTGTTTCGTACGAGATCACGGATATGCCCGAAGCTCGACACAACGGTGTAATCTTTTCCGAGAAATTTTTCTATCGTCTTTGCTTTGGCAGGAGATTCAACTATTACCAGATTATCAGTCATCCGAGTTTTTTTAAAAACAGGGCAAAGTAAATGAATAAGGGCGCCAACTTCAAAATTTTGAGAAAAATTCTGTATTAATCATTAAATTAGCGGCCTTATAATGAGGGTATCATGAGGGATAAAAAATTCCGGAAAAACATTATCTGGTTCTGGGTAATAATATCTCTGCCGGCAGTGTTCCTGCTGACATTGTTCTTGCTGATCTCCGCCAACAGGCTTGGCCCGATCCCTTCCTTCGAGGAGCTTGAGAATCCCGACAACAGCCTTGCTGCCGAGGTATATTCGGAAGACAATGTCCTCCTTGGCAAGTTTTACATACAGAACCGCACATGGACTGATTACGAAGATATTTCACCGTATGTGATTGATGCGCTTATCGCCACTGAGGACATCAGGTTCCACAGGCATTCGGGCATTGACTTCCGTGGTCTTGCAAGAGTTCTGGTCAAGACTATCATGCTTGGTCAGAACACCGGAGGTGGAAGCACCATCACACAGCAGCTGGCGAAGAACCTTTTCCTGCCGAGGGATCTCTCCAATGATCCGGCCATTGTGCGTGCCTCGAAGCTGGCGGTGTCCAAGTTCAAGGAATGGCAGACGGCAGTGAAGCTCGAGCGCAGCTACACGAAGGAAGAGATTATCACCATGTATCTCAACGTGTTTGACTTCATCTATAATGCCGTGGGCATCAATTCGGCTGCGCGCATCTATTTCAATACCACCCCTGATTCTCTAAATATCGAGCAGTCGGCAATGCTGGTCGGCATGCTGAAGAACTCTGTGGCCTACAATCCCCTCCGCAATGAGGAGAGCGCCCTGAAGAGGCGGAATGTGGTAATCTCACAGATGGAGAGGTACGGGTACATCTCCCGTGCCCTGGCAGACTCAGTCAGCCAGCTTCCGCTGGGTCTTGACCTTCGCGAGGACAGCCACAACACGGGCCCGGCAACATACTTCAGAGAGTATATAAGGTCAACAATGAACAGCAAGGAACCGCAACGAGACAGGTTCTTTTCAGATGATGCCTACAATGAGGCTCTCTGGCGCTGGCAGAATGATCCGCTCTATGGCTGGTGCTACAAAAACACCAAGCCTGACGGCTCACCATATAATATCTACCGTGACGGACTGAGAATCTATACCACCCTTAACTCGAAGATGCAGACCTATGCTGAAGAGGCTCTTGCCGAGCACCTTTCCAAAAACCTTCAGCCGGTCTTTGACAAGAGGGCAAGGAATTACCGGAATCCCCCCTACTCAAATGACCTTTCCACGGCACAGGTGAACCAGATCATGGCAAGGTCAGTCAGGCAGAGCGACAGGTACCAGAGCATGAGAAGGGCCGGTGTGCCCGAGGACTCGATAACGCTGGCATTCAACACGCCCGTGCCTATGAAGCTGTTCTCATGGCAGGGAGAGAGAGACACCGTTATGACACCGCTTGACTCGATAAGGTATTACAAGTTTTTCGTGAGATCATCATTCATGGCCATGGACCCCCACACGGGGCATGTCAAGGCGTATATCGGCGGACCTGATTTCAGGTACTTCAAGTATGATGCTGTCACCCAGCAGAAGAAACAGGTGGGTTCCACCATCAAACCCTTCCTGTATACACTGGCCATGCAGGACGGTTACTCGCCATGCTACGAGGTTGAGAACATTGAGCGCACCTTCGAGGTCAATGACACGATATGGCGGCCCAGAAGCTCAGGTCCTGAGGAGTATCACGGCAAGATGGTGACGCTGAAATGGGGGCTGGCCCAGTCGGAAAACTACATATCAGCCTGGTTGATGAAGCAATTCTCACCGCAGTCGGTGGTTGACATAATGCACCGTATGGGAATCAGGAGCTATATTGATCCTGTTGTCTCCATATTCCTCGGTACCTCAGATCTCTCCGTCGAGGAGATGGTGGGGGCATACGGAACCTTTGTCAACAAGGGGGTGTATACCCGGCCGCTCTATGTTACGCGGATAGAAGACCGCAACGGGAATGTCATCTCCACCTTCACCCCGTTCATAGACGAGGTTATCAGCGAGGATGATGCCTACCTCATGACCTCGCTGCTGCAGGGTGTGGTAAGCAGCGGTACCGCCGTGAGACTCAGGCTTACCTACAAGCTTACCAACCAGATGGGGGGGAAGACCGGAACCACGCAGAACCACTCCAACGGATGGTTTATGGGAGTCATGCCTGATCTTGTGGCCGGTGTCTGGACAGGATGGGAGGACCAGGCAATCCATTTCGAGGATCTCTCGATGGGACAGGGTGCCAACATGGCCCTTCCGGTGTTCGGGATCTTTATGCAGAAGCTGCTGGCCGACAAGGATTTCTCAGTGATAGCAGAATCACAGTTTGAAGCGCCTCCCGGATTCAATGTAGATCTTGACTGTGACAGGGTGAACAGGGAGCAGCAGGGCAATCCGTACAGGCAGAGGGAGTACTAGGGCGGAGGAAGGCGGTAACAGTTATCAGTTATCAGTTATCAGTTGTCAGTTATCAGTGGTTTGAGGCGCGGACGGAGGAGACGGTCTGCACGACTGACAATTCAGGAGAAGAGCAGTCTGACCAGCCCCTCGATCTTGTAAACTTTCGATATTTTCAGGCCGGGCACATCCTTTACATCGCGGTGAAATCCGGAGATGACCATCTCAGTGAATCCCATCCTGGCGGCTTCCATAATGCGCTGTTCAATCCTAGCAACCGGTCTTACCTCTCCCGAGAGGCCCACCTCGGCGGCAAAGGCGGTGTGATGGTCAACCGGCGCATCGAGGTTTGATGAGAGCACGGCTGCGGCCACGGCCAGGTCAATAGCCGGATCACTTACCTTCAGTCCGCCTGCGATATTCAGGAAAACATCCTTCACCCCCAGCCTGAACCCGGCTCTCTTCTCAAGCACGGCAAGCAGCATGTTCAGCCTCCTGGTGTCAAAGCCGGTGGAGCTTCGCTGCGGTGTGCCGTAGACGGCGCTGCTAACCAGTGACTGGGTCTCAATCATGAATGGTCTCACCCCGTCAACGGTGGCGGCAATGGTCACCCCGCTGGCCGGATCACGGTCACGGCGGATGAACAGCTCCGAGGGGTCGGTAACCTCGCGCAGGCCCTTTGATCCCATCTCGAAGATCCCTATCTCGGCCGTTGACCCGAAACGGTTCTTCACAGGTCTGAGAATACGGAAGACATAGTTTCCGTCTCCCTCGAACTGCAGAACCACGTCGACGATATGCTCCAGAACCTTCGGACCGGCCAGGGTGCCATCCTTTGTTATATGGCCTATCAGTATCACGGGCACACCTGACTCCTTGGCATAGCGAAGCATCATAGCCGCACACTCCCTGACCTGTGTGACAGACCCGGCTGATGACTCGAGCATCGAAGAGCTCAGTGTCTGTATTGAATCAATGATCAGCAATTCGGGTTTGATTGCACCTGTCTGGGTCAGGACACTCTCGGGTTCAGTCTCATTGTAGATGAAACACCTGTCATTTTTCCCGTCAAGCCGTTTTGCCCTGAGCTTGACCTGTCCCTCGCTCTCTTCGCCGGATACGTACAGTACCGTCCTTCCCGGCGTGGCCAGCGCTATCTGAAGCGCAAGGGTCGATTTGCCGATACCGGGTTCACCGCCCATGAGTATCAGTGAGCCTTTCACCATCCCGCCTCCGAGGATCCGGTCTACCTCCCCGATGCCCGATGTTATCCGGTCATTCTCGTTCGCCTCTATCCCTGACAGGAGCTCCGGTTTTCGCCGTACGGCATCCCTTCCGGGCGCTGCGGGCGGTGCAGCGGTGACTATCTCTTCGCGGTAGCTGTTCCACTCGTGGCATGAGGGACAGTGTCCTATCCATTTGGGTGACTCTGCGCCGCAGTTCTGGCACACATAGACAGATTTATTCTTCGCCATGGGAAAAGGAATATGCAACAGCCAAATTTACTAAAAGAAAAGGTATCAGCCCTTGTTTTCAGTGACCACCGAGGAGAGCACCTTTCCTCCCTTCCTGCCAAAGAGCGCATAAAGCGAAATGGCGCCGGTGATGGCAATGAGAATCATCTGTGACTCATGCTCGAGCGTGGCGTAGGCGAGCCCCTCCTCGAGGGGAATTGCGTATGCCACGAGGAGCCCGCGGGAAATAATCCAGTGATAAGCTCCCAGTCCGCTCTGAACGGGTGCGGCCATGCCGAAACTGCCAATGACCAGGATGAACATTGTGGCTCCTATGCCCAGGTGCGATGTTGATTCAAGACAGAGCAGGGGAAAGTATGACATGAAGAAATAACAGATCCAGAGCAAAATTGTCATAATAAGGAACTCCCACCTGCGCTTAAGCCTGACGATTGATTTGAGCCCTGAAAACAACCCGTCAGAGAAGGAGTACATCTTTTTGAACAATGGCCTGACCGACAGCCTTTCCCGGAGGGTGAAGAACATAACCACGGCTGTCACTGCAAGGAACACCACGATCAGTGTAATTACGGTGGTTGATCCGATGGATGACGATATCTTCCTTTCAGCCGGCATAAATACATTCTCGGAGAGGAAGCTTCCCGTGGCGGTGCTTCCCGCGGCAAGAACGGCGCCAAGTATTACCAGCACCGTCAGAATGTCTATTGTCCGTTCAACCAGCATCGTCCCCACAAGCTTGTCAAACGGGATGTTTTCCTTGCGGGAGAGGGCGGCGCACTTTGTAACCTCTCCAAGCCTGGGGAAGATCATGTTTGCGAAATAACCGGTAATTACCGCATGACTTGAGTGGGCAAGGGTCGGAGTGTGACCCAGCGGCTCGATGAGCAGTATCCAGCGCCGGGCCCTGATGATGAAACTGAGAAACGAGAATGCTACGGCAGGTATCAGCCACCAGTAGTTGGCATTGCGGAGCACAGCCCACAGATCACCAAGCTTGATGCCCCTGAATGACAGCCATAGCAGCAGGGCAGCCAGTGACAGGAACAATACTGCCTTCAGGAATTGCTTAAAGCCGTTATTCAAGTGTCAGATAATTTTGTTGGTGGCTGTATCGGGAAAAATAATCCGGGGCACAAATGAGCGGGCCTCTTCCGGAGTCATGTTTGCAAATGCCATAATGATAACCACGTCGCCAACTTCAATCTTTCTTGCAGCAGGGCCGTTAAGGCATATCTCGCCTGACCCTCTCTGTCCCCTGATAACGTATGTTACAAGCCTCTCTCCGTTGTTCCTGTCCAGCACGTGGACCTTTTCATGTTCAAGAAGGCCGGCGGCATCCATCAGGTCTTCATCGATGGTGACGCTGCCCACGTAGTTGAGGTCAGCACCGGTGACGGTGACATTATGTATTTTTGATTTGAGTACTTCTATTGTCATTTTATGAACCAGATTGTTTTCTGAAGGTGCAAAGATAATTATCCTTTGATTTACCGCAATCCTATCTCAATATTGTCAATCAGTCTTATTTCTCCGGCCCACAGGGCAATGCACCCGAAATATTTCTTTTCCGGTGACATTTCAATAACCGAATGAACCGGTTTCAGTGTGCCTTCCTCCACTATCTCGAAGTACTCAAGCCTGAAGTCAGGGATCATGTTTATGCGGTCAGCCACGAACTCCCTGATCTCATTTATTTCATAGTCAGAGATCATGGCTGCTGCAGCGATCAGGGTACGGTATATTTCGCCGGCTTTCTCGCGGTGCTGTGTCAGGAGCCTGCGGTTGCGGCTGCTCATGGCCAGCCCGTCATGTTCCCTGACAATGGGGCAGGCGATGATTTCAACTTTCGGATAATCGCGCCGTGCTAGCTCCCTGATGATGGTCAGCTGCTGGAAGTCCTTCTGCCCGAAAAAGGCGTATGACGGCCTGATAATGTCAAAGAGCCGTGAGACCACCTGGGCTACGCCGTTGAAATGGCCGGGCCTGTGAACGCCCTCCATCACCCTCTCCAGTTCACCGAAGTCGAACCGGCGTGTATCCGGCTCCGGGTAGATCTCCTCCACTGACGGCACGAAGACAAAGTCATTTTCCCTGAGATGGCCTGAGAGCATCTCCAGGTCGGCGTCGAGGGTCCTGGGATATTTGAGCAGGTCCTGCGGGTCATTGAACTGGGTGGGATTGACGAATATACTCACGGCCACCATACGGCATCTCTCCGCTGCTCTTGCCACCAGTGAAAGATGACCCTCATGGAGTGCGCCCATGGTAGGCACGAAGCCCGGGTTGCGCAGGACGCTGATCCTGTAGTGTTCCCTTACTTCCTTGGCAGTTGTCAGTACTTTCATAATTAATGCTTTTTGTCTGAACGCCGGATCGTTTTCCGGCACCCCGATAGTGTCCGGTACTGCAAAATAACACCATTTTTGTCAGTAACCCGTTGTCTCTAAGCTTGGAAATTAATTGAGTTTTTTTTATTATCTTTGCACTTTGATAAATCCTTAGGTATATCGGGAGGTATTAATGGAGAGCAGAAGGGTATTGTTTGTTTCACAGGAGATTATGCCCTATCTCGGTGAAACGAAGCTTTCAAAGATCAGCCGTGATCTGCCGCAGGGCATACAGGAACGGGGGAAGGAGATACGTACATTCATGCCCCGATATGGCTCAATCAATGAGAGAAGAAACCAGTTGCATGAGGTAATCCGCCTCTCCGGGATGAACCTGATCATTGATGACACCGACCATCCTCTTATTATTAAAGTAGCCTCCATTCAGAGTGCCCGGATGCAGGTGTACTTCATTGACAATGATGATTATTTTCAGCGCAAGCATACTGTGGCTGATGCCGCAGGCAATGAGTACGAAGACAATGACGAAAGAGCTATTTTCTTTGCCCGTGGAGTTATTGAAACGGTAAGAAAACTGCGCTGGAGCCCTGACATAGTGCACGTCCACGGCTGGCTCGCATCCCTGGTGCCCCTCTATCTCAGGAAACTCTATTCCGATGACCCGGTATTCAGCAAGGTCAAATCAGTCTATTCGATTTACAATAACGGATTTAAAAAGCCGTTAAAATCTTCTCTGTCCGAAAAGCTACTGGCAGACGGGATTGATACCGGCACTCTCAAGTCTATAAAAGGAAGCGCTGATTTTCTCAACCTGACGGCCCTTGCCGCCGAGAACTCTGACGGAATTATTTTCGGATGCGAGAAGATTGACGAACAGGTAAAGAAAAGAATCACTGCCATGGGAAAGCCTCTTCTTGAGTACCAGGGAGAGGAGAATTATATAGATGCATACAATGACTTTTATGACAAACTCCTTCTGGAATCTGCAAAATAAAAAACCCGGCATTACCCGCAAGGGAGCGCCTTCAACCATACTGACCCTCTCCGCCCTGCTCACCGCAGCATTGCTGTCGTGCTCACAGGATCCCGTCAAGATAGGCATCGACCTCCTGCCTGACAGTGATTTCATAGATATAGGCTCAACTGACACTGTCTCAATCAAGGCTTATACCATGTATGACGAACTCTCCGTCTCGAGTGACTACACGACAATGATCATCGGGTCACTCTATAATGAGTATTTCGGCACAACATACTGTGACTTCGTGACACAGCTCAGGCTTACAGACAAGTGGCCTGCCAAACCGTATGTTATCGACTCTGTCCTGCTGACCATGTTCCCTTCGGATGTTTCGGGTGATGATTCCACATCAGTTCACCGGATACGCCTGTGCGAAACCGGGACGAAGCTCACAGACACTGCTGAATACTATGCAGGTCAGGACCCGGACACAATCAAATTCCTCGGCGAGTACGTGCTTCCAACAATGAAAGCCGGCACACCTCTTAAGGTAAAGCTAGATAACTCGGTCGGCGAATACCTGCTGAGAGACACCACTAAATTATCCAGGGGAGCTCCATTCTACGAGGATTATTTCAAGGGACTCTACTGCATGATCAAAAGCTCGCCCAACCCGGTTCTGGTTGTTATGGATGCATCAGAGAGGGCATCCGTTGACCCGCTGGGTATAACCATCTTCTATAAATCTGACACACTCAGGCACTCTTATTCATTCGTGGCTACTCCCAGGGCAGTGAACTACAACAGGTTCACCCATGACCGTTCAACAGCTGACCCTGCCAAACAGATACTTCATGTCAATGACCTTGTAGCTGACACTGCCGTCTTCGTTCAGACATACAATGGTGTATACGTGAAGCTTGACATGCCAACCCTGGAGCCTTTCAGGGATGTTGACAACCTTGCCGTCAATAAGGCAAGGATTATTGCCCCGGTAATTCTTGACGGTGAGATCCTCCTTGACAAGACCATGCCACAGAGGGTATATGTACGTTATCGCGACGCCGACGGGAAAGTCCAGGTTATCCCTGATTATCTGCATGATATCAGCTTTATGGATGGCACCTACTACAGTGACAATGACTACTATATCTTCAACATAACCACCTTCGTCCAGAAATACCTCGATGGTGAGATAGAGGAACCATCAGTGGAACTCTTTCTTCCCCTCACTTCAACCCGGAATGCTGTCTTCAGGGCTAACGCAAACGAGCCGGCATTTAAGCTGGAGTTTGCTTACACGATATTTTGAGTACTAATATTTAGTCTTTATTTATGTGTGGAATTGTAGGATACATTGGATCCCGTCCTGCCCGTGATATAGTTATCAACGGACTTAAAAGGCTGGAATACAGGGGCTATGACTCGGCGGGTATTGCCATCAGTAATGGTGAAAGAACAGAGATATTCAAGTGTGCGGGGAGGGTCCGTGAGCTTGAGGAGATGGTGCGCAACAAAGATTTCGACGGTTCCATTGCCATGGGGCATACCCGGTGGGCCACCCATGGCGAACCCAATGAGATCAACGCTCATCCGCAGGTCTCCTGCAGGGGTCATTTCATAGTTGTCCATAACGGTATTATCGAGAACTACGCACGGATCAAAAAGCATCTTGAGAGCCGTGATGTGAGTTTTACCAGTCAGACTGACACGGAGGTGCTGGCCAACCTTATGGAGCATCTCTACCTCGAGGGTGATCTCTCTGCCGAGCAGGCTGTTATCATGGCCCTGAATAAGGTGGAGGGAACATATGGCATAGCCGTCTACTGCCGTGATGAACCCGGCAAGCTCTTCGCCGCCAGGCAGGGCTCACCGCTGGTGATAGGTGTGGGTGACGGAGAGAATTTTATTGCCTCTGATGCCACCCCCATTGTTGAGCATACACAGCGGGTAATCTATCTCAATGACGATGACCTTGCGGTAATCAGGAAGGATGAGATGGTGCTCAAGGCTATCAGGAACAAGAGGGTTGAACCCGAAGTAAAGGAGGTGGACCTCAAACTCGGTGAGATTGACAAGGAAGGCTTCCCCCATTTCATGCTCAAGGAGATATTCGAACAGCCAAGGGCTATACATGATACCTTCAGGGGCAGGATACTCCCGAACCAGTCAGGTCTCATGCTGGGCGGCCTGCACAATGTGTTTGACACAATGGCTTCAGCCGACAGGGTCCTGATAGTAGCCTGTGGTACCTCGTGGCATGCCGGCCTTGTAGGAGAATATATCATTGAGGAGTATTGCCGGATACCTGTGGAGGTTGAATATGCTTCAGAATTCAGGTACCGTGACCCGGTCATCAAGAAGGGTGACATTGTACTGGCTATCAGCCAGAGCGGGGAGACGGCAGACACACTGGCTGCTATACGGCTTGCAAAGGAACGGGGCGCACTTGTGCTTGGCATCTGCAACGTTGTGGGCTCATCTATCTCACGTGAAACCAACGCTGGCGTCTTCACACATGCCGGACCGGAGATTGGTGTTGCATCAACCAAAGCCTTTACCACCCAGGTTGTTACACTGGCAATGGTTGCCTTCGAGATAGGGTACAGGAAGGGACTTATTGATGAGGTACGTTACCGCGGACTGATACATGAACTGACTTCGTTGCCCGGCAAGGTAGACATTGCGCTGAAGATGAATGACAGGGCACTGGCCCTGGCGAAAATATATAAGGACTCCACCAACGCACTGTACCTGGGAAGGGGCCTGCTCTATCCCGTGGCCATGGAAGGCGCACTCAAGCTTAAGGAAATATCCTACATACATGCCGAGGGCTACCCTGCTGCAGAGATGAAGCACGGGCCCATAGCCCTCATTGATGAACATATGCCTGTGGTTGTGGTAGCCACGAAGGAAAACTCGTACGACAAGATCGTCAGCAATATACAGGAGGTCAAGGCACGCAAAGGCCAGATCATTGCCGTTGTGACTGAAGGCGACCAGGTCATAAGCCAGATGGCTGACCATGTGATGGAGGTCCCGGAGACGATAGGTGTCTTTGCACCTGTGCTTGCCGTGGTACCCCTCCAACTGCTCTCATATCATATAGCTGTCCTTCGCGGATGCGATGTAGACCAGCCGAGAAACCTTGCAAAATCAGTTACTGTAGAATAATTAAAGCTGGGAATAATGGCTGACGGTTACAGAAGTCTGAGCATAGGAGAAATTCGCGGCCTGGAGGCTGCAGGCTGCAGAAGCAACTCATGGGAAAGTGTGTTTGTCAAGGATCCGTTCAATGCAGAGAGGATACAGAATGTCACTTTCTCCGGTACTGTAAGGCTGGGTCTCTTCAACGGCGTTGCCCGCGAGAGATGCGGCCTGCCCCTGATGCACGGCATAAAGAATGCACATATACATAACTGCACAATAGCTGACAATGTCACAATCACTGACATAACGGGTTTCATAGCCAACTATGACATCGGTGAAGGGGTGGTTATCAGGAACTGCGGACATATCTCAACCGAGGGGCACACCTCTTTCGGCAATGGTACCCGCGTCGCCGTTCTTAACGAGACCGGTGGAAGGGAGGTTCCCATCTGGGACCGGCTGACATCGCACATGGCCTATATCATTACACTCTACAGGCACAGGCCTGCAGCAATAGCGGAAATAGAAAAACTGATAGATGAGTATGCCGGTAGCGTCAGATCTGACCGAGGCGATATAGGCTCAGGATCATACATCGCCGGCTGCGGCACCATCAAAAACGTAAGGATTGGAAACGGCGCCGTGATAGAGGATGTATCAAGGCTGGCCGAGGGATCTGTCAACAGCTCTTTCAGGGATCCGGTGTATATCGGCAATGACGTGATCATGGATCACTTCATCATCTGCTCGGGGTCAAAGGTGAATGATGCCGCCGTCATTGACAAGTGCTTCATCGGGCAGGGCTGCACCCTCTCTAAACAGTATTCGGCCGAGAACTCCCTGTTCTTCTCGAACTGCGGAGGATATCACGGGGAGGCATGCTCAATCTTTGCCGGACCCTTCACGGTAACTCATCATAAATCAACTCTCCTGATTGCAGGCATCTTCTCATTCATGAACGCCGGCAGCGGCTCGAACCAGAGCAACCACATGTACAAACTGGGCCCTATACACCAGGGTATCATGGAGAGAGGCTCGAAGACCACATCAGATTCATATGTGTTGTGGCCTTCGCGAATCGGACCATTCACGTTGGTGGTGGGCCGGCACTATCATAACGTTGATACAACCAGGTTCCCCTTTTCATATCTTACTGAGGTTAGCTATGAGTCACAGCTGATCCCTGGTATCAACCTGCGCTCGGTGGGTACCATCCGCGACGCCCAGAAATGGCCTAAACGCGATATGCGCAAGGATACGAAGAAACTCGACCAGATCAACTACAATCTTCTCAGCCCTTTTACCGTGGGGAAGATGATGAAGGGACGGGATCTCCTCAAAGAGCTCATTGATGCAAATCACGGCCAGGAGGTCATCACCTTTGAAAGAATGAGAATGAAAATCTCTGCTGCCGAGCGGGGTATTTCACTCTATCAGATGGGTATAGACAAGTTCATAGGCAATTCTGTGATTAAAAGGCTGGAAGGAGCCGGGTTTAAATCTGATGCGGAGGTCCGTGCCAGGATGAAACCGGATACAGACAGGGGTACCGGTGACTGGATAGACATGTCAGGACTGATCACACCACTCAGCTCGATAGAGGAGCTGCTGGCATCAATTGAGAGAAATGAAATGAAGAGCGCCGACGCCATCAACCGGAGCTTTGAGAGTATCCACAAACACTATTATAATCTTGAGTGGACATGGGTATATGACCATCTGCCCAGTGAGACCGGAAAGCCCAATGAGGAGCTGACCGCAGATGATATTATTGACATTGTGGAGAGATGGAAGAAGAGCGTGGTTGACCTTGACCGGATGCTGTATGAGGATGCCCGCAAGGAGTTTACCCTCTCATCAATGACCGGCTTTGGCATTGACGGTGATGATGAGGTTAAGAAGCGTGATTTCGAGCAGGTGAGGGGTGATTTTGAAAAGAACGGTGTGGTGCTCGCCATTCTCGATCATATAAAGGCCAAGACTGAACTGGGCGACGAATTGATAGGACGTCTGAGGGTCTGAAGGTCTGAGAGTCTGAGGGTCAGGAAGAGAAGTCAGCAGTCGGCAGTACCAGTCAGCAGTGGTAAATCGCAAATCGCAAATCTCAAATCGCAAATCTCAAGTCCTATCTCTGCCCGTACATTTCCTCGTAGTACCTGGCGTAATCTCCGGAGATGATGGCCGAGAGCCATTTCTCGTTGGCCAGGTACCAGTCAACAGTCTTCTCAAGCCCCTGCTCGAAGGTGACTGACGGCTTCCATCCCAGCTCATGCTGCAGCTTCCTGCTGTCAATGGCATATCGAAGGTCATGCCCTGCACGGTCAGTCACAAAAGTGATCAGCTTTTCCGAACTGCCGGTGTTGCGTCCGAGCTTACGGTCCATGATACTGCACAGCAGCCTGACGAGATCAATGTTCTTCCACTCATTGTCTCCACCCACATTATATGTCTCACCCGGCTTGCCCTTATGAAAAATAACGTCAATTGCCGAGGCATGGTCCTCAACATAAAGCCAGTCGCGGATGTTCTCCCCCTTTCCATAAACCGGAATTGGTTTCATGGTCTTTATGTTATTGATGGTCAATGGTATGAGCTTCTCAGGGAACTGGTTTGGTCCGTAGTTGTTTGAGCAGTTTGAGATCACGAACGGCAGTTTATATGTATTGCCAAACGCCCTTACCATGTGGTCCGAACTGGCCTTGGAGGCCGAATATGGACTGCGGGGATCATAGGGAGTCTGTTCTGTAAAGAATCCTCCGTGCTCCAGTGAGCCATACACCTCGTCAGTAGAGATGTGGTAGAACAGCTTGCCAGCACCGGTTGCCGGCACTACATCCCTGAATGCCGCCAGAAGATTGACGGTGCCGATAATATTGGTATGAATGAACTCATCAGGCGAGGTTATTGACCGGTCTACATGTGATTCAGCTGCCAGGTGTATCACACCGTCAAACCTGAACTCGTCGAAGAGTGCATTGACCGCTTTTTTGTCAACAATGTCAACCTTACGGAAGAGATAGCCCGGCTTGTTCCCGATATCAGCGAGATTGCCCAGGTTTCCAGCGTAGGTGAGATTGTCGGCATTGACAATCTTATAACCGGGGTATTTGTTCACAAAGCGTCTTACAACGTGTGAGCCTATGAATCCGGCGCCGCCTGTAATGAGTATTGTTCTGTTCATGATTCCTTGTTTTTCAGCCTGTTTTCCCAGCGCCATGCTGTCTCCATAGCCTCCCCGATGCTTATTTCGGCCTTCCATCCCAGTTCCCTGTTGGCCAGTGAGGGATCAGCCCAGATCTTTTCAATGTCGCCTGCCCTGCGGCCGGTGATGGAGTAATTCAGTTTTACCCCGCTGGCTTTCTCGAATGCGGCAATTGCCTCCAGTACGGAGATACCCTTACCCATTCCCAGGTTGAAGACCTCGTAATTTGCCTTATTTTCTCCATTGAGCATTCTTTCCAGGGCCACCACGTGAGCCTTTGCCAGGTCAACCACATGGAGGTAGTCGCGTATACATGAGCCGTCCGGGGTGTTATAATCGGTTCCGAACACCTTCAGCTCCTGCCTGAGTCCTATGGCCGTCTGGGTGATATAGGGCACAAGGTTTTCCGGCACGCCGCGCGGGAGTTCACCGATGAAAGCCGTCGGGTGGGCACCAATAGGATTGAAGTACCTTAGTGATACTGCTCTCTGCCCTGGTCTCGAGGCCATGGTGTCACGAATGATGATCTCGCCGGCCTGCTTAGTGTAGCCATACGGCGAAGCGGCTTCCTTCACCGGGGAGCTCTCTGTCACCGGCAGGGTGTCGGGCTGTCCGTAAACTGTGCATGAGGATGAGAAAACCAGTGCCGGGGTGCTGTGGCGTTCCATCGCCCCGAGGAGGTTCATCAGCGAGGTCAGGTTGTTGCGATAGTATTCCAGCGGTTTCCTGACTGATTCACCCACAGCCTTGTATGCCGCGAAGTGAATTATGGCGTCTGTCTTTCCCTCTGCCCTGAAGACCTCATCCAGCTTCTGACTGTCACAGAGATCATAATCATAGAACTTCGGGGTGATACCTGTAATGGAACGAATCCCTTCGAGTACCGATATGTCTGAGTTATAAAGATTGTCTATGACAACCACATCGAACCCGGCGGTTATCAGCTCCACGGCAGTGTGTGAACCGATATAACCTGTGCCACCTGTTACTATTACCTTTCCTTTCATCACAGACTCCAGTAGGTAAGCCACTTCATTCTGTTCCTGTACAAACCCTTCAGGTCAACAAGAATGCCTTTTTCATTTAGCAGGTCAAGGAAGTATTTCTCATCAAGATTGCGGTACTCCTTATGAGACACAGCAACAATAATGGCATCATATTTTCCTTCGGGACCTTTTTTGAGATCGATGCCATATTCGTGCTTCACCTCCTCCTGAGAGGCTCCCGGGTCGATGACGTCGACTTCCACTCCGAAGTCGCGCATCTCGTTGACCACGTCAATTACCTTGGAGTTGCGGATGTCAGTAACATCTTCCTTGAAGGTCATTCCCATCACCAGTACACGGGACCTGTCCGGGCTCTTGTGGGCAGCAATCAGTTTTTTCACTGTCTGCTTGCCGGCATATGCTCCCATACTGTCATTGGTGAATCTTCCGGAGTCAATCATCTGCGGGTGGTAACCCATTGACTTTGCCTTGTAGGAGAGGTAGTAGGGGTCTACGCCGATGCAGTGACCGCCCACCAGTCCGGGGTAGAACTTCAGGAAGTTCCACTTGGTGCCGGCCGCTTCGAGAACCTCGTAGGTATTGATGCCCATCCTGTTAAAGATTATTGACAGCTCGTTCATGAAGGCGATGTTTATATCGCGCTGGGTGTTCTCGATGATCTTGGCGGCTTCAGCAACCTTTATTGAAGAGGCGCGATGCACCCCTGCCTCAATGATCATCTCATATGTTTTTGCAATGTTCTCTGCTGATTCAGCATCGCAGCCGCTGGTTACCTTAACGATCTTTGTCAGGGAATGGTTCCTGTCTCCCGGGTTGATGCGTTCGGGCGAGAAGCCCACCTTGAAATCGGCAGGGCACTTCAGCCCGGAATACCTCTCGAGTACAGGAATGCACTCTTCCTCAGTGCAGCCCGGGTAGACGGTTGATTCATATACAACATAATCACCCTTTTTCAGAATACGGCCAACGGTTTCGGAGGCCTTGATCACCGGTTCAAGGTCGGGGAGGTTGTGCCTGGTCACCGGGGTGGGAACAGCAATGATATGGAATGACGCTTCCCGAAGATCCTGCGGGTCAGAGGTAAATTTAATATCTGTTCCTTCAAACGCCTCGTGTTCAAGCTCATTGCTGGGGTCTATGCCCTTATTCATCAGTTCAATGCGGTCAGGCCTGATGTCAAAGCCCACTACGCTGATCTTTTTTGCAAACTCGAGGGCGATGGGAAGGCCGACGTAACCGAGGCCTGTGAGAGAGAGCTTTGTCTCCCTGTTTATTAGTTTATCGTACATAATCATTTTTTAATGAGAGGGTGATATTCTCCAGTCAGCACTGATAGTGCCGAGTTTCTTATCTGATATACTGTTTCTATGCTCTGCCGTGCATCTTCCAGTCCGTAACCGTTTCCTCCGAGGATTTCACGGTAGGTGACGGTGTGCAGGTCGGTAAATCCTTCCGAGAACTCCAGTTCCTCACCGTCTACGGTTATATTCCGGTAGGTTCGCCTGCCTATTTCCTTTACATCGGCGGGCAGGTCATTCCAGTCGATGCTGAGGAACCATCTTATCCGTGCGTTTTCCAGCTCCAGGTATCCTGATGCCTTGTCGCGCTCGAGGAGGTGCACCCTGTTTGAGACCACCGGCCCGAAGATCCATCCGAGCATGTCAAAAAAGTGGACGCCGATATTGGTGGCAATTCCGCCCGACTTGTTAACGTCGCCCTTCCATGAGATGTAGTACCAGTTCCCACGGCTGGTGATATAGGTGAGGTCAATGTCATGCTTCTTGTTTCGCGGCATGGCCTTGATTCTCTCCCGGAGATCCATTATCACCGGGTGGTACCTGAGCTGAAGGATATTGAATATATGACGTCCGGTCTCTTTTTCAATTTCCTGCAGGGCGTCTATGTTCCACGGGTTGAGCACAATGGGTTTTTCGCAGATGGCGTCAGCCTGGTGGCGGAGTGCGAACCTGATATGTGAGTCGTGAAGGTAGTTGGGTGAGCAGATGCTGACGTAGTCAAGCTGTACGCCACTTCTCCTTAGTTTGTCAACATGCCTGTCAAATCTTTCGAACTCGACGAAGAAGTCGCTCTCGGGGAAATAGTTGTCTATTTTTCCCACGCAGTCGAATTTGTCGAGGCTTGCGAGCAGTGTGTTACCGGTATCCTTTATGGCTCTGAGGTGGCGTTCGGCTATATAGCCGGCAATCCCTATGAGCCCGAAGTTCCTGGGTGCAGTTTTCATCAGAATGTTTTTAGAAGGCATAAAAATACTAAATAATTCTTGTCACCTCGCCTCCGGAAAGCCTGTATTGCTGGCCGCTCTCCGGACATATGGCAAGGCCTCCGTCGTCAAAGGAGAGCTTATGTCCGTATTCAGATACCCAGCCGGTCTGCCGGCCGGGATTACCTACAACAAGGGCATACGGCTTCACGGGTTTGGTGATCACTGCCCCTGCTCCGATGAGCGAATACTGTCCTATCTCATTACCGCACACTATGGTGGCATTGGCGCCTACAGAGGCACCGTGCCTGACCATGGTGGTCATATACTGGTCACGCCTGATGACGGCGCTCCGGGGGTTTATTATGTTGGTGAATACCATTGAGGGTCCAAGGAATACATCATCCTCACATATAACTCCGGTATAGATAGACACATTGTTCTGGACCTTTACATTATTTCCGAGGACCACGCCCGGAGAGACCACCACGTTCTGGCCTATGTTGCAGTTCGTGCCGATGACAGAGTTCGTCATGATGTGACTGAAGTGCCAGATCTTCGTCCCGTGGCCGATGGCACAGCCTTCGTCTATTACGGCTGTTGCGTGGGCAAAATATTCCTTTTCCATATTTTTCAGTTGAATTTTGAACGGATGCAGCCGGTTATGTAGGAAAGCTGTTCATCGTCCAGTTCTGTATGCATTGGAAGCGAGAGTACCTCACCTGATAGCTTGGTGGTGACGGGGAAGTCATCAGACCTGTAACCCAGGTGCAGGTATGCTTTCTGCATGTGAAGAGGCACAGGGTAGTAGATCATTGCCGGTATTCCCTCGTTCTCAAGGCACTCCCTCAGGCTGTTGCGCTCGTTGCCTGCGATCCGGAGAGTGTACTGGTGGTAGATATGTGATGAGAAGCCGGATCGTTCAGGCACTTTAATTCCGGGCAGCCCTGACAGCAGGGTGTCATAGTATGCTGCCGCCCTGGCGCGCGCCTCGTTGAATCCGTCAAGGTGCCGCAGCTTGACCCTGAGGATGGCAGCCTGGATGGTGTCAAGCCGGGAGTTGACCCCGATGGTGTCATGGTAGTACCTCACCTTCATCCCGTGGTTGGTTATGCTTCTTATAAGTGCGGCAAGTTCGTCATTGTCAGTGAAGAGGGCTCCCCCGTCGCCGTAACATCCAAGGTTCTTTGAGGGGAAGAACGAGGTACAGCCGATTGTTCCCATAGTGCCCGCTTTTTTCACTGTGCCGTCGCTGAAACGGTATTCGGCGCCTGTAGCCTGTGCGACATCCTCAATTACATAAAGGCCATGTTGTCTGGCCAGGTCAAGTATCGGTTCCATATCGGCGCACTGCCCGAAGAGGTGCACAGGCACAATCGCCCTGGTGCGGGGGGTGATGGCTCTCCGGATGGCTTCGACGCTTATGTTGAAGCTGCTGTAATCTGGTTCAACAAGTACTGTCTTCAGTCCCAGGAGCTCTATCACCTCCACGGTGGCGATAAAGGTGAAGTTGGTGGTTATCACCTCATCTCCCGGTTTAAGCCCCAGGGCCATCATTGCAATCTGGAGTGCATCGGTGCCGTTGGCGCATGAGATGACATGGCGGTTACCCAGGTAACGCTGCAACTCCTCCTCGAAGAGACGCACCTCAGGACCTTTGATGAAGGCAGTGGAGCTGATAACTCCGGATATAGCATTGTCAATGTCAGCCTTAAGCCTGTCATACTGTGACCGCAGGTCGACCATCTCTATCTTTTTCATATTCTGAGCTCTATCTTTAAAGCGAAGATAATAGATTTTAATTAACCCTTTTTTCAGGAGCCTGATCAGGTTTCTTTTTTATCTTTGTTCATTATTTGCTATACATGGCGAGGGATATCAGCGAACTTATCAAGGAACTTCTTTTAAAGCATGACTGCGTCATAATACCGGGGTTTGGTGCGTTCATCGGGAACTATTTTCCCGCACGCGCTGACCGGAAAGATGGTCTCTTTGAACCCCCTTCAAGGAAGATCACCTTCAACCGTCACCTCACCGGGAACGACGGACTGCTGATAGGCCATGTCTCTGCCGTGACAGGGACCGGATACGGTGAGGCACGCGATATTGTGAATGACTGGTCCGGGGAACTGAGAAGCAAAATCATGACCGGCAACCCGGTGATGATTGACCGGCTGGGAACCTTCTCGCTGAATTATGACAGGGCGATTGTGTTTGAACCTGACCTTACAGTTAATTACCTCCTCTCTTCATACGGGCTCAGCGCCTTTCACCGGAAACCGGTGAGTGGCTTAGATGTCAGGAAGATGGCCATTGAAAGGCGCCATACCCCTGCCGTCAGCCAGCCTTCGATGAGAAGCCTGCTGACAAGGGCCGCTGTGATAATTCCGGTGCTGGTGGCTCTTGCCCTGGTGCCTTTCAATGACCGGATATTCAGAAGCAATATTGAGGAATCAAACCTCAACCCCCTCGCCAGGGCTGAACTTGAGTTCAACCGTGAACAGATTGATGCCGACAGGTCAGCTGCTGCGCCTGAAATCAATATCACCCGGGATACGGGCAATCCGGATAACACAGTCAATGAGATGAAAGCCTCTCTCGGGCTGACTGTTCAGGATTCAGGACCAGTTTCCGGGCCGGCGGAGACGGCGGTCAAAACCGCCCCGGACACCGCGGTGAACAGGGCTCCTGCGAGGAGAACAACTGCGGTTGTGGTGGAGGAGTACAGGTTCATGGTGATCATCGGCAGTTTCAAGGGGGAGGATAATGCCCTTGTCATGGTTGAAAAACTCCGCCGTCAGGGATTTGACCCGGAGGTGGCTGGCGGACCCGACGGGTTCCTCAGGGTCAGTGCACAGGCATTCCCCACGCTCGACGAGGCGAAGGTTGTGCTCGAAAAGCTGCGCCGGGAGTATCCGGGAGCGTGGGTCCATAAGTCGAGGTAGTCGGCAGTAGCAGTCAGCAATAGACAGTACCAGTCAGCACTACCGTGTTCGCGGTCGCAACCCGCAGATCGCAACTCGCAAATCCTTATTTTACGGGACTTCCGTTCTTGATTTTCTTCTCGGGGGTGACAAACACCAGTTTGCCGTTCTCGTCCTCGGCCAGCAGTACCATTCCTTTTGACTCTATGCCTTTGATGGTACGCGGGGCCAGGTTGACAATCACCGATATATTTTTCCCGGGCAGTTCATCGGCTGTGAAATGCTCGGCAATGCCCGATACGATGGTACGCACATCAATCCCCGTGTCAACTTTCAGCTTTATCAGCTTGGTGGTTTTGGCCACCTTCTCGGCCTCAAGTATTGTTGCCGTGCGGATATCCATCCGGGTGAACTCGTCAAAGGAGACATCCTCTTTCTGAGGCAGGACAGGAGCCGTAGCGTTCTGATTTGCCTTTTTGGTGTCAAGAAGCTTCTGTATCTGTTTCTCAATATCTGCATCATCGATCTTGCTGAATAGCAGCTCGCCTGATGATACGGTATGGCCGGGAGAAAGGAGATCTGAACGGCCGGCGGCATCCCAGTGCAGCCCTGCGATGCCGAGCCATCCTCTCAGCCTGTCCATCGAGAAGGGGAGGAACGGCTCGAGCAGAATTGCCAGGTTGGCTGTGATCTGCAGGGAGACATACATGATAGTCTTCACCCGTTCGGGATCTGTCTTGACCACCTTCCACGGTTCGGTGTCAGCAAGGTACTTGTTCCCGAGGCGCGCAAGGTTCATCGCCTCGGCAAGCGCCTGGCGGAACCTGAAGGCCTCAAGGTTGCTCTCCGTGTTCTCACGGCAGGTCATGATCGACTTCACCGTCTCTTTGTCATAATCATTCATGACGCCCGGGACGGGAACAGTGCCCTTGTAGTAGTTTGCCGTCAGTACCAGTGTGCGGTTGACGAAGTTGCCGAGGATGGCAACTAGTTCGTTATTGTTGCGGGCCTGGAATTCCTTCCAGGTGAAGTCGTTGTCCTTGGTCTCGGGTGCACTTGCACAGAGCGCATAGCGAAGCGAGTCCTGTTTGCCGGGAAAATCCTGGAGATATTCATGCAGCCACACTGCCCAGTTCCTCGAAGTGGAGATCTTGTCATTCTCGAGATTCAGAAACTCATTGGCCGGCACATTGTCGGGAAGGATATAGCTCCCCTCTGCCTTAAGCATGGCCGGGAAGATGATGCAGTGGAACACGATGTTGTCCTTTCCTATGAAGTGTACCATGCGGGTCTCCGGGTCTTTCCAGTACTTCTCCCAGTCAGGTGTCAGCTCCCTGGTTGCAGAGATGTATCCGATGGGGGCATCGAACCAGACATACAGCACTTTACCCTCAGCGCCCTCGACGGGTACGGGCACGCCCCAGTCGAGGTCACGGCTGACGGCCCTGGGCTGAAGTCCCTGGTCGAGCCACGACTTGCATTGTCCGTAAACGTTAGTTTTCCATTCGGTGTGTTCCTCGAGGATCCACTTCCTGATCCAGGGCTCGTACTTGTCAAGCGGAAGGTACCAGTGGAGTGTGTCACGCATCACCGGGGCGCTGCCGCTGATGGTCGATTTCGGGTTAATAAGGTCAGTGGGGCTGAGAGATGTTCCGCACTTCTCGCACTGGTCGCCATAGGCGTTCTCATTGCCGCAGTAAGGGCAGGTGCCGGTGATATACCTGTCAGCCAGGAAGCAACCGGCCTCCTCGTCATAATACTGGCTGGCGGTTTTCTCAACGAATTCCCCCTGGTCATACAGCTTGCGGAAAAACTGCGAGGCGGTTTCGTAGTGAATCCTGTTAGATGTACGTGAGTAGATGTCAAAGGCGATGCCGAAGTCGGCAAAGGCTTTCTTGTTGAGCTCATGGTAGCGGTCAACCACCTCCTGCGGGGTGATGCCCTCCTTGCGGGCTTTAAGGGTGATAGGAACTCCATGCTCGTCAGAGCCGCAGATGGAAATGACGTCCTCGCCGCGCATCCGGAGGTAACGGGTATAGATATCCGACGGCACGTAAACCCCTGCAAGGTGCCCTATGTGTATTGGTCCGTTGGCATACGGAAGGGCTGATGTAACCAGATGGCGCTTGAACTTCTTCATTTGAGGAAAATGATTGCTGATTTTAACCCGGCAAAGATAATGATTTTCAAAAAGCGTCGGGATGCAAGCTATTCAACATGCCCGAAGGCAGCGAGCACATCGTGCATGTACGTGCGTGACACCGGTACTGATGACGGCGGGGTGCTGTCGAGCTCCAGGAGAAGCCCCTCCTTCTCCCTGCGTATCAGCTTGACCTTCTCAATATTCACAAGCCATGAGCGGTGGCATCGGATTATGGCCTCCTCCTTAAGTTCCTCCTCCAGGGTCCTGAGAGTATTTCGCAGCATGTACCTGGTCAGTTTCTCCTTGGCCTGGTAAAAGACTGTGACGTAATTGTCACTTGCCTGCATATAAAGCAGGTCGGTATGCTTCAGTGAAAGCCTCAGCACTCCCTTTTCGTCACGGAGGTGTATCATCGGGCGCTGCGAAGCTGTCTCGGGCTGCTCCATAATCCCGGAGAGTGTTTTCTTGCTTTCGCGCCATGCGAACCAGAGCCACAGGAATGTATAGGGAAGAAGCAGCGTGAGCGAGGTGTTCTGAACTGACCTTACGAGGAGCTCGGGAAAGGGGCGCTGATCATGCAGGATGACTATCTCGAAAAGGGTGAAGAAGAGAGCCATTGCAATGATCTCAGCGGCTACCCAGATAAGATAATGCCAGATGAGGAGGCTCTTGCCGCGTTTGACGTGGTGGTACATCAGAATGCGGCTTATTGCCACCACCAGCACTCCGGCCAGGATGACACCGCTGGCATAGAGCAGCAGGGTGGGCTTCGAAACTTCAAACCAGGTGCCTACACCAAAGGGGGTGTACAGGTTGAGAAAGAGCAGTGCAAAGCCGGCTGTGAAGAGTATCGTGGTAACAATATTCCCCTTTTCCGTAAGGTACACGGGCAGCTTTTTGCTCAGGTCAATATTCATGGGATCAGTTGCAATTGCAAAAGTAACACTTTTGCGGATCTGCCGTTTCCGGCCTGAAGTATGGCAGGAATTTTCACCCCTGAATGTTGTATTTCGCCCCTGCCCGGAGGATTTCGGCCCACCGGCGGGGGGGAGCCACCTATTTTTTGGAGTGCCGCTCATCCTGTGTTTTGTTTGCCCTAAAATTCAGATATGGGTTATACAGCCAGTGAACGGCAAATCTCCTCACACTTCAGGGAGGGCATCGCGGAAGGGGTGATCCCGGGCACCGGGGTGACTGTTGCTGCCCGGAGGTTTAGCTCTGCCGTTGACAGCTCCCTTCCTGACGGGCAGGATGTGCCGGGACTGTTTCGTTCTCTTTTCCGCTCACACGAGGTGGAAGAGAGCAACAGGGAGTTCAGTTATTATATCCTGAGCCCCGGCGGGGACAGAGGCAAACCTTGCACCGGGCGCGGTTCAATTATACTTCTTCACGGCCTTAATGAACGGAGCTGGTCAAAGTACATTCAGTGGGGTGCGCGACTGGCGGATGGAACCGGACGCCCGGTGGTTCTTTTCCCGCTGGCGTATCACATGAACCGCTCACCACGAAGCTGGATTGACAGGCATATCATGATGCCCCTGGTGTCAGCGCGCCAGGCGCTGCTGCCTGACGCCAGGCTCTCAACCTTCGTCAATGTGGCGCTGAGCACGAGGATGACAGTCTCCCCGCAGCGGTTCATGCTTTCCGGTTATCAAACCGCCGGTGATCTTACAACGCTTATCCGTTCACTCAGGGAAGGCAGCATCCCCGGAATAGCTGCCGGCGGGCCGACAGATATTTTTGCCTACTCCATCGGGGCGCTGATGACACAGGTCATGATGCTCTCCGATCCGTCACCGCTGCCTGAGGACAGCCGCATCATGCTCTTCTGCGGCGGCAGCGCCTTCAGCATGATGAACGGAACCTCGAAGCTGATAATGGACAGCCGCGCTTTCGAGATGCTGCTCTCATTCTATGTCGGTTGGCCTGATAGTGCGATGAATGGCGGCAGGGAGCGACTTACCAGGTTAATGAACAATACCCCCGAGGGGGAAGCATTTTATGCCATGACCTCGCTGCAGCGACTGAAAGACCTGCGGGGAAGACCATTCAGCCGATATGACGGCAGGCTTAAGGCAGTGACATTTGAATCAGATACCGTCATTCCGGCAAAGGCTGTAATGGAGACACTCAGCGGAGCAGATACCGAGGTCTGGAATCCGGGATACCCGTGTACTCATGAGTCACCTTTCCCGGTTCTTGCCGGGGATAATGCAAATGAGGCTGACCGGACCTTTGACAGGCTCTTTGACACTGCTGCGCGATTTCTTTCATGAAATGACTATTTTTGATACTTCACCGTATCAGGAGAGTCTATGAAATCACTTTTGATTCCGCCATACCTCAGGGATGGCGACCGTATTGAAATCATCACCCCTGCCAGCCCTATTGAAGAGGGAGTGGTACACAATGCCGTGCACATGCTTGAGGAATCAGGCTTCCGTGTCACGCTTGGCAGCCATGTTTTTGCCCGCAGCGGTCCATTTGCCGGTAGTGAAGCAGACCGGCTGCATGATATCCAGCGGGCTACGGATGACCCGGATGTAAAGGCTGTACTCTGTTCACGAGGCGGTTACGGCATGTCAAGAATCGTTGACCGGATAGACTTCTCAGCTCTGAAGAAACAACCTAAGTGGTACGCGGGCTACAGCGATATCACCTCACTGCATATGTGGCTCAGCAGGGTATGCGGCATTGCCTCACTGCATGCCGAGATGCCACTTAACTACTCAAATCCTGAATATCTTCCGGTATGCTATGAGACCCTGGTCAAAGCGCTGCGCGGTGAAGCTGAACCGGTGCGCTGGCTGCCTTCGCATGAGGCTTCGGTTGAGGTCTCCGGCCCTGTCACCGGCGGCAACATATCGCTGCTATACAGCCTCCACGGAACGCCTGCACAGCCTGACACAGACGGGGCAATTTTGTTCATTGAGGAAATAGGAGAACACTTCTACCATCTTGACCGGATGCTGGTGGCAATGCGTATGGCAGGACTGCTGAAGAACCTGTCGGCCCTGGTGGTGGGAGGTATGGAAAAGATAACAGAGGGTGAGCATGTGTTTAACCAGACCGTTGAAGAGGTGGTGATGAATGTGGTAGCCGGGTATGATTATCCCGTCCTCTTCAACTTCCCGGCAGGACATATACCGGATAACAGGGCAATTTACCTTGGCAGGAATGTAAAGATCAGACAGTCAGGCAGTGAGGCTGTTATGAGCTGGCTTTGAATCGCGGCAGGGCTACAATGCTTGCTCCCCGCCGGGGAAAATCGCAAATCGCAAATCGCACACACACCTCTTCCTGCCGACTGGTCAGAACGCTGCCAGCAGCAGGTTGATATCCTTTGACAGGATACCGAACTTCTGGCCCAGCACCTCATTGGTGAGGATGCCATTGAAGATATAGACACCGCTCCGGAGTCCGGGATTGAATTTGAGCATATGGGTTATGCCTCCGGCGTCAGCTATCTCCTGCATCAGCGGCCTGAAGACGTTACTCAGAGCTATTGATGCTGTCTTGGGCACCCGCGAAGGGAGGTTCCAGGCAGAGTAGTGTATCACTCCATGCTTCTCATAAATCGGGTCCTTTATTGCCCTCGGCTCAGCCGTCTCAACACAGCCGCCGGTGTCAACACTGAGATCGATTATAACCGAACCGCGCTTCATCCCCTGCACCATCTCCTCGGTGACGTAAAACCAGGGCATGAGAATATCTGTGGAGAGGGCTCCGATGAGAACGTCAGCCGACTTAAGCGCCTTCTGCAGCACCTGTGGGTGGAATGTCGAAGTGTATATTCTTTGCCCCAGCAGGTTCTGAAAGTTACGGAGGCGATGCACCGACGTGTCAAACACTCTCACGATGGCCCCCAGCCCCAGCGCTGCCCGGGCTGCATACTCGCCGGCCGTGTTGGCGCCGATTATGATCACCTCAGTGGGAGTCACCCCGGTCACTCCTCCGAGCATCACTCCCTTGCCCCCGGAAGTGGAGCTAAGATATTCGGAAGCCAGAAGCACCGATGTAACACCGCTGATCTCACTCATCGACTCAACCACCGGAAGCATTCCATCTGAATCCTTTATCCTTTCGCTTGCCAGGGCCGTCACCCTCTTGCGCATGAGTGTCGAAAGAACATCTTCGCCCATGGTGGCGACATTCATGAATGAGATAACCGTCTGCCCGACCCTGAGCTGTGAGGCTTCCTTCTGCTTGAAGGGAGCTGTCTTGATAATAATGTCACACTCATATACCTTGGCTGCAGTGTCAGCCACAATTGCACCGTTGTCGCTGTATTCCCTGTCGGTGAAGCCGGCGGCCTGTCCGGCACCTCTCTCCATGATGATCTCATTGCCTGCATCGGTGAGGATCTTGGTCGCTTCAGGGGTAAGTGATATTCGTTTTTCATCATCATGAACATCACGGGGAAGACCAATCGACATCTGTTTCCTGCCCACGGCTTTTTCAATCTGCTCTTCCCTCGGCAGGAAAGCGCTTCTGGCCGGTTCATTCATCTGGCTTCGTTTTAAAAGGTTAGGAGTGAGGAAAAAACTCACCAGATCAAAATTAAGATTTTAATTGCACAGATGACAGGAAGAACGGCATAAATCAGAGAAGAGCCAGCAGTGCAGGGAACAGAAGGCGTTGCGGATTATGTTACTTAAGATACCCCGGGGTTCAGAGGGGAGACGAATGCGTCCCGGTTTCCATGGATTCGATGATCCTGCTTCCGTCAGGGGCGACGGTGATTGAGATTCTCATAGTCTCATCCGGCAGCAGCGGTTCAATCATTTCGGGCCACTCCATGAAACATGGAGAGCCGGAGTCAAAATACTCCTCGATGCCGAAGTCGAGTACCTCGGTAATCTTCTTTATCCTGTAAAAGTCGAAGTGATAAACAGGTGTGCTGCCCGGTCTGCGGTACTCATTGACCAGGGTAAAGGTGGGACTGGTGACGGTGTCGGCCACGCCCATCTCATGGCTCAGCGCCCTGATAAAGGTTGTCTTTCCGGAGCCCATCTGACCGTAAAAGGCAAAGAGCCTTTTCCCTGCTGTCTCCTTCAGGAAATGCCTTGCAGCATCATGCAGTCGGCTCTTGTCAGCAATAACGATTTTCATGCTGCAAAAATAGCAAATCAGACCGGTTCGAGGGAGACAAGCGGCAGGAGCATCTCCTGAAGCGATATGCCACCGTGCTGGAAGGAGTCGCGGTAGTAGGAGACAACGCTGTTGTAGTTGTTCGGGTAGACCAGGAAGTCATTCGCGCATGCAAAAATATACCTGGAGGTTATGTTCACCATGGGCAGTCCTGCCTTTGCAGGTGCGGTGATCTCAAACACCTCGCGCGGATTGTAATCGAGGTTCCTTCCTGTCTTGTATCGGAGGTTCATCGATGTCTGCCTGTCGCCCACCACTTTAAGCGGCCGCTGCACCCTGACCGATCCGTGGTCAGTGGTGAATACCACCCGTGCACTGCGGGAGGAGACAAACCTCAGCAGCTCCATCAGCGGAGAGTGGATGAACCACGAGTGGGTCAGGGTGAGCCAGGAGGCCTCGTCAGCAGTCAGGTCACGGATGATGTTGATCTCGGTGCGGGCATGACTCAGCATGTCAACAAAGTTGTATACCAGCACGTTAAGGTCATTGCCCATGAGCTGCGTGATACGGTCGTTGACGCTTCTGCCCTCAGCGTCGGAACTGATCTTGTGATAGCTCCACCGGCAATTGATACCGGCCCTGAGCAGGTTCTTTGCCAGCAGTTTCTCCTCGTTCAGGTTCTTGCCTTCATCCTCATGCTCGTCAATCCAGTATTCAGGCATCAATTCCTCGATGGCAGCCGGCATGAGACCGGCAAAGAGTGCGTTGCGCGAGTACTGGGTGGTGGTGGGGAGGATACTCAGGTAGAGCTCCTCATCAACGGTGCGCATCACCTGCCGCAGGTCGCCTGCTATGGTCTGCCACTGGTCGAGGCGCATGTTGTCAATGATGATGAAAAAGAGCGGAGTCCCCTTGCTGATCATGGGAAAAATTCTCTTCGACATCACAGCCGGCGACATAAGGGGTCTGTCAGCCGCCTCGGCGGAAACCCACTTCATGTAATTGCCGGATATATATTTTGCGAAAGCCCTGTTGGCGTCTGACTCCTGCATGCGAAGCACCTCACGCATGCCGGTGTCTGCTGACCTGATCAGTTCTCCCTGCCAGAAGGTGAGCCGGCGGTAGAGTTCGCACCACTGTTCAAAAGTGGAGGCTGATGAGATCATGTCAGCAATGCTGCTGAACTCTTCCCGGAAGACGGTGGTGGTTTGTCTTGCCACAATCTCCTCGATGTTCAGTATGCGCTTAAGGGTCAGCAGTATCTGCTGCGGTTTGACGGGCTTGATGAGGTAATCGGCTATCTGTGAACCGATGGCGGCGTCCATGATATCCTCCTCCTCGCTCTTGGTGATCATGACAACGGGGATGGCCGGCCTTATGGCTTTTATCCGGCGCAGGGTCTCAATACCGCTGAGGCCAGGCATATGCTCATCAAGGAAGATGATGTCATAGGCTTTCTCCCTGACCATTATGATTGCATCATTGCCTGAATGGCATGTGTCAGTCTCAAAGCCCTTTTCTTCGAGGTAAAGGATATGTGACCTGAGAACCCCTATCTCGTCATCGACCCAGAGAATTCGTATTTGTCTCATTTGCAGCCTTTCAGGTTACCGAAGGTTGGGATACGCTTTCGAGTGAAAGATAGCATATCTGTCGGTATTCTTGTCTTCCCGGAATTTCTGCAGGTTGTCGCGGCTGATAAGATATACTGCCAGGCCTGCGGTTGCTGCCTCCCTGACAGCCTGTTCGGGGTTGAATGACCTGTACCATGTCACTGCATCGGCTGTTTTTTCAAACGGACCGACGGTGATAAGAAGGTACCCGGCGTCTATTGCAGCTCCTTCGGTGCGATAGCTCCTGTCAGGGTACACGTCGAGGTTGTAGTTGATGATGTCAAACACCATCTGGTTCATGTTTGCACGCGGATTGGAGGCAATGATTATAACATAATGCGGCTGCAGTGTGTCCGCAATGTATATTTCTTCCGCTATTCGGGTATCCTCTGCAATCCTGATCTCCGGTTTCTCCTTGCGGAGGAAGTCGGTGATCTCGGCGGCCCTTTGCCCTTCAGGTGTTGAGGGAAATTTCGCCACCAGCGAGTCAAGTTTTGCCTTGTAAGCCATTTCGCCCTCCAGGGCGCCAGTGGCCATGGCATCGAGAAGCATGAACTTTGGCAACAGTTCATCTTCGGGATAGAGTCTTTCGGCTTCGGTGCAGAGGCTGATTGCATCTGCAAATCTTTCTTCGGTAAATGCCAGGTAAGCAACGTCATAGCTTCGCGAAGCCCTTGCTGCCATCTCCTTGTGCCTGTTGGCATAATCAGGGTCGGACAGGATGAGGGCATATTCCGAATCGGGATATGATGCCAGCAGCTCGGCCCTGCGCCTGTCAGCCCTGGACGGGTTGGTTTTGCTCAGCAGACGGTATAGTTCGTAAAGGGCTTCTGCCCTGGTGTTGTCATCAGTTCCTGTTCTGGCGGCTTCTTCCAGTGAGGTGGCGGCAGAGAGAGTGTCATTGAGCCTCGATGCAAGTATCTTGCCCTCTCCAAGGAGCGCCTCCGCACTCCGTTTCACTGATATTTTAAGGAGCGAGTCTGTTAGAGGCAGGTTGCGGAGATAATATTCTTTTGTCCGTTCCGGCGCCACTCCGGCGCTGTCAGCCTTTTCCTTCTGGTTCTCAGCTTCCTGCTGTGTTCCTGGGGCGAATGCCGATCTGGTCTTGTTTGCCCTCCTCCAGTTATCCTCGAGTCTTCTGTCTCCCCACCGGCGCCTGAATTCAGTACGTCCGAAGGTGAGAGCCGCCTGGTTGTAGAAATACCATCCTCCCTCGGCCGAGATGGCGCCGCGGTATCGCTGCTCGTTCTCATAATACTGCCCCATGTTGTACCTGTCGCTGCCGTCGCCGGTTCGCTGGCTGGTCATCTCCGCCTCTACGTTTCTTATCACGCCCGCTATCAGTGCATCGCGCTCGGCAGTGCTCATGGCGGCCACCCTGCGGAGGCTGTCTTCGGTTATCACCACGGTGTGAAAGCCTGCATATTCGCCCAGGTCAGAGGTCCTGCGGCTGATCATCTCATAGTTTGGGAAACGGTTGTCTATGAGGTATGAGGCGCTGTCATAGTATTGCCATGACTTAAGGTAATCAGGCTTCTCGTAAAAGTGTCCGGCAATGGCAAGGTATGAACGTGCCTTCTGCCTGGTATTGACAGTGCTGCTGGCTGCTGCCTGTGACCAGAGCTTCAGGGCTTCGTCAGTGTTTCCCCGGCGCTGCTCGAGCTCACCCAGGGCGAAGTAGATCTGGTCAAGATAATCCTTGTTTCTGGAGTCGCGAAGCATCTTTCGCAGTGATTTGGAAAGGTCATCAGCGTCGCCGTGCGAGATATCGGTCACTCCTGCCAGGTTGATGCCTGCGTTGAATTCCAGGTCATAGGGAGGATTCATTTTCATCACCTGGCTGAAGTAGCGTGTTGAGAGGTCATTATCACCGGCGGCCCTGCAGACCTGGGCAAGGAGATAGGTCAGCCGCACCTTTGTCCTGTTGTTCCCGGCGTACTCAGTGGCGGTTGTGAGAGGCTCAAGTGCCTCGCGATACTTCTTCTGCCTGAGAATGATATCTGCACGTGTGGAGTAATACATCTCCTTCAGCGGGCGTGACAGGTTCTCAGGACTGGCTGTCTCCTGCAGCACGCGCAATGCCTCTGTATAATTTCCTTCCTCAGTCTGAATGCGTGCCATCCATATCCCGGCTTCGGTGACGAGGTCGCGGTCAGTGGCAATGCTTACGGCAAATGAGAGTGAGGAGCGGGCTGCCATATAATTCTTCTGGTAGAACTGCGCCTTGCCAAGAAGGAGATAAGAGTCATCAACCCATTCGTTGAATTCCCTCCTGTTGTAAAACTCCTCGCTCTTCGCGGATGCGTTCCTCCGGTTCTTTTCTTCAGGCTTTGCGGTTATGGAGTGCAGCGCTATCACTTTGGAAGCTTTCTGAACGGCACGTTCCATGTCGGATGAGGCCATGCGGGCCGACTCCGCATCGGAGTATTCGAAAACGGGAAGGAGGTCACTGTAGTCATCGCGGTGTGACTCTCTCACCTTCTTCACACCGGCCTTGTAGGCTTCATTGCCGTTGAACCAGATATTGTACTTTGAGATCAGTGAATTGTAAAAACGGCTCGCACCGGTGTTCTTCTCAGCAGAACACCCGGCAAGAATCAGGGCGATAATGACCATCACCGCTGCAGTGTATTCCCTATGCCGTAATCTCAACAAATATGGTTTATACTCTTATAACTGAAGAGGTACTCCGAAAGTATCCAAAGTTAAGAAAAAGAGGCGGGAAAAAAGGGGTAAGACTGCCGGCGGCGGCAGCAGGCTCACTTTACATCAACCCTCTTCGTCGGGGCAATCTCCGCGTTGCGTATCTCCACCTGCCTTACAACTGTCTCAGCGAGGTTCATGAAAGCAGTTCCTGTTGCGTTGTCTCCCAGCGCCACCGGCCTGCCAGAGTCACCGCCGTCACAGATGCTCTCCACGATGGGTATCTGCCCCAGAAGCAAGGTGCCGCTCTCGGCGGCAAGCCTGCTTCCGCCTTCCTTGCCGAAAATGTAGTATCTCCTGCCGGGAAGCTCGGGAGCTTCGAAGTATGACATGTTTTCAACGAGACCCAGAACCGGCACGTTGATGGAGTCGCTGCGGAACATTGCAATCCCTTTCCGCGCATCTGCCAGAGCCACCTCCTGCGGTGTGGTCACCACAATGGCTCCTGTAACCGGAACCTCCTGAACAAGCGTCAGGTGTATGTCACTTGTACCCGGAGGCAGGTCGAAGATGAGATAGTCAAGCTCACCCCAGTCGCCCTGGCTGATAAGCTGCTTCAGAAAACTGCTGGCCATGGGTCCTCGCCAGATGACGGCGTCAGAGCCCCTGACGAAGAAACCTATTGAGAGTATTTTCACGCCATACTTTGACATCGGGACAATGATGTCTGTTCCGTTCTCACTGCGTACATCGGGATGGTATTCACCGGCATCGAACATTCTCGGCACCGAGGGGCCGAAGATGTCGGCGTCTAACAGGCCGGTGGCGTAGCCCTTGCGTGCCAGCGCCACTGCCAGGTTCACGGCCACGGTTGACTTGCCAACGCCTCCCTTGCCCGAGGAAACTGCAATGATGTTCTTCACGCCCGGCAGCACATCTCTTTTCGGCGCTGCCATTTTTTCAACCACGATCCTCGGTTTGACCTCTATCGATGCGATGACCGCATCAGGGCCGAGGGCTTCCTTTACAGCCCTCACGCAGTTGCTCTTGACGGATGTAATGAAAGGGTCATTTGATTTTTCCGGTACGAGCACCAGGGAGATTCCCTCGCCGGTCTGGGTAATGTCTCCCACCATTCCGAGGGTGACGATGTCAGTACCCTTCTCCGGGTGGGTGACCTTGCGAAGCGCGTTCAGAATATCTTCTTTTTTGTACATGATATTGATTATTTGCGATTTGCGATTTGCGATTTTTTTCAAGACCTTCAGACCTTCAGACCTTCAGACCTTCAGACCTTCTTGTTTACCAACACAATCTTCCATCTATAGTTCATCGGCCGGATCCCAGAACCGTTCCCTGAATTCAACCACCCTGTCGTCTTCAACCGTAAAACCCTCATTCTCTAATAGTTGCTGCATCGTTGACGAGTTACCGAAGTGATGTTTCCCTGTGAGTATACCGTTGCGGTTTACCACCCGATGGGCCGGGACGTACCCGTGACCGGCGTGCGATGAATTGAGGGCCCATCCCACCATTCTCGCGGAGCCTCCGGTGCCGAGATACTTCGCAATGGCGCCATATGAGGTAATCCGGCCATAGGGTACCAGTTTCGTTACCTCGTACACACGGCTGAAGAAGCCTTCGTTGTCACTCACCGGGACTGATGATCTCTTTTTCATATGGCAGTCTGAACGACAGATATGTTATCGGAACACCCTGATTCAGAAAAAGTTCTTCGTAATGTGTCCTGATTGAGAGGAGCGGATCACCCGGCATTTCCCGGTGAAGGTCAGTGACGGATGTGATTATCCCGAGGCCGTTTGCCTTCGCAAGCGCCAGTGTATAGTCATACAGTTCGCGGCAGTCGGTCTTCAGGTGCACTATGCCCCTGTCTTTCAGGTACTGCCTGTAAAGATTCAGGAAATGCGGGCCTGAGAGCCTCTTCTTTTCCCTTATCCTCTTCATCTGGGGATCAGGGAAGGTCAGCCATATCTCATCTATTTCGCCGGGGGCGAAGAACGAGCTTGTGAACTCTATACGCGTACGGATGAATGTGGAATTCGGAAGCCCCATGAGATGTGCATCCTTGGCGCCCCGCCACATGCGCGCCCCCTTGATGTCAATGCCGATTATATTCTTCCCGGGATACAGGCCTGCAAGCCCCACAGTGTATTCTCCCCTGCCGCATCCGAGTTCCAGGATAATGGGATTGTTGTTGCCGAACCATTCCCTGTGCCACTTTCCCTTAAGCTCGTGGTCATGCCTGAATACCTCCTCAAAAGGGGGCTCGATAACACGGTCGAACCCTTTCATCTCAGCCCACCGGGCGTGTTTGTTCTTGCCCAAAACCCAGGTTATTTTGCTTTCCCGCCTGTCAGCGAAATCTTCATCCCCATGTCATAGACGCCGTTAAGGAGGGTGTCCCTCATACCGTGGATAACCCTGAAGTGATAGTCGCCTGACTCGGGGAAATATACATTTGACTTGAAGGGGATGGTCAGTTCACGCAGATCACCCGTTCCCTTGCCCAGCCACCTGCCTTTTTCATCGGTCACCATGGCCTGAATGGTGTCAGTTACAAAAGTGCCTGAAGGGAAGGATGTAACAACAAAGAGGTAGATGTTGCGGTACGGGTAATCCGTTGAGGTGCGCAATGACAGCTGTATGTCGTATGTCTTTACAGTGTCATCAATGGCGCAGGTGTATTTTGCCGGATCAAACATGCTCCATTTGCCTTCATCCAGGCTGTAGTTCTCCGAGTACCGTATGCTCCGGTCGCATGCCATGGCAGCCACTGCGATCATCAGTGCGGCTGCTATGATCTTACTTCTGCTTCCTCTCATTTCTCCTGTGATATGGTCTGTTTTTGCCTTTGCCTTCACGCGGGCGGCTCTTTGATTCAAACCTGTCAAGCCCGCTGTTCTGCAGAAGCAGGTCATTGCCTCTTTCCATGCGGTTGTTCGCCGGTCCGGCCAGCAGGTTATCAGGCTTGACTCCTTTACGGTTCAGCTGGATGATCTCACGTACCCGTGCCACAGGCACTGCAGTCATGTTAGCGGCAATCCGCGGATCAGTCGAATACCAGTATACGCCGGTGTGCACCTCCATCTTCATGAAGTAGGCTGTGCCTCCGGCAAGCTCAAGGGGTATCTCCTTCGAGGGGAATTCCTTCTGCGCATCAATGTAGCAGTCAAGCTCATAGTTCAGGCAGCACTTCAGTTTGCCGCACTGCCCGGCGAGCTTCTGCGGGTTGAGGGACAGATCCTGGTAGCGTGCGTGGGAAGTAGTCACCGAAATGAAATTTGTCACATGGGTAGAGCAGCACAGCTCCCTGCCGCAGGTGCCAATGCCTCCTATACGCCCTGCCTCCTGCCGCGCACCTATCTGCCTCATCTCTATCCTGATATGAAACTCCTCGGCAAGGACCTTGATCAGCTGGCGGAAATCAACCCTCTCATCGGCAAGGTAGTAGAAGATGGCCTTGGTCTTGTCACCCTGGTACTCAACATCGCCGATCTTCATTGCCAGCCCCAGGTTTTCTGCAATCTTCCTCGAGCGAAGCATGGTGGTAACCTCAAGCTTCTTTGCCTCCTCCCATTTCTGAAGGTCAACAGGCCGGGCCTTACGGTAGACTTTCTTCAGCTCATCGACTACAGGCCTTGTCTTCATTTTCTTAAGCTGCTGACTGACAAGGAAGCCGGTCATTGACACATAACCGATATCATGTCCGGGAGAGGCCTCCACCGCAACAATGTCATCAACTTCCAGTTTCAGGCCGTTAACATTGCGGTAGAAACCCTTTCTGGTGTTCTTGAACCGGACTTCAACAACATCATTGTGACGTATGTCGAAGGGGAGGTCGGCAAGCCAGTTGTACTCATTAAGCTTGTGTGTCCCGATTGTGTATTTTATTTCAGGCTTTGGCGGCTCCTCGCCGGGCTGGACCTGTATATCCTCGTTTATCATAACATCATGTTAACCGCTGGCGGAAGAAAGGGTCAGTTTCATGCCTTCCGCAAGGGTGAATGCAAAATTAGGAATAAAAGAGCTATTATCAAGTGATTCCCCTCGTTTACCTGATAAGCCTCATGGTCCTGAGGGCCAGGTCAAGGAAAATCATTTTGGTATTGCCGTTGCTCTCGACGTGGGCGTATGCAAGGTTGAACTCACGGTTGAGGGCATTGATGTTCTTCTCGTTGATGAAGGGATGGAATTTTTCAGAAAACTCATCCTCGGCGCGGGTGAGGTATACAAGTCTGTTTTCCCTCCCGTTGAAATTGAGTATGAAATTTTCACGTATCATCCTCAGCGAGTAGGAGAGGAAGCTCTTCTGTCTTTCCCTTCCCAGCGTTGCGGTCTCCTCTGACCATGTCACAAGGGAGTGGATGTCACGGGTCCACGCCGTGCGCATCAGCTTCGTGAACCGCTCGAGGTGCACCGCGCTGTTGTCATCTTCCCGGGCAAGTTCCATAGCCCTGACCATGTTGCCGTTCGCGATAGCGGCTATCTCCGAGGCCCTGGCATGGTCCATGCCCATGGTTTTGACCAGGTGTGCGCTGAGTTCATCTGACTGTATTGAAGGAATCCTTATATGCTGACATCGCGAGGTGATCGTCGGAAGCAGCCTGTCATCCTCTTCGGAAACAAGTATGAAGAGGGTGCGGGCAGGGGGCTCCTCAATCATCTTGAGGAGCTTGTTTGCCGTCTCGGCATTCATCTTTTCGGGAAGCCAGATGATCATTATCTTGAAGTCAGATTCAAATGATTTGAGGCTGAGCTTCCGGATAATCTCTGCCGCCTCGGCCACAGGTATCAGGGCCTGCTCGTTGGCGACCTCCATAGCTTCTGTCCATGTGCTGAGCGAGAACCACGGTGACCGGAGTACCATTTCGCGCCATTGCGCAATAAAGGTATCACTGACAGATTCAGTGCCCGATTTCTTTTTAATGACCGGGAAGACAAAGTGGAGGTCAGGATGTATCAGCTTGTCATACTTGACGCAAGACGGGCAAATGCCGCAGGCATCTTCCGCGGTGCGTTTCTCGCAGCTGATGTACCTTGCAAAGGCCAGCGCTATGGCAAACTTGCCGCTTCCCCCGGGACCATAAAAAAGCAGTGCATGACTGACGCGGTTCTCCGCAACGGAGCTCCGCAGCCTGTCAATCACTGCCTTCTGTCCCGGTATCTGTGAAAAATTCATTTTGCCCTTCGGATGACGAAGAGCAAATGTAGTAAAAAACGGATTAGTAATGTTTTTTAAAGCGCTGCCAGGGCTTTGTCGTAATCGGGCTCCTGGACTGTCTCCGGCACCAGCTCGGTGTAAATCACATTACCGTTCTCGTCAACAACCACAATGCTGCGGGCATATAGACCGGCCATCGGTCCGTCAATGAGGTCAACGCCATAAGCCTTCCCGAATTCGGCATCACGGAACCCTGACAGTGTAACCACATTTGTTATCCCTTCAGTTGAGCAGAAACGTCCGTGGGCGAACGGCAAATCCTTCGTGATTGCCAGCACAACAGCGTTCTCCTTTCCGGCTGCCAGCTGATTGAATTTGCGTACGGCGGTGGCGCAGACGCCCGTATCAAGACTTGGAGAAATGTTAAGTATAACTTTCTTTCCTGCCAGCTCATTCAGCGAAAGGGTGCTGAGATCTGACTTTACCAGGGTGAAGCCCGGAGCCTTGCTTCCCTTTTCGGGAAGCGAACCTGATGTGTTTACAGGGTTGCCCCTGAGAGTAATTTTTGCCATAATTCATTTATTTTTTTTAATACTTCGCTTTGCGTAATCTTTCAGTGAAATTCCATGCAACCTGTTCTGCCGGGCGCATGTTCTGCCTTAGTTTTCTCAAATTTAACAAATCACCACGGCATTTGTTTAATAAAAAATAAACTGACATAATTACCCCTTTGCTTGTAAGGGAACCTTTCAACTTCTTATTTTTGTACAATACAAACAAACAGGTAATCCGTAAACAGAAATTTTATGAAAATCATTGACAATTTTAATTTTAAGGGTCTCAAGGCAATTGTCCGGGTTGATTTCAATGTTCCCCTCGACAAAGCCACGCGCGAGGTTACTGATGACACCCGCATTCGCGGAGCGCTTAAGACGATAAGGAAGATTACCGCTGACGGCGGAAGTGCCATTCTCATGTCACACCTGGGGCGGCCGGAAGGAGTAATGGAGAAATATTCACTCAAACCCGTTCTCCCGGTGCTGGAGAAACACCTCGGGATGAAGGTTGCTTTTGCTCCTGACGCCCTTGGCGAAGAGGCTGTGGCGATGGCCGCCGCCCTCAGACCGGGCGAAGTGATGATGCTCGAAAATGTCAGGTTCTATCCCGAGGAGGAAGGCAAGCCGGTACTCCCGGAGACCGCCACTGATGAGGAAAAGAAAGCTGCCAAGGCAGCTCTGAAGGTGAAACAGAAGGAGATGGCTAAGAAGCTTTCGACCTATGCCGACGTATATGTCAACGACGCATTCGGCACGGCTCACCGGGCTCACGCCACCACCGCGGTAATAGCTGACTTTTTTCCGGAAGACAAAAGGATGTTCGGATTCCTCATCAACAGCGAACTTGCTGCAATGGACAGGGTGCTGAAGAGCGCCGGGAAACCATTCACCGCGGTCATGGGTGGAGCCAAGGTGTCAGACAAGATACTGATCATCGAGAACCTGCTTGACAGGGTGAACAACCTGATTATAGGCGGTGGCATGACATATACCTTCATAAAGGCTACGGGCGGAAACATAGGCAATTCCCTGTGCGAGGCCGACAAGCTTGATGTGGCAAAGGCGGTCATCGAAAAGGCAAAGGCAAAGGGGGTCAGCCTGCTCTTCCCGGTTGACGGGATCAATGCTGACAAGTTTGATGCTGAAGCTAATACATATACTTCTGCAATTGATGATGTTAAGGACGGATGGATGGGTCTTGACATCGGACCGAAGAGCATAGAACTTTTTGAAAAGGTGATTATGGATTCAAAGACCATCCTCTGGAACGGCCCGATGGGTGTGTTTGAGATGGCAAAGTTTGCCGCCGGAACCACCGCAATAGCAAAGGCCGTGGCAAAGGCCACCGAAAAGGGAGCATTCTCACTGATTGGCGGGGGCGACTCGGTTGCAGCAATCAACAAGAACGGACTGGCCGACAAGGTGAGCTATGTCTCCACCGGCGGAGGCGCCATGCTGGAATACATGGAAGGCAAAAAGCTGCCGGGCATCACAGCAATCAGGGGTGAACAGTGAACCGTTGGTTCATACCGGCGCTGGCCCTGATGCTGATGTTTGCAGGGTGCGGAAGCGACGACCAGAAGACCTCCGGAACCATCATTCTGTCAAGTGACCTGTACGACGGCGGGTCTTATTATTACGCGATGGGACTCTCCTTTGATGAGGCAGGGGAGGTCCCGACGCTTCCCGATCAGTACCGGGCTGACATTTGGCTGATGGCAGGGCAGGTGACAACCGGCGGACCGGTGGTTGCATTCCTTACTGCCAATACATTCACTCCCCCATTCGCCCTGGCGGGAACATACGGAACCGAAAGCCTGGCGAAGAATGCCTTCAGCGAACTGATGACCGTGGGAAGCTATTCGTGGGGTGAGTTTGCATCACCGCTTGCAGCCCACCAGGTATGGGTTGTAAAGACACGCGACTCGAAATACGCCAAGCTCAGGATAATCAGCGTGACATTGAATACTTCGGTCACTCCCGCAGCCGCCACCTGCTCCTTTGAGTGGGTGTGGCAGCCTGACGGATCGTCAACTTTCCCGGCGAAGTGATGGAGCTCCCGGAAGAGATATTCAGGATCTCCGGCGCCGGCTCATTTGAAAAGCTGGCACTGGAGATCTTTCGCTTTCAGGCTGACGGATGCCCCGTCTACGGTGAATATGTCAGCCTTCTCGGGATTAAACCGGAAGAGGTTGATTCAATCTGTTCAATCCCCTTCATGCCCATCTCGTTCTTCAGGGATCACCTGGTCATGACCGGCGGAGGGGAACCTGAACGGATTTTTCTCAGCAGCGGCACGGCCGGCATGAAACAGAGCCGGCACCATGTCAGGGATACGGCCATCTATGACGAGAGCCTGGAACGGACATTCAGGCTTTTTTACGGTGAACCCGCGGAATATGCCATCACGGGGCTGCTTCCCTCGTATCTTGAGAGAGATGACTCATCTCTCATTTATATGGCTAACAGGCTGATTCAACTCTCTGGCAATGATGCCGGCGGTTTTTTCCTGGATGACCATACAGCTCTTCTGCAGGCTATTGAAAAGGCCAGAGCCGCACGACTGAAGGTGCTGCTGATAGGAGTCACTTTTGCGCTGCTTGACCTGGCGGAGAAGCATCCGGTTGATCTCAGCGATGTCATCATTATGGAGACCGGCGGCATGAAAGGCCGGAGGCGTGAAATGATCAGGGAGGAGGTGCATGAGATAATCATGAAAGCCTTCGGTGTCAGCTCGGTACACTCAGAATACGGGATGACCGAACTGCTCAGCCAGGCTTATTCCCGGGGAGGAGGACTGTTCCGTACCCCCCCCTGGATGAAAGTGCTGATACGTGACAGCCATGATCCGATGTCACATTCTTCAGAGGCCGGAGCGGCTGGCGGCATAAGTGTCATTGACCTTGCCAACCTCTGGTCATGTTCATTCATAGCAACTGCCGACCTTGGCCGGATGCACCCCGGCGGGCTCTTTGAGGTTCAGGGCCGGTTTGACGAGGCTGATATCAGGGGATGCAATCTGCTGGTAAGCTGAAGTCAGATTCCCATTTTGGCCTTGATATCTGCAGGGATGGCGTTCTTATGAACCATGATGAAGATCGTCTTGGCCCTCACATAGCTCTCAGACATGTTCAGGTAACCACCCTGTGGATTCCTGTCTGTGCCCCATGAGTTCTTCGTGATGTAATACTTCGTACCGTTCTGGTCCTTTACAATACCGGTGATGTGCATCAGGTGGTCATCGGAGGTTACGAATGTTTCGTATCCCTTCTGACGGACATCCTGGGTTACATTAATTTCGGGACCCGGTTTTTCAAACATTGCCTGGTTGGCGCCCTGGCCACCCTGACCTGCCTCGAAACGGGCCCTGTCAGTGTTGCCTGACGGATCCATCCTGGTGAGATCGGGATTGATGGCTACGCCGTTGGCATGGGAGAAGCCCCTCTCGCTTACATCACCGTCCCAGTTAACCGTATAACCGTTGTTAAGTGAGTAGTCCATGATCTGTATCAGTTCGTCGAGGGGCACGTTGTGGAACCGGTTCATCTCCCAGTTGTCAGGCACTTCAAGAAGTCCTTCGGTATAGAAGGGGAAGTGTGAGAAGGAGGTGATATGAACATAATCATCCATGTTCAGTCCCAGGCTGGCTGCAAATGTTTTCGGAGTATAGCTCTGACCCTTGTAGGTAAAGGTGGCAGGTACTTCTCCCATGTAAATGTCAAGAATAGCGTCGGTTACTTCGTTTGACTCCTTGCTGAGGCGTCTCATCTTTACCGGAACAGCAGTTACCGCATCGACGTAAGACTGGAGCTCACGGTGATTATGGGTCGGGGAATCATAACTGATGCCTGTGTATGCTTCCTGGGGAACTATTCCGTCCTCGTTGAAAACCCTTACCCATGAAGGCGAAAGGCTGCCCTCACCCAGGTTTCCTTTTCCCTGGCGAAGATAATTGTCAAGTATCCTGTTCTCGTATGTTTTTCTAACCACGAACATTTCCGAGAGGTCATATTCACCCTTGCCCATCCTCAGGAGCTCCGACTCCATGAATGAAGTGGTTGCGAAACACCAGCATGTGCCTGTGGCCGACTGGTTCTTAACCGGCGAGGCCGGAAGGGAGACAACGGTGGTGAATTTATATCCCTCGGGCTCGGGAGCGGCCTGTTTCTTGCTCTTCTGGGCATTCAGCGGCATGGCGGCGATAGCCATTGCCATGAGGATTAATACTGTCTTTTTCATTTGTATCTTTTTTGGTTTATCAATTCAGGACGAATCAAAAATATACAATAATATTTAAAAGGGAAATGTTTTTAAGCAGCAGCGCCGTGGGCGGAAAATCACATGGTCGGATAGTAGGCGCCCTCAATGTGGTCAATCTCATGGCCAGTCTCCCCGATTATTACAGTTATGATATCAAACCTGGCCTCTCTGGTGATACCGTAAGTATCGATGTAGTTGGAAGCCGCGAAGATGATTGTCCTCTGTTTGGGCACGTTGACAGCCTCGGAAGGGTGAACCTGATATCCTGCAGATCTTGTCTTTACTTCGGCGAATACAATGAAACTGCTGTTTTCAGCTATAATGTCTATTTCCGTGCGTCCCGAGCGCCAGTTCCGGTGGCGGATTGAATAGCCCTTCCCTGTCAGCCAGGCAGCGGCTAATTCTTCACCTATGGTTCCCAGTCCTTTGCGGTCACTCATATCATACTTGCACTGGCGGGGGAAGACGGATTATCAAGGCCGCTACCTGATTCCTTTTTGGAGAAATCAAACTTCAATCAGTCTGTTCTTTATAGCGTACAGGATCAGGCTGGCGGTGTTTTTGGAACCGGTTTTGGCAAGCAGATTGGCCCGGTGCTTGTCTACCGTACGCTTGCTGATGAACAGTGCATCGGCAATCTCGTGGTTGGAGAGTCCTTCGCAGATCTTGAGGAGGATCTCCTTCTCGCGCCTGGAGAGGCTTGAGCTCTTCTCCTCGTGTTCCCTGTTCTTGATGCGCCTGATGACATGATAAAGCAGCTCCTGCGAGAAGTAGTTGCCTCCGCGGTGCACCGCGATAATTGCGTCATGCACGTCCGAGATGTCGGAATCCTTCAGTATGAACCCCTTCGCTCCGGCATCAACCATCCTGTAATAATATTCCTCCTCACCGTACATTGACAGTGCAATCACGCATGCGGCCGGGATCTGGCGGGAAATACGCGATGTGGCTTCCACCCCGTCCATCTCAGGCATGTTGATGTCCATGAGGACAATATCAGCGGGGCAGTTTTCGAGCACCTTCAGCAGTTCGGCGCCGTTTGATGCCTCAGCCACCACCTCGAATTCGGGATAGCCGCCGAGGAGGATTTTCAGTCCGTTCCGGAAGAGCTGGTGGTCATCTGCAAGTGCTATTCTGATTGTTTCCATACAATGCTTTATCCCCTACGGGGATTGGTTTTGTTTATGCATTTTGCTGCAATGCCTGATGCCCTGTTGGCATGTCATATGTTATTCTTCTACAATGCTTTATGTCTCTCGGACAAAATCGAACATCGCAAATCGCCATTCGCAAATCTCACTGGTCCACCTTAATCAGCGCGCTGGTTCCCTTGCCGCGTGCGCTTTCAATGACAAAGACCCCGTCGACTGATCTCACGCGGGTTTCGATGTTCGGAATTCCCATTCCCACCGTCTCTTCCGATGACAGCTTCTCCATGTCGAATCCGCGGCCGTTGTCAAGATACTGCAAGGTAATTATTTTTTGGTCGCGGCGAAGCTCTATTTCTATTCTGGAAGCACCGGAGTGCTTCATGCCGTTGTTGATAAACTCGCATGCCGCACGGTATATAACCACCTCCTTGTCAGTGTCAAACCGCTCCCCCTCCATGTTTGTCCGGAAGTCTATCAGTATTCCCCGCATCATGTTCACCTTTGCCGCGAAGGCGCTGATGGCGCTTGCCACCCCCAGGTTGGTCAGCACATGTGGACTCATGTTGTTGGAGATCTCCTTGATGGCATTCAGAGCTTCGTTTACGACATGGTTCGTATTCTGAAGAATCTCCTGTCCCACCGGGTCGGTGACCCTGCTGTTCAGGGCTGAGAGAGACATCTTTACGGTAGAGAGCAGCGGACCCAGTCCGTCGTGCAGATCCTTTGCGAACCGCTTTTTTTCAGTCTCCTCTGTATTGATTACAGCGTTCAGGAGCCTCCTGTCAGATCTTGCCCTGTCAATTTCCGCACGTTTCAGTGAATAAAAGATCTCCCTGATCAGCACCACGCCCGTAATTATCATCACCGAGATCAGCACGTTCATCCACTCATCCACCATCATCAGCTCGAACGAGGGTTTGCCCTGAAAATACTCTATGAGCTGGATGAGAGTGCGTACTGCCATCAGTACGAACGATGTGGAAAGAAGGATCCATGAGAGACGGTAACGTGTTATCTTCATGAATCTTATGGCTATGCCTGCAGCCACTATCTGCAGCACAACCGATATGAACAGGGCTACCAGGCGTACCATTGCAACAAAAATTTAATTCATACAAAAGTATGAGTTTATTACCTTTGGGGCGCCAAAATCGGGAAATGAAAACCATCTATACCGGCCTCATCGCACTTTACTCTGCCATTGCAGGAGCAGCGTCGCCTTTCAGCGTCAAAGCCCGCAGGTGGGTGAGAGGCAGGCGCGGATGGAGGGAACGGCTCAGTTCATTCAGCAGGGGAGAAGGGAAAGTGGCCTGGGTCCATTGTGCATCTCTCGGTGAGTTTGAACAGGGCAGGCCTGTTATTGAAAAGATAAGGAGGGACCATCCGGACTGGAAAGTGGTTGTAACCTTTTTCTCTCCCTCCGGGTATGAAATCAGGAAGGATTACAGAGGAGCTGACATGGTCATGTACCTCCCGACGGATCTGCCTGCCAATGTCAGGTTTTTTCTTGACCATATAAAACCTGATCTTGCGCTGTTTGTCAAGTACGAGTTCTGGTACAATTACCTCAGCGAGCTCAAGAGGAGAAATATCCCGACCTATCTCGTCTCCGGAATCTTCAGGCCTGACCAGTACTTCTTCAGGTGGTACGGCAGCTTCGCAAGAGGTGTGTTTCAGGTGTTCAACCGCATTTTTCTCCAGGATGAGCAGTCAGGCCGTCTTCTTGAAAGCATAGGATATCACCGTTACAGTGTGACCGGTGACACCCGTTTTGACAGGGTAAGCCAGATTGCCGCTGCCGCGAAGGACCTTCCGGTAATTGAAAAGTTCCGGGGCAAGGAGTCACTTTTCGTTGCAGGCTCAAGCTGGGATGAAGACGAAGAGATAATTGTCAGGTACATAAATTCAAACAGCGGCGCAATGAAATGGGTCATCGCTCCGCATGAGATAGACGAGGCTCACCTGTGCCGTATAGAGAAGAGGCTTACCCCCGAAAGCGTCCGCTATTCGCGATACGTTGAGGGAGCCAAATCTTGCCGGGTAATGATCATTGACAATATCGGCATGCTGTCATCGGTCTACCGTTATGCTTCCATTGCCGCCGTGGGGGGAGGGTTCGGAAGGGGGATACACAACATACTCGAGCCTGCATGCTGGGGCATACCGGTGCTCTTCGGCCCGCACCACCTGAAGTTCCGTGAGGCAGTGCAGCTAAAGGAGAGAGGGGGAGCCGTCTCGTTTGACAATTTTGAGACATTTACATCAGTTGTTGAAAAGTATCTCTCAGATCCGGTGGCGCTTGAGGCAGCCGGGAATGCCAGTGCTATCTATATATCTGAAAATAAAGGATCTACAGATAAGGTCTATAAAGAAATATTTGAAAACCAGAATGCTGAAAACTTATTCAAAAAGCGTTAAAAAGTTGTTAATAATTCCGAAATGTCATTTCTGACTTATTGTGCCCGTAACTGTAATTTAACCATCTGCCCAAGAACAACTGAGGCTTTACCTGAACCAGCTGACTTTCAATACATTTAATATATTTAAACTACAACCATAACTTTCATAACTTACTCAACTATGCGAAAACTAAAATTTACTCTCATGCTGTTGTCCCTGTTCATTGGAACAGCCACCATGATTGGCCAGGTGACAACTTCAACTCTCAGTGGCAAGATTACGGAGTCCGACGGTCAGTCGTTGCCGGGTGCCACGATAATTGCAACCCATGTGCCTTCCGGTACCGTTTATGGTGCCACCGCAAATACCCAGGGTTTGTATTCAATCCAGGGTATGCGTCCCGGAGGCCCCTATACGGTCAATGTAACTTTCATCGGCTACACAACCCAGAGTTACACTGAGATTACCCTGGCGCTCGGAGAAAATACAACCCTGAACTCGACCCTGGCACCAACCACGACCGAGATGACAGAGGTTACCGTGATTGGTTACGCTACATCAAGATTCAATACCACTCAAACCGGTGCCGTGACGAATATCACAAATAACCAGATAGCTAATATGCCTTCAGTCAGCCGCAGTATTATCGATGTTACCCGCCTCTCACCTTACGGAGGGAATGGGATGAGCTTTGTAGGCACAGATGGTCGTACGGCTAACTTTACAGTGGATGGAGCGAATTTCAACAACAACTTCGGTTTGAGTTCTGCCCTGCCCGGTGGAGGCAGCCCGATTTCTATTGAATCTATCGAAGAATTACAGGTTGTAATCGCTCCATATGATGTTCGTCAGACTAACTTTATAGGTGGTGGTGTGAACGCTATTACAAAATCCGGTACGAATACCTTTAAAGGCAGTCTCTATTCCTATCACAGAAATGAAAACATGCGCGGTGATGCTGTTAATGGCAGGCAAATCGCAGGAGCGCGTGATATTGACCGCAATACATCTTATGGCTTTACTTTTGGCGGACCTATTGTCAAAAACAAATTGTTCTTATTTGTAAACGGTGAAATGGCTAAAACACCAACCATTGTCAATCGTTGGAGAGCTTCAACGGATGGTAACGCCGATGCCGACAATTATATTTCCCGCACAACAGTAAGCGATCTTAAAGCGGTTTCTGATTATGTTAAAAGTAAGTATGGTTATGATACAGGATCATATACAGATTTTCCTGCTGACGAAAACAACTACAAACTTCTTGCGCGTTTGGATTGGAATATCACAGACAAACATCGTCTGGCCCTGCGTTATAACTACACAAAAAACCTTTACTGGAGCTCTCCGAATGCTTCATCAATGGACGGAGGTACCCGTATGTCTGAGGCAAGAATGTCACAGGCCTCAATGTCGTTTGCAAACTCGATGTATTCTATGAACAACCTTGTTCATTCATTCTCTCTTGACTTAAACAGCCGATTGTCAGATAACTTATCCAACCAGTTTCTGGCAACATTCTCGAAACTTGACGATCTCCGCGGTTCTACTTCCGATGAATTCCCTTTCATCGATATTTTGAAAGACGGACAAGCCTATATGTCTTTGGGATATGAACTTTTCACCTGGAACAATGCAGTTCACAACAACGTCTGGAATATCAAAGACGAACTGACACGCTATCTGGGCAATCATAAAATCATAGGTGGAATAGCTTACGAATATAAAATGGCAGATAATGCCTATATGCGTAACGGTACTGGATACTATCGCTACTCAAGCCTTGCCGACTTCTTAAACGAAGGAACACCTGAAGTTGTAAACTTAACTTATGGTTATGACGGAGAGAGCAATCCTGCCGCCCGCATAAGAACAAACAAAATTGGAGTATACGGGCAAGATGATTGGAGGGTTACCGGAAACTTCAAACTCTCGTATGGACTTCGTATCGACGGGCTTTTCTTCGATAATAATGATCTGATGACAAACCAGGCTATTTTGGACCTTGATTATTCCGGTCGTCATATCGATACAGGGAAATGGCCTACTGCAAATCTCATAGTTTCTCCCCGCATAGGTTTTGTGTGGGATACATTTGGCGACAAGAGCCTGAAAGTCCGTGGAGGTACCGGTCTTTTCGCGGGTAATTTACCGCTTGTATTCTTCACCAATATGCCTACCAACGGTGGAATGGTACAGTATCAGGCACAGATTAATGCAGCGAACGCAGCAAAAAAAGGTTTCACAATGGATGAATTTGCCGGTGGTCTTGTAACTGATGCTGACGGAAATGCCAGTATTGCCGCACTTTATAACAAGTTAACAGAACTGGGATATCCTTCAACGATTTCTCCCGAAGATGGGACAGTTCCTTCTGCTGTTAACGGTGTAGATCCAAATTTCAAAATGCCGCAAGTATGGAAAAGTTCACTTGCTGTTGATTATACATTCAAAACTTCTTTCCCATTGTCTGTAACGGTAGAAGGAATTTACAACAAAACAATCAACGGTGTTTCTATCTCTGACTGGAGTATTCCAAATGTTGGTGGTTTCGCCCGTTTCAACGGTGTTGACAATCGTCCGATTTATCCTTCCGGTTATCGTACCAACACAAAAGCCTTTGTGCTGGAAAACACAAGCCTCGGTTATGGCTGGTCAGGCAACATCACTGTCAATGCTCAACCGGCAGAATGGCTCAATTTGATGGCTGCCTATGCTCACACGGTTGCCAAGGATGTTACCGGTATGCCCGGATCGGCTGCAGAATCTGCATTTACATACGTGCCCACGGTGGAAGGCCCCAACTACATCAGACTGCATAATTCACAGTACAACACACCCGATCGTCTGGTGGGTTCGCTTACTGCCCGCGACAACAGCGGTAATCACTATAGCCTTATCTATGAGGCATGGCTTGGCGGAGCAAACTACTCATACATGATGCTTAACGATATCAACAGTGACGGTTACAACTACGATGCAATCTATGTTCCCACCGACGCTGATGTTGAAAGCAATCAATTCCGGTTTGTTTCGGCAGACGACAAAACCCGCTTTATGGACTATGTTCATGCCAACAGTTATCTGAAAAATCAACAGGGGAAATATGCAGAGCCCTATAGCGTTTACTCACCCTGGGTACATCGCATAGACTTTGGCTACAAACACGATTTTGTTCTTAATGGAGACAATGCCAAGCATACGCTGCAACTTAGCCTCGATCTCAAAAACATCCTGAACATGTTTAATTCTGAGTGGGGCGTAGCCAAATATCTGAATCCGGCAATCGGTTCGGAAGCCCGTATCCTCAAATATGAAGGTGTGGATGCTGATGGTGTGGCTACATTCTCCACACCCTCTTCAATCAATGGTGATGTCAAAACATTCACACCAAGCTACTCATTGGGTCAGTGCTGGTATGCCCTGATCGGCGTCAAATATATTTTCAACTAATAAAAAGTACAGACGATATGAAACTGAAATACTTATTCCCATTGTTCATCGCGGCAGTTGCCTTGATGGTAAGCTGTGACGATGAATTCTCTGCGACGTTGCTTGATGAAATTCAGGTATCGTCGTCTTACGTGTCTATCCCGGTAGCGGGTGGTTCTGCATCCATTACCGTAACAGCTAATGATAACTGGACAGTAGCAAGCAGTATACCATGGCTGATTATCTCTTCAACCTCCGGCAGTGCAGGAGAATCAACGCTTACATTTTCAGCTTCATCTACCCTGGATGGTCGCACCGGAGAGGTAAAAATCCTGTGTGGAGACAAAACCCAGAGAATAAACGTCATCCAGGGCCTGGCAGTAGTTGCAACCGCCACCTGTGCGGATGTAATTGCCGGACCCGACAGCAAGACCTATAAGGTAACCGGGATTTGTACGTCAATAGCCAACACACAATATGGAAACTGGTATTTGCAGGATGCCACAGGTTCTATCTATATCTATGGTACTCTTGATGCGAAGGGCGCTACGAAAAACTTTCTAAGTTTAGGACTTGAAGTGGGTGATGAAGTAACTGTTCAGGGACCAAAAACCACCTACGGATCAACGGTGGAATTGGTAGATGTAACGGTTATCAAAATCAACAAATCACTGATTAAAGTTGATTCGGTAGAGAACGCAACGCTTCCGTTCGAAGGTGGTGAATTTATTGCATACCTCACCTGCAAAGGACAGGGCGTATCGGTGGAAGTTCCTGAAGATGCCGAATCATGGTTGTCTATTTCCTCCATCCAATCAGAAGGAACGTATGCTGTTGTAAATTTCAGAGCTGCTGCCAATACAGGCGGAGACCGCGGAACCACAATCACATTCCATACCACTGACGGGACCAAAGACTATACTTCACAAACAAAACTTATCCAAAAAGGAGCGATTGTGAATGCAACTGTTGCCCAGTTTATTGCGGCTGAAGTTAATGACATTCCGTATCGCCTGACAGGTGTGATAACCAGTGTTACCAATGCCACATCCGGCAGATTAAACCTGAGAGATTTCTCGGGTGAGATATATGTATATGGTATTCAGGATTACAGTACCAAAGGTTTAAAAGTGGGTGACATCATCACAATTGTCGGAAAACGTGCCGCATACCAGGGTACTCCTCAGGTTGGTTCTGCCGTTCTGGAAAGTTCTATTCCTGTAACAACGGCTACCATTGCAGAGGTGCTGACCAAGCCTGACGATCCCAATACATACTTCATGGTAACCGGCGAAATCACATCGATTGTAAATGCGGATTATGGTAATCTTAATTTGAAAGAGATTGACGGCGACAGTGAAATCTACGTGTATGGCTGTTATCCGGGTTGGGGTGCAACCGGCGACGCCAGGAAATTCGTGGTAGCTGACAAAGGCCTTAAAGTGGGAGACCAACTGACGGTTATTGCACGGAAGGGATCTTATGGCGGATCACCGCAGCTTTCAAATAGTATTTATTTCAGCCACGTTAGTTCGAAGTAAGTAATAAGAAGCTTTGTAA